>Ga0207684_10000930_pt1 | contig 33177 bp, 27 predicted proteins | sample KBSK5501metaG_FD_184342 | JGI IMG/M metagenome (GOLD analysis project Ga0207684, IMG submission 184342) | Corn, switchgrass and miscanthus rhizosphere microbial communities from Kellogg Biological Station, Michigan, USA - KBS K5-50-1 metaG... | ecosystem: Host-associated > Plants > Roots >... | reverse complement strand
TCGCCGGCCGATGGGGGCACGCTCTGGTCATAGGGCTCGAGGCACAGTTGACTCAGTGCTCCCCATCGGTGGCTCGGTGGAACACTATCCGATCGGCGGACGCCGTTCCAGCCCTATTAGTTGACCCAGCCATCGCCTTCAGCCAGGCTTACCGGGCGCTCTCGCGGACGGCTCAAACTGGCTAGGATCTTTAACGCCGAATTCGCATGAAGCGATCGACGGCTTCAACCTCATCTCTCGCCGGGGGATAGCGCGCGGACAGCCCAGGCCGCGATCTGCGCTCTCGAGTGCAGCCGCAGCTTGTTGCGGATGTGTTCGGCGTGCGAGTCGACGGTCCGCTCGGCAATGTTCAGCCTCAACCCGATTTGCGCGCTGGTCAAGCCCTCGCCGATCGTGGCTGCGATGGTGCGCTCGCGGCGAGTCAACTGGCCGCCAACGGTGTCGCCCGGTTCCGGCTCGCTTTCACTGCTGGTTGTTCGCACATGACTGCACATCCGGCTGTTGATCCGCGGTACGGTCAGCTGGCTTTGGCAGTCATCCATAGGAGCCGTCGGCGATAGCGGCTGCCGCAACCGACCGAGCAACGGGGGCGGTTGGAACGCCGCCCCTTACTTCAATCACGAATGCGCTAGAAGGCGATATTGTGAACAAACGCCACGCCAGTGCGAATCAACGGTGTGAACTCGCCGGTGTTCAGGTCAACGCTGTAGATCGTTGATCCAGCCGGATGAGCGGCGTCGATCGGCATGAAGTCGCAGGCATAAAGGTCGCCCCTCTGATCGAAGGCCAGACCCATAACACGAGTCACCCCGTTCAGGAGCGCTGCTCCCTTGATGTCGGCGACCTTGGTGGCCGCGCCCGAGTGGGCGTCGATCCGGTAAATCGCATTCTGGCCGGCTCCGTACAGCTGCCCGCTCGGATCGAAGGAAAGGCTCATGATGAAGTCCCGCATCGATGAGCCAACGCCGAATGACCCGACACGCGTAGGAACCCCTGTGCTCAGGTCGATGGTGTACAGCGAGTTGAACGTTGGGGACATGGTCATGAAGTCGCCGGCAGCATAAAGGACGTGGTTGCGTGACACCGCCATCCCCATGACAAAAAGGTTCTGGCCTAGCAGATTACCGCCGACGAGAGTGATAACGCCGGTCGCGAGGTCGATCCTGGCGAGATGGGCCAGGTTCGGATCCTGCGTATGCGCAATGGTGTACGCGGCCCGCCAGCCGGGCAAGATCGCCAGCGCGAGATTCTGCGGAGCGGCGCCAGTGGCTCCGACGACTTCGAGAGTTCGCTTCACGACGTCGATGCGCAGCAGTTCCGCGCCTTTCTCGCCCATGGCAAACATCGTGGCGTTGGCCTTCGCATGGGCGGCGGACTCGTTGGAGGCCGCTCCCGCAGCAGTGCCGAGACCGCAGAGCGAGCCGATGAGGATCGCGGCGGCGAGAGCCGATGTCGTCAAATGGCGCATGTCAACTCCTCCATTCGAGGGCGGCTACCCTTACCCCCTCTTTTTCAGTTACGGTGAGACGTTAGCCAGTCGGCGGTACACGGGCATCGGTTGAAGAACCTAAAAAGACCAAAGGCGCGCTCAATGTGTTAGGGGAGGGGGGCGCGGTGCCATTTCGCGGACGGCCCAGGCCGCGATCTGCGCTCGTGAGTGAAGCCCGAGTTTATTTCGGATGTGTTCGGCGTGAGAGTCGACGGTCCGCTCGGAAATCTTCAGCCTGGCGGCAATTTGCGAACTCGTCAGGCCTTCGCCGATCAACGCTGCTATCATGCGCTCGCGATGGCTAAGATCGACGGCCACTGGCGCCTCCCGCGCCTCCCTTGCCAGGACACTTCGGACGGCCTCGTCAATCGTCATCGACTGACCTTCGTTCCAATACCGTCTCGCGCGGTCTCGGGGTAGTGCCTTTTCACAGCGTGCGATGGCGGCCTTGACCCGGGCCTTGTGCATCGAGGACCAACCGGCCCCAATCGAATGACGGATGGCGTCCGCAGCTGCAAAAAGAACGAGGGCCCGCTGATAGTGGTGTCTCGCTGAAGCCAATAGGGCGAAACCATCCAGGCAGAGCGATACGTCGACCCGTTGCCCGAGTTCCACCGAGACCGGTAGGCTAGCCTGAAGGCTCACCTCCATCGCGGCGAGGTCACCTGTGTCCAGGTCGACGTAGGCCAGGTTGGCGAGCGTGTGGGCCGCATGATACCGATCGTCAAGTTCTTGGGCCGCATTGTGGCCTTCTTGGAAATACCGCCGTGCCGGCTTAAAATCCCGCAAGTCATGCGACACATGGCCAAGGGTGTCGTAGAGCGCGATTCGCAGCCATACATCGTCAAGCGATCGAGCGAAGGACTCAGCCTGGAGTAGGAAGCGCCGAGCCTCAAGGCTCTTTCCGAGTCGCCATCTGACCTGGCCCAGGCCTAAGAAGGCCCGTATCGTGAGCGCCGCAGACCGTTGCTCACGACTGATCCGCAGGACCTCCTGAAAGCGGGCCTCGGCTTCGTCAAATCGCTGGCTCGGCATGGCCAGCCAGCCGACTTCAAACAATGCTTGGGCACGACCAACCTCGTCGTGGAGTTCCTCGTATAGCCGAAGGCTCTCTTCTCCGTACTTGAAGCCTTGCGAATAGCGGTTCAGGTAGCGAGCCAGACATACCGCGCCAGAAAGAAGCCGCGCCCTCGCGGAACTCGGCTCAGGGGATGCTGCCAGCGCTGCCTCTGTCCATTCGAGTCCCTCAGTCCAATGCCCACGCACGAACCAGAACCAGCTAAGCGCCGCAGCTAGCTGAATCATCCTGGCAGGATTACGGATCCGCGTCAGGTTCAGCACGCCGCGGAGATTGTCGTTCTCTTGTTCCGCACGTGCCAGCCAGGCCTTTTGATCCGCGCTGCGCGCGTGAGTGGCCGGGCCGTCGAAGGCCGCTGCGTAGTGGTGGATGAAGCGATACTCGATCCCCTCTCGCTCTGCCGACTCGTCCAGGCGATCTCGGCCGTAATGCCGCAACGTGTCCAGCAGGTAATAGCGACTCGATCCGTGCGGGTCTACTGCTGCGACAATCATCGACTTTTCGACTAGGCGGGCGAGGATTCGCACCACGTTGGCGTCGCAGACGGCGGTCGCTGCCGTCAGGTCAAACGCCCCGGGAAAGATCGAAAGCCGGTGAAACACGGTTTGTTCGCCTTCGGCGAGCAGCTCGTGGCTCCAATCGAGGGTCGACTTCAACGTTGCGTGCCGGGGATCCGTTCGGCCGACGGCCCCCAGCGGGGTGAAGCGGTCATCGAGGTGTGCACGTATCTCGGATGCTCCCATGACGCGGATCTGGGCGGCCGCAAGCTCGATGGCGAGTGGCATCCCATCAAGACGCCGGCAGATCTCAACCACCACCGGGATGACGCGGCTGCCGCCAAAGTCGCGCTGGATCTGTCGCGCCCGCTCGATGAACAGGGCAACTGCCTGGACGTCCGGCAGTCCTTCCACCTGCCAGAGCACCTCTCCGGGGACGTCCAACGGCTGCCGGCAGGTAGCGAGAATCCGTAGGTCGGCGCACGCTTCGAGAAGCGTTTGCGCGAGCAGTGCGGCGTCGCCGGACACGCGGTCGCAATTGTCCAGAAGCAGCACGAAACGGCCCTGCCGGAGGCGGGCCGCTAGTGTCTCAACGATGGGTTGGCCTGGCTCGCCACCGATCCCAAGACTCGACGCCACGACATGGACGACAAGCGCTGGATCGGTGGAGGAGGCCAGCTGCACGACAACACCTTCGATGCCATCGTCGAACAGTTGGGACAGCAGCCTAGAGGCGAGGCGGCTCTTGCCGATGCCGCCGGGCCCGGTGACGGTGATCAGACGGGCCTCTGAAACGAGCCGCCTCAGTCCGGCAAGGTCCCGTTCACGTCCGATGAACCGGTTGAGCTCTACGGGCAGGTTTTGGGACCGCACTTGCTCCCCCTTCGCGACTCGCGGCTAGTCTAATGCCACCGTCTGGCCTTGTTGCTGACGGGCGGGGTGACAGCCATGGTCAGCGCTTAGCTTTGTTCTGGCCAGTCAGTGGGCTGCTAGCACTAAAAGAGGCTAACGATCCCCATCAAGTGACTCATGACCGACTCCTCGACCGTGGCGAGGAGAGTTGCCAAACCCGTCCAGTTGACCCAGCCATCGCCTTCATTGTTGGTACGGCAAACCCGAGGGCCGGATCATGAGGGCCTAATGGTCAAAAGGACGCAGGGGGAACCGCGCCAAACGTGTCCGTCGCTCCGTAGCTCCCGGCCAGAGCGCTATACGCCGGCTTCTCCACCAGCACAGGAGTGGGCGGTGTGCCGATGGAGGTGACGACCACGGCCACGCTCGCGTACCCGGGACCGATCCCCTCCTGAGGATTGAAGATCTCGACTGTGTGACGGCTGCCCGCTGGAACGATAATCGTCTTCGTCGCAGCGGGCCCCGCCGTAACGTAGTAGGCGACTTGCACCGTTGCCGCCCGGCTCTGATCCGGGTTCTCGATCGTGAGAAAGGCGTTGGTGCCGGCCACGGTACTCACTGCCGCGAAACCCATGGTGATGACCGGTGCATTCGCCCCGACCACATCGTCGGCGCCGGCGACCGTTCCGCTGCCGAAGTCGTGCACGATATACATGGGCCGCTCGACGACGATATCCCCCGTTGACTGGACGAAAACCGATACGCCGACGACGTTAGGCCCGACGCCGCATGTTGCTCCGGGCCCATTGGCGACGCAGTTCGGCTGCGCTGTCGTGGGATCGCCCTTGAAGACCTCGACTGTCACCCGGCTGTTCTTCGGCACCCTGACCGTCTTGACCGAATTCTGTCCGTTCTCCGTGAAATAGTGCAGATCGGCTGTGTCGTCGGCGCCATAGGGATTTTCGAGGGTCAGGTATTCAGCGAATCCATTAAGGGTCGTACCCTCCGCGAAATACCAGTTCCGGGTCGGCTCTTCGACCCCGAAAGCCGCGTGCGCATCATTGATGGGCCCACTCCCGAAGTCGTGCCCGAGGACGTAGAAGGTCCGTTCCGCGACGATCGGGACGTGCGGCTCTGTATTCGAGATGATCTGGACCGAAACGCCGCCCACCCCCCGTCCCACTCCGCAGTTAGCCCCCGGGCCGTTTGGCACGCAGGACGCGACGTAGGACTGGCTAAGGGAGCCACTGAAGACTTCGACCGTCGTCCGGCTCTCCGGAGGTAGGACGATGCTCCGAACCACGCTTTGCCCCGCGTCGGTGTAATAGGTCAGCGAGTAATTGGCGGTATCCGTGCCTGGGTTCTGCAAGGTCAGATATTCGTTGAAGAACGGATAGGTGGACCCCTCGGCAAAATTCCACCAGAACCGCGGTGCCGGCGTCCCCACCTTGTCGGTCGATCCGTGGCCGAGGCTGTTGGCGAAGTGCATGACGCGCTCTGCCAGCCCAGCCCCAGTTCCGGTGAACGTGACTCGTGCGGAGACCTGGTGATTGGGGCCCACATCGCTGTTGACGCTGACCTTCGTAACCTGTCCCGCGTTGAGGGTCCTCGGCGCCGGGTGAACCGTACATGGCGGTGAGGAACACGCGGTCGGCTCGAGGTAGTAGAGGATGTCGGCGGTGCCGCTGCCGTTCGGCATGGCGAGGTCGAGTTCCTCGCTGAAGCCTGATCCCGTATAGCCTTCGGCGAAGTAGGCGTGTGAGGTGAGAAAGCCGGCTGTTCCCGGCGGAGCAATCTTGGTGATGAAACCATCGCCGCAGGCGTACCATGGCGGGCCGCTCTCGGTGTGCGAGGTGATGAAAGCTCCGCAATCTCCTCCTCGGTACGCGGATTGCTCAGCGGCAACAGTCGGGAAGTCAGGTGAGAAGGTATCGCCTGCCACGTACGCATTGCCGCCACCGTCGAGAGCGATCGCCAGCGGCATATCTCCGAAGGTGCCACCGAGGTAGCTGGCGTAGATCAGCGCGGATCCGTTTGGAGCCAGCTTCGCAATGAACCCGTCCATGCATGGATCGCTGCATGGCAGATATGGATCCGGCCCCTGAAAGGCTTCGACCATCGGGAAAGCCTGCGACCACGTCGCACCGATCACATAGGCGTCTCCGACCGAATCGACCGCAATCCGTCGCGGAAACTCGTCCCCCTCGCCTCCCAGAAAGGTCGAGTACACGAGCTGCGTACCAGTGGCATTGAATTTGGTCACGAAGCCATCCCGCAGGCCCCCCTGGAAGGTTGTCTGGAATGCTCCGGCGGTGGTTGGAAAGTCGTGAGACTGGGTGAAGGCGGTCACGTACGCGTCCCCGGCGGCGTCGACAGCAATGCCGGCCGCATCAACTCCGTCCTCATCGCTTCCACCAAGCAGCGTGGAGTAAAGCAGTCCGGTACCCGTCGGATTGAGTTTGCTGATGAAGAGGTCGTCGAGCCCCTTGTTGACAGCCTGATAGGCGCCGGACGTGGTCGGAAAAGGTTGTGCCGGCGGGCTGGCGCAGGCGAACGTCTGGCCGACAACAAAAGCGTCGCCGCCGGCATCGAGGGCGATGTCCCAGCCGAGAGTCTGGGGGGGACAGTTGGGATCCCCGTCGCCGAGGTAGGTGGAGTAGGCGAGAGTGCCGGCCGCCGTGAACTTGAGCGCGAAGGCGTCCGCGAATGCCTGACCCTTCGCAGGCTGGATGGCATTAGCCGTGACTGGGAAATTGGCGGAGCTCGTCCAGCCGGCGAGGTAAATGTTGCCATCGGCATCAAGGGCTATCCCATGCGGCTGGTTCTCCGCGTCCTTGCCGAAGTACGTTCCGTACAGAACGCCAGAACCCTGGGCGTTCAACTTGGCGAGGAACCCATCCGAGACGCCGTAGCCGTATGTCGACTGATACGCATTAGAGGTAACGGGGAAGTCGGTGGAGTCGGTGTATCCGGCAACATAGGCGTCTCCGTTCGCATCGACGGCAATCGCCTGCCCTCGATCCAGGTCCTGGCCATAGTTGATGTTCCAATCGTTTGGCGACGTATTGCCACCGAGGTATGTCGAGTAAATAAGGGCCGATCCAGAGGCGTTGAGCTTGCTGACAAACGCATCGGAGTTGCTTGTGCCGTAGTAGGACGAATAGGAGCAGACCGAGCAGTTCGGTTTCAAGCTCCCTGGCGTCGTCGGGAAATCGTTGGAAGTTGTCTCGCCAGTGACGTAGGCGTTGCCGGCTGAATCGACGGCAACGCCGGTGATGTAGTCGTTTGAGCGGCCGCCGAGATAGGTCGAATAAACCAATTTGGGGTCGATGACGAGCGGCCTAGTCTTGTCATAAACCCCTACCGCAAAGCCGGCTCGGCCGTCCGCATCGAGGACGAAGCGCACTGGCACCTGAGTTGGTGGCCCGAGCCCTTGGAGATATGCAACAGGTCGTCTTTGCGTCAGCTGCCCGACGGGCGTTTGGATGACGAGGTCGCCGCTGGGATCGATCTGAACCGAACCGGCCCCATGAAAAGCAAGGCGAATTTCGCTCGATGATGCGCCGGGCCGGAGCTCGAAGTCATACTCCAGTGCGCGCGAACTGCCGTGGTAGATGAGATCGATCGCGGGATACACGTTTGGGTAGCGGATCCTGCCGAAGGTCGGGATGCCGATCCGCCACTTGCCCGGGTCACGGCCGATCAAGTAATTGATCTGACCAGGAAGCTGTTCCTCGCCGCGCCCCAGAGGGTGGCTTGCCGCACCGGCCAGGTCGAGACGAAGGCCCGTCGAATACATCACGCCTGGCCCAAGGAGCGCCACACTGAAACCTGCGCCGTGCGCGAGAAAATCGACGGCAGGTGGCGCCTGGCCCTGGTTGAGCTCGAAGCCAAGCGGCAGTTCCCCGTAACCCGGGAGTGCCTGAGGTTGGACGAGCCTCGGCCGCACAACGGAGGACGACGGGACTTGCGCGACCAGGCCGACGGGAAGGCCAGCCAGGATTATGAGCGCCACGAGCCGCCCCACCAAGGCAAACATTATAGGCAGCCCCTGGTAGATCAATTCCTTGTACCCCTGGGCCTTATCCTGGGCGTCAATCAGTTCGTGCGTAAGCGCCTGCCCGACGATATTGCGGCACAGCGTGTGACCGCTGCTGTGTTTCGGGTGACGGCACGACAATGGCATCCACCTGACCGAGAACGGTTAACCTGCTTTATCAAATCGCCCCGAATGAGGTCACCAGAGAACTGAGAGGGACGACCCCATCCAATCGCGAGGACGAAATTCTTCGCGCGGCTGGGATTATCGCCGGGTACCGGGGGTGCCCGGCGCGAGATCTTCTAGTTTGTCTTACTCGCCGGCCTCTTGCTAGTCATCTGGCTCGCTTATCGATCGTTTTCGTAACGCTAGCGAGGCGGTGGCCTCACTCGAACAGGTGAGCAATCTGGTCAAGACCATCAGCAACTGCGGCGCTTGCGTCGACGACCAAAGTAGCCAAAGCTGACCAATTGATGTCATGAAGGAGCGGGGCCTCCGCTCCCGGGGTTAAGCGCGACGATAGTCGCGCGACTCTAAGAACCGCCAAGAAGGAGGCCGAGACATGGTTTACCTCGGCGTGGACCTACACCGCAACGTGTCGCAGGTGGCCGCAGTTCAGGCCAACGGCGAACTGCTCTGGAATCGGCGAATTCGATCTCGTCCCGAAGAGTTCGCCGAGATCCTTGGTGACCTCCCCGCTTCGTCGGCGGGCGTGGCTTTCGAGGCCACCTATGGGTGGGGCTGGTTCGCCGACCTGCTGGCCGACCTGGGTTTAGCTGCTCATATATCGCATCCGAAGGGGACCAAGGCTATCTCCTCGGCCCGCGTGAAAAATGATGCGGTCGACGCCGAGACGCTTGCCCAGCTGTTGCGGACCAACCTGCTGCCTGAAGCCTGGATCGCCCCTCCGGTGTGCCGGGAGGCTCTGCGGCTGGTCCGGACCCGCGCCGCGCTCGTCCGGCTGCGATCCCGGTTCAAATGTCAGCTGCTCGCCCTGCTCGCTGAACACGGAGTGCAACTTCCTGAGGTGGCGGACCCCTTTGGCAAGGAGGGGCGTCGCTTCATCCAGAGCGTGGCGTTGGCCGAAGAGTCGCAGTTCTGCGTTAGCTCGAATCTGCGGGTCATCGACCTGTTGACCACCGAGGTCCGTCAGCTGGACCGCGAACTCGTCACCTTCTTCAAAGCTGATCCGCGCATCCGTCGGCTGCGGGCCATTCCGGGGATCGGGTTCTACACCGCCGCCGTGGTGCTGGCCGAGGTCTGGGACGTCCAGCGCTTCCCCTGCCCAGAGCGGCTCTGTTCATGGGCGGGCTTGACGCCGACGGAACGATCCAGCGCGGGTCATATCCGACGGGGTCACATCAGCAAGCAAGGTTCTCGCCTCTTGCGCTGGGCGCTGGTCGAGGTGGCCACCGCAGCTCCTCGTCATGAGGCGCACCGTCGCTACTTCATGCAGGCTCTGCACAACGATCGACGGCGCGCCAAAATCGCTCGGCTGGCCCTGGCGCGTCGACTGCTGACGCTCTGTTACTACGCTCTTCGTGATGAGGGCGGCTGTCGAGCTTATCCAGTTGCGACAACGGCGACGGTTGCCGGTCGAGGGCGCGCTCCTGCTGAGTCTGGCCTCCGCGTACGGCCCTGATATTGATTGAGCTGCCCCAGACCGCATGTTCACCATGGACCCACCGAGGTCCGAATAGATGAATGGTTCCGGCAACCCCAACGTGGTGCTTCAGCGGTCGCTTTCGCGGCAACCACCCTGCGGACTCGGGAGCTTGGCCAGATGACTTGACAACCGCCGCTTCTTCATAGATGACCCAGCCATCGCCTTCATCAAGCTCCCAGTGGCGTCGGACCCTTGCAGCGGTCGGCCCCATGGCCGCTGAGTTTCGGCCGTAAGATTGCTGCCATGCCAAGCGAGCCGTTTAATCATTTCGCCGTTGAGGCGGCCTTCCGATCATTGACTCCCGAGGAGGTTCGGGTTCTGCAACTCCGGCTTGGCTTGCTGGATGGGAAGGACCGGACCATCGACGAAGTTGCGACCATGCTCGGCATATCAGCGGATGCTGTCCGCGAAACTGAGGCGCATGTATTAAGCAAGACCGGTTTCTCAGTGCACACACCAGGACCGATGATCGATCTCCATTGCCCCGAGCCGAGCTGTCAGGCAGGGACCTCCCTAGGCTGCGGCGACCCCATCTCCCCAGAGGACTGTCAGGCAGCAGCCGAGGCGCTGCTGTGGCATTTCAAGGTGGCGCACTTGCCTCCTGAACTCCAGCCGAAGGACGAGGACGAAGAAACTTGCCTGGGGAGTGATCAGCATCGAGCATCCCTCTGAGGATGACAATCGCCGGCGTGCTGATCGCGATGTGCGGACACGGACGAGGCGACTCCATGGCGAGCCGATCCCCGAGAGGCTGCTCGCCGTGAGGGCACAACGACTGGCCTAAGGCACTCTTTGTCTCGCTGGCTTGCTAAATGGCTAGTGGCCCCACCACCACGTGAATCCGCGCTCGAGGACAGCCCGCAGGCCCTCCGGTAATTCTTCGAACAGAGTTGCCAGACCCGACCAGTTGACCCAGCCATCGCCTTCATCGTGACGCGTCGGAAAACCACCCTCAGTTCGAGCATTTCCCTGAACTCTTGTGCGGTTGACATCTGATCCGATTTAGGCTAGTCTTAGACCAGTCCGAATGGCAAAATCGAAGAAGCGATCTACGGTGGGGGCCTACGAGGCGAAGACGAACCTACCTCGGCTGCTGGACGAGGCCGCGGCTGGCCTGACGATCACCATCACCAAGCACGGCCGTCCGGTAGCTCGCCTAGTGCCGCCGGTCGCGAATGAGCGTCCGAATCCGGATCAGGTCGTCGCCTCTCTCCGTCAGGCCCGCGTAGGAATTCGTCTAAAGGATTTGTCGCTTCGCGCGTTGATCGAGGAGGGTCGGCGATAGGTGTTTGTGGTCGACAACTCGGTAGTTATGGCTTGGTGTTTTGAAGACGAAGCGAGCGCCTACACGGAGGGTGTCCTTGATCGACTCCGGGAGACGCAAGCGCTAGTGCCGGCTATCTGGCCCCTCGAAGTAGCAAACGTGTTGCTAATTGCCGAACGACGCGATCGCCTGAATGAAGCCCAGACAACACATTTCGCGCAATTGCTGCACTTGCTGCCAATTCTGGTCGAGGAGGCCGACGTTGCGCGTATCCTCGGTTCCGTTCTTGCGGTTGGGCGCGCTCACAGCCTGTCAGCCTACGATGCCGCGTATCTGGAGTTGGCGGCCCGTCAGGGACTGGCCTTGGCCACTCAAGACGGTCGCCTCAAGAAGGCAGCTGGCAACGCTGGAGTCGCTGTTTTTCAGTAAGCGACCAGTCAGCCTGACCAATTGACTCTGCCATCGCCTTCGGCAACCGATCGGCTGCTAGATACGCAGTCCAAAGCCAGCCGTTAATGGCTAGTTGAAAGCTCCGCTGGCATTCACCCACTAACCCGCGCACGCCGGCGCTGTCGCCACATGGATAGACCGACGCAAGCCATGCAAAGGCTTGAGAGAAAGAGGAAGAGCAGCGGCACCGCCACCGCCCACTGACTGTCGTTGGCATGCCAGGCCGGGTTGCTATAGGTTTGCTGCGCTTTCCCGCCAGCGCTCACCATGGCGACCTTCCCTTTCCACATTTCGGCGGTGACGACCTGCCCCGGCTGAAGCGCTACCTGGTCAGGGTACGCCGGCAAATCGGCATAGACTTCGCTCCCGTCGATGAACTGCAGTCGTAACCATGTTTTGGCGCCGGGGCTTCCATCCGAGTGCTTCCCTGCGCCGCGCTCGGTGATGACCGCCTCGCGGATCTGACGGCACGGCGAATCAGTCTGAGCCGAGCAGACTGGGGCCGCCTGATAGGGCTTGGCGAGTTCCCGCTCATGTGCGCCGAGAGCCAGCGCAATGGGAAGGGCAGCGACGGCGAGCACCGCCAGAAAGCCAAACCCGGGAAAGCCCAACAGATTCTTCCAGGTGAAGCCAGCGATCTCAGGCGGCCGAGCGCTGCCTGCTTCAAGGATCTCACGAGAAGCCTCATCGACCGTCGCTCCACAGGCGGCCGCCGCCTCAAGGAGTAACGGCCCCCGCTCCTTCCCGCGTCTGAACCTTCCAATCTCGACAGGAACGCGGTGCCCTGAGCTGTCCCGAACGAAAATTGTGCCCTGAGCTCCGTAACCGATGGTATTGTCCTTCCAGCGAATACTCTCTAACTGATTTAGGTCCACGCTGCGGGACCAGGGACCGAATGTTGTCCGCAGTCGGGCACGACTGAAGCGCAGCCGCCTCATGGTGGCCCATGCGCCGAGGCCCAAAGCAATGACAAGCAGCCAAACGGTTTGTAGGGCAAGACGGGGCCCATTGACCACGAGAATGGCGAGCCACGACGCAACTCCGGCGCCAGCCGCGACCAGCTCGCCAAACCGGGCTGGCGCGGCGACCTGTTCTACATCGTCATGTCCCGCGTCGGCCGTGCTCACCGCTAGATGGGGAACGTGCCCGCCGATCGAATCCCTGCTTCACGACGAGCAGCCGCTCAGCTGCCGTCATAATGCCTGCATCGACGCTAGCGGCGAGAGTTGCCAAACCTGACGAGTTGACCCAGCCATCGCCTTCATCCAGACCGCCCGGCGTGTAGCCCGCCCACCAGTGGGACCCAGAGGGAGCCTGGACCGGCTCCCTCATCGCTCTAATCGGTGTTCTCGTTCAGTGCGCGCAGTCGTCGCCGCAAATCTCGATGCGTCCGGTGTGTCCTCTCTCGGTGAACCACATCGTGTGATGCGGACCAGCAGTAATGTCGTAGGGATTCGGGAATTGCGTCGCGTATGCTGTCAGCTCGCCTGTCGGCGAGAGACTGCTGACTTGCATACCGGCATACGACTGCCAGGGTGAGGGTCCGGCCATGTTTGGCTCGGGAAACCAGATATTGCCGTCGCTCCCACGTGCCAGATCCTGAGGATTGCTCGAAATGACGCCGATGGGAAATGCCTTTTGTACCGTGCCGTCGAGGGGGCTCATGGCGACCAGCCATTGCGAGGTCAGATAGTCGCCAATTCCGGCACACAAATCGTCGTTCGCCACCGTCGGGCACGAGGAGGGCGTCACGTCGAGCCAGTCCGCCGAGACGTATGCCCACAGATTTCCATCGCTGCCCACCGCGATCCCGCCGGTAATGCCGTAGGTGTAGAAATCCTCGACATCAGCATCAGCGTCGGGATTTGGCGCTGCTCCGCCATGCGATAGCTCAGGATTGGGTACCACAAACTCCGTGACTAAACCTGCGGTCGTGATCCTGCCGACCGCATTGGCCCCCGGGTCGCCAAACCAAAGGTTGCCATCGGGACCTGAGGTGATGCGCAGTGGGAACACGGCGCCTGGGAACTCCGTGATCGCGCCAGTCGACGGCACCAGGCGACCAATCTGGCCGCGTTGAGTCTCACTGAACCAGAGGTTGCCATCGGGGCCGCCGGTGATGCCATCCAGGCAGAAGCGGAAGGCTCGAGGACAGGCCGTCGGTGGTGGGTACTCCGCGAAGCTAACTCCGTCGCCGGATATGACGGCCTTGCCAATGAAGTCGCTGAATGGCTGGGTAAACCAGAGGTTGCCATCGGGGCCCGTTGTAATCTCCTGGGCCCGTGGCAGGCAATCAGGGGCGCATGCCGCAGGACTGATGGGGCAGTTCGTCGTGCACGGGGGCGGCTGCGGGATGGCGAATTCGGTGATGTGGCCGGATCGCGTAACCATCCCCAGTTTCGCATCCGATGTCGTAAACCAGACGTTCCCATCGGGCCCGGTCGTGATTCCAATCGCGTTCCCGGAGGGGAGCGCGTACTCCTTGAGTACCCCGTTTGCCGCGTTCACGAACACCGACGTCGAAGGTAGGACCGTACTCGCTGCAATGATGCCGGCAAGCGCGACGGCCCACCTCCCCGGCATGGTGACACGATGGCGCTTCGACGGTGTCGAAACACTGACCATGTTGACTACCTCCTAACCACCTTCGCAAGCTGCGCCGCCCTTCCGGTCAGCGGGGTCGCATCGAGTGTCGAGTCACCCGAATTCGGCGTCAATTGGCCATTCGGCGTATTCTTCTGCTGGAGAGGGAGCCCAGGGATGGAACGCCTTGGCCCGTCTGATCTGGATCGGGTGCTGCGGTTCGTCGGCGAAATTGCCGCCGTCGAGCGGCTATCCGAGTTTCCGGTGCGTGTCCTTGACGGGCTGAGGGACCTCATCCCATGCGACCTGATCGGCTACAACGAGATCAATCATGCCCATGGCCAGGCGCTGATGGTGCTCGATCCGCCGTCGCTCGACCGGTCAGGACTTGAAGGGCAAAGGGCGTTCCAACGATTGGCTGAGCAACATCCCGTCTTGCGGTATCACGCTCGCACCGGCGATGGTCGGGCTCTTAAGATCTCGGACTTTTTAAGTCGCGACGAGTTTCATCGGCTTGACCTCTACGCAGAGTCGTTCCGATTGATCGGCGCCGAGGATCAGCTGGCCCTCGGGTTGCCCTCACCGCCTCCGCTGGTGATCGGTATGGCCTTCAACCGAAGCCAAAGGTCGTTCTCCGAACGCGACCGCCAGGTGCTAGATCTGATTCGCCCACACCTCGCGCAGGCACGCCGGAACGCGGAACTGCGAAGCCAGCTTGGTGAGATGGTGGTTCTCCTCGAGGGATTGGCGGATGCTACGGATCGGGCCATCGTCCTGCTGGATCAGACTCGTACGGTTCGACGGGCCAGCAGCCGGGCCGCCGCTATGTTTGCGACGCACCTGGGATTCCGACTTGCGGTCAACCATTCCCTCCCCGGCGTGATCGATGCCTGGATCACGCGGTGCGGCAGGCCGGAGCGTCTCGACCGGCGACCAGGACAGCCGTTTACCGTCGAGGCGGGGCACCGTCGCCTGTCCATTCGCTTCCTTCCACGGGGTGAGATTGGCGAGTATGACGCACTGCTCCTGGAACAAGCGCGCGATCAGACCGAGCTCGGACCACTAAGCCGCCTGTCCCGCCGAGAGCACGAGGTCCTCGGCTGGGTGTCGCGCGGGAAGACGAATCCGCAAATTGCCACGATTCTCTCCGTAACCGCGGGAACGGTTCAGAAACACCTCGAGCACATTTACGACAAGCTCGGAGTCAGAACTCGCGCCGCTGCGGCCGTGGCGCTCGCTAGCGGAGCCGCCGTCCAGTGGCCCAAATCAGGCACGGACTTACTCGACCAGGCGTAATAGCCTCCACCTCATCGGTGGTTCGGGCCGGACACACTAGGCCGCTCGGGCCTGCTGCCGGAGTCGGGCTAGGTTCGCGTTGCCGAGAAGCAGGTGGTCGCCGAGGGGACGACAGCAAAGCGCCATGGCCGCGAGCACACCGAAGTGACTGTCGTTGAAGTAACGCGCGAAGAAGGCGAGACCGAAAAAGATGGCGACGTACGCAACCATCCAACGCCTTAGGGTTGGTCGGGCCAGCAGCGCGCGCAGACCGAGCCAGGCTGCGGCCGCCATGGCCGCGGCCTGAAAGAGGCCGAATGGAAAGTAGTCCTGGCGGTGCACGAGACGCAGCAGCAGCAGGGCGGCGCCAAAACCAAAGCCGGCGATCGGGTACGAGTCCGGTAGCCCGCCCCCCGGGTAGAGCACGACATCGCGGATGAATGCACCCGGCGCCTGAAGGAGGAAAGGCAGGACCGTGGCGACGGGAAAGGCCGCCATCGCGAGCAACGAGAGGACCGCCTCCCTGCGGTCGTGGTCGCGACGATAGCGGAGCCAGAGCACCACGAGCATGACCGGGATCGCCGGAGCGGCGAAGAGCTTGAAGGCCGAGGCAAAGCCGACGGTCAAACTTGCTAGAACAGGCCTCCCACGAGCCAGCAGTCCCAGGGCTAACAGGATGAGCGTGGCGAAGCAGAGGTCGTTACGGCCAGCCCAGAGAAACAGTGTCACAAGCGGATTGAGGAAGAGCGCGACGGCGATGGCGAACCGGTCAGCCGCTGGGATGGGCAGCAACCATGCGGCAAAAAGACCGAGACCGATGAAGAGGATGATCACCATCCGGTAATCAAAGGGCAGGCCGAGGCCCGAGCTCAGGAGCCGGACCGGAATGGCGCTGAGAAACGTGAGCGGGAAATAGACGAAGTGGTGGAGCGCAGGGTTTGATGGACCAAGACCGGCCGGCCAGGACATCTTCGCCAAAACCGTGCTGGACCAGTCGCTCCCATAGATGGGCGCTCCATGAAGGAATCGCTCAACGGCGAGCTCAGTCTGGATGGCGCTGTCCTGCTCCATGCTGGTGATCCCGATCCGGGCGCGGGTCACCATCGCGCTGATGGTTGGACCAACGGTCAAGAGTCCAACAACGACGACGAGGAGCATGCCCTTGAGCCGCCAGCGGTCGCGGACCAGGGCCAGGATTGCAAGCAGCAGCGCGAGGGCGAGACCACCGGCAACCGGAAGCCACAGCGGCCAGAAGCGGCCCAGCTCAACGACCAGGCCCAGCTGGAGGAGCCCGAAAAGCCAGGGATAGAAACTAGGGGCAAAGACGCGGCCAAGGACTCGGGCCAGGATGACCGCCATATAACGCCCCCCCGCGGCTGGCTCTTTCGGTTCAGCGCGCAAGAAGGGGTGCCCCGCGCAAGTTGAAACCACAGCGCTCTCCGCCCATAGGGCGACGCGAGTTGCGGCCAATGGTGAAGGCGGAACCGTTACGACCTCGCATCGGGACATTCAGGCTCCCGGCGCTCAAGTACACGGCGCCACTAATCGCCTGCGCGATCCTGGCCCTGGCTAACGCCTTCGAGTACGCACTCAACCTTGTCGTATATCCGAGGGACCCGGACTTCTACCTCACCTACCTGGCGGCGCAGATCGGGCGCACGATCGGCTGGACGCACATCTACGATCCGGCGATCTACCTGCCGTTGCTGAAGGCAACCAGCCATCGGTGGATGCCGTATCTGAACACCCCCGTAACCGCCTGGACGGCGGTGCCCTTCACCTTCCTCCCGTGGCCGGTTGCCATCGCCATCTGGAACGCCCTGGTCCTCGGGAGCCTGGTGCTGACGTGGCGGCTCATCGCGATCGGCTCCCGGTTGGCCCGCGTTACTCTCCTTGTCGCGGCCTTCGGGCTCTACCCAATCGAGCTCGGACTCCGGCTGGGCCAGAACACCTTTCTGGTCCTGGCCGGCGTGGCAATCGCCTGGTGGCTGATCCGGCAGGACCGGCAATTCCTTGCTGGCCTGGCCTTGACCGCTATCGTTCTCAAGCCCCAGGTCGCCCTGCTCGTGCCGGTCGTGCTCTTCGTGGCCGGCTACCGGCGAACGATCCTTGGTTTCCTCCTCGGGGCCGTGCCCCTTGTCGTGCTCTCCCTGCTACAGCAGGGCGCCGCCGGCATCGCTTACTGGCGGGCGGCATCGTCCGTGGTCTATCAGCTGCCTGGGCTTCGGCTGCACTCCCTGAGCTTTCTCCTCCACGGGCGCGGAGAAGCGGCCATCATCTTGGCGGCGCTCGCTGTAACCGCTCTGATCGCCTGGCGGAGCCGCCAGCGGAGTATCGATCTAGTCATTGCGGCGGGGCTAGCCGGATCACTACTCGTGACCCCCTACTTGAACGTCTACGACATGGCCGGTAGCCTGGTCGTTGGCGCATGGCTTGTTCTCCGGCTCCGGCCACCGGCATGGGTCAACTTGTTGATGGTCGTCGGTTATATCGACCTCATGTTTGCCTGGGCTCCGTTTGGAACCTGGCCGTCGGTGCTGCTCCAGCCGATCTGGCTGCTCACGCTGCTTGTCCTGTCGGGTACGCCAAAACCGGCAAGGCTCACCCCCGCGCGGCCCATCGGACGCCGCGGCCGGCGCATCGTCGTTTTACCGGCTTACCGGGCGGCGAAGACGGTCCGCGATGTGGTCGGCCAGATCCCCCGGGCAGAGGTCGACGGCATCCTGCTCGTTGACGACGCCAGCGCTGATCGTACCGCAGAGCTCGCGCTCGAGCTTGGCATCGACGTGATCAAACATCCACGCAACCTGGGCTACGGCGGAAACCAGAAGACCTGCTACGCCAACGCGCTCCTCAAAGGCGCCGACACCGTGGTCATGCTCCATCCCGACGGGCAGTACGACCCAGGCCTGGTGCCAGCCCTCTGCGCCGCCGTTGAGGAGGGAAAGGGGGATATCGTCCTGGGTTCACGCTGGCTCGGCCTCGATCCAGCCGCTGCGGGAATGCCCTGGTGGAAGCAGATCGGCAATCGCTTCCTCACCTCGATCGAAAACCAGGTCCTGCAGCTCCACCTCTCCGAGTACCACACGGGGTACCGCGCCTACTCTCGGCAATTCCTCGAGACCGTTCCCTTTGTCGAGAACTCGAACGACTTCGTCTTCGACAGCCAGGTCCTGTTCCAGGCCGCCCGGTTCGGTTTCCGCATCGCCGAAATTCCGGCGGTGGGCCGCTATTTTGGAGAGGCGAGCTCGGTCGGCTTCCAAACCTCGATCGTCTACGGCCTCAAGACGCTCCTCGCACTGGCGATTTATGCCACGAACCGCTTGGGCTTCCCCTGCCGCTGGCTGGATCATCCACTCAGCGTCAACGATCAGCACCAGCAGCGCCAAGCCGCCTGAGGGTCAGCTCCCGCAGACCACCGGCGGCGCCGTGGAACAGCGGAGGCAGGCCGCCTGCCTCCGCATTGCACCGTCGGCACGAACGGTTACGGCCCGCAGCACCCCTGGGTGAAGCAGACGGCGCCCGCTCCACAATCCGCGCTGGTGGCGCAGGTCACGAACGTGCACACCTCCTGGACGCAGGCGCTCCCCTCGATCGTCGACACGCAGGAGCAGCCGACCGTGGCTCCAGCGCAGGTGGTGTTGCAGCTCGTTCCCGACCCCGAAGCGCAGGTGTCCGTGCCGCACGTCGGGACGCAGAACGATCGCGGTTTCAGGCACGTCCCGTTGCCGGCGCAAATCGTCCCAGATGGACAGCAGAACGCCCCGGTCGGCCCGAAACAGCAGCTGGTCCCTGGCGCGCAACAGACTGATCCGGTCGGTCCCTGGCAGATCCGAGTGATGTCCCCACCGCATTCGTTGCAGGCCTGTAGACACGATGCGTGCGCTGGCCCGCTGATGAAGCTGGTCTTGCCACAGAACACCGCGCAGCTGCTGGGGGCGGCGAGCGCGGTATCGAACCCGGTCGTCGTCGCCAGGAAACTCCCGCCCATCGTGCCGCCGATGAGTTTCAACACCTGGCGCCGGCTCACCCCGCCCGCCAGGCCCTTCGCAAGTTGATCGAATCCGATCGACATAGCGTCTTCCTTTCTGCGACGAGCAGAACCACGTGTTCTGGACGCTCACTTTCAGATAGGCATCGCCTCCTTCAGGCCGGGTTCCGCCTCGCCGGCGACCAGGCCGAGAATGCCGTCCACGCCGGTGGCCATCTCGGCAGCCACCTGACCATGCTCATCGATCAGAAACGCCACTGGCGTCGCGAAGATGCCGTAGTCCCTTGAGATTTCCCAATGTCGCTGCAGCCCGACCGGAAAATTGAAGCCGTGTTCGGCGGCCTTGCGCCGATTGGCTTCGGCCTCACCCCTCGCGACCATGACCAGTTGGAGGGCCGGCGTGCTGGCGTGGATCTTCGGAAGCTGCGGAGCCAGCTGGTTGCACGGTTCACAGTCCGGCGCCGAAAAGATCAGCAGCACTCGCTGCCCACGATATTGCTTGAGGGTGAGGCTCTCGCCCCCCAAAGTCTTCAGCTGGAAGTCCGGTGCCGCCGCGCCCTTCTGGAGGCCGGTTCTCAGGACGTGGCTTTCACTCAGTGGCTTGTTGCCCCGATGGGTGTGTCCCCCGTTGCCGTTGTAGGGAATGCTGCTCGATTCCCCGTCGGGAAGGGCGAGCAGCGCCTTGGCACCGACCGCGATCGGGCTGGCGATTTTTCCGTCTGGACTCACCAGATATCCCATCGGGGTGCCACCAACTTGGTATTTGTCGGCGACCTCCATTCCATCCTGCAGCAGGACGGGACAGGCAATGCCGTGTTCCGTTGCAATTTTCCGGTTCGCCTCGCGGTCGCCGGTGCTAATCACCAGGACGGCGGGCGCATCGCGGTGTGAGAGAGCGGCCAGGTCCGGCGCCATCTGCAGGCAGTAGCCGCACGTTGGGCTGAAGAACGTGAGCAGAACCTCCTGCCCACGAAATTGCTGCAGGCTCACCGGACGGCCCTCCAGGTCCGGAAGGGAGAAGGCCGGGGCTGGTGTCCCCAGTTCGAGTCCCTGCCGCAACGCCTCCAGACTGGCCGGCGCACTCTTCTTCCAGCTCTGCCCCAGCCTGACTTCGATGGCCTCGAGCCGGAGCAAGATCCGACCATTCTGGCGCACGAGCAGGAATCCAACTACGCAACCGGCGGCCACTACGAGCCAGAGAAGGACCAGCGCGACAAGCATCCCCTCGACCATGCGTCCGCCCCTCCGGAAAAAACGCTCAGCCGCCTGTAGCGTCAGGTTTACTGCGGAAACGACGCCTTGTCAAGCACAGGCACCGTGAGTTAGAAGCTGCGGCGGCCACGCCGGCGACGTCGCTGGCGTCGAACTCGGCCTCGCGAGCTGATCGAGGCCTAATTCCGGTGGGCAGTTCAGCCAGCCGGCCCGGTCGAAGCCAAGGCCGCTCGCTGACCCACAATGACAAGTCCATCGAGCTCGGCCAACGCCGCAGGTAGGGGAGAGGCGTCCCGGCGCACCTGCTCATTCGCGAAGATGTCGAGGACGCGTGGGCCAACCTCATGGGTCCCAGCGCGGAAAGGGACCCAGTGGTCCTGCGAGGCTGGATCGAGGCTGGCGCTGAAGTTGAAGGTCCAGCGGTCACCGTCCAGGCGCGGCGATGCGTGCGAATGGACTTCGGCTGACGGGACGATGAAGACGGGGTTGGCGAAGGCCATCGCCTTCAGGTCGAAGTAGCCGAAGAAGTACCAGAAGTTTGGATGAGTGATAAGCCTGTCTTTTGGGACGGAGAAGAACATCGACAACTGGTAGGCCCTGAACCGGTGGGCCAGATGCAGCGTGCTCTTCACCTGGAAGGCAAGGTTGCCCGCGAATTTCCCGCGAAGATGGATCTCCATGTCACGTCGATCGTCATCCGTCAGCGGGAACGCGACTTCGAGCACGCCCTCGCTGGTGATGATCAAGATCTTCGCGAGTTCGCACTGGGTGATGATGCCTTGCTGCGTGAAAGTGATCGGGCTCATTGCGCCGCGCCCAGTATTGCAAATAGAAGGAACCACGGGCCTCGGCCCTCGTATCAGGAGCTTCTAAGCCAGCTCTACCGGGCAACGGATTAGAGGAGCTCCGACAAGACGACGGTCGACAGTTAAGAGCGCGGTGCCGAGCGTTTCTGCTAGGGCGACGTAGGAGGCCTCGTACGGAGTTAAATTCGCCCGAAGCTCCCAGGCTCGCCGGGCAAGCGGCCCATGAGCGTGACGATCGATCGGGGCGCTGAGGAACCTTTCAATCGACTCCTCCGCCGCCACGCGCGATACCCGCTTGCGGGCGAGCAACCCTCGGACCGCGCTCAGGAACTCCAGGTCGATGAGCGCCGGTGCGTCCACGTAAGCCTCTCGCCGTAAACGCGCTCGAAGTGGGCCGTCCGGATTCTCGTCCAGGAGGGCTCGGACCCACGCGCCGGCGTCTGTGACCAGCACCTATCCCCGACCAGCTCGGATCGCCTGTTTGAGCTCCCGGGTTGTCAGGCGGCGGCCGGCGATCACGCGTGGGCCGGCAAGGGTCTCATCCATGGTGGCGCGAGCGGCCTCGCGGATCAACACCTGGCGTGCGTACGCTGCCAGGGAAATGTGGCGCTTCGCGGCGCGCTCTCGGAGAGCCTCGAGAGCGTCATCGGGCATGTCCCGTATCTGCAGGGGCGTACCCACGCTGCAAATTTTAGCATGCAGTCTGCATGCAGCGATTCCCTTTGGACGTCAGGCGAATAAGGCATCGACTGACGCGTAGCCGCGCCCCGCGATGTCTTCAGGGGCTTGTGCCCAGTAGTCGGGATTGAAGGTTTCGAGGCTCCATGGTCCGGCATATTTGGCCGTCCGAAGCTCGTGGATCAGCGCCTTCAGATTGATGACCCCTTCACCTGGGAGCACCCGGTCGGCATCTTCGATCTCCCTGGGCGGCTTCGCGGGCGCGTCGTTCAGATGCACGAGCAGCAGCCGGTCGATTGGGTATCCGTCGAGGGGTTGCGCGCCGCTCGCATGCCAGTGACAGGAATCCAGGACGAGGTCGATACCGTCGATACCGTCGACGGTATCCGTGGCGATCGCCGGGCTGTTGATCGGACAATCGGCAAAGCCGAGGAACTCGAAGGCGATGCGGATGCCCATCCGGTCGGCCCGGTCGCGGGCGAGCTCGAGGGCGTCTCGCGTTCCCGGAATCGCCCGGCGCGTCTCCAGCCCGGGCGCGCGGGGAGGGATCGCGAGCAGGTACGGCGCGCCGAGATCCCGGCAAATCTGAAGCCGCGGCCGAAGGTCATCGTCGATCAGCCGGCGGTCCATCCGGCCGTCGGCTTGGACGGTCAGCGCCACGCCGTTAAGGGTGAGGACCTCCTTGGGCCGGACGATGCCGGCGGTGGCGCGCACCTCGGCCGCGTCGTTCAGCAGGCGCTCCGTGCGTGCCTCGATTCCCGAGTAGCCGGTTTCGCGCGCGATTTCCAGCGACCGCTGCGTCGGCGTGGTCATGACAGTCGCACCGTTGAGGTAAATCGCCGTCATCATTTCTCCCGGATCACGCCGAACGTCAGTCCCGCCACGATGTAGTTGCGGGCGATCACCATCAGGACCAGCGGCACGGACATGGCGATGACCCCGGACGCCGCCATGTCGTTCCAGATGATCTCGAACTGGGTCACGAGACCCTGGACGCCGACCGGGAAGGTCTGCGAGTTTGGCGTCGCGGTCAGGATCAGCGCGAAGAGAAACTCGCTCCACGCGAAGGTAAAGACGATGGTCGCCGCGGCCATCAGCCCTGGAGCCGCCAGCGGCAGCAGCACTCGACGGAAGGAGGTCCACCGATTGGCGCCATCGACCAGCGCCGCCTCTTCGAGTTCGATCGGAATCTCCGCGAGGAAGCCCTTCAACATCCAGATGGCAAACGGCAAATTGAACAGGGAATAGATGCCGATCAGCGCGATCGGCTGGTTGTAGATCTGCAGCGTGCGCACGATGGCGAAGTAGGGGACGACCACGGCGACCGGTGGTAGAAACCGCAGCGAGAGCGCCCAGTTGAGGACGCCGACGCGAAGGCGCGGCGACACACTAAGGCGCGTGATCGGGTAGGTGATCACCAAACCGACCGCCAGCGTGACGAGGACGGTTGCGGCGCAGACCATCACGCTGTTCTTGAGCAACACCCAGAAGCCGCGGTCGAAGAGGACACTGTAGTAGGGCTGCAGGGTTGGGTGTCGCGGGACGAGCGTGATCGACTGGTACAGCTCGGGTTTGCCCTTGAGCGAGGTCGCGATCAGCCAGTAGAGGGGAAAGGCATAGAGAAAGGCAGCCACGCCGAGCCCGGCGGCGATCAGGATGAGGCGAATGCCGATGGCCAATGTCCTCCCTCCCCCCTTGCGGGGGAGGGCTGGGGTGGGGGCCATCAGGCTCGCTCCAGGGGGAGCGCTCGCGTCACTAGCGAGTACAGGATGCTGATCGACACCAGGACCATCACCGCCAGCGCCGCCGCCTGCCCGCCGTCGAAAAATCTGAACTCGATCCGGTAGATGTAGAGGCTGAGCAATTGCGTGGCCGTTCCCGGGCCGCCGCCGGTGAGGATATAAACGTGATCGAAAACGCGAAGCACGTCGGCCATGCGAAAGAACAGGATCAAGAGGAACAGCGGTCGCAGGTAATGCAACTCGATGTACCGGAACTGGGTCCACCAGGTCGCGCCGTCGACCTGGGCGGCCTCGATTGACTCCTTGGGGACGGTCTGCAGTCCGGCAAAGAGCACGAGGTACACGAACGGCGTCCACTGCCAGATGTCGACACTCGCCACCGCGCCCATGGCAAGAGCCGAGACCCCGAGCCACTGGATCTCGGAGTGTGTGATGCCCACCGTCTGTAAGACGTAATTCAGCACGCCATAACCGGGCGCGTAGATCAGGCGCGCCACCACGCCCACCGCCACCGGCGGGACGACCAGCGGCAGAACGGCAGCGACATAAAGCGTCGCCCGCAGCCCGGCTCGCTTGACGGCGCGATGCACAAACAGGGCGAAGCCCAGTCCGAGGAGGATCTCGGTGGGAAGGACGATCAACGCGTAAAGCCCGGTTGCGCGCAGCGCGTCGAAAAAAAGTGGATTGCCCAGGGCCCTCGAGTAATTACGCAAGCCGATAAATGTGCCGTCGTCGGTGGTGACCGACTGCCAGATGGCAATCACAAACGGGATCGTGACGATGATGAACACGGTGCCCAGCGCGGGAACGAGGATTGTGTAGGCGAGCCGCTCCTGCCCGCTCCGCTGGCGCCGCCCGGTCCTCACCGGCTGGATGCCGGTCGGGACCGGGAGATCGGCGACCACGCGGCTCACATCGTCAAATGTAGGACGGTCGGGTTAGGACGGATAGTTGGCGGCTTTCATGACCGTGCGGATTTCGCCGGCGGCCTTCTGCATGGCGGCTTGCGGGGTCAGCTGCCCGGCGACGGCGGCGTTCATCGCCGTCCCGTACGAGGTTTCGACGGCGCCCCACTGGTCGGTTCGAGGCCGCCAGTTCGGCACGGCGGCGAAGGAGGCGGCGAGCGCCTTGAAGTAGGGGTTCGCGGCAGCCAGCGATGCATCGTTCAGGATGCTGTTGCGGATTGGGATGCCGCCTTGCGCGACGTAGTTGCGCATGTTGTCTGTCTTGAGCATCCACTTGATGAAGTCGGCCGCGGCCTGCCCGTTCTTCGATCCCTTCGGAATGCCGAGCAGCCAGTTGCCCATCATCCCCAGCCCCTTCCCACTCGGCCCCTGCGGAATCGGAATGTACGCGACCTTGCCCTTGACCTGGCTGACGCTCGGGTCCTCGACGATGCCGGTGATCTCACCCGGCCAAACTGTTGATTGGTAAGCCTTGCCGGTAGCCATCGCCTGGGACCGCTCGGCGGCGTCGAAGCTTTCGGCACCCGGCTCCGCGTACTTCTTGAGCTTCCGGGTGAGGAAGTCCACCGCCGTAATGGAGGCGTCGGAGTCGAGCTGGACCTTCCAATTGTCGTCGAAGATGTTGCCACCAAAGGACCAGAGGATGGGCAGCGAGTCGCTACTCACCGGGTTGGTTGCCTTGCCGCGGATGACGTAGCCGTAGAAATTCGGCGCGTTGTACTTTGCCGCGTTCGCGTACACATCATCCCAGGTTGTCGGCGCGCTGGATTTGTCGCTGCGGTACATGAACATCTCGACGTTACCGACGATGGTGATGCCGTAGAGGTGCTGGGTCTTGCCCTGCTCACTGGGCGGAACCGGACCATGCGGCGGGGGCCAGGTGCCCACGTCGTAGACCACGGTTGGAATGTCCGAGTCGCGCGTGAAGCCGAAGTTCGAGTCGAGCGGTTGGAGCGCGCCCATGGTCCCGAACTTCGGCATCCAGGGGTCGTCCATCATGCAAAGGTCATACGACGAGTCGTTCGCCTGGAAGGTGGTGACCAGTTTTGTGAAGAGGTCAGCGTACGGAAACTCGACGACCTGCACCTCGATGCCGGTCTGGCTCTTGTAATTCCCGACCACCTTCTTCAGCGGTCCATCCTCGTTGCCCTGGACGGCGGCGACGACGAGTTTCGATGGCTTGTTGCTGGTGGTCGTGCTCGTTCCACATGCGGCCAGGAACGCTGGGAGCGAGGTAAAGGCGGCGCCCGTGACCGCCGTCCGTTTGACGAATTCTCGCCGGCTAATTCGCTGCATTCCCTTCTCCTCCTATGTTTGGTCAGGGGCACGCGGGGATTTCCCCGCGTGTCTATAGTATTGAGGATAGGTTGTCATGACAACTGGTTTCTGTGGTCCGTAGCCGCAGGTGGTGAGGGAAATGGGGGCTCGGAGGGGACCGACCGATACCGTTCTGGATCGGGCCAGCCCGGTCCCACTGTATTACCAGCTGGCCCAGAACATGGAAACGGACATCCGTTCGGGCCGCCTTTCATCCGGGTCGCATCTCGATAACGAGATCGAGCTCGCAAGACAACTCGGAGTGAGCCGGCCCACGGTGCGTCGCGCGATTGGTCTGCTCGCGAATAGGGGTTTGGTCATCCGCCGCCATGGCATCGGCACGCTGGTAGTGCCGGTAAGGGTTCGGAGGCCGGTCCGGCTCAGCAGCCTCTACGACGACCTCAAGGAGTCGGGGCAGGCGCCGACCACACGGCTGCTCGCCTTCGAACACGTACCGGCGCCGGTCGAAGTGACGAACGCGCTCAAGCTTTCCAGGGGAACGCGTGTTCTGCATTTCGAGCGGTTGCGCCTCGCGGCAGACCAGCCGATCGCGTTGATGGTCAATTTCCTGCCGGTCGCGCTCGACGAGCTGGTAACCGAAGCCGGCCTCAAGACCACCGGACTTTATCGGCTCATGCGCCGGGGCGGCATCCACCTGCGGCTCGCGTCCCAGACCATCGGCGCTCGCAGCGCGCGGCCGCGCGAGGCGCGCTTGTTGACAGTGCCGGCGGGCGCGCCGCTGCTCACGATGCAGCGGATCAGCTACGACGACGCCGGACAGCCAGTCGAATACGGGTCGCATGTCTACCCGGCGGAGCGCTACTCATTCGAAATGAGCGTCGTGGCAGACTCTCGTACGTGACCGTCGTCGCCAACGAGCTGCTGGCCCGTCTCACCGAGATCCGCGCGACCGATCCGGGAGCGGTGCAGAAGGCGCTCGCCAGGCGTCGTCGCCGCCCCCTCTTGCTTAATTCCCCCCTAGCTGCAGCGAGGGCTGGAAATTCCCCTCCCCCGCTTGCGGGGGAGGGTCAGGCCGGAAGTTCCCCTCCCCCGCTTGCGGGGGAGGGTCAGGCCGGAACTTCCCCTCCCCCGCCTGCGGGGGAGGGTCAGGGTGGGGGCTCACTGTTCCTGGTCGCCGCCGATCATCCGGCGCGCGGCGTCCTCAAGGTAGGGACGGACCCGATGGCGATGGCGGACCGTGGCGAGCTCCTGCATCGGCTGCTCACCGCGCTCGAGCGGCCGGGCGTCGACGGCATCCTGGGCACAGCCGACATCGTCGACGACCTGGCGCTGCTGGGTGCGCTCGACGGCAAGGTCGTCTTCGGCTCGATGAACCGCGGCGGCCTGACCGGCTATCGCTTCGAGCTGGACGACCGTTTCACCGCCTACACCGCCGCGGGCATCGCGGACAGCGGACTCGACGGCGGCAAGATGATGGTGCGGGTCGCCGATGAACCCGAGGCGCTGCGCACGCTGGCCGCATGCGCCCACGCCATCGATGAACTGTCGGCGCGCAAGCTGCCCGCAATGATCGAAGTGTTCGCCAGTCACGTCGAAGACGGACGCGTGCACAACCGCGCCGATGCCGATTCCTTGATCCGTGCCATCACGATCGTCTCGGGGCTGGGCACGACGTCGGCCTACGTCTGGCTCAAGCTGCCCGTTGTCGAAGATCTGGAGCGGGTCATGCGGGCGACCAGCCTCCCGACGCTGCTTCTCGGTGGCGATCCTGGTGAGGATCCGGCCGAAACGTTTGCCAGCTGGAAGCGCGCGATGACCATCCCACAGGTCCGCGGCCTTGTCGCGGGGCGCACGCTCCTCTACCCGCGCGACGGCGACGTCGCTCGGGCGGTCGACCAGGCGGCGGCCATCGTCGCCGAGAAGAACAAGCCAAAATCTCCCTCGCCCTCTGGGGGAGGGCAGGATGGTGGCCCGCAATCCCCCTCCCCCTCTGGGGGAGGGCGCGGTGGTGGCCCGCAATTCCCCGCCCCCTCTGGGGGAGGGCAGGGTGGTGGCCCGCAATCCCCCTCCCCCGCTCGCGGGGGAGGGCAGGGTGGGGGCCCGCAATTCCCCTTCCCCTCTGGGGGAGGGCAGGGTGGTGGCCCGCAATTCCCCTCCCCCTCTGGCGGAGGGCAGGGTGGTGGCTCGCAATTCCCCTCCCCCTCTGGGGGAGGGCAGGGTGGTGGCCCGCAATCCCCCTCCCCCGCTCGCGGGGGAGGGCAGGGTGGGGGCTGATGTCCAGGTTGACGATGGCGCAGGCGCTGGTGCAATTCCTCGCAGCGCAGTACGTCGAGCGCGACGGTGTCGAGCACCGATTCGTGAACGGCTGTTTCGGCATCTTCGGCCACGGCAACGTCGCCGGTGTTGGTGAGGCGCTCTTCGAGCGGCCGGACCTGCTGACCTATTACCAGGCGCGCAACGAGCAGGCGATGGTACACGCCGCCGTGGGTTACGCCCGCATGAACAACCGCCTGCGTATGATGGCCTGCACCAGCTCGATCGGGCCGGGGGCGACCAACATGGTGACCGGTGCCGCGCTCGCCACCATCAACCGGCTGCCCGTGCTCGTGCTCCCCGGCGATGTCTTCGCCTCGCGGCTGGTTGATCCGGTGCTCCAGCAGCTCGAGGTCCCATGGCGCGGCGATGCCTCGGTCAACGATTGCTTCCAACCGGTCTCTCGCTACTGGGATCGGATCACCCGTCCCGAGCAACTCATTCCCGCCGCGCTTCAGGCGATGCGCGTCTTGACGAATCCGGCCGAGACCGGAGCCGTCACCCTGGCGCTGCCGCAGGATGTGCAGGCGGAGGCGTTCGACTATCCGGACGCGTTCTTCGAGAAGCGGACCTGGAGCGTGCCGCGAGCGGAGCCCGGCTCCCGCGAGCTCGACGGCGCGGCGGCGCTGATTCGTGCCGCTGACCGGCCGATCATCGTCGCGGGCGGCGGCGTGATCTACTCCGAGGCCACCGCCGCGCTGCGAAGACTGGTCGACGCGACCCGCATCCCGGTGGGGGAGACCCAGGCGGGCAAGGGATCGCTGCCCTACGACCATCCCTCGAACCTCGGTGCGATCGGCGCAAGCGGAACGCTCGCCGCCAACCGCCTGGCGCGCGAGGCTGACGTCGTGATCGGTATCGGCACTCGATGGACCGACTTCACCACCGCCTCGCACACCGTGTTCGGCAACGCGCACGCGCACTTCATCAACCTCAACGTCCTCGACTTCGACGCCCACAAAAACAGTGGTCATGCCCTGGTCGGGGATGCTCGCGCCGGCATCGACGCCCTGCGAGGAAGGCTCGGAGGCTACGCGGTTCCCGCTTCGTACCGCGACCTCGCCGCCCGCCTCAACAAGGAGTGGGACCGCGAGGTCGACCGCCTGTACCACCTCAACCATCAACCGATCCCAGCGCAGAGCGAGGTCATTGGGGCGGTCAATGAGGCGGCGGGCCCGCGCGATGTGGTCGTGTCCGCCGCGGGGTCGATGCCGGGCGACCTGCATAAGCTGTGGCGAACCCGCGACCCCAAGCAGTACCACGTCGAGTATGGCTACTCCTGCATGGGTTACGAGATCGCTGGCGCGCTCGGCGTCAAGATGGCGGCCCCCGACCGCGAAGTCTTCTCGATGGTCGGCGATGGCTCGTACTTGATGATGAGCAGCGAGATCGTTACGGCGGTCCAGGAAGGAATCAAGCTGATCATCGTGGTGGTCGACAATCACGGCTTCAAGTCCATCGGCGGGCTCTCGCGCTCGCTGGGGACGGACGGGTTTGGCACCCAGTACCGGTTCCGCAAGAACGGATCGCTCGGTCTCGACAGCGACAAGGCCCCCGGTGCGGTGCTGCCGATCGACCTGGTGGCCAATGCGGCCAGCCTTGGCGCACAGGCGGTGCGGGTTGCCGGCGTCGACGCGCTGCGCGAGGCGCTACAGAACGCGAAGCGCGCAGCTCGAACCTCGGTCATCTGCGTCGAGGCCGATCGCTACGAGTCCGTGCCCGGTAACGAGAGCTGGTGGGACGTGCCGGTCGCCGAAGTGTCGACCGTCGACGCCGTCAACGCGGCCCGCCGCGACTACGAGAAATCGAAAAAAAAGCAACAACGCTACCTGTAGGGCGGCGATTCCCTCCCCCGCTTGCGGGGGAGGGTAGGGTGGGGGCAGGAGGTGCCCCAAGATGACCAACTATCCGGACGTCATTCCCATGATTGCCTACGAGGAGGGGCCGAAAGCGATGGACTGGCTCTCGTCGGCGTTCGGCTTCAAGGAGCGCGCCCGCATGCTCGACAAGGACGGTCGCCTCAGTCACGGCGAGATGCAGGCCGGCGACGGCGTCATCATGCTGGCTACGCCGACGCCTGACTACCAGGCTCCCCGGCACCATCGAGAGTCGTGCGAGCCGGCGCAAAAGTGGTCGACTGTGCCCTACATCGTCGACGGGGTGCTGGTCTACGTTGATGACGTCGAAGCCCACTATGCGAAGGCGAAGCAGTTGGGCGCCACCATCATCACCGACGTCGAAGCGGACCAGTACGGGAAACGGTACCGCGCCGAGGACCTCGAAGGCCATCGCTGGATGTTCATGCAGCGGCCCGACCGAATTGCCCATCGCTCCAAAGTGGACCTCGGCGAGCCGGCCGCCAACCTGATCAAGCGAGAGCGGGCCTCAAGGGAAGACTCCTCACCCTGAGATCGCCGACAACACGGGCGGCACCGCCGCGACCGCAACGCCGACTGCGGCGACGCCGGCGCCGGCCAGTCGGGTAAGCAGCGCACCGTAGCGCCAGTTCTTTTCCGCCAGAAAGATGACAGCGATGGCCGCCATCCAGATCAGGTTCATGAGTCCGACCACGAGCAGGACCATCATCAGCGCCCCGCAACTGCCGACGCAGTAGGCGCCATAGCTGGCACCCGCGCGTAACGCTCCACGAGTCCCCGTCGCGTTCTGCGTTTCGACGAAACTAAGCGGCGAGCGGCAGGCGCGCAGGCACCTTCCCTTCAAGGGTGTGAACTGGTACACGCCCGCAACGACCAGCACGGCGCCTCCCACAATCCGTAGCCACGACGAGGTCTGCGCCTCCATCCGCAGGTCGCGGAAGGCGAGAAAAGCCACGAGAGGGACCAGGCCCATCACCAGCCAGACCGCGAGGTAGCTGGCGACGAACGCAAGCGAGGTCACCGCGCCCTCGCCGCGGGCGCGCACCACCATTCGTTGCGCGAGCACTACCGGCCCGATAGCTGGCAGCATCATTGCCGCCATCATTCCGAGCCACATCACCATGAAGGCCCGCGACGCCATGGTATTCGGCATGTGCGTGCCGACTTGACCGAGACCCGTAATCATCCCGGACATGTCGCCGGCCTGACGAACGGTGAGGTACCAGCCCAGCAGGCCGAGGCCGACCAGCGGGATGGCGACCGCTGCCGTCGATCCTGCGTCCAGCAGTCGCCAGGCGGCGCCGGGGTTGTCGCTCTCCGCTCTCGCTTGCATCCGAGCGACTAGTACTCGAGCTCGGGCCGCCAGTCGGTGCCTCGACCCTCCGGGGTGCGGTCGAGGATCGACCACAGCGGCCACATGAAGTCGACGTGTCGCGGGTCCTGGCCGGGTTCGGGTGGGACCACGAGCAGCTCGCTACTCCAGAAGTGGTGGATCTTGCCGTCGCGGCGGGCAAAGACGGTCGCCATCGGAAGCTGCTCGCCGTCGGGGGTCTCGGCCCGGTAGTCACGGTTATAGGTGTTGTTGGCCGAAGAGAGCAGGCGGGCGTGGCTCCAGCCGCGCGATTGCACGTGGGCGCGGAATTGCTCGATGGGGACCCTGGCGACGACCGCGAAATTAATCCGCTGAATGATGTGGGGCGCGGCGCCGTCGATCGCATCGATGATCGACGTGCACAAGGGGCAGCCTTGCTCGAGCGGCAGTCCCGCCTTGCCCGGGATGAACATGTGGCTGTAGAGGAACAGGGTGTCCTTGCCATCCTCGAACAGCTCCGAGAGCTTGACCGGTCGTGCAGCGTTCTTGTTGGCGTCCCACTCCTCGAAGGTGTAGTCCTGCGGCACCACGCCGCCGAGCGGCAGCTTCCGCCGCTGCGCGGCTACCGCCTCGATCTGCCGGCGCAGGTCGATCTCTGATTGCAGCAGTTCGTCGCGTGCCTGCCGGTACTCGTCCGACTCGCCGGGGAAGCGCACCTCGTGCAGCGATTTCTTGACTTCGGTCGACATATGCCTAACTCCTTTTGGTGGTCAGCAATTGGACACTCTTTTAATACCGGACGTCGTGCTCGATATAGAACTTGAGGAGCGTCGACACTTCGCCCCAGCCGAGCGAATTCCCTGCGAAGGACTCGCGACCCTTCGCGGTGGGCGCGAAACCATGCTCCCGAAGGCGCAACAGCGTCCCATCCGCGCGCTCCTCGAGGTCGAATTCGACGGTGGTCATCATGTCGGCCGTTTCGCCCCACCGAAAGACAAACCGCTTGGGTGGAAGCACCTCGACCACGTCGCATTCCCGATCGGCGTTCATGTCCCGTTCGGGTCCCCAGCCTCGCCAGCGGAGCGTGAGCTTTCCGCCCGGTCGGAGGTCGATCTCGCTGCCGCGCGTCCCCCACCAGGCATCCATCGCCTGGGCGGTCGTCAACGCTGCCCACACCTTCGCGCGCGGCGCGCGGATGAATACGCTGTGACGGATCTCGGGCGCTTGTTCGCTCACTCTTGCTCCTCGACAAAGCGCTTGAGCTGCAGCAGGCGCTGCTCCCAACGTGCCGAAAGTGTTGTTAGCCAATCGCTTGCCCCAGCGAGTGGCGCGGTTTCGAGCTGGTAGCGGACCTCGCGTCCATGGCGCTGCTTGGCGACTATCCCCGCGTCCGCAAGAGCGCCAAGATGTTTCACTACGGCCTGGCGCGTTAGTGGGAACCGGGCCGCGAGCCCGGTCGCGGACCTGGGGCCCGTCGCCAGGCGCTCGAGCAGGCGTCGGCGGGTTGGATCCGCCAGCGCAACGAACACGGCGTCATTCATGTGCAACTAGACAGTTGCACATGGGGGCGTCGCATGTCAAATCGGCAGTGGCTTTGGCAGGAGCCGTCTTAAGGCGACTGAACCGAGCTCAGGTTGAGGCGATGCCAGGTTACCCCGGCATCTTCCGTGGTGTAGAGCGCGGTTGAAAAGTTGGATCGGTCTTCGCCGTCTGCCCACACGCGGAACGGGTCCGCCGCGCTGATGAGGCCGGTGTTCGGAGGCGTCGTCGTACAACGCCAGGTGCGGCCGCCATCTTCGGACTTCATGAT
>Ga0207684_10000929_pt1 | contig 33195 bp, 33 predicted proteins | sample KBSK5501metaG_FD_184342 | JGI IMG/M metagenome (GOLD analysis project Ga0207684, IMG submission 184342) | Corn, switchgrass and miscanthus rhizosphere microbial communities from Kellogg Biological Station, Michigan, USA - KBS K5-50-1 metaG... | ecosystem: Host-associated > Plants > Roots >... | reverse complement strand
TTCGAGCCCTCCGGCTCACCGTCACCCCGGCGCCTGCCCCCTGACCAGCGGCAACACCGAACCCGGCGCCGCTAAGGGGTCGCCTCGGAACAAACCGCAGGTTCTGGCGGCATGTCAGCGCGGCGGCCTGGGCCGTTGGGGGATCGCGCCGACGGTTTGTTCGTCTGCGGGCCCTAAGCCCCGCCGGGCGCTACCGCCTGCGCAACCAGGCCGGAGATTTCTGGTCAGGGGAGGTGGTAGGTCCGGCGGGCGGTGGCGGAGAGGATTGCCTGCTGCTCGGCGCCGCTGAGCTCCGCGATGAGGGCCCGCGCCGTCGCGCATACCCTCGCGTAGCTGGACTGCAGGGTGCAGGGTGGCCAGTCGGAGCCGAACATGAGGCGGTTTGGGCCGAAAGCGTGCAGTGCGAAATCGTAGTAAGGGCGGAGGTGGGACAGGCCGCCGGGGGCGGCGCCGGGGGGTGGCGGGACGCCGAGGACGCCGGACAGCTTGGCGGTGGTGTTCGGCAGGCCGGCGAACCGGGTGAACGCGCTGGCCCACGGTTCGTCGGCTTCCGGGCTGGCGGGAACGGGCATCCCGGGGTTGCCCAGGTGGTCGAGGACGAACGTGAGCCCGGGCAGTCGGGTGGCGGCGGCCACCGCGGCCGGCAGGTGGCGGGGCTCGCCGACCACGTCGCAGGCCAGGCCCGCGGCGGCCACCGCGGCCAGCCCGCGCAGCACGGCAGGCCTGGCGAGCCAGCCCGGGTCCGGCTCGGCCAGCACCGGGTGCCGGATACCGGCCAGCCGGTCGCCGCCGGGGAGTTCCCGTAGCACGGCGAGCGTGTCCACGACATCGGGCGCGGTCAGGTCCACCCAGCCGACCGCGCCCGCGACCAGCCCCGGTCCGGCGGCGAGGGCCAGCAGTTCGGGCGTCTCGCAGGGGTCTGTGAGCGTCTGCACCACCACGGTCGCGGTAACCCCTTCGGCCGCCGCGAGCGGTGTCAGGTCCCCCATGGTGAAGTTCCGCAGCAGCGGCGCCAGCGCCGGATCACTTTCCAGCCAGGGCTGGTCGTGCGCGGCCAGGTCCCAGACGTGGTGGTGAGCGTCGATGAGGGGCGCCGCGGCCGCCGGGACGCCCCCGCCGGTCACCGGGTCAGCTCACCTCGTTGAGCTTGCCGCTGGCGACATCGAACACAAAGCCGCGGACGACGTCCTTGTGCGGCACGAAGGGGCTGGCCTTGATCCGGGCGATGGACTGCCGCACGTCCTCGGCCGAGTCGGGGAACGACTCGGCAGCCCAGGGAGGCTTGATGCCGGTCTCGTCCTGGATCGCCCGCTTGAACGCGTCATCGGTGAACGTGAGCATGCCGCAGTCGGTGTGGTGGATCAGCATGATCTCCGTCGTGCCAAGCAGGCGCTGGCTGATGGCCAGCGACCGGATCTCGTCGTCGGTGATGACCCCGCCCGCGTTGCGGATGACGTGGGCCTCACCATCGCCGAGGCCAAGCAGCCCGTAGACGTTCAGGCGGGCGTCCATGCACGCGATGACCGCCAGGTGCCGGGACGGCGGCATCGGCAGCGGGCCGGTGAAGGTCTCCGCGTAACGTGCGTTGTTGGCCAGATACTCGTCGATGACGCTCATGGGACTCCTGCTCGTCGAGGGGGACGTCGAAGGGGACAGGGCGCGCCCGGGCGCGGTGCGCCGCCCAGGATTTCGATCTTATCGTGGGCTGTCGCATTATCTATTTTCTCTATTAGATTAATAGAGTAAATCATGCTGTGTTTACCCGAGTATCGCGAATCGTCTCCCGCCCGTACTGGACCTTCGATACCGGGTTCACCGGCAGCGCCGGGAAGAGGATCACCGCGGCGCTCGCCGCGGGTTCCACCACCACGATCCTCGCCAGTTTCACCAGCTACTTCGTGCCGGAGAACATCCCGACCAGCATCACCGTGCCGTGCTCGGGTACCGGGAAGGTCGTGTTCCGGCCCTTGCCCACCAGTTCCACGGCCAAGCCCGCGGTCCTGCCCGTGACGTTCATGGCGGGACCCAGCCGGTAGCGGAGCCGCACATCGGCGCGGCCGGACCCGCCTGGACAGCGGGTCCGGCCGCGGGCCGCGGTGCCGGCCGGCCAGCACGCGGCGGTACCGTTTCCCGATGGACCTGCAGCGCTGGCTCGACAGCGCGGTCGCGGCGATAGCGGAGTGGCAGGACGGTTTCGGGCCGTATCAGGCCGACCCGTCGCTGCTCGTCAGCGACGAGCGGTTCGGCAGCGCCTTCGGCGAGCTCACCGCCAGGCTGCGCGACAACTACCCGTTCTTCCACCCGTCGTACGCCGGGCAGATGCTCAAGCCCCCGCACCCGGCCGCGGTGGCCGGCTACCTCGCCGCGATGCTCATCAACCCGAACAACCACGCGCTGGACGGTGGCCCCGCGACCGGGCAGATGGAAAAGGAGACCGTCGCCACGCTGGCCGCGATGTTCGGGCTGGACACCCACCTCGGCCACCTGACCACCAGCGGCACGATCGCCAACCTGGAGGCCCTCTACGTGGCCAGGGAGACCCACCCCGGCCGCGGCGTCGCCTACAGCGAGGAGGCGCACTACACCCACGCCCGGATGTGCGGCGTCCTCGGCATCGAGGGCACCCCGGTGCCCGCCGACGGCGCGGGCCGGATGGATAGCGGGGCACTCGACACGCTGCTCGCCGGGGGCCGGATCGGGACCGTGGTCGCGACCGCGGGCACCACCGGCCTGGGCGCGATCGACCCGGTGCACGAGGTGCTGGCGGTCGCCCGCCGCCACGGGGCCCGGGTGCACGTGGACGCGGCCTACGGCGGGTTCTTCACGCTGCTGGCCGGCTCCGGGGGGCAGGCCGGTTCCCCGGACCAGGCCGGTTCCGCGGACCAGGCCGGTTCCGCGGAGCAGGCCGGTTCCGCGGAGCAGCCCGGTTCCGCGGAGCAGCCCGGCGCCGCGGACCAGCCCAGCCTCGACCCGGCGCCCTGGCGTGCCATCGCCGAGTGCGACTCGATCGTGGTCGACCCGCACAAGCACGGCCTGCAGCCCTACGGCTGCGGCGCGGTCCTGTTCAAAGACCCGGAGGTGGGCCGGTTCTACGTGCACGACTCGCCGTACACCTACTTCACCTCGGACGAACTGCACCTGGGTGAGATCAGCCTGGAGTGCTCGCGCGCGGGGGCGGCCGCCGCCGCGCTCTGGCTGACGTTCCGGCTGCTGCCGCCGGCCCCGGACGGGCTCGGCCGGGTGCTGGCCGCGTGCCGGCGCGCCGCGCTCGACTGGTCCGTGCTGATCGCCGAATCCGGCCGGCTGGCGCTCTACCAGCCCCCCGAACTGGACATCGTCTGCTTTTACCCGGTCACTGCCGGGCGGACGCTGTCCGGGATCGACGGTGCGTCCGTTTCGATGCTTGCTCAGGGCATGAAGCGGGACCGGCCGGTCTTCCTCAGCACCCTGCGGGTGACCGCGGCCGGCATGGCCCGGCGGCACCCGGGGATCACCGCCGACCGGGACGGCGCGCGAATCCTGCGCAGCGTCCTGATGAAACCCGAGGCGCGGGGCTACGTCGGCGAACTGCACGCCCGGGTCGAGGACCTCGCGGCACAGGCCGCCGGCTAGCCGCCGGGCCACACGAAGGGGCTGACATGGCGGGACCGGACGGCTGGCTGGCCGGGCGGGTGGCCGTGGTCACCGGCGCGGGCACCGGGATCGGCGCGGCCGTGGCGCGGCGGTTCGTGGCCGAGGGAGCCCGCGTGGTCCTCGTCGGGCGGCGGCCGGGTCCGGTGCGGGACAACGCGGCCGCGCTGGGGGACCGGGCGCTGGCCATGCCCGCCGACGCGGCGGACGCCGGCGCGATGGCGGAGGTGGCCGCCGCGGCGGCCGAAAGGTTCGGCGGCGTCGACGTTCTCGTTGCCAACGCGGGCGGCCACGGCGCCGGCACCGCCGCGGACATGCCCGACGAGGCCTGGGAGCAGAGCTGGCGCCTCAACGTGACCACCTGCCTCGTCTCGGCGCGGGCCTGCCTGCCGCAGCTCATCGCGCGGCGCGGCTGCGTGGTGGTGATCTCCTCGATCGCGGGCCTTGCGGCCGCGCCGGAGTCGGTGGGCTACGTCACCGCCAAGCACGGCGTGATCGGGCTGGCCAGGTCCATGGCCAGGGACTTCGGCCCGCGCGGGGTGCGGGTCAACACCGTGTGCCCCGGCTGGGTGCGCACCCCGATGGCCGACGAGGAGATGGACGCGCTGGCCACGCTGCGCGGGCTGGCGGACCGGGAGGCCGCGTACACGCTGGCCACGGCGCAGGTGCCGCTGCGCAGGCCGGCCGGGCCCGCCGAGGTCGCGGCGGTGGTGGCGTTCCTCGCCAGCGAGCACGCCTCCGCGGTGACCGGGGCGGTGCTGACGGTGGACGGCGGCGCGACGGCGGTGGACCTGCCGACCATCGCCTACGACGCCTAGCGCCGCCGGCGGGGCCGGGCACCCGCGGAGGCGCCGGTGATCCCGCCCGCCCGCCCAAACCGTTCGGCGATCCGCCGCACATGCAGCGACGATGGTTCAGGCCGGCACGTACCATCGTGGCATGCCACGCCGCCTCGCCGCCGGCGACGCCAGCGACCTGGTGCAGGCCGAGCGGGATATCCGGAGCCGAATCGGCGACCAGAAGCTCGACTTCGGCGCCATGGCCGCGGTGTCGAACATCTACCGCGCGGCCAACGTGATCCGCAACCATATGGAGCGCAAGGTGCTCGCGGACGAGGATCTGTCCTGGGCCGCGTTCACCGTGCTGTTCGTGCTGTGGATCTGGGGCGAGCAGCAGACCCGCGACCTGGCCGCCGAGGCCGGGGTCACCAAGGGGACGCTCACCGGCGTGCTGAAGACGCTGGAGAAACGTGGCCTGGCCCGGCGCCGGGCGCACGAGTCGGACGGCCGCCTGGTGATGGTCGGCCTGGAGCCCAAGGGCCGGGGCGTGATCGAGCGGCTGTTCCCCGCGTTCAACATGGGCGAGGCGTTCGTCAGCGCCAGCCTGTCCGAGCGGGAGAAGGAGCAGCTCGCGTCGCTGCTGCGCACGATCATCCGCGCGGTCGAGGAGAGCTGACCGCCCGCGCCGCTTTTATTCAGCCAAACGACGTTCCGTGCGCCCCGGGATCCCCAGCCGCAGCTACGCGCGGGGCACGACGAAGGACCAGCGCGTCCCGCCATCGGTGGTGCGCCAGATCGTGGGCAGTTCGTTGTTTCGCGCATCGTCGCCGAGCACGAACCCGGCCCGGCGGCTGACGAAGATCACCTGGAAGGTGCCGCCGCCGGAGTCGCCGATCACCGGACGGACGGTTCGCCAGTGGCGCCCGCCGTCCGTGGTGACCAGCAGCGGGCTGCGGTCGCCGGCGAGAAAGCCGGTGCTCGCGGAGGCGGCGGTGATCTGCGCCAGGTAACCGAGGTCCAGCGGCACGCCCGGGTGGCAGGCGAAACGGGGCGGGGGGCAGGGGGTGCGCACCGTCCAGGAGCGGCCGCCGTCGGCAGAGCGTCCAGAAGACTTCTCCTGGTAACCGGCAGTGGGCTGCCCGGCGCACACCGCCAGGAGCGTCCCGTCCGGCGCGGCCGTGAGCGTCGCGGACATCGCGCCGATCGGGCCGCACCGGACCTGCCGCCTGGACCAGGACATGCCGGCGTCGGCGGTGAACCACATCGGGGCGGCGTCGTTGGCTGGGTTGGACAGCACGTAGCCCGAGGACCGGCCGGTGCGCAGCAGCCAGGTCTGGCCGGCCGCTGGTTCCTGCGCGGGCTGGCCGCCGACGGCGCGGACCGTAGCGCCCGGGGGCTGCGCGGGCGAGGCGGCCCAGGACCGCCCTCCGTCCGCCGACTCCAGCAGCCGCAGCGGGCAGGTGCTGGCGCCGCGACGGCAGTCGGCGCGCACCAGCCAGACCGAGCGCCCGGCGGCGGCGACGGCGAGCACGGTGCCGGGCTGGTGTGCCGCCGCCCAGGCGCGCCCGCCGTCGTGGCTGACGTAGAACCCGGGGTCGTAGAGGAAGACGTCACCGTGGCCGTCCGCCGCAAGCGCCGTGGCGGGCATATACCCGCCACACGGGAACGCGGTGATGGCGGCCAGCGCGCCGAAGCTGGCCCCGCCGTCCGTGGTCCGGCCGGCCAGCATGTGGCACCGCCCGCCCGCCTGGCCGGTGAAGCTGCCGTACCCGTCCTTCGGGGTGACAAAGGCGATCGCGCCCAGCCGGGCGCTGGACGCGCCGGGGGCGGTGGCCGCCGGCTGGCCGGCCGCGTGCGCCGTGGCGGCCGTTGCCGCCCGGCCCGGGCGCTGCGCGGCTCCGCAGCCCACGGCTATTGAGGTAGCGAGCAGCGCCATTGCGAACCGGGGCGCTGCGACCGGTATCTGAATGCCCCGCATGCCCTGTGGACGCCCGGCGGCGCCGCATGGTTAGGAATCCGCCGGCCACCGCTTCACCCACCTCGGCCATGACGAGCACATCTTGCCGGGCTGGGACGAAGCCAGCTAGGACTGGTTGACCACGAACGACTGGGTGTGACCGGCGGCGTCGGTGTAGGTCCCGCCGGCGGCGCATATACCCGCCGCGCGGCACGACACCGAGGTGACTTTGGCATCCCCCGCGTTCAGGGTGCCCGAGCCGGGCACCTGGATCGCGTTGCCCCAGGTGCCGTTCGTCTGGCTGACCACGAACGGCTGCTCGTGACTGGGACGAGAGGCGTCCGTGTAGAACCCGCCGGCGGTGCAGTTGCCCGCTGAGGCGCACGACACCGAGCCGACGATCGCCAACCGCTCCCCGTTCAGCGCAGCCGAGCCGGGCACCTCGATCGGGTCGCCCCAGGTGCCGCTCGTCTCGTTGACCACGAACGCCTGCTGAGCCAAGAAGCTGTCTTCGTAGGTCCCGCCGGCGGCGCAGTTGCCGGCCGTGGCGCACGACACCGAGGTGACGCCGGCACCCGAGCCCGCGTCGAAGAGCCCCGCCCCGGGTATCTGGATCGCGTGGCGCCAGGTGCCGTTCGTCTCACGGACCACGAACACCTGCTGCCGGCCCGACGGTGAGCCAACGCCGTCGAAGTAGAACCCGACAGCGGTGCAGTTGCCCGCCGAGACACACGACACCGAGACGCCGCTGGCGTTCAAGCCTGCGTTCAAGGTCTGTGAGCCGGGCACCTCGATCGCCGTGCCCCAGGTGCCGTTCGTCTCGCTGACCACGAACGCCTGCGTGGAGTCGGGGCCGCGGGCGTGGTAGGACCCGACGGCGGCGCAGTTGCCCGCCGCGCCGCACGACACCGGGCCGGCGTCGGCAGACCCGGCCCAGTTCAGGATGCCCGAGAAGGGCATCTTGATCGCCGTGCCCCAGGTGCCGTTCGTCTCGCTGACCACAAACACCTGGGAGCGAGACGCGCCGTCCCGGTAAGCGCCGACGGCGGCGCAGTTGCCCGCCGAGGCGCACGACACCGAGTCGTGGACGATCGGGGTGCCGAACCTGTTCAAGCCGCCCACGCCAGGCACCTTGACCGCCGTGCCCCAATTGCCGTTCGTCTCGCTGATCGCGAACGCCTGCCCGTGGCCAGCGCCATCGGTGTAGTGCCCGATAGCGGTGCAGTTGCCCGCCGAGACGCACGACACCGAGTCGGCGCCGGCACCCCCGCCCGCGTTCAAGATCCCCGACCGGGGCACCTCGACCGCGCTGCGCCACGTGCCGTTGGTCTCGCTGACCAGGAACGCCTGCGTGTGAAAGGCACCGTCGGCGTAGGACCCGACCGCGACGCAGTTGCCCGCCGCGCCGCACGACACCTGGTTCAACTGGGTCCACCCGCCCTGGTTCAGCGCCCCCAGGCCGGGCACCTCGATCGCCGTGCCCCAGGTGCCGGCCAGGGCGGCCGCCCGCGCGGCCGGCACCGCGGTGACCGGCACCGCCGCGGCGCACCACACCGCCGCCGCGCCCGCGACGACCAACACGGCCGGGTGTCGTCGCATCGGGTCTCCTTCACGATCCGGCCGGGCCCGCGCACTGACGCGGCCGGCCAATCCGGCACCATTACCCGGACCGATACGCTAGCCCGCCGGGCATGGCCGGGGGCGCGAAATGTCCGGATCAGCGGCGAAACCGCCCATCGCGCGGAACGGTCGCCTACCGCGGGCCGCCCTTGCGTACCACGACGTTCGAGTCAGGTGTCGGCGGCGATGCTGAGCGCGGCCGCGACCAGCCGGTCGGCCCGGGCGGCGGCGCCGGGTTCCTCGGCGATGGTCTTCGCCAGCATCGCGTCCGGGTCCTGGCCGTGCGCCTGGATCTCCGCCCGGCCGCCGGCGTTCAGCCACAGCCGGAACTGGGCGCCGTCCACCTCGGGGTGGAACTGGACGGCCAGGTGCCGGCCGAGGCGGTACGCCTGGACGCCCAGGTCGTTGCGGGCGAGCACGGTCGCCTGCGCCGGCGGCCGGCACCGGTCGTGGTGGAACTCCAGCCACGGCCCCGGCGGGATCAGCTCCGGGTCGGCCGAGTCGACCATGACCCAGCCGATCTCATGGCGCCCCGCGTGCTCCACGGTGCCGCCGAACACGGCGGCCAGCACCTGCGCGCCGAAACAGATCCCGAGCACCGGCACCCCCGCCGCGTCGGCCCGCCGCAGCCAGGCCAGTTCCTCGTCGATCCAGGCGCGCGCCTCGCCCTCGTCGTACACCGAGGAGGTGGACCCGAGCAGCACGATGTGCGCGAGGCCGTCCAGGTCCGGCAGCGGGCCCTCCTTGGGGAACAGCACGGCGGGCAGCCGCGCGCCGCGCGCCTCGAACGCGGCGCCGATGAACCCGGCCGAGTCCTCTTCGTGGTGGCGGATGACGGCGACCCGCATGGTGCCTCCGATTGCCGGCGATCTCGTTTGGTGCCAAACTACTAAGCCATGACGCACGCCGTCGACCTGACCGACCTCGACATGTGGGCGCGCGGCGTGCCCTACGCCGAGTTTGCCCGGCTCCGGCGGAAGGCGCCGGTCGCCTGGCACGGCGAGGCGCCGCCGAACTCGGGCTTCTGGTCGGTCTGCGGCTATGCGGACATTGTCGCCGCCAGCCGGGACGTCGCGACGTTCTCCTCGGCGCGCGGCATCTCGTTCGAGGAGCCGACCGACGACGACATGGCGGCCCGGCGCACGATCATCGACACCGACCCGCCCGAGCACACCAAGCTCCGCAAGATCGTCTCCGGTGCCTTCTCGATCCGCGCGGTCGCGGTCTACCAGCACTTCGTGGAGGGGCTCACCGAGCAGGTGCTGGACGCCGCGCTGACGCGGCCGGTACTGGCCGGCGAGCCGCTGGACTTCGTGGACGCCGTCGCCAAAGAGGTGCCGATCCGGGTGCTGGCCCGGATCATGGGGCTGCCCGAGGCGGGCCTGGGCTCGTTCATCGACTTGGGCGACCGGCTCATCGCCAACACCGACCCGGACGTCACCGACGTGGTCTGGGGGCGGGACGACACCGACGCCTACCGGCTGTTCCCGTTCCGCAGCCCGTACGGCAAGCAACTGTGGGACCTGGGCCGGGAGATCGTCGCCGACCGGCTCCGGGCCCCCGGCGATGACCTGCTGTCCCGGCTGCTGCGCGCCGAGGTGGACGGCGACCGGCTGAGCGAGACCGACCTGGACAACTTCTTCTCGATCCTGGTGGTCGCGGGCAACGAGACCACCCGGATCGCGATCGCGCAGGGGGTGCTGGCGTTCTGCCAAGACCCGGAGCAGTGGGACCGGCTGCGGGCGGGCCCCGGCCTGCTGGACCCGGCGACCGACGAGGTGCTCCGGTGGAGCTGCCCGACGCACTTCATGCGGCGGACCGCGACGGTGGACACCGAGCTGGGCGGGGCGGCGATCCGGGCCGGGGACAAGGTCGTGCTCTGGTACGTGTCCGGCAACCGGGACGAGGCGGAGTTCGCCGATCCGGAGGTGTTCGACCTCGGCCGCGCCCCGAACCGGCACCTGAGCTTCGGCCGGGGCGGGCCGCACCTGTGCCTGGGCGCCCACCTGGCCCGGCTCGAGGTGCGCATCGTGCTCGCGGCGCTGGCCCGGCGGGTGGCCCGGTTCGAGCTGGCCGGCGAGCCGCGCCGGATCCGGTCCAACTTCACCAACGGCCTCAGGTCCCTGCCCATCCGCGTCTCCCCGGCATGAACACCCCGCCTGCGGGCGATGATCGCGGCGGCCCGATGATCGCGGCGACCGGACGTTCGTACCCAGTTTCGCCACGTGCGGATCTTATGTTCATATGGTTCAATCAGGACCAGCATCTGACTTGCTGTCCAGCTTCCGCCGCGGCGGACCTGGCGGGGCCTAGGTAACGCCCGACGGGGAGCGGAATCAGGGGGGCGCGGTGTTGTTGTTACCTGATTTCTCGGAGAACCAGTCGAGCGGTGCGCCCGACTGGATACCGACGCCGGACTTCGCCGGTGTCATGCGGCAGAACGGCGGGGCCGCGATCATCCGGGTCAGCTACGGCATCGACCACCTTGATCATTGCTTCACCCGTAATCGGCAGGCCGCCCAGCACCACGGGTACGCCTTCCTTGGGCTGTACCAGTACATCCTGCCCGGCGACATCGCTCCCCAGGCCCGGGCCTTTTGCCAGTGGGTGGGCGAGCTGGCGGCCAACGAGCTCCCGATAGCGGATATCGAGGAGGGATCGGGCGACCAGTCGGGCCGCGCGGAGACGTGGTTCGGCATCGTCGACTCCGCGCTGGGCCTGTCGCCTCAGCCACTGCCGAAGAGGTCATGGCTCTATTCGGGGGAATACTTCCTCACCAGCCAGCTGGACCAGGTATGCACCAGCGGCCGCAGCATCTGGGTGGCCGCTTACCGGGATGCGGAGCCAACGCTGGGTCACATCCTCTGGCAGCCAACCGATGGGAAGCAGGGACCTCACATCACCGCGTGGGCGGGCGCGGGAAACGTCGATACCAATCTGTTCCACGGCACGCTCGAGCAACTGGCCGCCGCCGTAGCGAGGGACGACCTGCCGTACTCCCAGAACGAACTCCTGAGTTTCATCCAGCAGGGCGTCGCGGCAGGGCTGCGCACGGGTGCCGGCGCCACGGGCATTACCGCCGCCCAGGGAGCGCAAGCCGCGGTCCGCGCCCGCGACGCGGCCGATGAGATCGCGCAGCAGGTAGCGGAGTTGCAGGGTCTCATCCAGCGGGCATTGCCCGGATCCGCGGCCCGCGCGTCAGGCGGCCCCGGCACGTCGGCGGCACCGGCTGGCCCCTGACCGTGCCGGTGCCGTTCCGGCTATCCGCAGTGTGAGGTGCAGAAGATGGCCCAAACCCAGACAGCCAGTTCTCTTGGGGCCAGGATTGCCGCGATCGCCAAGGGCGAGCTCGGCATGAAGGCCTGTAGCCGCACCACGAACGGGAAGCCAGGCTATTTCACCAGTTGCCACAGCGACGGCAAGAACGGCCCACCGGAATTGTGGTGCTCCGACTTTGCCCGGTGGGTGTGGTGGAAGGCGGGCGCGCTCGACACACATCGCTTGACCCCGGCCGCCGGAAATTTCGACAGGTGCGGCCCGGTACGCCCGGACAACCCGCGGGTCGGGGACGCGGTGCTCTTCAACTACGACCCGGCGCACCATTCCGCCGACCACGTGGCCATCGTCATCCAGGTCAACGCCGATGGGACCATCATCACCGTTGGCGGTGACGAGAACGGCCAGGGCAGTGACCAGCAATGGGCCAGCACCTCCTCTGTGGCCCAGGACGGTCCCTACAACGGTGCACACGAAAGCAAGGACCCACGCGCCCCCGGGCGCCCGCTCAGTGGCTACGTCTCGCCAGTGGAGGATGACATGCCGTTTACCGAGCAACAAATCGTGCAGTTTGTCCAGGAAGGCGTCACCGACGGGCTCCTTCACACCAAGCTCGACAGCGCGGGCAACACAGCTGCCAAGGGTGCCGAGGCCGCGGTCCAGACCCGGGCTGCGCTCACTGCGCTTTCCCAGCAGGTGGCCGAGCTGAAGATTCTCGTCAGCCAGGCTATGACCGCGGCGACCCAGGGCACTGGTGCGACCGGCGGCACTGGGACGACCGGCGGCACTGGTGCGACGGGCGGCACTGGTGCGACCGGCGGCACTGGGACGACCGGCGGCACTGGGACGACCGGCGGCACTGGTGCGACCGGCGGCACTGGGACAACCGGCGGCACTGGGACGACCGGCGGCACTGGGACGACCGGCGGCACTGGGACAACCAGCGGGACTGATATGACCAGCGGGACTGGTACGACCAGCGGCAGTGGTACATCAAGCGGCAGCGCACCGGGCGGCCAGGCCGCACCAACCACACCTGGGACGACCTGAGCCACCGGCCTGCCACGAACCAACCGGTCAGTTAGCCAATGGCTGCTCGAAGCCGTTACACGGTGCCCAGCAGCACCGGCCCACCGTGGCTGGACAGGATCAGCCACGGCAGCGCCACGGCATAGCACAGGTCGCCCACGGTGGAGGCGAACTGGCCCGCGCCGAGCAACCGGAAGGACCGGTTGCCCAGTGGCCCACCAGACATGGCGGCGCGCAGCCGTGCGAAGACGCCACCCCGGCCGCTGCGCCGGGTGATGCCGTCCTCAACTGCACCCTCCTGGTGGCGCGCCAGACCTTGACACTGGATCGTTTGCGTCCATACGATCCCGGCAACTGCCCGCGCCAGAGCGCCTGGGGCCGATGCCGAGGGGACGGTCGTGAGGAAGATCGACGCCTTCGCTCACATTCTCCCGCCCTCGTACGCGCGGCGCCTGGAGTCGATCATGTCGGGCGCCGTCAGCGACCGGGTCCTCGGCTACCAGCCGTGGATCCACGAGGACCCGGCGCTCATCGGGCTGGACGCCCGGTGGCGGGTCATGGATGCGTTCGCTGACTACGTCCAGGTGCTGACGCTGGCCGTGCCGCCGCCCGCGGAACTCGGCGGGCCCGCGCTGGCCCGCGATCTCGCGCGCGCCGCGAACGACGAGCTGGCCGGCCTGGTCCGTGCGCACCCGGACCGGTTCGTGGGGTTCAGCGCCGCCCTGCCCATGAACGACATCGACGCCGCTGCCGAAGAACTCGACCGCGCGATGACCCAGCTTGGCGCGCTCGGCACGCAACTGCACACCAACGTCGGCGGCGCACCGCTGGACGACCGGCGGTTCGCGCCCGTCTTCGACACGGTGACCCGGCTGGACGGCGCGCTCTGGATTCACCCCACGCGCAGCCCCGCCTGGCCGGACTATCCGGCGGAGCGCCGGTCCAAGTACGGCATCTGGTGGTCCCTGGGCTGGCCCTATGAGACGTCGGCGTGCATGGCGCGGCTGGTGTACTCCGGCGTCTTCGACATCTACCCGGCGCTGAGGGTGATCACCCATCACGCGGGCGCCATGGTGCCGCACTTCGCCGGGCGGCTCGCCTCGCCGCTGGAGGATCCCGACCGCGCGGCCATCCTGGCCGGCCTGGACCGCGACCCGATGGACTACTTCCGCGGCTTTTACGCCGACACGGCGATGTTCGGCGCCACGCACGCGGTCCGGTGCGCGGTGGAGTTCTTCGGGGCGGAGCACGTACTGTTCGGCACCGACATGCCGCTCGGCGGCCCCAACGTGGTCGGGGACACGATTGCCGACATCGAGGCTCTCGACCTGCCGGACGCCGACGAGGCAGCGATCTTCGGCGGCAACGCCGGGAGGGTATTGCGGATTCCGGCCTGAGGGGCACGGCGCGTTCCCCGGCAGGCGTATTGCATGAGAAGTGTCAGGGAGGAATCGATGGGAAGTCCGGAGTCGGCCTATGAGCGCCTGGGTGCCAAGGTCCTGTCGCTCCCCGACGTGATCGCCCAGTCGGTGGGGTTCATGGGCCCCGTCTTTTCCTCGGCCTTCGTGATCCCGCTCGTGGTCGGCGTGATCAGCGCGTCCGGCAAGGGCGGCGGCGTGGCGTCGCCGCTGTCGGTGCTGATCGCCGCGGTCGGCGTGTTCGCGCTGGGCTGGATCGTGTCGAACTACGCCAAGGAGATCCACGCGGCCGGGTCGCTGTATGACTACGTGACCCGCGGCCTGGGCGAGCGGACCGGCACCGCGGCGGGCTGGCTCTACTACGGCGGGGTGACCGTGCTGCTCACCGGCCTGCTGCTGCTGATCGGCGGGTACCTGCAAAGCACGATCGCCTCCGAGTTCAGGGTGAACCCGCTGCCGTCGTGGGCCTGGACGCTGATCCTGATCGCGGTGATCGCCGGCATCCTGTACTTCGGGGTCCGCGTCTCCACCCGCAGCCAGCTTGCCCTGGCGCTGGTGTCGATCGTCATCGTCACCATCTTCTTCATCACGGTCATCGTGAAGCTGGGCTCGGTGAACAGCTTCAAGCCGTTCAACCCGTCGTCGGCGGCGGACGGCTGGTCCGGCATCTTCTTCGGCGTGCTGTACGGGGTGCTGGTGTTCGTCGGGTTCGAGACGGCGGCGAACCTGGCCGAGGAGACGCCCAACCCGCGCCGGGAGATCCCGATCGCGGTGATGGCCACCGCGGGCATCGCCACGGTCTTCTACGTGCTGGCGACCTACGTCGAGGTGGCCGGGTTCCATTACAGCCTCAAGGCGATCACCGCCGCCGCGGCGGCGCCGCTGTTCGCGCTCGGGGCTCCCGCTAAGGCGGGTGGGTTCGGCGGCACCTGGATCGACCGGCTGCTGGAACTCGTGGTGCTGTTCGACATGCTGGCGGTCGCCATCGGGTGCGCGGTGTCGGCGTCCCGCGGCATCTTCGCCATGGCCCGCGACCGGCGCATCCCCGCGCCGCTGGCCATCACGTCCAAGAAGCACGGGTCGCCGCTGGGCGCGGCGGCCTTCGTGGTCGGGGCGGCGATCGTGACCCTGCTGATCAACCAGTTCTGGACCGGCCTGTTCGCGCTGCCGAAGACCCCGCACTACTTCGCGCTGTTCGCGTGGGGGTCCACGTTCGGCGGTTTCGCCCTCGTCGTGGTGTACCTGCTGATGTCGGCCGGCTCGCTGCGCAGCTTCGCCACGTCCCCGCGCCGGGTGTCGCTGGTCTTCTCCGCGGTGCTCGGCATCCTCATCACCGCCGGGGCCATCTTCGGCTCGTTCTACAAGGTGACCAGCCCGACGATCTGGGCGCCGTGGCTGGCCCTGGCGCTGCTCGTGGCCGGGTTCGCGTCCACGTTCGTGCTTCGCGCCAGACGGTCGGCGAGCACCCAGTTGTCCGACCTGAGCGCGAGCAGCCGGGTGTGACCCGCGCCCGGCGGCGGGAAGTGCCTGCCGACGAGGCCGCGTGACCATGCCCGGCCCTGCCGCCCGGACGCCCGGGGGCCCGCTCCGCGCCGGGATCCTGGGCGCCGGGATGATCGCCACGGCCGAGCCCGGCTACCTGCCGGGCCTGCGGCGGCTGCGCGGCCGCGTGGAGGTGACCGCGATCGCCAGCCGGACCCGGTCCCGTGCCGAACGGGTGGCGCGTGATTGGGACATCCCGGCGGTCTGCGACGGCCTGGGCGCGATGCTCGCCCGGCCGGATGTCGACGCCGTGATCAACCTGACCCCGATCGCCGCGCACTACGAGACCTCGCTGCGCATCCTGTCCGCCGGGAAGCACCTGGTCACCGAGAAGCCGCTGGCCAGCGCCGCCCGGGCCCGGCACGTCCTGGAGATCATGCTGGCCGCGCAGAACGCCGCCGCTACCGGCCGCACCGTCCCGCTCACGACCACCTTCGAGCCCTGAGGCGCTGCCACCGCGAGTCCTGAGGCGCTCCCGCGTTTGTGGTCATTGGCACTTCACCCACGTTCTTGTGTGGGTGAAGTGCCAACAACCACCTTCCCCGGCCGGGGAAGGCTGGGAAGCCGCAGGGCGGGCTGCGAACGCTGAGAAACCGGGGTCCAGCCGGGGTTAGCGAAGAGCCGGGCCGGGGTTAGCGGAGGGGGCCAGGGTCAGCGGGGGCCGGGGCGGGTTCAGAGGTGGTAGGCGTACTCGCGGAACTCCCAGTCGGTGACGAACCGCTCGAACCGCTCGGTCTCGTTCCGCTTGTACGCCAGGAACGAGGTCACGAAGTACTCGCCGAGCACCTCGGCCAGTTCCAGGTCCGCTTCCAGCGCGTCCAGCGCGTCCCCGAGCCGCTGCGGCAGCATCTCGGCGCGCGACGGGTCGTAGCCGTACCCCTCCAGCTTGGCGGGCGGCTCCACCTTGCCGGACAGGCCCAGGCAGACGGCCGCGCCGACGGCGGCCATGGCCAGGTACGGGTTGGCGGTGGCGTCACCGAGGCGGACCTCCATCCGGGCGGCGGCGCCGCGCTCCGGCGGGATCCGGACCATCGCGCTGCGGTTGTCGAGGCCCCAGTCGATCAGCCACGGGGCCAGGGTGTCCGGCCCGAACCGCTTGTAGGAGTTGATCGTCGGGTTGAGCAGCGCGCTCAGCGCCCGGGCGTGCGCCAGCACCCCGCCGATGGCGTGGCGTCCCGCGGCCGACAGGCCGTCCGTGCCGCCGGGGTCGCCGAACACGTTCTCCCCGGAGGAGTCCGCCAGCGAGACGTGCACGTGGAACCCGGACCCGCCCTCGTCGTTGAACGGCTTCGCCATGAACGTGGCCAGCAGGCCGCGCTGCCTGGCGATCTCCTGCACCGCCGACTTGAGCCGGAACGACCGGTCGGCCGCGTCGCACAGCGCGGAGTGGCCGAGGTTGATCTCGAACTGGCCGGGCGAGAACTCGTGGTTGGCCGCGGTGACGTGCAGCCCCACGTCCCGCAACTGGCGCAGCATGTCGAGCAGCACGCCCCGCGGGTCGCCCTTGCGGCCCACCACGTACACGTTGCCCAGGTCGTTCGCGTACCGCTGCCAGCCGCCGGCGGGCGCGGGCTCGCACAGGTAGAACTCAAGCTCCGGGCCGCAGACCAGGGTGTAGCCGAGGCCGGCGACCCGGCCGGCCACCCGGCGGGCCACTGCGCGCGGCGACTCCGGCGCGGGCGCGCCGTCCGGGGTGAACGCGTCGCCGAGGCACCAGGCCGCGCCCTGCTCCCACGGCAACGGGGTCAGCGTGCCCAGGTCGGGCCGGACGGTGATGTCCGGCAGCCCGTCTTCCAGGCCGCCCTGGACGGGCACCACATCCCCCATCGGGGAGGTGTGATAGACCGCGCGGCAGAACGCCAGCCCGTGGCTGACCGCCGCCGGAAGCTCGCCGAGCAGCACGTCCCGCCCCCGGTCCACGCCGATCAGGTCCGGGTAGGACACCCGGACGACGTCGATCCCCTGCCCGGCGAGCCGCTCGGAAACGGCGGCCACGGCGGCGTCGGTCGGGTCTGGCACGGCGTCCTCCCTCTGCGCGGTCCCGCGGGAATCCAGGCGGTACCGGGCATCCAGCCTGGCGGGAACGAACCCCTCCGTCTAGCATCCATGATCGTGCGGATACGAACGATCTCGGAGCACCTATGAGCGATCTGGCGGGGTTTTTCTACCCGAGGACCGCGACCGGGCGGTCGTCGCTGCTGCCCGCGCCGCCGTGGCACTACTCCGGCGACCTGCTCACCGTGGAGTACCGCACCGACCCGGCCCGGGTGGCCGAACTGCTGCCCGCCCCGCTGGAGCCGGCGCCCGAGGACCCCGGCGCCGTGGCGCTGATCTGGGCCGACTGGCAGTCCTGCGGCGAGTCCGGCGAGGAACTGCTGGACCCGGTCCGGGCCCAGTACCACGAGTGCTTCGCCGTGGTGCGGTGCGCCCTCGCCGGGCAGGTCTACTCGCGCTGCGTGTACATCTGGGTGGACGCCGACTTCGCGCTGGTGCGCGGGCTGCACCAGGGGTACCCCAAGAAACTCGGGTCGATCCACCAGACCAGGCCGCACCCGTTCGGCCGGGCCGCGCCGCGGATCGCGCCCGGCGGCCGGTTCGCCGGCACGCTGGCCGCCGCCGACCGCCGCCTCGCCCAGGCGGTGGTGACGCTGCGCGAGCCGGCCCCGGGCAACGGGTTCGTCAACGCCCATCCCATGGCGCACCACCGGTGGGTGCCGTCGATCGAGAAGGGCGCGCCCGACTCGCTGGCCGAACTGGTCGCCTCGGGCAGCGCCAGCGTCGAGGCCGGCCCATCCTGGCGCGGCGACGCCTCCCTGGAACTGTTCGACTCGCCCACGGAGGAACTGGCCGCCCTGGAGGTCCGCGAGATCATCGCGGGCTACTACCGCCAGGTGGGCGTCACCTGGGACGGCGGGCGGCTCCTCGCCGACCTCCGCGCGGGCGGCTGATGACCCCGCGGCCGGCCGGCCGTCCCGCGCGCGCCAACGGTCCCGTGCGGCTGGCCACCCCGCGCGGGCTGGCCCTGGCCCCGCACTGTACGATAATTTGGTTCCAAACGACCTTCGGATGGTGATCTGCCTTGCCCACGAGCACGGCGCACGTGGCCGGTGTCGCGGTGGACACGCGCCACTGGATCGGCGGCCGCCGGGCCGGGTCGGGTGCCACCTTCACCGACACCTCCCCGATCGACGGGGAACCCATCGCCGACGTGGCCCGGGGCGGGGCCGCACAGGTGAACGCGGCGGGCGCCCACCCACTGCTCGGCGGGGCGGTCAACCCCGCGCTGGGCGGGCTGTACTACCAGCCGACCCTGCTCGCCGGCGCGGCGCCCGGCTCGGAGATCCTCACCGAGGAGGTGTTCGGCCCGGTGCTCACGCTGCAGACCTTCACCTCCGAGGCGGAGGCCGTCGCGCTGGCCAACGCCACGCCGTACGGGCTGGCGGCGACCCTGTTCACCGGGGACAGGGACCGGGCCGAGCGGGTATCAGGGCGGCTGGTCGCCGGGACCGTCTGGGTCAACTGCTTCTTCGTCCGCGACCTGGCCGCGCCGTTCGGCGGCGCCCGGCGCTCGGGCATCGGACGCGAGGGCGGCACCTGGAGCTTCGACTTCTACAGCGACGTCAAGAACACCGTCTACGCAGGACAGGGGTGGCGCACCGATGGGTGAGGTTGCCGGGGCCGGGCTCTTGGCTCACGTGCCGACGATCATGCTGCCGTACGCCGAGCGGCTCGAACTGAACGAGGGCAAGGAGATAACCCTGGTCTCCGGCCTGGAACGGCTGCGCGCCGAGGTGTTCGGCTCGCTGGACTACGACACGGTCGTGGTGCTCGACTCGCACTGGCACACCACCGTGGAGTTCGTCGTGTCGGCCCAGGCCACCCGGGCGGGCCTGTTCACCTCCGACGAACTGCCGCGCGGCATGTCGCGGATCCCCTACGACTGGCCGGGTGACCCGGAACTCGCCCGCGCCATCGCCGCCCAGGCGGGCACGCACGGGACCTGGATCACCGCCATCGACGACCCCTGCCTGCCCACCCACTACGCCACCGTCAACCTGTGGCACTACCTCGGCCGGGGCCTGGGCAAGCGGTGGCTCGAGGTCAGCACCGCGCAGACCGGGGACACCGAGGACTTCCTGCGGGCGGGCCGGGCGCTCGGCGCCGCGATCGGGCAGACCGGCCGCACGGTCCTGCTGGTCGCCTCCGGCGCCATGTCGCACACGTTCTGGTCGCTGCGGGAACTGCGCGCGCACGAGGCCAGCGACACGGTGCACATCAGGACCGCCGGGGCGCGCGCCGCGGACACCGAGCGGATCGCCTGGCTCCAGGCGGGGGACCACGCCCGGGTGATCGCCACGATGCCGGAGTTCCTGAAGGTCCGGCCCGAGGCGCGGTTCGCGCACTACCTGATGATGGTGGGCGCGCTGGGGGAGGAGAAGGTGACCGCCCCGGCCCGCGCGTTCAGCGAGTACGAGAACTCGGTGGGCACCGGCCAGGTGCACCTGTGGTTCGACCGGCCCGCCGGTGGCTGGTGGCAGCCGTCCGACCGGGCGAGGTGAGCACGTGACGACGGAGTACCGGAGGATCTTGCTCGACGGCGCCGATGTGCAGGTGCGCCGGGACGGTGACGGCCTGGTCGCTGGGGACGGGCGCAGGGTGGCCGCGGAGGAGGCGGTGCACCTGCCGCCGGTCCAGCCCACCAAGATCATCGCGGTGCACCTCAACCACCACAGCCGGGTGGCCGAGTTCGGCGCCACGCTGCCGCCCGCCCCGACGTACTTCCACAAGCCGGTCTCCGCGCTGGCCGGGCACGGCGGCGCGGTGGTGCGTCCGGCGAACTGCAAGTACCTCAACTACGAGGGCGAGGTGGCCATCGTGATCGGCCGCACGTGCCGCGGTGTGCCGGCCGCTGAGGTGGCGGAGTACATCGCCGGGTACACGATCGCCAACGACTTCGGGCTGCACGACTTCCGTGACACCGACGCCGGGTCGATGCTGCGGGTCAAGGGCTCGGACACCATGGCGCCGCTCGGGCCGGGGCTGGTCACCGGCTGGGACTTCCACGGCAAGCGCCTGCGCACCTTCGTGAACGGCGCGCTCGCGCAGGACGGGTCCACCGACGAGATGCACTGGGACATGCACTACCTGGTGGCCGACATCGCCCGCACGATCACGCTGTACCCGGGGGACGTGCTGCTGTCCGGCACCCCGGCGGGGTCCCGCCCGGTGCAGCCGGGGGACGTGGTCGAGGTCGAGGTGGAGGGGCTCGGCCGGCTGCGCAACCACATCGTGGCGGGACCGCTGCCGGTGCCCGCCGGCCTGGGCGCGCAGCCGGCGGAGAGCGAGGAGGTCCGGTCCACCGCCCTGGGCGGGGACTGGGAGTTCCGCGGCATCCGCCCGCCCCGCCGGTCCTGAGGGGCCAGCCGATGGCGGGGCCGCGGATGTGCCTGATCCTCAGCGAGAACTGGACCATGACCAGCGCCAGGGACCTGCCGGTGCTGGTGCGCTGGGCGCGGGAGGCCGAGGACGCCGGGTTCGACGCCGTGATGCTCAGCGAGCACATCGTGCTGGGCCCGGCCGCCGGCGCGAACGGGCCCATGGCCAACCCCCGCGAGTACGCGCTGCCCGGGAACCAGGACCCGGCGACGCCGTGGCCAAGCTCGCTGGTGCTGCTCTCCGCGATCGCGGCGGTGACCACCCGGGTCCGGCTCGTGGCGAGCGCGGTGATCGCGCCGCTGCGCCACCCGCTGGTGCTGGCCCGGGAACTGGGCACACTCGACCTGCTCAGCGCGGGCCGGCTGGTCGTGCAGCCGACGGTGTCCTGGCTGGAGGAGGAGTACGCGGCGCTCGGCGTTCCGTTCCGGCACCGCGGCGACCTGCTCGATGAGCACCTGGCGGCCTGGCGGGTCCTGTGGCGGGACACCCCGGCCTCGTTCGCGGGCGAGCACTACCGGTTCGGCGACGTCTACCTCGAGCCGAAGGCGTTCCGGCCCGAGGGCCCGCGGCTGTGGCTGGGCGGCGCGGGCCTGCACCGGCGGATGCTGGCGCGGGTCGTGGCCTACGGCGACGGGTTCAACCCGCTGGGCCGCCCGGCGCCGGAGGAAATGTCGCGGCTCCGCGCCGCGATGCGCGCGGCGGGCCGGGACATGCGCAGCCTGGAACTTGTCGGCGGTACCCGGGCCGTGTTCAGCGGCCCGGATACGGTGGCCGATCTCGGCCAGGCGCTGGCGACGATACCGCCGCAGGCGGCGGCCGGGTTCACCACGTTCTGCGTCAAGCCCTCGCAGTTCACCGACGACCCGGCGGGGGTGGGGGCGCTCTGCCGGGAGATCATCCGCCGGGTGGACGAGGGCCCATGATCCGGCGCTGCCGTCGGCTGCGTCACCGCCGCGGCGCCACCGGTGACGCTCGATCCCTGGCACCGCGGACCCCGGGGGGCGGGCGCCCAGGTGAGGCAGGGATCCTCGGGGGCCGCGATCCCGGTAGTGGCGAGACAGGCGCACGAGCCAGCCGGGACCGCGGCTGGCTCGAAAACCTCCAGCGGCATTATGCCCGGGGCCTGGCGCCATCGTCCGGCGCCGCGCGGAGGTGAATAACCGCCGCCCGGCGGCGGCCCAGAGCCGCTCCCTGGCCTGCGCCCACGCGGCGTCGATGGCCGGCAGCCGGGCCACCCGCAGCGCATGGTCCCCGGGCAGCGTGAGGTGGATGCGGCGCTCCCTCGACAGCACGACCGCAAGGTTGACCAGGTAGGCGTCCTCACACCCGGCCCGGTGAGCCAGGTCCTCGAGGAAGTCGGTGGCGCCAGGGGTGCCGGCCAGCAGCACGCTGAGCATCGCCAGGTCGAACCCGGGCAGGAACAGGCCGGTGAACTCCCAGTCGAGCAGGGCCCACTCGCCGGCGGGCAGGCGGAGCATGTTGCCGGGCAGCGGGTCACCGTGGTTGAGCTGCCGCGGCTGCCCGCAGCGGGCGAGCAGCCGCTCCAGCGCCCGCCGGTCGTCCTCGGTGAAGTACCCGGTGGCGTGGTAGCGGACGATCCGCTCGTGGTAGGCAAACACCGGCCGGAACCCGCCCGGCAGCGGCTGCCAGTCATGCAGCTGGCCGACCAGCGCGGCCGCAGCCTCGACCTCCGTGCAGGTCAGCACCCGGGGGTACCGGCCGGTGCCCAGCGTGGTGCCCTCCAGCCGTTCCATGACGACGATCCGCCGCCCGTCGGTGTGCACCAGCCGCGGCACCCGCACCGGCGGGGGGTGCCCGGCGAATATCTGGTACACGGCGATCTCGTGGCGCTGCCGGTGCCGCCAGGACGGGTCGCGCTCGGGCAGCACCTTGATGATGACCGGCTGGTCACCGGCGCGCCCGGCGGCCAGCAGTGACCTGCCGTTGTGGCTGAGCATCCCGTCGATCCGCAGCCCGGGGAACTGGCCGGCCAGCGCGGCCAGCCCTGGCGGGACCCTGCTGGCCGGCGGTCCTCCCGGCTCCAGGCTGGCCGCCTTGTCCCCGGGCGGTGTTAACGGCGCCACGGTCCCCTCCCACGTGCGCGATCCTGTCGCCGGCATGGCTCCGGGCTCAGGCATAGCGGGCTCCTGGGCGGTCGGGCCGGGCATGGCTGTCCTGCCGCTGGGCCTGCACCCCGCTCGCAGGCGCCGCGCGCACCCGGCCAGGCATCGCCCGCGCCGGTCAGCCGCCCGAGCGGAGCCGGCAACGAACTGAGATTAGGGACAGCCCAGTAGCGATACTCGTGATGCTTGACCAACCAGCACGGTCTGTAAAGGGACCGGGGCCTTGTCATGCCGGATGAGGCGGGTCTTTGCCCAGATAGTGCCGCAGCCAGGACGCTGCGTTTACCGGCGCTGCCGGAGCGTGCGGATTCAGGCCGCGGCCGGTCAGCGAGCAAAGGGCGCCACAGGTGCCCGCCCGGGGCAACTGCTGGGAAGATGGTCCCCATGACGGGCGTCTACCTAGAGGCGGGCACCAAACGGGTCTTCGCCTGCGCCGTGGACTGGCCGGGCTGGTGCCGGTCCGGCGGGGGCGAGGAGCAGGCACTCGAAGCGCTGGCGATCGCGGCGTCACGGTACGCCGTGCTCGCCACCCTGGCCGGCATCCCGTTCGACCCGGTCACCGAGGTGGACTGCATCGCGATCGCCGAGCGGGTGACCGGGAGCGCCACGACGGATTACGGTGCCCTCGACGTCGCGCCCGCGCTGGACAGCGAGCCCAGCACCGCGGACCAGGCGCAGCGGCTGGCTGCGCTCGTGGAAACCGCGTGGGACTACTTCGAGCAGACCGCCGCCGCGGCACCGCCGGTGCTGCGCAAGGGGCCGCGCGGCGGCGGCCGGGACCGCGACCAGATCATCGAGCACGTGCGGAAGACCGAGGTGCTGCACGCCCGGATGCTCGGGCTTGCCGAGCGGCCCTTCCCGGCCGGTGATCTGGCCGCTGTGGCGCGGATCCGCGCCGGGATTCTCGCGGAGATCCGGGCCACGGCGGCGGCGCCCGCGCCGGCCGGCCTTGGCCGGGGCCGGCGCCCCGCCCGGTTCGTCGCCCGCCGCACCGCCTGGCACGCTCTCGACCACGCCTGGGAGATCCAGGACAAGGCCCCTGCGACGTGGCGGCCCGGGGCAGCAGGGACATCCAGGAACCAAGGGGAGGACTGAGGGACATGGCCTTCAGTGGGTGGGGCGACGATGCGCTGGAGTTCTACGAGGGCCTGGAGGCTGACAACTCCAAGACGTACTGGACCAGGCAGAAAGCCGTCTACGACAAGCAGGTCCTGGGCCCGATGCTGGAACTGCTGGACGAACTGGGGCGGGAGTTCGGCGAGTCGAAGGTCTTCCGCCCCTACCGCGACATCCGGTTCAGCAAGGACAAGACCCCGTACAAGACGCACCTGGGCGCGACGCTGGGCCGTGGCTACATCCAGCTCTCCGCGCGGGGCCTCGCCGCCGGCGACGGCATGTACGGCATGGCCTCCGACCAGGTCGGCCGGTACCGCGAGGCGGTGGCGGCCGACCGGACCGGCGGCAAACTGGAGCAGGTCATCGCCGCGATCGAGAAGCAGGGCATCGGGGTGCACGGCCGCGACGTCCTGAAGACCGTGCCCAGAGGCTACCCGGCCGATCACCCCAGGGCCGGGCTGCTGCGGTACAAGGGCATCGTCGCGTGGCGGGAATGGCCGCCCGAGCCCTGGCTGGAGACACCCGAGGCCAAGGACCGCATCGCCGGGTTCCTGCGGGCGACCCAGCCGCTGGCGGAATGGCTGAACGCCTACGTGGGCCCCGCCACGGTGGACCGCGCGGGCCGGTAGCCGCGGCGCTCACCGGTGCCGCGGCGGCGGCCGGCCGCGTCCCGGACCCGTCTAGCCGAGTTCGGGGAGCAGGTTCTTGTCCCAGACCATGATGCGGTAGGGGCCGACGAGGTACACCTGGTCCGGCCGGCCGAAGGCGTTCGTCACGCTGGCGAGCGGGAGGAACGCCGGCAGCCCGTTCGGCTTGGTCAGCTGCACGACGAAGGTCGCGCGGTGCAGGCGCGGGTCATACCAGTCCTCGGTGGACTCCCACTCGTCGCGCCGGACCAGCGAGCCTGCCTTCTTGGTGGCCGTCGCGACCGGCACCACCATGACCCGCTCCCCGGTGGTCAGGCTGACGACGCTCGACTGCCAGTAGGTGCTCATCCCGTACCGGAGGTGGTGCGCGGCCAGCCAGGTGCCCAGCTGGCTGTTCATCGGCTGCACCGGCGCGGCGGCGGCCGCCTGGCCGAGGCTGACCAGGTAGCCGGCCAGCGCCACGGCGAGCGCGGGCACCAGCCGCGCCCTCATCAGCCGCGGCGCCAGCAGCCTGCCCGCGAGCACCGCGCTGAACGGGAGCACCTCGGCGAACTCGCGGGTGCTGCTGATGTCGCTGACCCGCCGCCCGAGCACGTAGACCGTGAGGCCGATCAGCACACCGGCGACGAGAACCTGGTCGACCAGGTCGCCCGCGCTGAGGAACCGGCGCACCCCGGCGCAGACGGCCCAGCCCGCCAGCAGGAGGCCGGCCAGGTGCAGCAGGATCAGGACGGTGGCGAAGCTGACCTTCCGGCCGAAGAAGTCGGCGCCGAACAGCACCAGCAGCCCGTGCGCGGTGAACGCGAAGTGCCGCGGCATCTGGCTGGACACGGCGAGCATCGGGCTCACCGGCCAGACCAGGAAGCCGCCGATGGAGTGCATGAGCAACAGGAGCCTGGTGCTCAGCTCCGCGGCCACCAGCGAGGCGAGGATCAGGCCCAGTTCGTACCGGTGCTCGGTGCCCGGCTCCCGCCGCACCACGACCGCCCGGTAGGCGCGGATCCCGCACACGACCGTGAGCGGCAGGAACCCGGTGTACAGGACGATCCCATCGCCGATGAGCGCCCAGGTCATCAGGACGCCGGTCAGCACCGCCACCCACCAGCGGCGCGGCGCCCGGTCCAGCAGCAGCCAGACGAGCAGCACCGGCACGTTGCTGCCCACGTGGTCGGGTGACAGCAGCACGATGCCCGCGGCGCTGCCGAGTTGCGGCGCCACCAGGATGCCGCCGGCCAGCAGCATCCGGACCGCCGCCTCGCGCCCGGTGGCACGGCCCCTGGCCAGCAGCGCGGCCAGCAACACCAGCAGCGTGTAGCTGAGCGCCGCGGCCACGTGCACGACGTCCGCGTTCAGCCCCCGCACCAGTTCCACCAGCATGTACTCGGGCAGTTCGGTGGTGTAGAACGACACGTCGGACAGCCACCAGTTGTGCAGCAGCACGTTGCCGTGCAGCATGTCCCAGGCCTGCAGGGCGTTGGCGGCGCCGTCGGAGTTCACCGGCTGGGTGCGGGAGATGTGCAGGTAGCACAGGAACAGCGCGCCGGCGGCCAGTAGCCAGGCCAGGGCGCCCGGCCAGCGGTGCCGCTGGCCGGGCAGGCCGCTCAGGGTGAGCCGGGCGCGGCGGGCGGAGTGCCGTGCCCGATCGGTGTTGCCGGGTGCCGTCGTGGTGCCGGCCCGCCCCCCAGAGGCCGACGGTGAGGTCATATCGTGCCGGTCTCCACCGCCCGGGCGATCCACGGGATCACCTCGTCGAGCATCTGGTCCAGCGAGGTCGTCGCCTCGAAGCCGAGCACACGCTTGGCCTTGTCCGTGGCGGGCACCCGCCGCTGCACGTCATGGGCGAACGGCTCGTCGTGGACGATGCGGACCGGCACGCTGGGGCCCTTGATCTTGCGCCAGATGAGCTCGGCAAGCTGCAGCACCGTGGTGCTCTCGCTGGTGGACAGGTTGAAGTCCTCGCCCAGCGCGTCCGGGTGCTCCATCGCGGTCGCGATGCCCGCCGCCAGGTCGCCACCGTAGGTGTAGTGCCGCACCTGCTCGCCGGAGCCCAGGATGTGCAGCGGGTCCTGCCCCTTGAGCACCTTCTGCACCAGGTCCGGCACGACGTGGCTCATCGCGAGGCGGATGTTCCCCGACATGATCTGCTCGTCGCCGAGCGCCCGGCTCTCGCCGATCCCCACGCAGTTGAACGGCCTGATGATGGTGAACGGCAGCCGGTACTGGTCCCAGGCGGCCTGGGCGAAGTACTCGACGGCCAGCTTCTGGAAGCCGTAGGAGGACAGCGGCGGCGGGATCTCCCGCTGCTGCCCCTCGTAGGAGGGCCACTGGCCGGCGCTCTCGAAGACCATCGACGAGGACAGGTAGGTGACCTTGCGGAGCCGGCCCTCCGCGTGCGCCCTGATCGCCGCGTCGCAGGAGGCCGCGATGATCCGCTCGTTGGTGGCCAGCAGGTCGTAGGCGTAGGCGTGGAAGTAGGAGATGCCGCCGATCATCGCCGCGCCGACGATGAAGTGGTCGCAATCGGCCAGCAGCGCCGTCATCAGTTCGACGTCCCTGGCGTCGCCCTCGACCAGCCGGTAGTGCGGGTGGCCGTCATAGGACTTCGCCACCTTGCCGTACTTGGAAAAGTTGTCCAGGCCAACGACCTCGTAACCGCGCCCGAGCAATTCCCCGACGACATACCCGCCGATGAACCCGGCCGAGCCGCTGACCAGAACCTTCCCTGCTAGTCCATCACCCCGCCGCCCCACCTCTGCTAGTCCATCACCCCGCCACCCCACCCTGATCAGCTCCCTTTCCTCGCGCCCCGGGCCCGGATCTCCTCGGGGGTCAGCTGGCCGCCGAAGGCGAACCGGTACCAGCGCAGGTACTTCGGAATCCACTCGGCGACCTTGAAATTCGACACCCCGGTCGGCCGGTCGAGCCAGATCGTCGGGATCTCGGCGACCGGCAGGCGCAGGCGCTTCGCCTTGGCGGTCAGTTCGATGCCGATCTCGAAGCCGTCGCGCGAGTCGATGCCGACGTCACGGACGAAGCTCGTCGAGTACGCCTTGAAGGAGTTCGTCGCGTCCCGCGTGCCCAGCCGGGCGAACAGCCGGAGGGAGCGGCCCGCGGTGCGCGACAGCATGCCCTTGACGAGCGGCCCGCCGACCTGCTGCCCGCCCGCCATGTACCGGGACGCCGCGGCCACCGCCACGCCGCGCTCGACCAGCCTGGCCAGGTCGTCGATCTGCCTGGAGTCGTCGCAGCCGTCGGCCATCGTCACCACCGCGACCTTCGCCACGGCGGCCGCGATGCCGAACCGGATGGCGTTCGCCGGGCCGGGGCCGTAGGTGTTGACCAGGCACCGCAGCCTGGGCTCTGCCTGGGCATACTCGCGGACCACCGGCACCGTGCCGTCGTTCTCGTCGTCCACGACGACCAGCACCTCGCAGGACAGGCTCACCGACTCGAACAAGCGGTCCAGGACGGGGACGATGTGCTTCCCCTCGTTGTATGCCGGGATGATGATCGAAACGCGCGGCTCATCCATGGTCACACAACGACTCCCTTCCCGAGCACGTTCCAGACGTCGGCGACCGGCTTGCCGGTCTCCAGGGCGGCATACTCGGGATGCGGGGCCGCGATGATCAGCAGGTCTGCCTCGGCCAGCACGCCGGCCAGCGGCGTCAGGTCCGGGTCGGTGGTGACGTAGGGGTCGGTGCAAAGCACCCGGTCCGCCTTGAACGCCAGCAGGCGCTTGAGCTTGTAGGAGAGGCTGGACCGGACGTCGTCGGACCCGCCCTTGAACGCCATCCCGCAGATTCCCACGGTCATCGAGCTCAGGTCGAAACGCTGTTCCAGGCGGGCCACCAGATACAGCGGCAGCCCCTCGTTAATGGCCATGGCGGTGTGGCCCAGCGCGAAATTATTGTTGTTGAACGCGGCGAGCTGCATTGTGTCCTTGAACAGGCACGGGCCCGCCGCGAATCCAGCGCCCGGCATGTCCGCGGCCCGCGGGTAATCAAGTGTCAGCCCCTGGCGGATGCGCTCGAAATCAAGGCCGCGATCATTGGCCATCATGTAGAGCTGGTTGGCGGTGGCGAATTTGATGTACCGCCATACATTGGTGAAAAGCTTCGCCAGCTCGGCCTCCTCCGGCGTCATCGCCACCAGCGTCGGGGTCAGCCTGCGGAACAACCTGCTGGCCCGCTCCATGCCGCGTGCGCTGCGGCTGGACACGATCTGCGGCAACTCGAAAAGCTCGGTCATCGCCTGTCCCTCGGCGATGCGCTCCGGGCAGAACGCGACGTCGATGTCCAAGCCGAGGCCGGCGACCATCTTCTCGACCCGGGCCGTCACGCCGGGGTAGACGGTGCTCCGCAGGATCAGGATCTGGCCCGCGGCGAGGTGCGTCGTGCAGGCGCGGAGGGCGTTCGGGATGGCAGCCTGGTCTGGCTCGAGGTTCTCGCCCACCGGCGTGCCGATGACCACGATCACATGCTCGCCGGTGCCCACGATCGCGGGGTCCGTCGCGGCTACGAGGGTGCCCGCCCCGATCGCCTGCTCCAGCGCGGGCCTGGCACCCGGCTCGGCGAACGGCATCGTGCCCGAGTTCACGCAGGCGACCGCGGGCTCGCTGATGTCGTAGATGCCCACCCGCAGGCCGCGGGAGGCGAACGCGATGGCCAGCGGCAGGCCCACGTGCCCGCACCCGCCGATCACCACGACGTCCCGGGCGAAGCGAGCGGGGCGGGACGTTTCGGCCACCGGGCCACCTCCGGTCGGTAACAAATATGGCGGTAATTTCCCCCCGGCCGCCCCAAATGGGGCAGCCGCCAGCAAGCCCGAATGCATCCTAGCAACTACCGGCTACCTGAGTATGGCCCGCAGATCAGGACGGGTGCGGCTGGGCGCGAGGCGATACCAGGGCTCGATTATTCTGCGGTCACCGTATTAGTGGTTCTTTGGGCAACGATGACTAAGCGTGCGCAGTGTGGGCAAAGCGGGCGCCCGGATCAGAGCGCGTCCAGGACCTGCTGCCCGTACCTGGCCAGCTTGGTCTCCCCGATACCGCTCACCTTGCCCAGCTCGGCCAGTGACGAGGGGGACGTCGCCGCGATCTCCCTGAGCGTCGAGTCGTGGAAGATCACATACGCGGGCACCCCCTGCTCCTTCGCCGTCGCGGCGCGCCAGGTCCGGAGCCGTTCGAAGGCCGCCATCGCGCCGTCGGGAAGACCGGCGGCGGGCTCGGCCGCCTTGCGGGACCTGGGCACCCTGGCCGCACGCTCGGGCTCGCGGCGGAGCATGACCGGCCGCTGGCCGCGGAGCACCTGCGCGCTGGCGGCGGTCAGCACGAGGGTGCCGTAGTCGCCCTCCACCGCCAGCAGGCCCTGGGCGAGCAACTGGCGGACGACGCCGCGCCATTCGGTGTCGCGCAGGTCGGTGCCGATGCCGAACACGGTGAGGGTGTCGTGGCGGTTCTGGGTGATCTTGGGAGTCGGCTTGCCGAGGAGTATGTCGATGACGTGGCCCGCGCCGAACCGCTGGCCGCGCTCGCTGCGCAGCCGGAACACGGCGGACAGCAGCTTCTGCGCCGCGATCGTGCCGTCCCACGCCTGCGGCGGTACCAGGCACGTGTCGCAGTTGCCGCACGGCTCGCTCGGCTCGCCGAAGTAGCCGAGCATCTGCACGCGACGGCACCCGGCCGTCTCACACAGCGCCAGCATGGCGTCCAGGTGCTGGCTCTGGCGGCGGCGGTGGGCCTCGTCGCCGCCACCGGAGTCGATCAGCTTCCGCTGCTGCACCACGTCCTGCAGGCCGTAGCTCAGCCAGGCGGTGGACGGCAGGCCGTCCCGGCCGGCCCGGCCGGTTTCCTGGTAGTAGCCCTCCACGGACTTGGGCAGGTCGAGGTGGGCGACGAAGCGCACGTCCGGCTTGTCGATGCCCATGCCGAAGGCGATCGTGGCGACCATGATGACGCCGTCCTCGCGGAGGAAGCGCGACTGGTTCTCGCCGCGGGTGCGGTTGTCGAGCCCCGCGTGGTACGGGAGGGCCACGTGCCCGCTGGCGGTGAGGAACTCCGCCGTCTGCTCGACCGAGGACCGCGTCAGGCAGTAGACGATGCCGGAGTGCCCGGCGTGCTCGGTGCGCAGCAGTTCCAGCAGCTGGCGCCGCGGGTCGTTCTTCGGGACGATCCGGTAGCAGATGTTGGGCCGGTCGAAGCTCGCGACGAACTGGCGGGCCCGGGCCAGGTGCAGGCGCGTGCCAATCTCGGCGCGGGTGGCCTGGGTCGCCGTGGCGGTCAGCGCGACCAGCGGCACTCCGGGGAAGCGTTCCCGCAGCACCGACAGGCCCAGGTAGTCGGGCCGGAAATCGTGCCCCCACTGGGACACGCAGTGCGCCTCGTCGATGGCGAACAGCGCGACGCGGCCCCGCTCCAGCAGCCGCAGCGCGGACTCCCCGCACAGCCGTTCCGGCGCCACGTACAGCAGGTCAAGCTCACCCGTGACAAACGCCTCCTCCACCAGCCGGCGGGCACCGAGGTCCTGCGTTGAGTTGAGGAAACCGGCCCGGACGCCGAGGCCGCGCAGCGCGTCCACCTGATCCTGCATGAGCGCGATAAGCGGCGAGACCACCACCCCGGTCCCGTCCCGCAGCAGCGCGGGGATCTGGTAGCACAGCGACTTGCCGCCGCCGGTGGGCATCAGCACCAGCGCGTCCTGGCCGCCGGCCAGGTGATCGATGATCTCCCGCTGGCCGTCCCGGAAGGTGCCGTATCCGAAAACCCGGTGCAGCACCTCCGCGGGGTCGGTAGGGGGGCAGCCGGTGCCGGGGGAGGCCATCTGCGTCACCCTACGAGGATGCCAGGACCGAAAGGCGGGCCTTCCCCGCTACCGGGCAGCGTCACCATAGGTCTCCGCCGGTGAGCACGTAGATGAACGGCACCAGCGGGATGAGCGCGAACAAGCCCCAGGCCAGCTTCGCGCCACCGGAGACGTCGGTCCGCGACAGCAGGTCGATCCAGATCAGCACCACCGCCAACGGATGCAGGAAGCACAGGAGCAGTTCGGCAACCTTCTTCATGTGCCGAATCCTAGGGTGTGCCTGACATGTCTATGCCGTCGCGAGCGGCCGCCGTGAGGGGCCGCCGTGAGGGGCCGCCGTGAGGGGCCGCCGTGAGGGAGGCTGGGGAGCCGGCATAGCCTGGCCACTTTGACGCACTGGAAGCGCTGATGCCCACCGACGTGCTCGGGGAAGGAGCTTTTCGACCTGCCGGACGCGTCACGCCCGTGGGCGGGCACCCCGGCACCGGTGCGCCTGGTCGCCGAGTTCGACAACCTCGTCCTGTCCCACGCCGACCGTACCCGCGTGATCAGCGACGGCAACCGGCAGCGCCTGTACACCCGGAACGGCATCTTCCCCGGGACGGTTCTCGTGGACGGATTCGTCGCCGGGGCCTGGCGGATCACCAGATCCCGCGGGTCCGCGGGGCTGACGGCCGAGATGTTCGGCGCTGTGGCGCCGCAGGACCGGGACGCGATCCTCGCCGAGGCGGAGCGGCTGCTCGGCTTCGCCGCCCCCGGCGACAACCACGAGATCAGGTTCGGGCCGCTGGCCTGATCCCCCCGCCGGGCCGGAGCGCCGCGGGTTCGCGGTGTAAATAAGAACGGAACATTGCTGCCCGGAACCTTCCGCGCTGTCATGGTTTGGGAAGAGCCCCCGGGAAGCGCGTTCCATGGCAGGCCGACGCGCTCTCGGGATGGCGGGAGAGGAGCCGAATGCCAGGTCGGGGCATGGAGGTCGTGGTGGGCCTCGACAACGGCGGTACCGCGATCAACGCGACGGTGCTCGACTCCGCCGGGCGGTTCCTGGTGGACCGGCTGGTGGAGACGCCCAGCCGGGTCGGGGAAGGCCCGGCGGTGGCGATCGAGGCGCTCAACGACGCGTTCACGGCAGTGCTCAGCCTGACGGGGGTTGCGCGGGAGGCGGTGCGGGCGGTGGGCCTGGACACGCCGGGCCCGGCCAGCGCCGACGGTGTGATCTCGACGCGCGGCGCGGTGAACTTCGCCGATCCCGCCTGGCGCGGCTTCGACGTCCGGGCCGCGCTGGAAGACAGGCTCGGCCTGCCGGTGATCTACAACAACGACGCGAACGCCGCAACGCTGTACGCCCACCACGCCCACTTCGGGCCGGAGGCCGCCCGGCGCTCCTCGGTTGCGCTGATCGTGGGGACCGGGCTCGGGGGCGGGGTCGTCGAGAGCGGGCGGGTGGTGCGCGGCGCCGCCGGGATGGCCGGCGAGTTCGGGCACATGCAGATCCCGATGGAAGGGCTGCTGGCACCGGGGCAGCCCGCGCCGGTGTGCAACTGCGGGCTGGCCGCGGACGGGGAGAGCGTCGCGTCGCTGACCGGTATCGAGAACAACCTGCTGCCGTACTGGCTGACCCGGTTCCCCGATCACGCGCTGCACGCGGCGGGCTCCCCGCGCCTGGCGGCGGTCCAGGTCCGGGGCCACGCCAGCGCGGGGGACCCGATGGCCATGGAGATCTTCCGCCAGCAGGCGATCGCGCTCGGCCGGCTGTTCACGATCGCGGCGAACTTCACCGACCCACATGCGTATTTCGTCGGCGGCGGCGTTGTCG
>Ga0207684_10000927_pt1 | contig 33202 bp, 33 predicted proteins | sample KBSK5501metaG_FD_184342 | JGI IMG/M metagenome (GOLD analysis project Ga0207684, IMG submission 184342) | Corn, switchgrass and miscanthus rhizosphere microbial communities from Kellogg Biological Station, Michigan, USA - KBS K5-50-1 metaG... | ecosystem: Host-associated > Plants > Roots >... | reverse complement strand
GGAGCGATCTCGAATCGCAATCGCCGCCTCGAGCGCGTGGGCCGCATGGTCGACGCGGGAGCCCGAGACATTGAAGGTCGCCATCACCGCATCGCCGCTATGCTGGCTCACCTGGCCGTGATGCCGTTCGATTTCCTGTTCGGCCCATCGGTAGAAGGCCGCAATCCGATCGGCCATCTGCGCCGGGGCTCGCTCGCTGGACATTTTCGTGTAGCCCCTGACGTCCAGGAAGAGCACTGTCACATAGCGTTCTCCGGTTTGAAGGCTCCTGCCCCCGCCCCGACCCTCCCCCGCAAGCGGGGGAGGGAGATTATGTGCGGGGGAGGGTGATGGTGCAGAAGGGGATTCGACCTTGACGCCCATGGCGGCGAGTTGGCGGGATGCCGCCGTGGCTTCGGTCATGGCCCCGTGATCTGGCGCCTCAGAAAGAACCCGGCGCAGGTCGGTTTCGGCGCCCGCTCGATCGCCGGCTCGCAACTTCGCGTCAGCAAGGGAACGGCGGCTTCGCCATTCCTCGGCCCGATATCCAACTCGCGCGAAGAACTTCGTTGCGGCGGTCAGATGCTCGATCGCCGCTGGCACGTCGCCGCGATCGAGCGCCATGCGTCCGTTCATTCGCTGCACATACGGATCCGCTCGGTCAGCGGTGCTCACCTTCGTCATCACCTCTTCCGACTTAACCAGGTCACCTTCGGCGAGGAAGGTCTCCAGCATGGCGTCGGCCAACCAAAGCTCCTCGGCGCGAAGCACGCCTGGTCGAAGGAGGGAGAAGCCCCTCTCAGCTTCGCGAAGGGAGTCGGACTGCCGGCCGGCGGCCAGGCTGATCTGGATGGCGCAGTATGCCCGGGGCACGGTGTCTTGATACTCCTGGAAGTTCTCAGCCGACGGCATCAAGCGACGCGCCTCCTCGTGCTGTCCGGCCATGCTGTGGGCCATCGCGAGCTCGCGAGACATCCGAGTGGCCATTGTGGTCGCCCCGGCCTCAACGGCCTGCGGCAGGATTGGTTGCCCAGTGTCGATGGCCCTACGCGGTTCTCCAAGGTGCACCAACACGAAGGCATGCATGAATGGACCGAACCACCGGTAATCTCCCGAAAACGCCTGGAGCTTTTCCGCCCGAGGCAGCGCCTCCTGCCCGCGATAAGCCACGACTCGGGTATGCACGCCGTTCCCAAGGGCGTTGGCCGCGATCCACCACAGGTCGCGGGCCTGGGCTTCCTCAAAGCTGCGATCGAGGTAGGCGATCCCCTCATCCAATCGTCCCAGCCGCGCCAGGCCCAGGCCGACGAAGTTGTAGGCCCAGATCCGCGGGGCGTCGGCCCGCGCCGCGTCGGCGATCTCAACCGCCCTGTTGGCCAGCGCGTGTGACTCTTCCCCGCGGTAATCGAAGGCCGCAAGGCCGGCGAGCCGAATGTAGGCGTTGGCCAGATCGGCGCTCGGTCCGAGGGGCTCGAGGGCCGCTCGAGCGCGTTCATATTCCACCGCGGCGGCTTCCGGTCGCTGCTGCAGCCAGTGGCATCGGCCCAGCAATAGCCGATAGCGGGCGGCGTCCCGAAGCTCGCCCAGTGACTCGAGTGTTGGTATGGCCTCGGCCAGGTAGGCGAGCGGCGCGGACGCCTGGCCGTCCAGATAGAGTGCCTCGCCGATGCGGCCCATCAGTTGGGCGTGGAGCAGCCGGTCCTTTAAATCCGAAAGGATCCGGCCGTATAGCTCGGCGGCCTCCTGGTAACCGCGGCGGCGCTCGGCATCTTCGGCGGCCTTGATACACACCGGGATGGCCTCCTCGATGCGGCCGCCGGCGAGAAGGTGGTGGGCGAGGTCGACGGGCTCGGTTCCGGGAAGGCTGCGGAGCACCTCGGCGGCCCGAAGATGCAGGCGGGAGCGTTGCGGAGCGATCATGTCCTCGTAAACGGCTTCGCGCGTCAATGAATGGCGAAAGCGATATCGCTCGCGCGTTTGCGGTTGCTCTTCGACCAGCTGCTGCTGCACGCAACGGTGCAGCGCCGACAGGACGGTTTCCTCAGGCTTGCCGGAAACGGCGGCCAGCGTCGCATAGGAAAACGCCTGCCCAAGAACGGCGGCCATCTTAAGGATCTCAGCCTCCTCCGGCTGCAGACGCTCGAGTCGGAGCAGGATCGTGTCACGCACGGTTGGTGGGATCTTCATCTGACTCAAATCCGGTGGGCGCTCCCATCCACCGGCCGAGCGATAGATGTCGCCGCGATCGAGGGCAGCCTTGAGCATCTCTTCCAGCACGAACGGGTTGCCTTCGGTCCGCCGGTAGAGGAAGTCGCGGAATTCGTCGGTGACCTCTTCGGTATCGAAGATGGCCCGGATCATGTCCGCGAGGCCCGCGGCCTGGAGCGGGTGGATGTCGACCAGCGTGACGAGATTGCCTCGCTTCCAGCCCTGGACCAGCGGCAGCAGCGGATGCTTGCGGTCGAGCTCGTCACTTCGGTAGGTGGCGAGGATCAGCATCCGAGTGTGGCTCAGCCGTCGCGTCATGTAGTCCAGCAGCTCGCGCGTCGAGGCATCGGCCCAGTGAAGGTCCTCGAGGACCAGCAGCAAGCCGTGCTCGGATGCGGCGTCGCGGAACAGGCTGATCATGCCCTCGAAGAGGCGCAGTTTTCCCTGGCCGCTGGGATCCCCGGCATCACTCGAGCCGCCATCCGGCAGCAGCTGCGGGAAGAGCTGACCGAGCTCCCGTCCGGAGGTCCCGAGCCGCGTGCGTAGTCGGTCGAGGTCGGTAGTCGACAGATAGTTTCCGATCGCCTCGAGGAAGGGCAGGTAGGGGAGGGAGAGATCGGCCTCGGAGCAGCCGCCACGCATCACGGTGGTTCCACCGCCGGACGCACGCTTCTGCAGTTCGCTCGCCAGCCGCGTTTTGCCGAGTCCGGCCTCGCCGGCCAGGATCACGACCTGACCCTCGCCCCGGTGGGCGTCGAGCAAGGCATCCTCGAGGATCGTCAGTTCGCCTTCGCGACCCACCAGGGCTGGGCAGAGCGCGCGCTCAATCGCCATGAGTGGAGCCTAACTTAGCTTGGTTTGCCTGCCGAGGCGAATCCGGGCGGGGTCAGCCGGTCGGGTGGTCCTGGATCGTTCCTCGGAGCGGGATCTCGGGCAGGAAGAACGTGACGATGACACCCAGCGCGGCGAGTGTCGTGCCCAGCAGGAAGGCCCGTTCGACGCCGATCGATAGGCTGACCCGCACCGCCGTCAGCACTTGATGCTCGATGGCGGGCGGCAATTTTCCAAACGCGGCCGTCAGCCCTTGGCTCTGGCCGGCGATCAGTCCCTGGGCGCCGGAGGTCGCTGCCTGCGCCAGCCGCGCGCCGCCGGCGGGGAGGTGCCCGGGTAGCTCGGCCTTCAGCGTCTCGATGACGATTGTGGCCATCACCGGTACGCCCATCACCGCGCCAAGGTTGTTGAAGAATTGCCGTGCGGCGTTCGCGGTGCCGAGCATGCGATAGGGAAAGGCACTCTGGACGACGACGGAAAGGGTGGGGAAGACCGCCCCCACGCCGATGCCCGTGATAATCATCCCGATCAGCGCCTGCGTGAAGGTCGAGGTCGCCGTGAGCCGCGACAGCAGGAACATGCCCACGACCGCCACTACCATGCCAACCACCGTCTGCACTTTGTAGCGGCCGGTGCGCGTGGTCAGCTGTCCGCCAATCAAGCTGCCGATGACGAACCCGAGCATCATCGGCGCCAGCACCAGCCCTGAGTCCTGGGCGCTGTATCCGAGAACGCCCTGAGCATAGAGCGGCAGAAAGGTGAGCGTGCCGAAGAGCGCGATACCAACCAGGAAGCTGAGGATCACCGCGACCGTGAAGGCGCGGCTCTCGAAGAGGTGCAGCGTCAAGATCGGCTCGTTGGCGTGGTTTTCCCAAACCGCGAACGCTGCGACGAGCACCGCGCCGATCGTCAGCGAGCCGATCACTTGGACCGAGCCCCATGGGTACGTGATCCCGGCCCAGGTGAGCCCGATCAAGATCGGAACCACGCCGGCGATTAGGAGGACGATGCCGAGCCAGTCGATGCGAACCCGCCCGTGACCCGCGAGCCTGGGCAGGAGCGTTGCGATCATTGCGAGGGCGATGAGCCCGAGGGGCAGATTGACCAGGAAGACCCACCGCCAGCCGAAGTGGTCGGTGGTGAAGCCGCCCACCAGTGGCCCGACGATGCTGGCCAGCCCGAAGACGCCCATGATCAGTCCCATCCAGCGGCCGCGTTCGCGCGGCGAAAAGATATCGCCGATGGTCGTGACGCCGAGCGCCATCATGGCCCCGCCCCCGATTCCGGTGACGGCGCGAGCTGCGATCAGCTCGCCCATGTTCTGCGAGAGCCCCGACAGCGCCGACCCGACCAGGAACAGCAACAGCCCGCCGATGTAAAACGGCCGGCGTCCGAAGAGGTCGGACAGCTTGCCGACGACAGGCACGGTCACTGAGGATGCGAGCAAGTACGACGAGAACAGCCAGGCATAAAGGTTGAGGCCGTGCAGCTCATCGACGATGGTCGGAGTCGCGGTCGAGACGATGGTGCTGGTCATGACCGCGGTGAACTGCACCAGCATGACGGTGGCCAGAACCCAATAGCGGCGATCCGCTGGGATCTGATTGGTGATGGTCGGCTGGGGCCGCGCGGCGGCGGTGGGATGCGGTTCGGCGGCGCTCAAGATGACAAGTCTACCGCGTGCGGCTTCCGTAGCACACATGCTACGATAGATGGAAACGATGGAAAAGTCAGCGCGCGACATCAAGCGACGAGCCTTCCAGCTCCGAGAAAAAGGCTTCACCTATGCGTTGATCGAGAAGCAGCTCGGCATTCCCTACGCCGAGGCCAAGCAATTGGGACATGAATACGATGCGAGGCACGGCAAGCCTAAGAAAGTCGTTCGAACGGTCGCACCCGAGTCATCCGGCTCAGGGCCTATCCGGATTCCCGTTCGAGACCTGCGGAACGATAGCGCGGGCATCCTCCGTCAGGTCGAAGCCGGCCGCACCTTTCTCATTACGGTGGCCGGACGCGAGGTCGCGGAGTTAGGCCCCGTCCCATCGCGATCATATTTCGGATCGAAGGCCGCCCTCGAAGCGATAATCCGTGAGGCGCCGCTAGATGACCAGTTCATGCGTGATATCGACGACGTGGTCGGCCAACGCATCGATGAGCTATGAAAGGGTTGGTCGACACGTCCGTTTTCATTGCCCGGGAAGCCGGTCGCCGGCTTGAGAGCCTGCCCGACGAACCCGCGGTATCCGTCGTCACACTCGCCGAGCTGCACCTTGGCGTGCTACGTGCCAGAGACGCCCAGACCCGGGCCCGACGCCTTCGCACCGTCAGTAGGGTTGAGCGCGAATACGACGCTATCCCCATCGATGCGGAGGTGGCACGTACTTTCGCCTCGATCATTGGGGACGCCCGAGCTGCCGGGCGCCGTCCACCCATCATGGACGTCTGGATTGCGGCAACCGGCGTTCGCCACGGACTGGTTGTCTTCACCCAGGATGCCGATTTCGCTGACATTCCTCAGGTACAGGTTCAAAGGGTCTGACGGACCTCGCGCGAACCCGCAAAGGACCTGCCTGGCCTGACGCGCTGGTCGCGTTCACCCTGGCGGTCGGAGGAGGGCTTGCGGTCGTTGGTACCCTTCGGGCTCGCTGGATTCCTCCGGTGCTGGCAAACTACATCGCCCACGCCTGGATAGCTGCCATCGCGCTGGGCTGGTTCTTCCTGCTGGGTCGACGATTTCCGATCGGCAGTTTCAAGCGGCGGATGCGTCCGTGGTACATCGCCGCACTGGTCTTGATCGCGGTGAGCCTGGGAGAAACCGTTGGCTCGCCGCCGTCGGCGGGGTTCCACATCCCCGCATTGCCGACCTTGATCGCCCAGCTCGTGTTCCTTGCCTTCGTCGTTGGTCCTACCGAGGAACTGCTCTTCCGGGGCTTGGTTCAAACCGGGCTCCGCCGATCACTGGGGCAGTGGGGAATTGTCATCGGCGCGCTCCTGTTTGGCTTCTTTCACCTCATCAATCTCGTGTCCCAACCGCTCGGGACGACGGCGCTGCAGGTCTTGACCGTGACCGTGATCGGGCTCGTTTTCGGGGTGCTCTACGACCGAACGCGCAACCTCGTCGGTGCCAGCCTGGCGCACAGCGTCGGTGACTTCTCGGCCACGGCCATCCCCTTGCTGGCGTATTTTCTCGCCAACCGGTGAGGCAATCTGCCGCCGCAGTAAGTCCGACGACCACCCAGCGTAAATTTGCTTGATTTAATTGCGGCGAACTGATATATGCCGATACGAGCCGTGCGAGCCTTCGGCGGATTAACTCGGGAGTTACTTCGGCTGGCGGTGGTCGCCGCGGCCTATTGGCTGGCGGCCCGGTTGAGCCTGAACCTGGCGCTCGTCCATGGCCAGGTGACGCCGATATGGCCCCCGACCGGAATCGCGCTGGTGGCCTTCCTCCTGATCGGTCGCCGCGCCTGGCCGGCCGTGGCGCTGGCCGCCTTTGCCGTCAACCTGCCGATTGGCCCGTCCCCGCTGGGAGCGGCCGTGATCGCCGCCGGCAACACGCTGGCGCCGCTGGTCGCCGTTGGGCTCTTGCGCCGGGTGGACTTCCACCGCGAGCTCGATCGGCTGCGGGACGCGGTCGCCCTGATCGTCATCGGAGCGCTGGGCAGCATGGCGATTAGCGCCACCATCGGAAGCTCGGTGCTCGTGCTCGCCGGGTCCGTTCCGAGTGCGAGCTTCTTGTCGACCTGGGCTGTCTGGTGGACGGGCGACGCCATGGGCGTGCTGCTGGTCGCACCCTTGCTTTTGAGTGTTCTGGTTAAGGCCCCCACCCTGCCCTCCCCCGCACGCGGGGGAGGGGTATATGCACAGCTGGCGGGACTGTTGGCCGGCACGGGCATCGTGACCTACGTTGTTTTCCAGAATCGGCTGGGGCTCCAGTACCTGGTGCTTCTGGTCATCATGGTGTCGGCCTGGCGCTTCCGCCTCCGCGGCGCGGCGCCGGCGGCCTTGATCGCGTCGGGCGTCGCCATCTGGTCAGCGATTCAAGCCACCGGCCCCTTTTCTGGCGAGACGCTCTTCGAGAAGATGGTCACCCTCCAGGTCTTCAACGTGAGCGTCGCGCTGACGTCGTTCCTGCTCGCGGCGTTCGTGGAGACGCGGGAGCGCCAGCAGGAGATGTCACGGCTTTACGCGTCCGCGCAGCTTGGCAGCGAGGCAAAGACCCGTTTTCTCCACATGGCGGCGCACGAATTACGGACCCCGATCACGGTCGTGACGGGCTACCTCTCGATGCTGTCGGACGGCACCCTCGGCAATGTGCCCGAAGGCTGGAGAAATCCGCTCGAGATGCTCATCGGCAAGGCTCGCGAGCTCAATGGCATCGTGGCGGACCTGCTCGAGGCCTCGCGCATCGAGGCGAACGCCCTGCCACGAAGCCACGACCACATCGACCTTCGCACGGTTGTCGAGAATGCCACCGAACGGGCCCGCCCCGGAGCCGGCCTCCTCGGTGGAGAGATCGCGACCGACCTGCCGCCGGATCCAGTGCCGCTCGATGGCGATGCCAAGCAGTTGGGGCGCATCCTCGACAATCTGATCAATAACGGGCTGACCTATTCGACGCGGGCGCCCCGTTTAAGAGTTTCGGTCTCGTCCGAAGGAGCGCGTGCGCTGGTACGGGTCGCGGATAACGGCGCCGGAATCCCTCCGAGTGAGCGGGAACGCGTCTTCGAGCGGTTCCAGCGGGCCAACGATCCGACCTTCCGTCACGTGTCCGGCACCGGGCTCGGCCTTTTCATCAGCCGGCAGCTGGCTGAAGGACACGGCGGCAGCCTCGTGATCGAGAGCAGCACGCCCGACGATGGGTCAGTCTTCGCGCTCGCACTCCCACAGGCGTCGGTGAAATCGGACGCCCCCACCCTGCCCTCCCCCGCAAGCGGGGGAGGGGATTCCCAGACACCGGTCGAGGTCTCGGTAGCCTAGCCCCCACCCTGACCATCCCCCGCAAGCGGGGGAGGGGATCCCCAGACACCGGTCGAGGTCTCGGTAGCCTAGCCCCCACCCTGACCCTCCCCCGCGAGCGGGGAGGGGAAAGGGCTAGACTACTGGCCCCCACCCTGACCCTCCCCCGCGAGCGGGGGAGGGGAAAAGGTTAGACTACTCGCCCTTCCAGTTGGGCTTGCGCTTCGCGAGGAACGCCTCGACGCCCTCCTTGAAGTCCTGCGACATGTAACAGGCAATGATCAGATCCGAGTCCGTGGTTTCGAGGATGAGCCGGTCGCGCATGCGGTGCAACGCTTGTTTTGTCGCCCAGAGCGTGAGCGGCGCGTAGGAGGCAACCTCCTCGGCCAATTCCTGTGCCCGCCTTGGCAGCGACTCCTCGTCCGACGTCACCTCGTTCAACCCACCGGCCGCGAGCAACTCCGGCGCGTCCATCAGCCGGGCCCGCATGATGATGTCCGCGGTCCGGGCAAACCCGAGGAGCGCGACGATCCTCGCGTAGTTCGCCATCGACAGGCAGTTGCCGAGCGTCCGCGCGATCGGGAACCCGTAGCGCGCGGAGGGCGACGCGATGCGGAGGTCGCAGGCGGCCGCGATCGCGGCGCCGGCGCCCGTACAGGCCCCGGCGATCGCGGCGATCACCGGCACGCGGACGGATTCCAGCGTACTCATCATCCGGTTCCCGCCGGCCTCGTAGTCGAGCGCGTCCTGTTCGGTCGCAAAGGAGCGGAATTGCGAAATGTCGGTGCCGGCGACAAAGGCCTTTCCGCCGGCGCCCGTCAGCACCACCGCCTTCACCTCACGGTTGCGATTGACGTCCTCGCAGAGCTCGACCAGCTTGCTGTACATGTTCCAGGTCAGCGCGTTGCGCGCCTGCGGGCGGTTGAAGATGATCCACTGGACCGGCCCGCGGCGCTCGCTGATCAGCTCCTCCGACGTGCCGCTCGTGGCGGCGGGCTCGCTCACGATGACACCGGCTGAGCCGGGCCGGCGGCGACCCGGCGGGCCAGCAGCGCCTCGATCTCGGCCGGCGTGTATCCAAGCTCCGCGAGCAGAGCAATCGAGTCCTCACCCAGCAGGGGCCCGGCCTTCTCACGACGCACCGGGGTTTGCGAGAAGCGCATCGGCGAGCCGAGCTGGCGGACAGGCCCGAGCTTCGGGTGCGGTGCATCCCAGAAGTATTTCCGGGACTTGAGGTGCGGGTCGTTGAAAACCTCACCGAAGTCTTGGATCGGCGCGGAGGGGACGCCGGCATCCTCGAGCACGCCGAGCCAGTAGACGGTGGGCTTCTTCATAATCACCTCCTCGATCACCGGGATCAAGGTGTCGCGGTGACGATAGCGAAGGCTGGTATCGGCGTAGCGCGAATCGTCGAGCAAACGCTCGAGGCCGAGCGCCCGGCAAAACGCGATCCAGTTTGGCGGTGTCGTGGCACCGATGGTCAGCCAGCCATCCGCCGACCGAAAGGCCTGGTACGGCGCGTTGCTCTGGTGCGCCGAGCCAAGCGGGCCCGGGATTTCGCCGGTCGCGAAAAACTTGCCGGCCTCCCAGATGGCGAGCGAGACACCGGCCTCCAGCAGGCTGACATCGATGAACTGACCGAGGCCGGTCTCGCGTCGCGCGTAAAGGGCAGAGACCGCCGCGAGCGCACCGTAGAGCGCACAGACCAGATCGGTGACGGGCACGCCGACCTTGACCGGATCGCCGCCGGGCGTTCCCGTGATGCTCATCAACCCGGAGCGCGCCTGCGCCATGATGTCGAGACCTGGCTGAGCGCTGAGCGGGCCGTCCTGTCCCCATCCCGACGCCGCGACGTAGACGAGGCCTGGATTCAGCTGGCGGAGCGAGTCGTAACCGAGCTCGAGATCGGCCATGGTCCCGGGTCGGAGATTCTCTACCACCACATCGGCGGTGCGGACCAGTTTGCGGAAGATCTCCTTCCCGTCGGCGGATTTGAGATTCAGCGCGATCGACCGCTTGTTGCGGTTGAGGCGCACGAAGGCCGAGCCCTCGCCGTCGAGCAAGGGCGCCATGGTGCGAACCTGGTCGCCGCCCTCCGGCGGCTCAACCTTGATCACCTCGGCCCCCAGGTCGGCGAGCTGCATGCCGCAGAAGGGTCCCGCCATGTAGTTGCCGACCTCCAGGACGCGGATTCCGGTGAGCGGAGCGCGCGGTGCGCCATTCATTGGCCTGACGCCTCGAGCATCGCGTCATCGTAGCCAAGCACGTCCCGAAGCACCGAGGCAGTGTGTTGCCCGAGGGTCGGTGGCGCCAACCGGATCGGGCTGGAGTGCCCATCCATCTTCCAGGGGGCGCCAACCTGGCTGATCCGACCGAGCGCCGGATGGCTGACCTCGACCCGCATCTCGCGGTCGGCGGCCAGCGGATTGGAGAACGCTTCGTCCAGATCCAGGATCGGTCCCGCCGGGATGCCATACTGCTCCAGCCGGTCCAGCCAGTGGGCGCGCGAATCGCGTTGCAGCCGTCGCTCGATCTCCGCAATCAGCTCGGAACGCGCCGCCTGCCGCCGCGCGTTGGTGGCGAATCGAGGGTCTAAGCCAAGCTCGGGCGCCTCGAGCGCCTCACAGAAGCGCTGATATTGGGCATCCGAACCGACCGCCACGTTGATGAAGCCGTCACGAACCTTGAAGGTCCCATACGGCGCAATCGTCGCGTGATGGTTGCCTTCCCGCCCGGGCGGCTCCCCGGTGGCGAAGAAGCGGCCCGCCTGGTAGGTGTGGAGCGCGAGCAGGGCGTCGTTCAACGCAACATCTATATAGGCGCCTTCGCCGGTTCGCGTGCGGGCAATCAGTGCGGCGAGGATCGCGTGGGTCGCGAACATCCCGGCGGTGATGTCGCCCACCGGCACGCCGACCTTGGTGGGAGGACCGTCGGCGGCGCCGGTCAGGCTCATTAGGCCCGAGGTCCCCTGGGCGATCTGGTCATATCCCGCGAGCGTCGGTTGGTTCTGCCCGTAGCCGCTGATCGACGCATAGACGAGATCGGGCTTGCGCGCCCGGAGCTCCTTCGGTCCCAGGCCGAGTCGCTCGGCGGTCCCGGGCTTGAAGCTTTCCACCACGACGTCGGACGCCAGGGCAAGCGCCTGCGCCGCCGAGCGTGCCGCGGCTGACTTCAAATCGAGGACCACGCTGCGCTTGTTGCGATTGACCGACAGGAAGTAGCTGGATTCACCCCCGATGAAGGGCGGTCCCCATTGACGCGAGTGGTCGCCGGTCGGTGGCTCGAGCTTGATGACGTCCGCGCCCAGGTCGCCCAGCAGCATGGTGCAGTACGGACCCGCCAGGGCGTGGGTGAGGTCCAGGATGCGGATCCCATCGAGGGGCAGCGATGCCGGCGCCGGCACCGCGTCAGGCTCGGGCGGCACGCGCGTCAGCCATCCCGGAGCGCCTCCGGTTGCCAGCGGAGCAGGGAGACATCGGCGACCTGGCGCAGGTGCTTGCGCATCGCCTGGCCCGCCTTCGAAGGCGCCCCGGCTTCGATCGCCTGAAGGATGCGCCGGTGTGCTTCCAGGGAGCGGGGCGGGCGGCCGGGCTCGCTGAGCGACTCTACCCGGGTTTCCTGGATGGCGTCGGCCATGGCGTCGATCAGGTGCAGCAGCACTTTGTTTCGGGCGGCAGCGGCGATCGCGTGATGAAACGCCGCATCGCCCTCGGTGCCGATGCCCTGGGCCCGGATCTCCTTCTCCATCGTTCGCAGCGCGGCGTGCATGGCGGTTAGATCCTCCTTGGTTGCGCGGGCGGCGGCGAGCTCCGCCAGCTTGACCTCCAGGGTCTCGCGAGCCTCCAGCACCTCGGGAAGCCGGCGCCGTCGCTCGAGCAGCTTGGGCAGCGACTCCCCGAAGCCGCGCGTCCGCCGGAGGAAGATGCCTTCGCCGTGGCGGACATCGACAAAACCCTGAGCCAGCAACACCACCATCGCCTGGCGAATGGAGGTCCGGCTGACCCGCAGCTGGTGGGCCAGCTCCCGCTCGGGTGGGAAGCGATCGCCGGGCGCCATCCTCGACTCCCGGACGAACTGGCCGAGCCGCTCGCCGAGATCCTCGTAGAGGCGGCTGCGTTCGAGTGGGCGCAACGCCGCGATCGAAGGCACGCCCATGGCGGCAGTTTATCAGGGTCAGAGGTCTAGTGGTCCAACCATTGACAACCCAAAGCCTCTCGACTAATCTCTCGGAGTCAGCCGCTGCCCGCATGGGCGCGGCGTCAGGAGGGAAGCATGGTCGCTACACAACGGCGTCTTCTGTCCGGCAGCGTCGGGGTCGCGCTCCTTCTCGCCGCCTGCGGCGGGAGCACGCCCTCAACCGGTGGCAAACAACCGACCGGACCGGTCACCATGGGCGTCCTGTCCTGCTTCACCGGCAGCCTCGCCAGCCTCGGCAATGCGATGCTCCAGGGATCGCAGCTGGCGCAAAGGGCGATCAACGACGCCGGCGGCATCCTCGGGAAACAGCTGATGCTGTCGCACGCCGACACGCAGTGCGACGAAGCCGACTCGGTTCCCGCGGTGCGGAAGCTGCTTTCCGATAGCAACGTGGTGGGGATCATCGGACCAGAAACGCAGGAGATCAACGCCGTCGCCCCGATCGTCTCGGCGGCCAAAATCCCCACCCAATTCCAGGGTGGCAGCACGGCCTTCGACCACAACACCAATCCCTACCTCTGGCGGGATAGCCCCTCCGACTCGCAGCTCGGTGTTGCCATGGCGTTGTACGCGTACCAGAAGGGGTATCGAAGCGCCGGACTTCTCTTTTACTCCGATATCGCCGCGCAGACCTTTGCGGATCCGATCACGGCGACCTGGGCGAAGTTGGGCGGGACGATCGCGGTCCGCATCACCGACCTGGCTCCGGGCCAGACCTCGTATCGCACCCAGGTCCAGAAAGTCATCGCCGCCAAGCCGGACGTGATCTTCACCCAGACCGACGCCCCGACGGCGGCGGTCCTCTTCAAGAACTTCCAGGAACTCGACAACCTGGCGATTCCCTTCGTCGGCACCGACGTCACCGGCGGCGACGACTACCTGAAGGCCATCACCTGGCCGGTCGCGCATGACCATCTGATCTCGGTCTACGGGACGTCGGTCAGCGGCGCGGCGACCGATGAATTCAACCGGATTTTCGCGCTGCTGTTCCCCGGCCCAGACCAGCCGCAGGCCAATGCCAATTATGCCTACGACTCCGTGATCAGCCAGGCGCTCGCTGTGGACAAAGCCAACAGCATCAACGGACCCGACATCAACGCCGCCATGACCGCCGTCACGAATCCCCCGGGGACCGCGTGCTACACGTATAAGACCTGCCTGGATTTGATAAAGGCCGGGACCAAGATCAACTATGAGGGCGCCAGCGGCGACCTGAATTACAACAAGTACAACAACGTCTTCGGACCCTACGGCGCCTTCCAGGAAACGCTCGCCGGTCAGCAGATGTCCGTCCAGACCATGACCGCCGCGCAGTTGGCGGCGGCGACTCCGTGACGCCCTAACCCGACCGCGATCGCTACGATTTCGACCATGCCGGGAGGTCAGGCGTGCATCAGGCGCTCCTGACTCTCGGCTTCGGCCTGGTGACGGCGGCCATCCTGTCGTTGTCGGCGGTCGCCTTCACGCTGGAGTACGCCGTCACCAACGTCGCCAACCTGTCGCACGGTGAGATCCTCACCGTGGGCGCCTACGCGGCCCTGGTCGTGCACGAGCAGACGGGAAGCGCGCTCGCGGCGGCGCTGGCGGCAGCGGCGGCCGGCGGGATCATCGCCCTGGCGATGCACCTCGCCGTCGTCGACCGCTTCATCCGGCGCGGCACGCCGACGCTGGTCATCTTCATCGCGACGCTCGGCCTGTCGTTTGTGATCCAGAACGTGCTGGTCATCATCTTCGGCGCGGCGAACCGCGCCTACGCCATCCCGTCGGGGGCACCCTTCCAGCTCGGGCCGTTCCTCTGGACCGCCGTCGACATCGAGATCATCGTTTCCGCCGTCGCCATCACGGCGGTGCTGTTCGTGGTCATCTCGTACACGAAGTTCGGCAAGGCTTTGCGCGCCGTTTCGCAGAACCGCGAGCTGGCCCGGGTCAGCGGCATCAACGCGAACATGGTCGCCTCCGCCACCTGGTTCCTGGCGGGTTTGGTCGCCGGCTATGCCGGCTTCATCCTGGCGGAGAGCATCGGCACCTTCACACCCAGCTTCGGCTTCGGCTTCTTCTTGATCACGCTGACGGCCGCGGTCGCCGGCGGGCTGGGCCGCGCATTCAGCACCATGGTCGGAGCGATCATCGTCGGCGTCGCCCTGGAGTTTTTTGGGGGCTACGTGAGCCCGGGCTACAACCTGGCGTTTGCCTTCGGAATCCTGGCCCTGGTCATCCTGATCCGGCCCCGCGGCCTGTTTGTGAACGCCCGTCGGAGCGTCTTCGAATGACGCAGTACCTGGTCTCGGTGCTGACCGAAGGCGCGATCTTCGGGATCATGGCGCTCGGGCTGAACGTGATCTGGGGATGGTCGGGCGACTTCGACCTGGCGTACTACGGGTACGTCGCGCTGGGCGCCTACATGACGCTTGTCCTCACCATCGGCAGGCAGCCCCCGCCCACCCAATACATCCTGGGCCTTACGCTGCCCTACCCGGTTGCCGTCGTGGGGGCGGTAGCCTCGGCGATGGTCCTCGCGCTCGTCATCGGCCTGATCGCGCTGCGCCACCTTCGCGGCATCTATTTTTCGATCGTGACCCTCGGCGCGGTCTACGTCCTCTACACCATGGCCAGCCAGTTCGTGCCGCTGTTCAATGGATACCAGGGACTGTCCGGCCTGGTCAACCCCATGGCCAACGTGCTGGGGATCGACTTCAACAGCTATCAATATTTCTTGCTGGGTTTGGCGATTGCCGTCTTCCTCCTCGTCTACCTCTTCCTCTCCCGGGTGTCGAGCAGCCGGTTCGGCCTCGCGTTGCGGTCGCTGCGCGAGGACGAGCGCGCCGCGGCGGCGTTCGGGCGCGATATCTACCGGCTGAAATTGAAAGCCTACGTGTTGGGCGCGGCGATCGGGGGCCTGGGCGGCGCGCTCTTCGCCACCTATGTCACCGCCTTCAATACGTCGGCCTGGGCGCCGCTCGAAACCATCGTCCTCTACGCCGCCGTCCTCGTCGGCGGCCGGGGCAACATCCGTGGTGTGGTGCTGGGCGTGTTCATCGTGATCGTGCTGATCGAGGAATCGACGCGTTTTCTGCCTGAGATCCCGGGACACCCCAACATCGTGCTCGCGCTTCGGCCGATCGTGATTGGACTGGCGCTCATCCTCTTCCTGCGCTTTCGGCCGCAGGGCCTCTTGCCCGAGCGCCGCTACGTGGATCGGATTCAAGAAAAAGCGAAGCAGGGACTCGCCACGTGACGACCGAGGCGCCCGCGGCGCCCGCGGCGCTCGAGGTGCGCGGGCTCTATAAACACTTCGGCGGCGTCCGCGCCGTCGAGAATTGCTCGTTCACGGCGCCTGAGGGAAAGGTCACGGGATTGATCGGTCCCAACGGCGCGGGCAAAAGCACGGCCATCGACCTGATTTCGGGATTCAAGCTGCCCGACGCCGGCACCGTCATCTTCGGCGGAAGGGCCCTCGAGGGTCTTCCACCGCACCGTATCTCGCGGCTGGGCCTGATCCGAACCTTCCAGACGCCTCGCGAGTGGCCCCGCCTCACCGTGCTCGAGAACGTGGTGCTGGCTCGCTGGGACCAGGCGCGCGAAACCTTCTGGCGCGGCGTCCTCGGCCTGCGGCAAGGGCAGCGCGAAGCAACGATTGGCGAGCTCGCGGAGGCTCGCGCGATCCTGGAACAGTTCGGCCTGATGGCGCTCCGCAACGAGCGCGCCGGCAACCTGAGCGGTGGCCAGAAGCGACTCGTCGAGTTTGCCCGGATCCGCATGGCGCAACCGCAGCTGGTGATCCTCGACGAGCCGATGGGCGGCGTGAACCCGGTCCTCGGCGAGCGGATGGCGCTCGCGATCGAGGGATTCATCGCCACCGGCACGTCGGTCATCGTGGTGGAGCACAACCTGCCCTTCATCGAACGCGTCACCGACCACGTCGTCGTCATGTCGCAGGGTTCGGTCATCGCAAGCGGACCGTTTGCGTCGTTGCGCTCGAACCAGGCCGTGATCGACGCCTACCTCGGGGAGATGCCAACCTATGAGCAGCCCGGCGCCTGACGAACGCCCGGCGCTGAGGGTCGAGGGACTGACCGCCGGCTACGGCGGCCCGCCGATCATCAAGAACGTTAGCGTGCAGGCGCGCCCGGGCGCGATCACCGCGATCGTCGGGCCCAACGGCGCCGGCAAGTCGACGCTGCTCAAGGCGATCGCCGGGTTGATCCGACCCACGGCCGGCCGGGTGTTCGTCGGAGGCACGGACGTGACCGGACAACCAGCCGAACGCCTCGTGCGCAAGGGACTGGCGTACATCCCCCAGGTGGCCAACGTCTTCCCCGACCTGACCATTCGCGAGAACCTGGAGATGGGTGGCTACAGCCGCAAAGCCGGTGTGCACGATCGGATCGAGGAGCTTTTTCGGCTCTTTCCCGACCTCAAGGGATCGGCCCACCGGCAGGCCAACACGCTGAGCGGTGGGCAGCGGACCATGCTCGCCCTGGCCCGCGGCCTCATGGTCGATCCGGCGGTGCTGATCCTGGATGAGCCGAGCGCCGGGCTGGCCCCGCGATTCCAGGCCATGATCTGGGAGCGCATCGAGGAGATCCGGCGAACCAGGGTCGCGGTGCTCGTCATCGAACAGAACACCCGCGAGACGCTGCGTCACGCGCAGTGGGCTTACGTGCTGGTGCTGGGACAGAATCGGCTGGAAGGTCCTGGGCGCGATCTCCTGAACGATGATGAGGTCGTGGACCTCTACGTGGGGCGCCTCTCCTGAGTCCGCTGATCTTTCTCGTGTGGGTGGTGGTCGGCGTCGCCGTGGGCACCTACGGCACTCTCGTTGGCGCCGGTGGCGGCTTCGCCCTGGTCCCCATTCTCCTGCTGGTCTACCCGCGGCAATCGCCCGCGCAGCTCACGGCGGTGTCGCTGGCGGTCGTGTTCGCGAACGTGGTCTCCGGCTCGATCGGTTATTCCCGGCTGAAACGCATCGACTATCGCACCGGGCTGCTGCTGGCGCCCGCGACCATCCCAGGGGCTGTGATCGGGGCGCTCGTCGTCGGCGCCATCCCTCGAGCCGCGTTCGATGCCGTGATGGGCAGCGCGCTCATCCTCGTTTCCGGATTCCTCCTGCTCAAGCCTCAGGGCAGCATCCCTCTTGCTCTCGGCGGTCGATGGGTGTTGACTCGAACCCTGGTCGACTCGGACGGCAATCGCTACCAGTACCGGTTCAACCTGGCGCTGGCCATCGTCGCCAGCTTCGGGATCGGATTCGTGTCCAGCCTGCTCGGCATCGGTGGAGGCATCGTCCAGGTGCCGATCCTGACCACCTTCTTCGCATTTCCCGCGCACATCGCGTCAGCGACCTCGCAGTTCGTTCAGATCTTCACGAGCGGCTTCGGCGCCCTGACCCACGTCCTGCACGGGGACTACGCCTCGTTCGTGAGCGTCACGCTGGCGCTGGCGGTCGGCGTCATCATCGGCGCGCAGGTCGGGGCGATGCTGTCCCGCCGCGTGGCCGGCAGCGCGATCATCCGACTCCTCGCCGTAGCGCTGGGGCTGGTCGGGATCCGGCTGCTGCTCTTTCGGTCCTAAACGCAGTCATCACCCTCCCCCGCTTGCGGGGGAGGGCAGGGTGGGGGCTGTCCTATTTCACCCTCCCCCGTGTGCGGGGGAGGGCAGGGTGGGGGCTGTCCTATCTCACCCTCCCCCGCTTGCGGGGGAGGGAAGGGTGGGGGCAGGGTAGGGGCCGAGCAAATCCCTCCCCCGCCTGCGGGAGAGGGCAGGGTGGGGGCTGTCCCATTTCACCCTCCCCGCTTGCGGGGGAGGGCAGGGTGGGGGCTGTCCTATCTCACCCTCCCCCGCTTGCGGGGGAGGGCAGGGTGGGGGCTGTCCTATCTCACCCTCCCCCGCTTGCGGGGGAGGGCAGGGTGGGGGCTGCTAGACACCAAGTTGGGACGCCAGATCGACAAAGTCCTCGGCCACGATATCGACCGGGATCTCGAGCGTCTCCGTTTTGCCCGTGCCCCATTCCTGCGGACGACGCACGAAGGCGGTTCGCATCCCCTCGCCCGCGGCGGCGGCCAGGTCGTAGCTGTGCGAGGCAACCATCATCGACTGTTCGGGTCGAACGGCAAGCAGCTCGGGGACCAATCGGTAGACGCGAGGGTCTGGCTTATAGGTCCGCACCAGCTCGACCGACAGGACGCAGTCGAACGGGAGGTGAGCCGCTCGGTTGAGGTCGACCAGGTGAGCCATGCCGCCGTTCGACAGCGTGGTCAGCACGTAGTGTGAGCGCAAGCGGGACATCCCGCTGACGGAATCCGGCCACGGCGGCAGGTGGTGCCAGGCGAAAACCAGGCGGTCGAGATCCGCTTGGGTCAACGACTGGAGCGACAGCTCGCTTACGACCTGACCCAACGAGGCGCGATGCACGCCGTCGAGCACCTGCCAGGGGATCTCACCGCGACGGATGCGGTTGAGATAGGGCAGATACTTACTTCGCCATCGGTCGGCAAAGGCCGGCGCGTCGACCACCAGGTGGCGCTCCTTCGCAATGGCGGTGATTTCTGCCGCGACCCCACCGCGCCAGTCGACGACGGTCCCAAAGACATCGAAGGCGAGCACCGTGAGATCGGAACGAGCCTCGCGGTCCAGGTCGGTTAGCCCTGCGCGAGCAGCAGGTCGGAGCGATCGATTGCCTCATCGGGGTGTCGCAGGATATCAAGGAGCCGCGGATCCATCGGCACGAGCACGCCCTCGACATCGGGCTGGGCTTCCTCGAGTGTCACCGCCCAGGCCTCTCGATCCGCGGGGACCTCGACGCGGCGCCAACGCGCGTGGTCAGTGATCACGCGCTGGCGCGACAACTGCTGCAGCGTCTCCATCCTGTGGTCCAGCTCGACATTCGGCCGCGGTGTCGATTTACGAATCAGCCCGAGGCGTATTTGGCTGGTGACGGCGGCGATCGCCGCCAGCGTCAGCATCGGGTCGAGGCCGTCGCCGTCCTCCATCCACACACTGTCCGCGCCGGCGGCCTCCATCGCCCGAGCATCCGCAAGGAAGTCCCCCGGGTCCTCGAACCGGGAGGGGAAGAGGACCCCAACCTTCATCTAGGCCTGGGCGCTGAAGATGATGACCGCGCGCAATGCCAGCACGCCGACCAGCACCAGCACCGGCATCAGGACCGGCGGCAGCTGGCGCATCATCGCGGGTCGCCATTCTGCGACCAGCGGCACGAGCGTGCCGATCAGGACCACGAGCCAGAGGATGATCCAGCCGCCCCCGAGTACCTTGGACACGACCCCGCCCAGCGTGAGCAGAAAGAGGGCGATCAAGATCAGCTCCAGGATGATGAAGTACCGATCGGCCTCCATCAGCTTGCCGTCGCTGACGGCGGCGTCGCGCCGGCCGCGGCTCAAGAGCAGGACGGTGGCGGCCGCGCCACTCAGCCCCGACGCGAGGAACAACCCGCCCAACGTCCACGTATCGCTCCACACCGGCTGGTTGCTCACGGCGAGCAGAACGCCGGTGTAGGCCGCGACGAAGAATCCAAAGATCGCGCCGATTGCCATGAACGCCTTTCCCACGGCGCTGCCAAACACGCGGCTCGCGCGGGCGAGCACGCGCCAGCGCAGGTACCCGCCCTCACCCACGGCGGCCAGGAACATCACGAACGAGAAGAGCCCGAAAATGGTGAGCCCCCACGACCCCAACGAGATCGGCGAGTACGCCTTGAACGCCGGGGCGCCTGTCCTGACATCGACCAGCATGTGCCAGAAGCGGAGGGGCTGGCCCAGGTCGAGCGTGAGGAGGATCGGGCAGAGCAGCAGCAGCGGGAAGCTGATGATGAAGGCGAGTCGCGATGCAGCCTTATCTGCCGGATTGCCCCAGAGCCGCAGCATCGTGCCGATGACAAAGGCGCCGCCGGCGAGCCCGGCAAAGAAGAAGTACGCAAGGATGTACCACTCCCAGTGCGGCGGGACGACGAAATGCTCGCCGGGCATCAGCCCCCGCCCTGCCCTGCCCCAGAGGGGGAGGGTGATGGCCCTGACCCTCCCGCGGAGGGGGAGGGAGGTGAGCTCTCGCCGCGGCGGCGGAAGGCGATCAGACCCGCGACCGCCGCCACGATTGCGGTGACGCCCGCGGTCAGGTAACCGGGGATGTTGTTGCGGCTCGGCAGGACGGCGCTCTCGGCGCTGGGCAGGTTGTAGGCCTCGGGCTTATCGGTGATCAGGAACAGGGCGTGCAGGCCGCCGTACTCCTCGTTGCCGTAGATGCGCGCCTGGCTCATGCCCTGCTGCTGCAGCGTGGCGAGTCGGGCGGCGGCCGTCTGCCGCATCTCGTCGAGCGGGCCGAACTTGATCGACTGCGTCGGACAGGCGGTGGCGCACGCCGGCTTCAAGTTGTTCTGCAGCCGGTCGTAGCAGAAGGTGCACTTTTGTGCCGTTCCACTGTCGCTGTTGAAGCCGATGACGCCGTAGGGGCACGCCGAGATGCAGTCGCGGCAGCCGTTGCAGACGTCCTGCTGGATGAAGACGGTATCGAACTCCGTGCGGACGATCGCATTGGTTGGGCACACTTCCAGGCAGCTGGCGTTGGCGCAGTGCTTGCAAACGTCCGACATCATCGACCAGGCGATCGGCTTGTCCTGGCTCGTGCCCACTTGCTCGACGAATCGAACGTGCCGCCAGTTGGCGTGGTCGAGCTGGCCGGTGTTGTCGTAGCTGCCGCGGAACTCGAGCGGGTTGTTAGGGAGAGCGTTCCATTCCTTGCAGGCGACCTCGCAGGCCTTACACCCGATGCAAAGCGTGGTGTCCGTGAAGAATCCGACCGGTGCGGCCATGCTCAGTTCCCCATCAAGTTGGGCGTGATTTTCGTCAATCCCTGGTCACGGGCAAACAGATCGAGCGGTAACGCGGCGATTTCATCGACGACGGGCACGGCGCCCGTGTCCCGCCGGAGGTCGAACGTCAGCAGATACTTCCGGCAGGTCTGGCAGCCATCGACGCGGACGTGAGGAAAGCGTTCCTGTTCCTGGTAGATCGGAAGCTTGGTGCCGGTTGACTCGCCGCAGCCTGCGCAGGTCATACGGGAAAAGACCCAGTTGTTGGCGCAACGAGAACAGACGAGGTAGCGGGGACCGCTGACGAGCGCCTCGCCGGACACCGCGAAGTAGGACAGCTGCGGAAAGCCGCCGCAGTTTGGACACTGCTGAGAGCCCCCACCCTGCCCTCCCCCGCGAGCGGGGGAGGGTAATTGCTCCGTACCAGGCCCTCCCCCGCGAGCGGGGGAGCGTAATCGCTCCGTACCAGACGTCATCATTGCTTCGAGCAGGGGAGAGGCGGAGGCGCGAGCTAAATAGGTTTCGACGGGAGTCGATGGCTGCCGATCGAGCCAGCGCTGCACGAGGTTCACGAGGTCGGCACTGCAAAAGACACTGATGACGCCGTCGCGCAATCGCACGGGACCAGACGAAACGGTCGCATCCACCACCAATGGCAAGACCCGCGTCGCCGCGAATTCCGCGATGCCCCCACCCTGCCCTCCTCCAGAGGGGGAGGGAAAAATCTCGCGAGCTTGTTCGAACGCCCTCTCCTGGACGACGCTCAGGGCCTGGTACAGACGCAGCATCTCGGCGGCGTGGGGATAGCGCTCTGCCAGTTCGGCGGCGCGCTCGCGACGCAGCGGCCAGGGGTTGGCCGATTGACCTACCGCAGCTTCGAGGACCTGCATCAGATCTTCTCCAGGTTGACAAGGAAGGCTTTGAATTCCGGCGTATAGGAATTCGCATCGCCGACGAACGGCGTCAGCGCGTTCGCCAGCCAGTTCGCTCCGTGGCTCGGGTCCGCATCCGCCGAGACTCCGACGAAGCCCCAATGGATGGGGATGCCGACCTGGAAAACCTTCTTGCCGTCGATGGTGCTGGCACCGAGTCGCTTTGTCACCAGGGCCAGCACCTCGATCTTGCCCCGCTTCGAGCGTACCCGGACTCGATCGCCGCTCTTGATGCCTTTCTGATTCGCCAGCTCCTCCGGAATCTCAACAAACGGCGACGGCTGCAAGCCGGCCAGCAGCGGCACATGCTGCGTGACGTAATGCTCGTGCTCGGTGAGCCGGTAGCTGGTCGCGACGTAGGGGTAGTCCGCGACGGTTCCAAATGAGTCCTTGACCTTGGCGAAATCGCCGCTGCCCCCCGTATAAAGGAAGGCGACCGGTGACTCGGACTGGGTCGGGTGCAACGGATTCGCGACCGGTGCCTCCATGGGTTCGTAGTGCTCGGGCAGTGGTCCGTCGACCATCGAGGTCGAGAAGAGGCGGCCGGTCCCCTCACCGGTCATGATGAACGGCAGCCAGGCATTCGGGTCCTGCGTGTACGGTTTCATGGTCGCCGGATAGTCAGGGACGTCGCCGACCCACTTCCCCTGCACCGAACTCCACTTGATTCCCGCGCGCGTCGCATCCCAGGGATCCCCGGCGAGATCCGCGGAGGCGCGGTTGTAGAGCACTCGGCGGTTCAGCGGCCAGGACCAGGCCCAGTTCGGGTAAAAGCCGAGGCCGGTCGGGTCGTTGGTTTTTGAATCCTGAACGCCCTGCATGCGTTTCATCAGGTTGCCGCTGTCCGGGTACGAGCCGGTGTAGATCCAGTCGCCAGCCGTCGTGGTGCCGTCGTCCTTCAGGTTCGCGAAGCTGGTCATCCGCTTGCCGGTCTTCAGGTCGAAACCGTTGATCTCCTGGGCGATCTCGTCCAGCGTCGGCTGCGACGGGTTCTTGTAATTGAAGGTCAGGGCTGTGACCGGGTCTGGGAATTTGCCGCTCTGCTGCTGATAGAGCGCCTTGACTCGCTGGAACAGATCGGCGAGGACCCAGTGGTCGTGGCGGGCGTTGCCCTGGGGAGGGATCACCTGGTCCTTCCACTGCGACCAGCGGCCACTGTTGACGAAGGAGCCATCCTTCTCGATCCAATGAGTGGTCGGCACCATGAAGACCTCAGTCTGGATGGACTTCGGATCGACGCCGGGCCGGTGCCAGAACTCCGAGCTCGTGGTCGGCAGAGGATCCATGACCACCAGCCACTTCAGGTTGGCCAGCGCCTGCATCACGCGATTGGAGTCGGGGCCGATGCTGGTCGCGGTCATCCCGGAGAGCATGAGCCCCTGCATCTTGCCTTTGAGCGACTGATCGTATATCGACATCCACGACGAGTTTTGTGCCGGCTTCGGGATGAAGTTGAAGGCGAAGTCGTTGGCTGCAGTGGCGGCATCGCCGTACCATGCCTTGAGCAGGCTGACCATGAACTTCTTGTAGTTCGTTCCAAAGAAGTTCCAGGAGTGCGCATCGAGTTTCTTGGGCGCCTGCGCGGCGACGTACTGGTCGGTGGTCTGACGCTGCGGGGCGGGGATTTGCAGATAACCGGGAAGGAGCTCCCAGGAGATGGCGTGGTCGGTGTTGCCCTGGATGTTGGCGTGACCGCGTTCGGCATTCATCCCCCCACCCGGCCGGCCCATGTTGCCCAGCAGGAGCTGAAGGACGGCACCGGATCGGATCAGCTCGCCGCCGGTGGTGTGATGGGTCAAGCCGACCGCGTAGACGATGGTCATCACCTTGTCGGGCTTACCCATCTCGCCAACCAGCTGAGCGATGCGCATGAATTGGTCCTGCGGGATGCCTGTGATCCGCGACACCATCTCGGGTGTGTAGCGCGAATAGTGCGCCTTCATCAGCTGGAAGACGGTTTGCGGGTCCTGCAACGTCATGTCGCGCTTCGCGATCGTGGCCACCGCGCCGCCTGCCGGCGGATGCGCCGCATTGTAGGCGGCGCTCGCCGCGTCATCGATCTGGTAGCCCCAGGATGAGATGTCGTACTTGCGGGTCTTGGGATCGTAGCCGCTGAAGAGGCCATCCTTGAATCCGTAGGCCGGCTTGACCAGGAAGGAGGCGTTCGTGTAATTCAGGACGTACTCCTGGTGATGGAGGTTGTTTTGCAGGACGTAGTTGATCAGGCCGCCGAAGTACGCGACATCGGTGCCGGTCCGGATACGCGAATAGATGTCGGCGACGGCCGAGGTCCGGGTGAAGCGCGGGTCGGCATGGATGATCTTGGCGCCGCCGCCCGAGCCGGGGCCGCGCTTGGGATCGTTCTTAGCGGCGAGGAACCACTGGAAGCCAACCGGGTGCGCCTCGGCCGGGTTGGCGCCGTTGATCAGAATCAGATCGGCGTTCTTGATGTCGCGCCAGTGGTTCGTCATAGCCCCTCTTCCGAATGTGGCGGCCAAACTGACCACCGTGGGGCCGTGTCAAACCCTTGCCTGCTGTTCGAGATGCACCACGCCGAGGCCGCGCATCACTTTCGCCGCGAAGTACCCTTCTTCGCTGCTAAAGGCGGCGCCGCCGGCGAAGGCAATCCCCTCCGTGCGGTTGACCGTATTCCCGGATGCATCCTGCGCTACGAAGGTGGCGTCGCGGGCATCTTTGACGCGCTGAGCCAGCTTGCTCATCATGTCGTCCCAGCTGATCTGCTGCCATTTGCCGGAGCCCGGCGCGCGATAGAGCGGGTTGTCGACGCGACGGGCGCTCGTAGCGAGTTGCATCGCTGTAGCACCCTTGGGACAAAGCCGTCCTTCGTTGACGGGACTATCCGGGTTGCCCTCGATCTGCAGGAGCTTGCGGCCGCCTTTTCCGTCGTCGGCCGTGAAGGCCACCAACGAGCAGCCAACCGCGCAGTAGGGGCAAACGGAATGCGACTCGGTCGCGCCGGCGATGTGGAAGCTCTGCTTGAGATTGGCGGCTTGCGCCAGATCGAAGCCGAGGACGCTGAGCCCGGCCGCACCGGTCCCAGCAGCGCTGATTTTCAGAAAGTCGCGGCGCGTAACCTGTGGCACTCAGATCCCCCGATGGAGCGCGGTGGCAGGCGACTATGCCAAAGCCTAACGATCGGCCATGGTTGCTGTCAACCGGATCTGTCCTTCACCCTTTCCGCTCCCCCGCTCTCGGGGGAGGGCCGGGTGGGGCACCTCTAGTGGACCTTGGCCGCCAGTTCCTGATAGTGAGGAACGAGCTCATCCCACCGCGCCTCGCTGTCACCGCGGTCACGCCCGGCGAGGTAGGCGGAGAGATTTTCGGCATGGATCTGCCAGCCGGCCCCGTAGAAGGCGATCTTGTCGAGGGGCAGGCCCAGGACTTCGATGACCAGGACGGTTTGGTCGCCGTCAGCGGTCAGCGTGGCCTCAATGGCCTGGTCGAACGGTTGCGCGCCGCGACCCTTCCGCCAGGACTCGTCCGTCTCCCTGGTGGTTACCAGCAGCCGCCGTGGGGGCTCGCACTCTTCCACGTGCCCGGTGCCTTCCCAATCATCGGATTCGAGGTACACGCGGAACTCTCCGCCGGGGCGGAGGTCGCCGTCGACCTTGCCATACCAGCGGGCCAGGCGGCCGGGATCGGTCAGTGCCGACCAGAGGTCGTCGATATGGGTGTGGTAGCGGTCTTCGATGCGCACGACGCCTTTGCCATCAGCCGATCGCAGACTACCGAGGACGCGGTCGCCTCCACGTGCCTTGCTGGTCATCTGGTGCTCCTTCGTTCGCGTTTTCCACGGGCCACTTCCGCGTGGAGGGTTACGTAACCTTCAAGGTACAGATCTTCACCCTCCCCCGCTCGCGGGGGAGGGCAGGGTGGGGGCGTGGTACGGTGTGCCTCGATATGAACGACTGGTTCGACGCCCTGGCCCGCCGCTTTGCTGAGACCGGTCGGGAGCGCGGCGCCCACATCGCATCACCCGAACTTGATTCGCAGGTTGCCGACGAGGTCCTCGAGCTCGCACGGGTGGCGGCTCACACCAAGGAGCGTCGCTTTGCGCCGCTTGCCTGCTTCATGGCCGGCGTCGCTGTGGAGCGCCTTCGTCAAGCTGGGTCACTCTCTGCGGCAGATGAAGCGGCCTACGTACTCGCCGTCCGCAAGGGCCTCGAGGCGCAACCCTGAGCGACCTCGACGACCAGCTGGCACGCTGGCGATCGGCGGGGCTGATCGAGGCGAAGCAGGCGGAGGCGATCGCCGAATTCGAGGTAACCAGAGGAAATCTTCCCTCCTCTAGGGAAGGGAAGGGTGGGGGCTCCGACGGATCGATCACGGCCACGGAAGTTATTACCTATGCGGGCGCACTGGTCACACTTGCTGGCCTGGGCACTCTCCTCGGGACGCAATACCGCCAGCTTGGTGCGATCGGCCGGACCGGCATTCCGGGGCTGGTCGCCATCGCCGCCCTGGTCGCGGCGCGTCTCCTCACGGGACACCGGGCTCGCGGACGCCGCGCCCAGACCAGCCTGGTCACGTTGGGCATCGCTGCGATCGCCTTGTTCATCGGCCAGTTACAGGCCGAGCTCGAGGGCGGACCTGACGCGAGCATTCCGCCCGACACCGGCTACCGGATCATCCTGCTCGCGGCGCTGGCGAGCGTGATCCTCGCAGGTGTTGCGCTCTACCGCCTGCGGGCCGGGCTGCTCGCGGCCGAACTCAGCGTGGCGCTCGTCGTCACGGGGATCAGTTTCGTTGCCTGGGCTCACCTGCAAAATGCCTGGCCACGCGAGCTAGTGTTTGTGGGCGTGGCGATCGTTCTGCTGGCGGGCGCGGAGTATGGCCGTCGATCGAAGACCCTGTGGGGAACCGAAATCCTGGGGTTCTTCGGCCTGACGATTCCGATCGTGGTCGCCTTTATCGTCGCGGGCGATGGCAACCTGCCGTTGGAGTTGTTGGCTGGACTGCTCGCGATCGGTGCGTTTGTGGCGGCGGTCTATCGGGGCAGCGCCGGCTATGCGCTGGCCGGTGGCGTGGGCCTGTTTGCGTTCGTCCTCGATATCGAGTTCCGATATTTCCGCAGCAGCCTCGGCTTCGCGGTCAGCCTCGTGATCGCAGGGTTGGCGCTGCTCGGGATCGCTCTGTTGCTCACTCGACTGCTGCCAAGATTTAATTTGAAGCGATGAGTCCTGACCAGCAATCGCCACGAAAGCCCGCGCCGCAGATCCCAGCTGATATGAACGCGTTCAACCGGAAGGTGATCGAAGACTTCCGAGCCAACCGCGGACAGCTCACCGGCCCATTGGCGGGCCGGACCCTGATGCTGTTGACTACCACCGGCGCAAAGTCGGGGAAGGAGCGGACGGCCGTACTCGGCTTCGGGAAGGATGGCGATCGCTACGTCGTGATCGCGTCCGGCAATGGCGCGCCGTCGCACCCGGCCTGGTACGTGAATCTGCAGGCGCGTCCGATTGCGACGGTCGAGGTGGGACCCGACAAATTCAAAGCTAGTGCGCGCACCGCCCGCCCCGAGGAGCGGGAGCAACTCAAGCACCTGGTGCCCTATATCGAGCAGCAGCAAACGCTGACCGAGCGCGAGATCCCAATCGTCGTCCTCGAGCGCTAGGGACTACGCTCGCGCCGCCTGCCGGCGAGGCGGGAAGATCAGCGCAGCCGCATAGGCGACGAGACACAGCGGAAGCTCGAGCTGGATTCCCCAGAAGCCGACCTGTTCAGCAATGACCCACGCCAGCAGGATGTAAATCCCGATCGCGACGGCTTGCGCCGCCAGTTGAAGTCGCGGATTGCGGTCACGCGTGACGGCGAAGGCCGTAACGACCAGCGGCAGTACGGCTGTAAAGCGACCGATCGAGAAACCGGAGAGAAAGGAAAATGTGAAGCCGCTCACGGTCGCAAGCGCGAAGGCCGCCAGGGCGACGCGATAGGCGCGCTCGATGAAGAGGATCCCGGCCACGGTGCCGGCCAGGAAAACGGCGAGCGATCCCCAGGCGATAACGCCCAGAACGAAGGCATCGGTCATCGCGATCTGGCCTATCGCCCTACGTTACTGCAAGATCACTGTGTCTTCGAGTTCGGTTACGACTCAGGCGGTGAGCATCTCGCGGAGCTGGACCGGCGTGATATTGGAGCCGCTGAGTATCAGCGCCACGCGTTTGCCGTTCAGTCGCTCATTGAGCCGAAGCGCGGCTGCAAGCGCCGACGCGCCAGCCGGTTCGGCCAGGTTTCGCGTCGTTTCGATCATCAGCCGGACCGCGGGACGGATTTCGGCATCCGGCACTAGGACGAAGTCGTCGAGCTTTTCCCAGAGGATGCGCTGCGGCAATTCGAAGGCCGTGCGCGTTGCGAGCCCCTCGGCGAACGTCCCCATCCGATCCTCCATTAGCTGGCGAGCTTTCCACGACTTATAGGCGGCCGGCGCCTCGGCCGATTGCACGCCGATCACCTGGATCTTCGGATTGATCGCCTTGGCGACGATGCACGTTCCGGCGGCACCACTTCCGCCGCCGATCGGCACGATGATCACCTCGATGCCGGGCTGCTTCTCGAGGATCTCGAGCGCCTGCGTCCCGACACCGGCAATCAGGTGTGGCTCGTTGCCCGAGTGGATGTAGCGGTAGCCGTTTTCCTCGGCGAGTCGAGCGGCGTGTACCCGAGCGTCATCGAAGTCGACGCCGTGGGTCACGATCTCGGCGCCGAGCCCACGAATGGAGCTCACCTTGACCGCGTTCGCCCCCTCAGGCACACAGATGATGGCGCGGACCCCAAACAATCGGGCCGCGTAGGCGATCGACTGCCCATGGTTGCCGGTGGACGCGGTGATCACGCCGCGACGACGCTCGTCGTCGGAAAGCTGCGACATGAGGTTGACCCCGCCACGGATCTTGAAGGCACAGATCGGCTGGTGGTTCTCGTGTTTCACCCAGGTTTCCGTCCCAACCAGCTGATCGAGTGCCGGATAGCGATTCAGCGCCGTGGGTTGCAGGTATGGGCGGATGCGCTCGCGGGCGGCGAGCACGTCGTTGAACGTGGGAACGGCGGTCGCCGCTGTCGCCTCGGCCATTAGCCGAAGGATACCTACTGAAAGATGACCGCCATGTTGTTGAAGTCGGCGAAGTTCGCCTCGAAGAGCGCCTTGTCGACCCAGTACTGGCTGGCATTGAGGACATCGTTGACTCGGACCTGGGTGGGGGAGACCCCGCTAAGCGTCACCGAATGTTCGGCATAGGAGTAGCGGACTAGCGTGCCATCCCACGCAGTCCAGGATCTGCTGGTAGACCGGCACCGGAATCGTGACCGTCGCCGGTGTTGGGGCCGGTGTCGGAGTCGCCGTCGGCGCAACGCCCTCCCCCGCTTGCGGGGGAGGGTAGGGTGGGGGCTCTGTGGCAGAGGCAGACGGGGATCTCAGCATCGCCGATGCGGCGGTGCTGCTGAGCACGGCGCCAGCGAGCGCGACGCTGCCGGCGGTTAGAAATTGTCGTCTCGTCGCCACCGCGGATCGCATGCGATCCATCCTCGGCGCAGCGACCTTTCGAAACGATGACGCACACCGTCACTGATTCGCAAGGTTTAGAGGCCCACGATGAACCCATATCAATCAACCAACAGAGGTGAATCGCAATGGTCGCTCATCAATATTTCGATAGCCCGTTTCAACCGTCCACTCCTGCCGCGCCGCCGGCCACACCACCATCGCCACCGCCCAAACGGTTTCGTAAGGGGCTGCTCGCCGCGGTCGCCGCCCTCACGGTAGCCGGCGGGGCGGGCTCGGGCGCGATCGCCGCCACGCTGGTTGCGCAGGCGGCTCCAGGCGCCGCAGCGACAGCAGCGACAACGACAACGGTCCAGAGCACATCGCTTTCGTCGGCGACTGCCGAGTCCATTTATGCGCAGGTGTCGCCCGGCGTTGTCACGATTACGTCGGTCGTGGGCAACGGACAGGGCATCGGTTCGGGGATCGTTCTCGATACCAAGGGCGACATCCTGACCAACGCCCACGTCATCGCCGGCGCCCGGCAAATGCAGGTCACGCTCAGCACCGGTGAAACCGTGCCGGCCACGCCGGTGGGGTCGAACTCGGCCGCGGACCTGGCCGTGATTCGGATCTCCGTTCCCGCCTCGAGCCTGCATCCCGTGACCCTGGGCGACTCTGGTGGCGTCCAGGTCGGCGACAGCGTCTATGCGATCGGTTCGCCGTTCGGTTTGTCCGGGACGCTCACCGAGGGCATCGTCTCGAACCTGAACCAGGGCGGAGCGGTCTCGACGGGCGCCAATCTTTCCGGCCTCATCCAGACGGATGCCGCGATCAACCCTGGCAACTCGGGTGGTCCGCTGGTCAATACCGCTGGAGAGGTGATCGGCATCAACAATTCGATCGAGAGTCCGGTTAATGGCAACGTCGGCGTTGGCTTCGCTATCCTGATCAACCAGGTCAAGCAGCTCCTGCCGGCGCTGGAAGGAGGGTCCAACCTGTGAAATGGCAGGGCATGAACATCCCCACCGTCTCGGCTATCGAGCTGGCCGAGGCGGCGCCCGCTAACGTGGTAATGCTGGCGATTCCGGATGAATCCTACGACCAGGGCCTCATCGACCCCTCCCCCGCTTGCGGGGGAGGGCAGGGTGGGGGCCCCTTATATAAGGATGCGCTGATCAAATCGTCATCAATCTGAAAGGTGGCCATCTTCATGCTCGACCTGGTGGCAATCGGCCGTCGCATTGTTGCCAGGGAGGTGATCAAGCGATGAACAGCCCTGGATGGTTCCGTGGTCCGATGGCGAAGATGGTGATGGCGCTGAGTGTGGGCCTTGCGGGCGGGTTCGGCACCTTTGTCGTCGCGCATGCAGCGGCATCACCGGCGCCGACCGTGTCTCCCGATGTCGGCCCGTCTTCGTCACCTTCGACCAACGCATCACCGTCCACGACGGCGCCGACCACACCGAGCCCCGGCAGTGGCTCGGGAAACATGAACTGCCCGAACATGTAGGCGACCGACCTTAGATGCGGCGGAGGCGGCGGGACTCAGGGTCCAAATCTAGGTAAGAGAGCCCGCCGCCACTAACCGAACTTGAACCGAGTATGCGCGCAGGACGCCAAAGTGTGACAAGATACGGTAAGTGACACGGGCAGCCTGGGTGCATCGCTTCACAGACGCTGAGCTGCGCAGCCGTCTGAAAGGTGCCGAACTCCAACTGCTTCGACTAATCGAACGGGATCTGCCCAACAAGGGCATTGCCAGTTACCTGGGCGTCAGCGACGGCGAAGTCACTGCCCGGATGGCGAGCCTGCATAAGACGCTGGGACTCGCTCCTTCGGAGCGTCCAACCTGGCTGCAGCGCCAGATGGAACAAACCCCCCAGTAAGTCGGACGCTCTGATCTCGTCGACTGGTCCTAACTCAACCGTCCCTTAACGTCCATTGACACCATCCTTCCTCTACGTGCGAAAGGCGTTTGCAATTGCGATCGGCGGGCCAGCCGCCCAAGAGCCACAATGGAAAGAGTTCAAGAAGGCGGCGTCATTCTTGTCACCGATTGGTAGATGGAGGGACCCAACATGAATCCCGATGACTTTCCGGCGCCTAGAGACGGCTTCGTCATTACCCACTTCCTCGTGGTCGCCGACCAGGATCGCTCCCGTGAGTTCTACAAGCAGATCTTCGACGGCCAGGTGCTAATCGAGCGCGATCCCGTCATCATGAAGGTCGCCAACACGTGGTTGATCCTCAACGATGGTGGTGGGCCGACAGACGACAAACCGACGGTCACGCTGACGACGCCGCCAGATCCGAACCGCACCAGTGCCTTCCTCAATGTCCGGGTCGCCGATATCCAGAAGATCTACAAGGAATGGACGGCCAAGGGCGCGACGTTCCTGACCGAGCCGAAAGTGCATAGCGCCGAGATTCGCGCGTACGTTCGCGATCCGGATGGTCACCTGATCGAGGTCGGTCAGTCGACCCGCCGTCCCACCTGACTAGTTGATGACGAGCGTGCCGCGCATCCCGATCTGCTTGTGGCCCGGGATGGCGCAGAAGAACTCGTAACTCCCGGCCGGCGCATTGAAGCTCATCTGACCGTGACCTTTCACCGGGACCCGGATATCCACGCCGAGCGCCGGCACCGTGAAGGTGTGCCAGAAGAGATCGTTGTTCGTGAAGTCGACGGTGACGGTGCCGTGATTTGCGGTGAGTGTGGTCGTCGAGTAGCGGGCGTTGGTGGCTGAGATCATGATCGCCTTGGCGGACGGGGTGGTGTTCGATGCGGTCGCGGCAGCGACCCCGGCCATTACCAGGATCACGGCCACGGCGAGCGCCGCCACGGCACGGGCCACACGTCGCCCCGCCGCCTGGTTACCGCGAGAAATCAGGAAGCCTGCGGCGCCAATCAATCCAACGATGGCGGTGGTACCGAGGGTCCCGGGTACCAGGATTGATAAGAGCGAGCCGTGGTTGACGGAGTTGGTAAAGGCGGCCGGGACCATCCAGATCGCGACGTCGGCAAAGATGAAGGTGCGCACGACGACTGGGACGATTCGCCCTGGCCGAAAGAAGATCCAGCCCAGTGTCGCCAGGACGACAAATGCGAACGTCAGGGCCTCGGCGTCGCGAAGGTAGGCGCCGGCCGGGAAGAGTAGGGCGGTTTCGATGACCGCCGCCACCTGTACCAACCAGAACCAGCCGTAGCGTCGATCCCCTTGCGCGCTCACCGTCATACCCTCATTTCAGAATCGGCGTCTGGTTCGATTGTGACGCGCTGGCTACCAGCCGACAGTGTGCCAGCCGGCCTCATTTGGGGAGGTTTCTACGACCCGCCAGGCGGGTTAGCGCCAGCCGGGAACCCCCGACACGGCAGGGGAACATGAGGCGGGAGCCCTAACGAATCGCTTTCGGCAAACGCTTGAGCGTCGGTCAGCCGGGTCACCGCACGGGCGGCGATGAGATTTTGTTGGCTTGTCTTTTGCCGATTTCAGGTGCATTCTAGGGTGGTCCTGACCCCACCCCGACGCTCCCCGCACGAGGAGAGGAGCTGGGGGAAGGGGCCCATCAAGAGGAGGTAGTTGCATGAGTGTCGAAGTCCAGTCCGCTCGCGTCAACACCATGGCGCCGGAAGGAAAGGATCATCTGCTGCGGGTGGTCCGCAAGGAGCGTCAGAACTTCTACGACCTGATCGACAGTACGGACGACGAGACCTGGAAGACGCCGACCGCGTGTACCGAGTGGGAGATCCGGGATCAGGTCGGCCATCTCG
>Ga0207684_10000926_pt1 | contig 33264 bp, 27 predicted proteins | sample KBSK5501metaG_FD_184342 | JGI IMG/M metagenome (GOLD analysis project Ga0207684, IMG submission 184342) | Corn, switchgrass and miscanthus rhizosphere microbial communities from Kellogg Biological Station, Michigan, USA - KBS K5-50-1 metaG... | ecosystem: Host-associated > Plants > Roots >... | reverse complement strand
TCCGATCTCTCTCTCTCGAAGAGGCAGCCTGGGGCATCCACCAGATTGTGAATGAAAGTATGGCGAATGCTGCTCGCGTCCATACATTGGAGCGCGGAAAGGATCCACATCGTTTCCCGGTATTTGCCTTCGGAGGTGCCGGGCCGGTACATGGTTTTCGCATCGCGAAAGCCCTGAGTTCGCCAGCTTTCATTGTGCCGTTTGGGGCAGGAGTCATGAGTGCCGTTGGATTCCTCACCGCTCCGCTTGCCTTTGATTTCGTGCGCTCCTGGCCCAGTCGCATCGATTCTCTGAACTGGCAAGAGGCCAATACATTGCTTAGCGAGATGGAGACGCAAGGCCAGACACTCCTGGAAAAATCTGGTATTTTGCCCGAGCATATTAGCCACCGGCGTGTAGCCGATATGCGCTATGTTGGTCAGGGCCACGAGATTCAGGTTCCTCTGCCAACCGGTTGGCTTAGCAGCGAGAACGTCCCAATCATCATCAAATCGTTTGAGGAGATCTATCGCCGTCTCTATGAGAGGCTCAGCCAGTCTGTACCGGTTGAAATTATCAACTGGCGTGTCATCTCGTCCGGCCCGGCGCCGCAGGTGAGCTTACAAGTAGTGGGGAATGAGCTGAAGGATGCTCAAACTGCTCGCAAAGGGAGTCGCAAGGCGTATTTCCCGGAGTTGGGTGGCTATCACACTGTATCTGTTTATGATCGATATGCTCTGCAGCCCGGTACAAGCTTCGCCGGACCCGCTATCGTTGAGGAGCGGGAATCGACGGTGGTCGTCGGGCCAGATTGCAGTTTCCGTATTGACGAGCAACGGAACCTGATTGTTGAACTATAATGTATCAAGCGAGGTTTCTCTTCAATGAAAGATACAATCGACCCGATCACCCTGGAGGTGCTCTGGAATCGCCTGCTCTCCGTAGTAAATGAGCAGCAAGTGACGCTGATGCGAACGGCCTTCAGCACTGTTGTACGCGAGTCGCAGGACCTTGCCTGTGGGGTCTTTGATACGCGCGGCTCAATGATTGCCCAGTCGCTCACAGGTACTCCCGGGCACATTAACGCGATGGCGACAGGCGTGCGCCATTTCTTGAAGGCATATCCGGCAGAAACTCTCCAGCCAGGTGATGTGCTGATCACCAACGATCCCTGGCAAACAGCGGGCCAGATCAACGACATGACGATAGTCACGCCGGTCTTCAAAGGTGAGCGTGTGATCGGGTACTTTGCCAGCACCTGTCATGCCCCTGATATCGGTGGGCACGTTTTCTCAGGTGAGGCGCGTGAGGTTTACGAGGAAGGCTTGCGCATCCCGATCACAAAGCTGTTCATCAGTGACGAACCCAATCATGAGCTTTTTAAGATCATTCGCGCGAATGTGCGCACTCCTGATGAAACTATTGGTGATCTTTATGCTCAGACCGCGTCAAACGCGGTGGGGGCGCGCGAATTGCTTCACTTTATGAATGAGTTCAACCTGGATTCGATTGATCCACTTGCTGATGAGATCATTATGCGTTCGGAACGAGCCATGCGTGAGGCGATCCGCACTCTCCCCAACGGGCGTTACGAGAACGAGTCATGGAGCGATGGCTTTGACGAACCGATCCGCGTCAAAGTGGCCGTGACCGTTGAGGACGAAGACCTGTTCATCGATTTTGACGGCTCATCACCCCAGAGTTCGCGGGGGATCAACGTGGTACTGAACTATACCCACGCCTATGCCTCGTTCGCGATCAAAGCGGCAGTAAGCCCTGAGGTTCCACATAACGAGGGGGCGTTTCGCCCGGTTCATGTGAGTGCGCCGCCTGGTTGTATTTTGAATTGCCTGGAGCCTGCTGCGGTTGCCTCGCGCCACTCGATCGGACATTTCCTACCAGGGGTAATCTTCGGGGCGCTGGCTCCTGCCATGCCAGGTAAGCTCATAGCCTGCGGTGCAGATCCGATCTGGATCTCTGTCTTGCAGGGGAAATGGCCCGCATCCCAGGAGGTCTTTACCTTCAGCCTGTTTCAATGTGGTGGTACCGGAGCGCGGGCGACCAAAGATGGCCTGAATACGACCGGCTTCCCCAGCGGAGTGGCGGGAGTGCCAGCCGAAATATTGGAAAGCCTGACCCCACTGATCCAACATCGGCGCGAGTTACGCACTGACTCGGGTGGGCCAGGCATGTATCGGGGAGGGTTAGGGCAATGGACTGAGGTGAGTTACCGGGGCGAGGCGTCCTGGGGCGTTTCGGCGCTTGTTGACCGCACCCACTTTCCCGCTACCGGGCTTGAAGGTGGGAAATCTGGTGCATCTGGCGAATTTCTCGTGAACAATACCATTCGCCCCCAACCAAAGGCGTTTATACCCCTCGAACCGGGTGATCGTGTCCAACTCAATCCGGCTGGAGGTGGTGGTTATGGTGATCCATTCCAACGTCCAATGGAGCGAGTTTTGAACGATGTCATCAATGGCTATGTCTCACTTGAAGCCGCAGACCGCCAATACGGCGTGGTCATTCGCTATCTGGGCAACCAGAATCAGCTTGTGCTTCCACCTGAGTTGTATGAAATAGACAAGGTTGCAACGCGGCTTCGACGAGCCAAAAAGCAAGACGATTGACGAAAAGCCTTTCTGACAATGGTTTACGCCTTCGACTAGATACGAAAGGAGACAACACACAGTGGACGAGTCATACACGGGTGGCGATGTCATCGTTCAAGCGTTGAAAGCCGCGGGAGTTGAGTGTGTTTTTGGGATCATCAGTATTCATAACATTCCCATCTACGACGCAATCGCCCGTCAATCCGGTATCAGGCCAATTATCAATCGCAGCGAGCAGGGCGCAGTCAACCTGGCTGACGGATACGCGAAGGCAACTGGCAGACTAGGAGTAGTCATCACCAGTACCGGAGCGGGTGCGGGCAATTCCGCAGGTGCGCTGATCGAAGCGCAGACTCACGGCACCCCCCTCTTGCACCTGACGGGCCAGATTGATTCTCCCTATCTCGACCAGGGCAAGGGATTTATTCACGAGTGCAAAGACCAGCTTGGCATGCTCAAAGCGATTTCAAAAGACGCTTTCCGGGTGCGCTCAAGACATGCATTGGCCTCGACCATCCAGCATGCTATAGAACTGGCTCAAACGGCACCGACCGGGGTAGTGAGCGTTGAAATACCGATTGATGTACAAAAAATGCTTCTTTCGGCACCTGCATGGCGCTTTCACATTCATCAGCGTCTCGCCCCTGATCCATCTTGCGTGAAAGAAGCCGCCGAAATCCTCCTCTCAGCCAAGAGACCGCTGATCTGGTCAGGTAACGGCGTCATTCAAGCGAACGCGGCTGAAGAATTGACGTACCTTGCCAAAATGTGGGGAGCGGGAGTGCTCACGAGTCAGGCTGGACGAGGCGCTATTCCTGAAGACCATCCTCAATGCATCGGGAATTTTGCATACAACTCGGCAATTCGAGACTTTATCGGGTCATGCGATGTATTGCTCGCTGTTGGGACGCGCTTTCGCGGAGCAGAAACAATGGTCTGGCGACTACCACTCCCCAAAACGATTGTCCAGATCGATGTTGATCAACTGGCATTCAGTCGCAATTATCCAGCTACCCTTGGCTGCCTCGCGGATGCGAAGCTGGGATTGCAAGCGCTCATTGCGGAACTGGAGGCCGGGGCGAAACCAGATGCGGACTATTTAGCGGAGGTGGGAGCAGCCAGGAATGCATGCCGCGATGCGCTGAGAGCTACCCTCGGGCCATACGGACAACTGTGTGATGATTTGCGGGCCTGCATGAAGCGGGATGCTTTGCTGGTAGCTGATGTCACGATCTCTGCAATTACCTGGGGAGCGCGCCTCTTTCCAGTGTACGGGCCGCACCAGTATATCCACGCAGCGGGCGGCGGAATCGGGCAGGGCTTGCAAATGGGGCTGGGCGCAAAAATAGGACAATCTGAGCGGCAGGTGGTGGTAATGGTAGGCGATGGCGGTCTTCAGGTGAATATTGGTGAGCTGGGAACCGCTGTGCAGGAAGAGATCGCTCTCGTCATGGTCTTGTTCAATGATGGCGGCTACGGCGTACTGAGAAACATTCAGAATCGCGCCTACGGAGGACGCCACATCGGGGTAGATTTATATGGTCTCAACTTTGAGAAACTGTGTGAGGCCTATGGGATACATTACTATCCGGTCACGCGAGTAGCAGCGTTCCGTCCAGCAATCGAGACGGCCCTGGCAAGCGGACGCCTGAGCCTGGTTGAAATAGACATGGAAGCAGTCGGGCCATTTAGCGTTCCCTTCGCGGGGTATGCTTTGAACAAGTAATGTTCGTACTCGCCGTAATCAATGACCTTTGCAGGACGAGGCGCAGGAGTAAGGCACACATATAGACTCGTTGAAAAGGAGACGAATATGTCGCTAAAAGTAAAGGTTGATGTATTAATCATCGGGGCTGGCATTATGGGCGCTTCCTGTGCCTTTCGACTCAGTGAGCATAAGCTCAGAGTCGCTGTTCTGGAGGCGCAAATTTCACCTGCGATGGGATCGACTGGGCGAAGTACCGCAGGAGTACGAGTACAATTCACGGAAGAAGTGAATATTCGTCTCTCCTGGGAGAGTATCCAGGAATATCAACATTTCCAGGACTTATATGGGGAGGATGCTGGTTATCGCGCAATTGGCTACCTGCTCCTTGTCCCGCCTGGGCGATTGGATGTGCATATGGCCAGCGTCAGATTACAGGAACGAATAGGCGTACCTGTGCGCGTGCTTTCTGCTGAGGATGCTCAACAGCTCGTTCGATTTGATCCCGCAAACATCGCCTGTACAACCTTTGGACCAGCAGACGGGGTCGTTGATCCTCACAGTGTTACTTTTACATATCTGAGACTAGCAAAAGAAAGAGGGGCTGAGATTTACGTGGAAACCCCTCTCACGAAAGCACACCGCGTTGGAACTACCTGGCAAGTGGAAACTCCTAAGGGTATCTTCGAGGCCGAGTACCTCGTAAATGCTGCCGGAGCCTGGGCTGGTGAAGTAGCGAGACGAGCTGGCTTGACAGTACCGGTCCAACCGGTAAGACGCATGGTGTATGCCTCGGTTCCAACTGCCTGGCACCATACCTATCCTCTCACTATCGACCTGGCGAGCGGTTTCTACCTGCGGAGCGAGGGCGATCGGATACTTTTTGGCCGTTCAAACCCGGACGAGCCGCCTGGATTTACAGAGGGAGTAGATTGGGATTGGTTTGAGCCAACGATAAAAATAGGCACGATGCGCTTTCCCTGGCTAGCTGATGTGCGACTGGATCATCGAGCTAGTTGGTGGGGATATTATGAAGTAACGCCTGACCACAATCCGATTCTTGGTCGGTTGCTGGCAGCGGAAAACTGGGTCAACATGGCGGGTTTTTCTGGACATGGGGTACAACAGGCCCCGATGGTAGGGCGACTGATTGCTGAAGAAATTACGTTGGGGAAGGCCCAATCAGTAAACATCGATTCTTTAAGAATCGACCGTCTTCTCGATCATCAACAATATAAAGAGTATAACATCATCTAAGCTTGATTGTATCAGCTAAGGTATACCTTGTGAGCAGAGCAAGGTGCATTTCGATAACAGGATGCATTAATTGCTTTGAGGCAGCGCAGTCTACTACGAGAGGAATATATGCTATGACCTTGATCTGCTTTCGTGGAAGAAGAGCATGTGGAAGTTTGATAGTGCTGCTCGTTTAGCGATTGCAGAGAGGGCTTGACCACCTGCCTCCCTTGTATTTGCACAATTGGTCTGGTATAGTTGGGCTAGGAGCGCTGAGAGCGTAACCACCTGCCTTAATGAGACGCATTGCCTCACGAAAAATCTGCCTCTGTCCTCTTCACATACCCACCTCCACCTGAAGTGGTTTCCAATTCTGCAACAAGATCACTTCTTCGTTCATGTTCCTTTGCACAAAGAACGGAAGTTGCTATCATGCGTTCACTGAGGCAGATTTTTCATGAGGCAATTGGTGGCGTTGCTGTCGTTTTGGCAGAACGGTTCCGCATCGGACCATTTCGGTGGAGGTAAATGTGGGAGCAAGAGTGAATCTTCAAAGCAGACGTGCATTGCTCAAGCAATTCGCCCCGCAGTATCACGGGGCCACGTCTGCCCAGAAAGGTGCGCTGCTGGATACCTTTGTCCAAGCCACAGGCTATCATCGCCGCTACGGAATGTGGCTGCTCAACCATGCGGAGGACGTATTGCATGCGCCTGCGTACAAGCGTGCGAGCCATTACGGACCAAACGTCCAACAGGCGCTGTTCCTGGCCTGGCACGCCGCCAACCGCATCTGCGCCAAACGGCTCATGCCCTTTCTTCCCACTTTGATAGAAGCGTTGGAGCGGCATGAGCATCTCCAGCTCACTGCGGAATGCCGAAGCCAACTGCTCTCCATGAGCGCGGCCACAGCGGATCGCCTCCTGCGTTCCCAGCGCAAACTGGGGGTGCGCGGCCTCTCCACGACGCGAGCAGGAACGCTGCTCAAGCAGCAGATTCCGATCCGAACATTCGAGGAGTGGAAGGAGATCCGACCCGGCTTTCAAGAAGCGGATCTGGTAGCTCATTGTGGCGCAGACATCGAGTGCGGCTACCTGTACACGCTGACGCTCACCGATGTGGCGACCGGGTGGACAGAATGTCTTCCTCTCTTGTACCGGAGTCAGGAAGCGGTCCTCGCTGCTCTCCGACGCGCACGCACGCTGTTCCCTTTTCCGATCCTGGGGATCGATACCGACAACGGCGGAGAGTTCATCAATGAAGTGCTGATCGCCTATTGTGAACAAGAGCAGATAACATTTACGCGGGGTCGCCCGTATCTGAAGAATGATCAGTGTTTTGTAGAACAGAAGAATGGAGCCATTGTGCGCCAGGTGATCGGCTACGATCGCCTAGTTGGGGAACACACCTACCGACAACTCACCGAGCTCTACCGAGCACTACGCCTGTATGTCAATTGCTTCCAGCCCTCCATGAAATTGCTCTCCAAACAGCGGGAGGGGAAAAAAGTGCGCTATGTGTACGATCCAGCCAAGACTCCGCTCCAACGGCTGCTCCTCTCGGGAGTCCTGCCTGCCCAGAAGCAGCAGGAACTGTTCGAGGTGGCGCAAGCTCTCGACCCCATCCGCCTTTTCATACAACTTGAGCAGTTACAACAGGCAGTCTTTCGCTGTGCTGTCAATTGCTCTCCTGTGATTTCACCTATCCCTTCCGCCCCTATCCGCGTCTTTTCTGTGGACGATTGTACAGTGGGAAAACTTCCTGAAGAGAGGAGTGTCACCGATCCGGCAGCAGGACTCCAGACCTTGTACCGAGAGCAGGAGCGGAGAAAACAGGTCCTGGGCTGGCGGCGCACCTACAAGGACCCTTTTGAGGGAGAGTGGGAGCAGATCCTCTCCTGGTTGGTGGCCAATCCGGAGAGGAGCAGCGGCGGCATCTTCCGGGAGTTGCAGCGTCTCTCCCCTGGACGTTATCACCCGTTGCAAATCCGCACCCTTCAACGCGGAATGCGCAAGATCCGAGCCCACCCGGCTCGCAAACGTTTGAGGAGCAGTGGCAAGAGGAAGTGATCGGAGGACTATCACCCGCACAAAACTCGCAAGCAGAGAGGGCAACCATAATTTCCTGTCCGCCAGTTGAACAAACCACCGGGTAAGACTTTTGGTGGAGCAATACAATGTCTTTGAAGAGAGATCACCTGTGGGTAGAACCTCACGAGGCAAGCAAGCAAGCTAAAGTGAAGCGCACGCGTATCACGCAAAAAGCCATTGAGGAGATCGCATGCAAACTGTTCCCACGCAAAGGCTTCGGCGCGACGAGCCTGGATGACATTGCCGAGGCCCTGGGTGCGACAAAAGGCGTGCTCTTCTAATACGTGAAAAACAAAGAGGAGATCCTGCGCCTCATCTACTTGACCGTCTTGGCAGTCTGCGAAGAGCCGCTGCGCCGCATCGTTGAAGCCGATCTCGCGCCAGGCGAGAAGCTGTGGCGAGCAGTGGAGCACCAGAGAGCAGTCGCCGCCGATCGTTCACCTGACATGACGGTTTTCTACTCGAGCAACATTACTTGACCGGCCCTTTTGTTAGAGAAATTATCTTCCGCAAGAAAGCCTACGAGCGCTACTTCGAGCAGATTATCGAGGAGGGCAGGCGTCGGGCGTGTTCCAGCCCGCTATCCACCCCAAGATTGCCACATATGGTCTGCTGGGGAAGTGCAACTGGTTTTCCCAGTGGTATCGGTCAGCGGGACAGTATTCTACCCAGCAAATCGCCGACATGTTTGTGAAAATGGTGAGTGACTTAAAGCGCTGATGACCCAACCTCTGCCCCGTATCGAGCAGATCGGTGCTTATATTTTATACATCCTATTCACTCACTGTTAAGTTTTTCTCCCGCCGATCGCTGATCGAGATGGCACAGGTGTGTTCGCATCAGCTGCCCAGCCTGGAGTGAGTCATGGTCGGAGATCGCTTTACAGATATCCTTCAGTTCAAGGATAATGGTTGTGCGAAGTTTCTGATCGCTGATGAGGCGGTTAAGTTCCTGGATGAGGGTGTTGCGCATGGCTTGCAGTGTGAGAGTGAATACCGCATTATGCGCCATCTCCGTTACTGCCAGATGAAAATCCACAATGGCGGTGAGGTAACGCGCAGGAAGATGCGCACACTTCTCGATACACTGCACCAGCTCTTCCAGTTCACTGATCTCCAGCTCGCTTGCACAAGAGGCGGCCAGCTCTGCTGCGCGAGCTTCAATTGTCTGGCAGGCTTCGAGCAACTGGTCGATTGCCATAGTGCCGGGTCGGAAGGTGAGCGTAATGACTTCACTGGCTTCTTCAAAATCAGGTGGCGCGACGAACGTGCCTCCATTGTAGCCTCGGCGCACAACGAGCAAACCCGCCAGTTCCAGCACCTTCAACCCCTCGCGGACAGCCGATCTGCCCACGTTGAATTGTCGCGCTAGCTCAAACTCGTTGGGCAATTTCTGACCGGGAACAAGTGCGCCTCTGTAGATCTCCCGCCGAATGCTCGCCTCGATGATCTCGAAGTTCCGTTTCGGAGCCACAATCGGCTCGAACAGTGGTTCCAGCTCTTTCTTGTTCGCCATGAGTTCCTTCCCAAATCCCTTGACAAAGACGCAACATCTCAGTACAATTCTATTGTCTGATGATAGTACGTTACTATTTACTCCTATTGTACCACAACAAAAGGAGGTGTCTACCCTTTTTGCTCCTGGGATTTATCCCTCTAGCACCCTGTAAACGACTCGCTCTCTCAGTATGTATTTGGCCAATGGCCGGGAGGCAGACACACATGTACACCGTTGACATCGATGTCGGTGGTACCCTGACGGATGGACTCTTCAGCGATGGGAGAACCGCTATCCCTGTAAAAGTCGATACTACGCCCCATGATCTGACCGTCTGTTTTCGGGACTGCCTGACAGAAGGCGCTCGCCGCTTTGGATTTGACAACCTCACCGCGTTTCTCAACCAGGTTGACCTGATCCGCTGGTCAACCACCATCACCTCAAACGCCCTGGCGCAGCGGACCGGCCCAAAGCTGGGTTTGCTGGTCAGCGAGGGACACGAACACGACCTGTACGCTCAAGATGGTTCGAGCCTCGTTTTAGGAACCCTGATTGCCCCTGCGAACGTGATCGGACTCTCGCGTCCTATCGAGCCAAAAACCGTGCTGCTCGCCGTAAAGACGCTGCTGGAAAACGGCGTGCGGCGCATCTGCATCAGCCTGGACGGTTCGTTTCAAGATGCCTCGGACGAGAAGGCTACCAAGCGCGCCATCGAGGCGCAATACCCCGATCATTTTCTGGGAACCGTTCCGGTGCTGTTGGGAAGCGATCTCAGCCATTATCCGGACACCGCGACACGCACCAACCACAGCTTGATCAACGCCTACATTCACGGGCCGCTTGCCACCTCGCTGTACAGGGCGGAAGACGACCTGCGTGCAGCGGGCTACGGACATCCCCTCCTAATTGGACACGCCAACGGGGGGGTCGCGCGCGTCTCTAAGACAAAGGCGCTCGATACGCTCGAGTCTGGGCCGACGATGGGGCTGTTCGCCGCTGCGTACTTCGCGCGAGCTTACCATCTGTCGCACGTCGTCACCCTGGATGTGGGCGGCACGACCTCGAAGGTGGGCATCATCGACGATGGGCGTGTTGCCATGACCAATGACGCCGATATCCTGGGCATCCCCGTTCACGCCCCGACCGTGCTGATGCACTCCATCGCCCTTGGCGGCGGCAGCGTCGTGAGTGTTGACGCGGCTACCAATCAGCTGCGCCTGGGACCGGAGAGCATGGGCGCATATCCCGGGCCGGCCTGCTACGATCTGGGAGGGACGGAACCGACGCTGACCGACGCATTCCTCACGCTGCAATGGCTCCCAGCTGACTATTTCCTTGGCGGCGCACGCAAGCTCAACGCTGAACGCGCGCGCGAGGTCATCGAGCAACACATTGCCAAGCCGCTCGGCAAGAGCGTCGAGCAGGCTGCGCTCGATATTGCCAGCGCCGCTTTCCAGATGGTGGCGGATATCGTGCGAGAGGTTCTCGGCCAGGTTGACTGGCGGCCCGGGGAAAGTACGCTCTTCACCTTCGGCGGCAATGGCGCGGCCTTTGCCTGCGGCGTGTCGGAGCGCGTCGGTATAACCCAGGCGTTCATCTTCGACCTGGGAGCGGTCTTCAGCGCCTTCGGTTCGTCCATCTCGGATATCTCCCACGTCTACGAACACGGCCTGAACGTTTCGCTCGCAGGCGCGGAAGGACGACACGAGGTACGCGAGGTGATTGAGCGCATGCGCACAGAGGCCCTGCACGACATGAAGGGCGAGGGATTCACGCTCGACCGCGTGCGGCTCTCGCTCGAAGCCCAGGTAGCCGGATCAGACGGTAAGCTCAACTCGGTCGTTGAGGAACTCTCTTCCACGGCTCCCGTCGACCCACGTTTCCAGAAGACGAGCCAGGGGACGCTTGAATTGCTTCGTCTGCGCACGACCGCGTCGATGGCGCATTACGAAGCCGCCCGGCGAGCTCCCGATGGGCATTCGCCGACCGAGGCCGTCAAGGGGCATCGCGATGTGATCTGGGGGCGCGTCTCAGACCCTGCAACTCTCTACACCTGGGAAGCGCTGCGTCCAGGGCACGAGGTCTCCGGCGGGGCGATTCTCGAAAGCGCATGGACAACCTACCCGGTGCTGCCGGGGTGGTCGCTACGTATCGATGAATACGGCAATGGCCATTTACAAAGGAGGTAGGACATGGATCGTATCCGTATGACCGAATACCTCGACCTCGATGTCGAGGAAGAAATGTGGTATTGCCACCGCTGCGGACACGCCCTTATCGCAGCGCGCGAGAACTACAAAAAGGGCTGTTTGCTGTATAACCGCGACCCGCGCGAGATCCACCGGCCACTCCTGGAGGGGACCTTTACGTTCTCCCCCGACCCGGCCTGGATTCGCATTGTCGAGTTCTACTGTCCCTCCTGCGGCACACAGGTCGAGACCGAATACCTGCCGCCCGGGCATCCCATCACCCACGACATGGAACTTGACATCGACAGCCTGAAAGCGCGTCTGGCAAAGGGCGAGTACGTGATTCGCGACTCTCGCTTAGTACTATCGGAGGTGGAAGCATGAGCGCAAGCGAGTTGAACTCCATCGATATCGACGTTGGCGGAACCTTTACCGACCTGATCATGAACGTGGATGGACATACCGTGCAGGCTAAAGTCCCGACCACGGCCTACGACCTCTCGGTCTGCTTCTTGAACGTGATAGAAGTCGGCGCACAAGAACTGGGACTCTCGCTCGACCAGGTTCTCAAGCTCATCGGCATGGTGCGCTATTCGACGACCATCGCCATGAACCGCCTGATCGAGCGCAAGGGTCCGCGCCTGGCCTTACTGACGACAGAGGGCCACGAGGACGCCATCCTGATCGGGCGCGGCGCGCAGTGGGTGGATGGCACGCGCCTGCATGAGCGCCGCAACCTGGCCGCCCAGCACAAGCCCGTTCCCCTTATTCCTCGCAGGATGATTGCCGGCATCAAAGAGCGAGTCGATGGACGCGGATTGGTCATGCGCCTGCTGGACGAGGACGATGCCCGCGAGAAAATCCACCGGCTGGTTGACCGGGGCGCGCGTGGCTTTGTCATCTCGCTGCTGTGGTCATTTCTGAATCCAGCACATGAGCGACAGCTCAAAGAAATCATCCGCGAGGAGTACAAAGAGTATCATATTGGATATCTGCCCGTCGTGCTTTCAAGTGACGTGCTGGGAAAATTGGGCGAGTACCAGCGCTCGATGACTGCCATCCTGGACGCATACCTGCATCGCTCCCTGCAGATTGAACTCTCTGCGATGTGGGACAAGCTGCGCGAGTATGGCTTTAACGGCTCGTTCATGATGGTGCAGAACTCGGGCGGGGTCGCCGAAATCTACAAGGCTTCTGCCAGCCGAACCTATAACGGAGGCCCGGTGGCCGGCTTGATCGGCTCGCGAGACATCGCCCGGCAGCTCGGCTACACGAATGTCGTGGCGAGCGATGTGGGGGGCACCAGCTTTGATATTGGCCTGGTCGTTTCTGCTGATGTGCGTAACTACGAGTTCAGCCCGATCATCGATCGCTGGATGGTCGGCCTCGCCATGATTCAATCGCTCTCCATAGGTGCTGGCGGCGGCTCCATCGCTCGTGTCAACCGCGACCTGGGCAACCGCATCGAGGTTGGCCCGCAGAGCGCGGGTTCCTATCCCGGCCCAGCCTGCTATAATCAGGGTGGAACGGAACCGACGGTGACAGACGCAGACCTCGTGCTGGGCTATCTGAACCCCGACTATTACTTTGGCGGGCGTATGAAGCTGAACAAGAGCGCTGCCGAGCGAGCACTGCGCAAACTGGCGAAGCCGCTAGGTATGGACGTGATAGAGGTCGCGTCGATCATTCGCCGTATCGTCGATGAACACATGGCCTCCGCCATCCGTAAAGAAGTGGTGCTGCGTGGATACCGGCCCGAAGAGTTTGTGCTGTTCGCTTTCGGTGGTGGTGGCCCAACGCATGCCGCCGGGTATCACGGGGATATCCCGCAAACCGTGATCTTTCCGTACTCCCCGGTGTTCTGCGCTTTGGGGTCATCCATCATGGATATCGTGCATGTCTATGAAGCTTCGCGCCGAATGACGATGATCGAGCCGTTCTCGGGCAAAGCGGTCGTCGATCGTGAGGCGTTCAACAGCGTCGTGCGCCAACTCAAAGAGCAGGCGGAGCAGGAACTGCAGACCGAAGGATTAAATCCACAAGATGCGGTCTATGTTCTAGAACTGGATATGCTATACGGCGGTCTGATTCAGCCGAAGCGTACCGCAACACCGGGGCTTTACCTCAAGAGCGAGGAGGATGTGTGGGCTTTCTACAAGCGCTTTGAGCAAGAGTTTAGCGAGGCATTTAGTCCGCTGATTGTCAATTTGCCTGGCGGTGTCTACATCGAAACCTTCATTCTCAAGGCGATTGTGCCAAGCCACAAAATGGAAATGGTTGCCCGGGAGCTACATGGGCGGGACCCGGAAGCGGCTCGAAAGGACAGCCGTTCTGCCTATTGGCCCCAGGAGAAAGCATGGATGGAGACGCCGGTCTACCATCAAGACCGATTACTCCCAGGTAATGAGATCATCGGTCCGGCGATTCTAGAGTCTGAATATACAACGGTTGTTATACCGCCGCAGATGATGTATCGAATCGATACCTACGGTTTGGGCATCATGAGTTCGGCAGTCGAACCTATCCGTCTTGCCAACGACACTGCCGCGCCTAGTGCCGCGCACTCGAGCAAGACCCAATGAGAAGGAGAAAAAGACTATGCCGATTCCCACAGCAGAAGAGAAGCTGAAGTGGATTAAAGTAGAACCACCGACGCAGGAGGAGCTGGACGCGGTAGCGAAGCTCTCGCCGGGTGACTACGAGATCGGATTCCAGCGTACCAATGATATCCTGGATGAGGCGCTCGAAATCTTTCAACGCTCCTGCCGCAGTTCTATGGGCATCGCAGGAGACGTGATGGTAGCTATCTTCACTGCCCAGGGAGATCTGGTCAACGGAGCGGCGGGAACCTATCTGCATGCCATCATCCAGCCGATTCTGATCAAGTACATTCTCACCTACTATAGTGAGAATCCGGGTGTCAAAGAAGGCGATATCTGGGTGGCCAACGACGCGCTCTATGGCGGAATCCACAATCCCGATATTGTGGCGATCGTTCCGGTTTTCTACAAAGGGCGATTGATTGCCTGGTGTGGAGCCGCCAACCATACGACGGAGACCGGGGCGGTTGAGCCAGGCGGCATGCCCGTCACTGCTTCGGCGCGTTTTACGGAAGGTATGAACCTGCCGCCAATGAAAGTTGGTGAAAATGGCCAGCTGCGCGAAGACTGGCTCGAGCTGTTCAATGCATACGGTATCCGCGCGCCGCAGATGGTGGTGACTGACTTGAAGGCCCGTAGCACTGCTGCTGACCGCGCCCGCGTACGCGTGGTGGAACTGGCGGAGAAAGAAGGCCCTGATTTCGTGATTGGCCTGCTGCGCAAGATGCTGATCGTCGCGGAAGATGGAGCTCGCAAACGCATCGCTTCCTGGCCTGACGGCAAGTTCCGCTGCGTGGCCTTTGCCGATACGATCGGCGGCATGGGGTTTAGTTTAATACGTTCTGCCTCTTTGACGGTAGTGAAGGAGGGAGATCACCTGCTGTTGGACTTTACCGGCACGTCGCCCGAAAACCCCTCGTCCTATAACGCGCATGTCCAGGCAGCCGTGGGACACCTGGCGAATTACCTGTATTCGTACATCTTTCACGACCTGCCTATCAGCAGCGCTACCTTCGCTTCCATCGATTGTCACTTCCCGCCAGGCTGTGTCCTCAACCCGGATATACGGGCGGCGACTTCCTGTGCCGTGATGATCTGCACCGGCATCATGAGCGCGGCCCCAATTGCTTTTGCCAAGATGATCTTCGGGACACAGGACTGGAGGCAGGTCGTGGCATCGTCAGCCAACGGTGGCAACGCCATGGTAATCGCTGGACTTAGCCAGTGGGGGCTACCTTTCGCAGACATGCTCGCCTACTCGCTCAACACGGAAGGTCAGGGAGGCCGTTCAACTAGCGTGGGTATGGACGCTTCTCATTTCGCCTGGTGCCCTTTCGGACGCTCCCCAGATGTCGAGTTGATGGAAAATGAATTCCCTTTACTGCTGCCCATTTCACAGCACTGGCAGGACTCCGGCGGCCAAGGCGCTCACCGCGGCGGCTGCGGCACTGTCCAGGTCTGGGTAGCGCACCAGGCACCTACGGTCTTCTTTACGACGATTGCCGATAACAGCAAAGTGCAGACGCCCCAGCCGCTCTTCGGTGGCTATGCGCCTCCTACTGTACCGGGCATCAGTGTTCGGGGGGCCGATATTCTCCAGCGTATGGGTGCAGGAGACTCGAACCTGAACCTGGATTTTTCAGCGCTCATCAAGAGAGAGGCCATTGGTGGAGAATGGGGTGATGAACCATTCATCCGGTCTGTCCGACCGTATAACGAAGGGGATGTCATCACCTTCGGCTTCGCCTCGGGGGGGGCCGGGTACGGAGATCCGCTCGATGCAGACCCACAGCAGGTGGTGCAGGATGTCGAAGCTGAGACAGTCTCTGACTGGAGCGCGCGAAACATTTACAAGGTAGCCTCTGATGCGGATACCATGCGTGTCAATCAGAAAGAGACCGAAGTGCTGAGACAGGCCGAACGACAGTCCCGCCTGGCCCGTGGCAAGACCTGGGACGCCTTCATAGAAGAGTGGTCGCAACTGAAGCCTCCCGAGGAAGCGCTCGCCTGGTTCGGCTCCTGGCCTGAAGGATCGGTAGTCGCGCCTATCTTCCGACCGTAATGTTTGCTTAACTACTAGTTCAACTTTCCGCTGCCCGGTCTCCTGAGAGGAGATTGAGCAGCGGAAGCCGTAGCTCTTCCTCTGATGCGAGTACCTCGAATTTTGACAAAACGGGAGAGCTGCATTGATCTGTTAACGCTTGAGATTAAGTTGTCATCATTGGGACTGGTAGCTTGGGGCAATTCGGTGTACGATATGCCAAACTGCTGCTTCCAGTATGCACTGTTATAGTCTCAACAGACCTACACTCTCGGAAGCTCGAAATTGCTCGGGACTCTGATGCTGATGTTGTTCATAATAGCCGCGAAGAAGACCATGTTCTCCTGGTTGTATGGGCTATTCAACACCTGTGCTCTATAAGGTGGATTTCTGGCTTGGTCAGGGTGGTATTTCTCACTGATAGGCGGCAATACTCATCGTCACCGTCTGATAGAAGATCCGGGGTGCCTTCGTGGAAATGTGGTCAAAACAGAAGCCGCCAGGTGAAGTTCAAGCACGATTCGGCTCCTGGCAAGAGAACAACTACCCGGCTCCCATACTCGGTCCGTGGTTGTCTACCCGGGGCGCAGCGCGCCCCCTTTGAACAGGGATCGTTCACGATGTCGAGATTGATAGTGAAGGCGTTAATAGAGGGGAAACCTCCGGATAGGCGGCTTTTCATGCCGTTGATCTTCGCTCTGGCCGCCAAACTGGAGGATATCCCTCTGTCCAATTTTGTCATAAATCCGACCAAAATGGCCAATAGCGTGGTAGCGGTTTACCAGCGCCTGCGTCCCGATGGTGTGACCTGCTATTTCGATATGTTCCTCATTGCAGAGGCACTGGGTTGCCGACTGGACTGGAGTACGAGTCCTCTCACATTCGAAAGTCCGACCAGGGAGGCCGCACTAACAATGCTTAGTCAACCTCTGAGCGAGGTCAAGCTGCGTGGTAGGGTGCCGGTCGCGCTAGAGGTCGTGCATCGCGTACAGGGGACCTTACGCAGCGGTCCTGCACTGGTGGTCGGTTTACCCGGCCCGCTGCGGGTGGTGCAGCAGCTCTTCGGCCAGAATGTTTTGCGAGAGCTTATCGAAGGAGAGGACGACGCGCTCGATAGCTTTGAGACAGTGGTTGAGATCGCACTGTCTGTTGCCCAGGCGTTCTGCCTGGCAGGAACTCACCTGTTGTATTTCGACGAACTGGATGTTCCTACGGAGTTTATACCCGACTGGGAGACGGCGATGGTTGCTCTCTGGAAGACGGTGCGCTTTCATGGCGCGTTGCCTCTTCTCTCTACCCCAAAAGCATTGCAATTAGAGGACCCATCAAATGGGCCGCTATTCTGCCTGAAACCCGTGCAGGACGAGCAGGAGCGTCTTCCTGAAATGCCGTTCGCGCTCGCGTTGCCTACAGTGGGGGAAACTTTCCCGGATGTATCGCGCTGGTTGAGGGCGAAGCAGTGCGCGCTGGTGACGACGGATGGCGAGATACCCTACCGATTGGAGATCCAGAAACTGCAACAGCATGTGGCTGCCATGCGGTCATTACTCGAAACCTGAACAAGTATGTATCGCAAGAGGAGAAATGCATGACCTATCCGCGCTACTATAACGCCCGTATTGAAACCATGCCGCTCCAGCAGACCCAAGAGTTGCAGGAACGGAAGCTGCGCAAGCAACTGGCATACGACTATCAAAACTCCGCCTTGTATCACCGGAAATTCGACGAGGTGGGCGCGCGTCCCGAAGATATCCGCACGCTTGAGGACCTGGCAAAGCTTCCCTTTACGACAAAAGAGGAGCTGCGTGATAGCCAGCTGGAATATCCTCCTCTGGGGCGACATGTCGCCGTTCCCATGTCTCGGGTTGTTCGCATTCACTCCTCGTCCGGAACGACTGGGCGCCCCAGCTATGTCGGCATTACCAGGCATGACCGCGATACCTGGATCGAGTCTGTGGCGCGCGTCTACTGGTCAGAGGGTGTACGCCCCGACTCGGTGGTGGTCATGGGATTCGGGATGAGCTTTTTCGTGGGCGGGCTGCCCCTGCACAACTCCATCGAGGAAATCGGTGCGACCTTTATCCCCGTTGGAACCGGTGCATCCGACCGCCTGATTACCTCGATCCAGAACCTGGGGGCGACTCAACTGACCTGTACCCCCTCGTATGCGATCTACCTGGCGGAATATGTACGCGATAAATTCCATGTTGAGCCGAGTGCGCTGGGCATCCGGCGTATCCAGGTTGGCGCGGAACCAGGAGGGGGTGTGCCAGCGGTTCGTCAGCGAATCGAAGAGGATTGGGGAGCATTCGTCACCGAAGGTCTCGGCAACGCCGATGTGCTACCCGTGTATGCCGCCGACTGTGACGAGCGCAACGGCATGCATTTCCTGGCGGCCGATTTCGCTATCCTCGAAATCATCGACCCGGAGACAGGTCAATCCCTTCCGCTTGATCGCCCGGAAGTGCAGGGCGAAATGGTCTTCACGCATATCGACCGCGAGTGTGTCCCGCTTGTGCGTTTCCGTACGCGCGATCGCGTAGTAGTCTGGACTGACCCCTGTGTGTGCGGCCGCACGGGTGTGCGTATCCGCTGCATCGGGCGCACCGATGACCTGCTGTTCTTGCGCGGAGTGAACGTCTGGCCTTCCGCCATTAAGGACGTGCTGATGGCGATGCGGCCTCGCACAACGGGTGAGGTGCAGATTGTGCTTGCGCAGCCCGGTCCGCGCGTTGACCCACCCCTACATTTAAAGGTAGAATACGGCTCAGATGTTGAAGACCTGGCAGCACTGAAACGCGAAATCGAGGAGGTGATGCGCGATAAGCTCGTCTTTACAGCGAATGTCGAACTGGTGCCGCCGGGGACATTGCCACGCTACGAGATGAAAGCACAGCTCATTCGCAAGGCGTATGAACAGGGACGATAAACGAGAGGTGAGATATGGCACAATTCGACTCGGTCTACATTCCTTATGGAGGGTACTGGTCTACGCCCTTTGTGCGCTGGCAGGGCAATTTTTCGCATCTGCACCCGATCCGCTTCGCGGCAGATGTTGCCAAAAGAGCCCTGCTTGAAAGAGATATGTCTCCTGAGAGCTTCGACGAGTTGTTCCTCGGCATGACAGTGATTGCCGAGCATAGCTTTTATGGCGCACCCTGGTTGTCTGGACTGATCGGCGCATCCGACATTTCCGGCCCGACCATCAATCAGGCATGCGCAACCTCGGCACGCGTGCTGGCAAGCGCAGCCTGCGAGGTCGAGGCTGATGCCGGACGCTGTATCCTGGCGATCACTTGCGACAAGACCAGCAACGGGCCTCACATCTATTACCCAAATCCGCTCGCACCAGGCGGTAAGGGCGATGGCGAGGAGTGGGTGTGGGACAACTTCAACTGCGATCCCTATGCCCAGAACGCTATGATCGAGACAGCCGAAAACGTCGCGGCGGAATCCGGCATTTCCTGGGAAGAGCAAAACGCTGTCACGCTGCTGCGCTATCAGCAATACCAGGAAGCTCTCAAGGATAACGCTGCCTTTCATTGCCACTACATGGTAACACCCCTTGATGTGAAAGATTTTTCCGGGCGCAAAGTGCTGGCGACGGTGACGGACGATGAGGGTATTTACCCCACGACCGAGGAAGGGCTGGCTAGACTGCACCCGCTGAAGCAGGACGGCACGGTCAGCTTCGGCACGCAGACGCATCCAGCCGATGGGAACTGCGGTATGGTATTGACCTCGCGCGAGCGCGCCAGGGAACTCAGTCGCGACCGGGCGATAGAAATACAGGTGCTGGGGTTTGGCCAGGCGCGCGCGAAGAAAGGTTTCATGGCACAGTCAACGGTTCCAGCAGCACGCAACGCGCTCAACAGGGCAGGTGTCAGCCTGTCCGCAATCAAAGCAATAAAAACGCACAATCCCTTCGCCGTCAATGACATCTACCTAGCACGCGAGTTGGGTATTCCCCTTGAGGGCTTCAACAACTACGGTTGTTCGCTCATCTTCGGCCATCCTCAGGGACCAACCGGTATGCGCCAGGTGATTGAGTTAATCGAAGAACTAGTCTTACTTGGAGGCGGCTACGGCCTCTTCACTGGTTGCGCTGCTGGCGATACGGGAGCTGCCATCGTCCTGCGCGTGGACGTGCATTGAAGATCGGATCTAAAGGTTGTCACCTCTCCGTTTTGACTTGTGAGCAGCTTGAGACAAGATGCAATTGAAAGCGGCTCATTCACTCTTTTTGACAAAATGCTGCTGGTCTACTCCCCACAGATCACATCTGTTTGCTGAATAGATCTCCCAAGTAGTTAGCACATCCTTCGTTCCATCTTTTCCGTCTTTCTCCGCCTTCTTTGCATTGTTGAGCTGCCTGCAGGCTGGTCATGGTTGTCCCGTTGGTGCTACTCACGGCAGCTTTTCCGACTGGTTCCCAGGTCTACTCTGTCTTTTTCCAGGTGTGTTTCGTGTGCATCTGCTCTGCTCACTGTGTGGCAGTCAGACGGTGTATTGCGCACCTGGATGGGTCGACATCAGCGATGCCGCTCCCTCGGCTCTCTAGAGTGTATGGATTGACGGCAGTGTGGGTGCTTCATCTGAGCAGGTGAAAAAAGATGTAACCTGTAGCAACTGTAGAGGATATGAAACATATCTGCTTTTTCCCACGAAGAGAACAGAAATGGGTCACGAGCTTGCAGGTGTGCGATCTCTTGTTTCGATCACGTTTTGCGTTCTTCAACCTGGAATGACCATCTCGGCGAGTGATCTCTGGAGGAGTGATATGATCGCTTACCGATACGTTGGTCGCTCCGCCGCTTTGGAAAACCAGAGCATCTGGGTAGATCACCTGCCTCCCTTGTGTTTGCATACTTTGTCTGGTATAGTTGTTCTAGGAGCGCTGAGAGCGTAACCTCCTGCCTTAAGAAGAAGGCGAAATCTTATGCCCTAGGCTTTCGGAAACTTTCGGGAAAAGGACGCGAAATCTTATGCCAGAGGAACGCGAAAGCTTTTGTCAGCGCAGCGTCAATTACAGGAACACCTGTTTGATCGGCTTCCGCAGCCGATCTATACCGAGCGAGCGGCGTCCCGGGACACCCTGCCTTCCAAGCAGGCTGTCACCTGTTCAAAAATCACTTGTATGTGCAAGACATTGGCGGTGGGAGAATATCGTATTATCCTCTTTTCGTCGCGAGTTTTGTACGTGTTATCCGCTTTATCCTGCTCTACACAGTTCTTAGGTAGTCCTCAACTTAAACGAGTGGCGGCTTGGGTATGTATGTGTTCTCGAACCCGTGTGAAGGCATCGATTTGTGGAGTAAGGCATTTGTCAACATGAATCTTCTTATCCGCCATCTATCCGCCATCCATCTGTCATTCTCTCTGAGAGATCCCTTATCTGCATCATGGAAAGGGCTTGCATGCTCTCGTCGTTCATGACAGTAGACTCGGCAATATCTGTGACCCTTTCGGACATTTCATCGGACATCATCTATGAGAAACCCGCTGCTTATGCTAAAATTGAGCTGCTTTAGATCATGATAGAGGGTAACGGAGGCGTTATGGTTAAGCTGATTGACCAGGGTAACTGATAGGACGGCTCATAGGGATTTGGAAAAGTTGGGAGAACGGGGAAGGTTGAAAGGTAGCGGTCAGAGAGCCGCGCGGCGGTATGTCTTAGCGTGATGATTTTCATTGGTGGGATCTTTCTTGTCGCAAGCCTGATCGTTCTGCTTCCGAAGTGGTTAAATGGCAAATCTCTGCAGGTTTGTTGCCTTCTCTCGCAAACAAAAATGTCGGTGTTCTACTCGCGAGTAGTCGTTTTACCACCTCAATACTGCTGAGCACGCAAGTTGCGGATGTGCTACAAAAGCGGGGCAAGATCACAAAACGGGGAAACAGCCACAGGGATAAGATCATGACCGACTGCAAAGTGGCCCGGAACCAAGATCAGCCGTAGAAGCAGTGTCAGGTTTGGAGAGAAGCCTGCAACGAGCATGACCTGTTTCTCAGTTGCAGGCTTCTTTCTTGTCTGCTAGCCGTAGCGGGCGGTTCTATTTGCCTGCTCAACGATGTCTATGCGGTGTAGTCTGACAGGAAAGTTGACAGGAAAACGATTGGAGTGCCCCCAAAAAGTCCAGACCACTTAGACATTAACACATCGCGTATTTCAACTCAAACTCATCGGGAGGCACGTATTCCAAAGACGAGTGGAGACGTTTGGCATTGTACACATCCTCCAGAAACGTCTGCAGGCTGGCTTGAGCCTCCTCAAAGGTTTGATATTGGTGCAGCTACACTTCTTCCCACTTCACGGTTTTGAAGAAGCTTTCTGCGAAGGCATTCTCGGTTGGCTGTCCAGGAGTGGACATACTGATGCTGGCTCCCACATCAAGCAGGCGCTCCACATACACATTGCTACAGTACTGTCTCCCTCTGTCGGAATGATGGATCAACCCAGCCGGGACTTGTCGTTGAGCCAATGCCATCTCCAGAGCTTGAAGAGGCAGTTGCGCATCCATCCGTCGAGACAGGCTCCAGCCGATGCATTTGCGCGAATATATATCGAGGAGACAGGCCAGGTACACAAAGCCTTCCGGCAACCGAACGTAGGTCAGATCTGCGACCCAACAGCGATTGAGGGCCTCGACCTGCAATCCCTTACCCAGATTCGGGTACACTTGATAGCTGTGACGCGAGTCGGTCGTATGCACAGTTCGCCGTTTCCGACGACAGGTCAGGTTTGCTTGTCGCATAACACGCCAGACTCGTTTATGGTTGACTTTCCAGCCAGCACGCACCAACGCTTTGGTTACACGACGATAGCCATAACCAGCAAACGCTTCACGAATTTCCTGTCTAGCGGCACGCAGCCGCTCATCGCATTCCTGGTGAGCTGATAGGCAACGGTGCTGGTAGTACCATTGCCGATTGACTCCCAATGAGCGACAGAGTTTTCGTACTGAAAAGCTTGGCATCTGCTCCCTTAGCCGTTCAATTATGGCGTGTCGTTCTTGGATGGGAGCAGATGCCAAGCTTTTTTTAGCACATCGACCTCCGATCGCAGCAGATCGAGTTCGAAGGCCTGTTGTCCACACAATCGCTCCAGATGGGCAATCTGTTCTTGTGCAGTGTGCGGTCGATCAACCTCTGGTGGACTGTGAAAGGCCTGGGTTGGCACAAAGGCCGCTTCCCCTCGCTCTCGATAGAGCTGCCACCAGACATACAACAAACTGCGAGTGACGTGATGATCTCGGCTGATTTGGGAGGGATTCTGCTCGCCTTTTTCCAGCAATTGCACCATCTGCAACTTGAACTCCCATGAATAGCTTCGTTGATGTCCCAGAGAGTTCCTCTCATTTCTGACTTTCCACCCTTGCTGCTCACCTATCGCATACAAGGGTGTCATCTGTCAACTTTCGTGGTCTGTCTCTATGGGGGTCACTTCAGATAGACAACAAACGATTTTCAACGACACCAGTAGAGTCCGAGAGGGGAAATCGAGCGTGGAATCGACAATCACAGACATCAGTAGACGGGCAATGCCGAAGGGGGGACTCGAACCCCCATGCCCTTTCGAGCACAACGCCCTGAACGTTGCGTGTCTACCGATTTCACCACTTCGGCTCGAGGCTTATATTACTGTATCTTTTGGGGGCTGTCAATAGTTCTCAAGCTCATCCGATTATGCTTATATGTGATATAATATGCATAATATCCCAATAGAGCGAACCAGGCCGTCGTTTGCTTCAAAGACTTGTAATGATTGTAAGGATAGCAGCAGGTTTTAGAGCATAACTTTCGACCTGTTTTCCGTGATATGGAAAAGAGGAGCCGGGTAGTTACTATGCAAAATCAATCCTCACCGCCCATGCGCGCTGCCATCGATATTGGCAGCAATACCATCCATCTCGTCGTTGCTCGCTGTTCACCACACGACCTGGATATTGTGGAGGACCAGCAGGAACTGGTGCGTATCGGCGAGAGTGTCACTGCTAAAGGTGAAATCTCGCAAGAGAAGGCCAACGCAGCTATCGCTACACTCAAACGTTACAAAGCGCTAGCGAGGAACCATAATGCGAATCCCATACTTGTCGTGGCTACTGAAGCAATTCGCCAGGCTAGCAATAGCGCTGCTTTTCTGGAGCAAGTGTTGCGCAAGACTAAACTGACCGTGCAACTTATCAGCGGGACAGCCGAAGCAGCGCTCACTTTTTTTGGCTCAACCTACGAAGTTTATAAAGAGCCCCATCCTCCAACTCAAATAGGTGTGATGGATCTTGGTGGAGGAAGCCTGGAATTGGTGACTGCAAGGAATATGCACATCACCTGGCGAACTTCTCTACCAATTGGATCTGGTTGGCTTCATGACCGTTATCTTGCTTCGAATCCTCCTACCTATGATGAAGTAGCGGTTGCAGAAGCCTTCTTGCAGACTTACTTTCGGGGATTGCGTTTGAGACATCACCCTGCTGTTCTCATTGTTACCGGGGGAAGCGCAAATTCGCTGTTATTACTTGCGCGTTATGCATTCAATTTAGGAATGCAGCGTACTCAACTTACACAGCAAGATTTGACACGTTGTCAGGGTCTGTTGATCTCATTACCAGCAGAAGAGATTGCTCAACGTTTCGAGCAACCACTTGAACGAGCACGTATTCTATTAGCAGGAGCGTTAATTATTCAGACGGTGATGTCGCGTTTGCATATTAACGAGATTTCTGTAAGCTCACATGGCATACGAGAAGGCGTCTTGCTTGCTTATGAGCGTTATGGGGAGCGCTGGTTGGAGATCGTGAGTCAAAGCGCTGAGGCTCTCAATCATCTGCAGCGGTCTGATGGTAAGTCAGAAGCATTTATTACTTATACCCCAGAAGCGGAACCATTCGCTCAATCAGGGCGACGATTGTTGCAAGAACGCACGCAGAAAATGCTCGAGTGGCCTGAAGAGGTACTGAAACACGAGGATGTCGAGGCAGTCCATAAAATGCGAGTTGCCACACGCCGCCTGAGGGCGACGCTTGATGCCTATCAATCGATTTGCGACCCCAAAAGCTTTAAGAAAGTCTATCGCCAGGTCAAGCAGATTGCTGATGCATTAGGTGCGGCACGTGATACAGATGTTATGTTGCTTAATTTGCATGCACAACTTGAGCAGGTCAAGAATGAGGAAAAGGCAGGTGTGGAGTGGCTTGTTGAACCCCTTCAAACTTTTCGCGAGCAGAAACAGCTAGAATTGGAATCATTTCTCCAAATGCTGGATGAAGATGACCTTAAGAAACAGATTGATCTGTGCATTGTGGAAGGAGCGATGTCGCATGGCAAAAGCTAAACCAATTACAGGACTTAATCCTCAGGACCCGACAGGTAAAAATGCACGGATGATCGCCAAAGTGCGACTGGAGGATTTGTATAGTTGGGAACACTTTGTCGACAATCCTTACAACATAGTAGAGTTGCACAACATGCGTATTGCAGCTAAGCGGCTTCGTTATACGTTTGAAGTATTTGAAGATGTATTCCCTGTAGCAAGCCGGCCAATCGTCAAAGAGATAGTACAGATTCAAGAGGAACTCGGCGACTTTCATGATACTGACGTCATGATCGCATTGCTGCGGCTTTGCCTGGGGAGCTATGATACCGCAACAGTTCCTGAAACGGTGCAGCTCAATGGAAACAAGCAACATCCAAAAGAGAAATCTCTAGTTTCGTCTGATCTAATTGCGGATCTAGTGGACCCGGCAGTCGCGCCTTCTGTTGAAGAACGTTATGGGCTTGAGCATTTTTTGCAGAATCAAGAGCAATTGCGTAATAAGCAATACGATGCGTTTCGCCAACACTGGTACGCACTCCAGGCGCGTGATTTCAAGCGCCAGGTTCTAGAACTATTGGAGACGTAGATGCCCCGGAAGTAGCAAGAGCAAAGGTAGGCAATCACATGAAATCATTTCCAGGCGAAGAATTGGACTGGTGGCAACAACTCCAGCCTACTCCTGAGGAACTTCGCTTAAGCGGGGGATTACAGGTAGAAGACTGGCCGCATGCCCGCCAGGTGGAACGGCTCTCAGCGCAACTGTTTGAAGCAACACAGCCTTTGCACGAACTTGATGAACATGCGTTGCGTTTGCTTGAACGTGCGGCTTTTCTACACAATACCGGTATGATGATCGAGGCACGCCGCCACCACAAACACTCGTATCGTTTGATTCAAGAGACTGCGTTGCCAGATTTTACGGATGAAGAGCGCCACGAGATCGCTTGTATCGCCCGCTACCACCGGCGTGCATTGCCCAGTTTATCACACGAGGAATTCGCATCATTGAGTCGCACCGCTCGCGAACGTGTCTCAGCGCTGGCTGCCCTGGTACGTATCGCCGATGCTCTTGACTGGAGCCATGATGGGCGTGTGCAGCGCCTGGCTGCTAATGAAGGGTTGTGCGATGATCGTACCTGGATGATCTCTTTATGGGGACGCCCTCTGGCCGATCTCGATGATGAATTGGAACATGCTTATGAGAAGGCTGATCTTTTTGAGAAGGTTTTTAAGAGGAAGTTACAATTGTTGATTCAAGATCAGGAGTAAGTGAACTTCTCCATTGAACAAAACGAGCCATCGATTCAATCTGATCGATGGCTCGTCTTAATTTTCAGCCGCCTCAGTTACTGCATGCTGTAATGAGACTTGTGGTAGTAGACCATCCCTTTACCAACCACCTTCACGGGTTGGAGTTCTTTAAGCATGATTGCTTCACCACACTTTGCACAAGTGCGACTGGTCATATGGTTAAGCTCTTCGCGGTTTGCCAGCGAGGCACGCGCCGTTTTTGAAAGTTCACCTTTCTTTGCCATTGATTCTAGACCCCTTTCGCCTATCTTCTGTCTGTTTGATTGTCTTTCTGAATTGCATAGCAACCAATGGTCTATGCCGAACCAGGGATGTTCACATGGTGTCGAACAGTAGTATAGCATAGAGAGTGTGTGCTGTCCATATAATAAAACACCTGAAGCGCAAGAATCATTCCGATCTCAATTCCCAAAGAAATGTTTCGTAACGCTTTCTGTAACCTTTTTGAAACGCTCGAAATCTACACTTAGATTGAGACATGAATCTGATGGAATGCCACTGCACTATCTCAGAAAAGTCATTTGAGATCGGGCCTCTAATTTTAACGAACCTGAGCGTTTACCTTACGAACGATGGGACATTTGTCACTGTTGTAATGGCTCAGTAGCGCTTCATAATACTTATATTCTATTAAAAACTATTCAAATGTCTAAAGGATTTAAAGCAATGAAGACCATACGAAAGCTGTCATTACCATTTTCAGATAAAGCACGCATGGTCATGCGTCTAGTTATCGGGCTTGCCACAGGTTTAGTCGGTATAGTGAATATGCTTTCCGTTATCGTCCCCAAGCGAAATTGGGATATTCTGCAAGGAGAATGGCCAATTGTTCATCATGGTAGTGTATACAAACTCACTGTAGTCATCGGTTTCCTCCTTGTGATGCTCTCCTATGGCTTAATCCGGGGGAAATACCAGGCGTGGGCGATAACGCTGGTGCTGCTAATGCTGTCTTTCGTCCTGCACACTTTGCACACTTTACAGAGAGGTTCTTTATCCTCAACCCTCATAGCACTCACCGTCACCCTCACACTAACCATACTGCTTTCGGTAATGTATCGCTACTTCCAGGCTCGCAGCAATCCACCATCGGTGAAACGCGGTTACATTGTCCTGATCCTGGGACTTGGTATCGTTGTGCTTTACACTATTACAGGTTTTGTTGTGCACTTAAATGTGCCACAGGGTACGCAAGCATTTCTCTTTGAACGCGCGCTTCCTACGCTGTGTGTAAGCGCTGTACTCTATGGTATGATCTCGATTTTGCGACCTGTGGCCAAATTGATTCTCCCAAATGAAGAGGAACGGCACGTAGTTGCTTCAAATACGCGCATCTATGGCAAAAACTCCATCTCTTACTTCGCTTTAAGTGAGGAGAAATCCTACTTTTTTTCGGCATCGAGGAAAGTAGTTATCGCTTACGTATTAGAAGGAAATGTAGCTGTGGTAGCTGGTGATCCAATCGGGCCAGAGAGTGAACTTGCAGGAGCACTCCATGAATTCAAAGCATTCTGTTCTCAGCAGGATTGGACAATGGTATTCTGGCAGGTGCGCAATGATCTTGTAGATCTCTATCGTTCACTGGGCCTGCACTTGCTTAAGATCGGGGAGGATGCGGTTATCAATACACAGGTCTTCACCCTCAAGGGGGGAGCGATGGCAAATGTGCGTTCCAGCGCCAAACGCGCTGAAAAGGAAGGACTAAGAGTCGTTTTCTATCAGGGACAAGTACAAAACATCGAGCAATTGGTGCAGATGGAGCAGATTTCACAGAGGTGGCTGGCTCAAAAAGGTGGTGTGGAGATGGGCTTTAGTATGGGTCAATTCGATTCTGTTGGGGATCCAGAACAAATGACTGCGTTGGCGATTGATGACAAGAACCGTGTCCATGCATTTGTAACGTTCATACCCATCTATGGGCGTAAGGGATGGGGGCTTGACCTGATGCGTAGGGCCGAACGATGCGCACCTGGCACAATGGAGCTGCTGCTTGCTCGCTCGATCGAATTCTTGAAGAAGTGTGGAGCAGAGATGGTCAGCCTGGGTCTAGCTCCATTGAGCAATGCAAATAACGAAGATGCTTCGCTTCTGGACAGCAGCATTGATGTATTGACGCACCGTTTCGGTAATCTGAATAATAGCCACTCGCTGTTTCACTTCAAAAAGAAGTTTCAGCCTACATGGGAGAGCCGTTACCTGGTCTTCTCTCATACCCTGACGCTGCCGAAAGTCGGTTGGGCGCTCTATAAAGCCCATCAACAAGATGCAACGCTTCTGAGAACTGTACGCAGATCTCTCAAGGAATGGAGAAAGGGGTATGAGACGATCAAAGAGAAAGTCACGACAGGTACATTAGAAGTTCTCACGGCCAAGCCAATCGATCAGGGTTGTTAATAATTTATTACTTTTCAGCAAGGGGTTCCAAGTGGTTTATTAAGCTTTTGCAGTTGCCAGGAGTATTCACTGACCCCAGTGCAACCAGACTAGGGTGTGGTACATCTGTGTCTGCCAAATTGTCCATGAGTGATAGCCCTTCTGTACATCAAGATGGTATTGAATATGTAGCACATAGAGTTCATGCGCGAATTGTTGAGTGTATGAATAGTATGGCTGATCTTGCGTGCCTGCTCCTAAAAAGAACCGCAGTTTCCAGGCTTGCTTTTTCGTAGGAATTACATCAGCAGGGCTATTCAGTTGCATATAAGCGGCATTGTTGCCCCAGATACTGCCCTCAGCGTGATAATATCCTCCAAGTGAAATGACTGAACCAAAGATTTCAGGATGGTGTACCGCAATATTCGTTGCTCCAAAACCCCCCATTGATAGTCCACCGATGGCTCTATTGGCTGCATCTGGAATAGTACGGTACTTCGAATCAATATACTTCACTACGTCGTTGACCACGTATGATTCAATCAGTTGGCGTTGATCGAAGCTGTTACCCCACTCGCTTGTGGCCCCTTGTCGTCCATTACCGTCTGGCAGTACCATGATCAGTTCGGGGATCTTCTCCAACGAGATCAAGGTATCAGCGGATTGATTCGCTTTGCCAGCGGTAAACCAATCATGTGCTCCGCCGGGTGAGCCATGTAGCAGATAGAGCACAGGATATCGTTTACTCTGTCCAATATGCGTCTTGTAGGTTGGTGGTAAGTAAACTACAATCGTGCGCCTCTGGCCTCCAAGCGCGGGACTTACCAAGCTATCCGTTACAATAATGCCGTATGATGGAATCGTTTCTACTAGCGTAGATGTACCAGTTGCCGTGATAGCCGTTTTGACGATTTGTGGTACTGTGTGCAGCCCATTATCAGGAGAATAAATAAACAATTCAGTTGCATTGCTTGCAAGCACAATCAGCACAATCATCGCTAAAGCGACGAGCCAGGCACCGATAGTTGTGAATGCCGTTCCCGGATATGGGGTAACAGCATTCAATTGTCCCGTATCTCCTTCATTATGCGAGTAGCGATACCAGAGTGATTTCGCTAGTCGATAGAGAGGATCGAGCAACACTTCACTGAGAGCTACACCTATTGCTGCTCCTATAAATGCACTTAGTAGAGCGAGTGCAGACATTGTAATCGATGTGTGAACAAGCGCTCCCATATCCAAAGGTTCCAGGTGCCCTCCGGGGTCAAAGGTGGGTTGCATCTCCAGTTGAGTGAAACCGTTCAGGTAGCCAAACGAGAAAACAATCCAGGCTCCCAGCATTGCTCCTAGTTTTCTATGCCCGAATACTGCTCCTATAAGGGCAGTTACTAGCGTCAATAGCAAAGCAGTAATCAGTTGAGCACGCAGAGGATCAAGACCAATGTTGATAATAATAGAGCTTAAATTACTTATCACAGCAGTATTAAAGAAGAGTACGCCGCTCAACAGAGCTATGATGAGAGAAATCAGGAATAGTAGAACAGGTTTATTCTGGCGTAACGAAAAAAGTTGTTTAGAGGGCTTCATCCGCATACTCCGGGCGAAAATCATATTGACATCATAAAAGCTTTCTCATGATTCGTTTTTGTCGAGGTGATGAATCTAACGCAACTCATTACTTAATAATACCTCCATATCAATATAATACGCCTGGCTAAAGCCATTTTACACGAGAGAAAATTTCGAGATGAGATGACAAATATCTGTAGCTCACATACGAAGAAGGTGCTTTGGAAGTTTTGAGAGAGGTATTAATTCACAATGGAAATTAAAAAGGAGTCAAGTTACTTGACTCCCAGTAAATAATACAGTCTTTACAAGGCCAATCTACAGAGGTTGCGCTACAAAACCGCACTACAAGCAAAACCTACATCTAAAAGCCCTTTTTCTGAGAAGTTTTTATATCCCTCTCATTTGTAAAAACGGAGGAGGCGAAGTAATGTAACAAGCTCTATAGTAAATGATCTAAATGTCGTGCTTGCGACCTCTATTGGCCGTGCTTGCTCAATCTGTAGAACTATGTTAAACTTTGACTGGTTGGAGAACTCTCAGATGAGATTTTTATAGTAGCCTCTAGTAAGGATGTATATTCCTGTGGGTCATGAAGCTGACGAGCAGTTAGAAGCGCTTGATTTCTTGCTCAATCGGGAATCATTCAAGCACGATAGTAATAGTAGTCAGCAGGAGCTTGAGCAGCAAAAAGGGCTACTTTCTTCAAGTACATTACAGCAGAAATTGCAGAATTCTGAGAGTATTCAGGTCTCACCGGTAGTTGAAATTCGTCCTGATTTTCAACGTGAGCAGCGCAAAGGCGTCCCTGAGGTCATCTATGGCGAGACAAAAGACGTTGAGCAGATTGTTATGCTGACTCGCAAGATGCTAGATGAAACAGGGCGAACGATTATCAGTCGAGTTCCACCCGAAGCCGTAGAGGTGCTGTGTGAAGTGTTTAACACGTATAACGTGCGTGTTCATAGAGCCGCTCGCGCAGTTGTAATCTACAAACCTGACTATGTACATCGTATCACGGGAGGACATGTTGGCGTAATCAGTGCTGGGACATCGGATGTCCCAATCGCGGAGGAGGCCGTACTTATAGCGGAAGAGATGGGATGCGAGGTGACATGCATCTATGATGTGGGCGTAGCAGGATTGCATCGTTTGGTGGAACCTTTGCGGAATCTTCAATCCAAAGGGGTGGATGCAATCATTGTAGCTGCGGGTATGGATGGTGCGTTGCCATCGGTAGTGGCAGGATTGGTTCCTGTTCCTGTAATTGGCTTACCAACGTCGATTGGTTATGGAATGGGCGGCAAGGGAGTTGCCGCATTGCTTTCAATGTTACAAACGTGTGCGCCGGGACTTTCAGTGGTTAACATCGATAACGGTGTTGGAGCAGGTATCACAGCAGCGATGATTGCAAATGGAGTAGCGCGTGCGCGGAGACATCAGTCACAATAGGTAAGCAGCGAGATGTTCAGTATTTTGAATGTCTCATCGCATCGTATGTTGGGTAAAAGTGGAAGTACGAGTTTCAGAAGGGCGGATTCTCAATGGCGAATAACAAACGCGGACCGCAACCGGGATCGCAAAAGGCTAAGCACGGTGGGCAGGCTGTGCGAGAAAAATATGGGCCTGAATTTTACTCCAAAATTGGCAAAAAGGGTGGTGAAACCGTAAAGGAGAAACGGGGACCCCAGTTTTATGCCGAGATTGGTAAAAAAGGCGGCGAGTCTACTAAACGCCAGCAGGGCTCTGAGTTCTATTCCAAGATCGGTAAAAAAGGCGGTGAGCGTGGGCGAGCAGTCGCCTCAAACAAAGAGTAGGATGGGCAAGCACAAAAAATCCGTCGTAGCCAGAGGACACGACGGATTTTTTGTGCTTGCCCATCCTCAAGTATATTTTTTCAAAAACGGAGGCACATCAATTTCTTCGGCGTCTAATGCATCCTCTCCTGCAAGCCCATTCCGCGGTACTTGTGGCATTTCGCGGCGACGACCCATGCTACGAAGTCCTCGCAGATCGTCAAGACTGCGCTGTGAGCGTGCCGGTGTAGTGGACAGGCGCGTAGGTAGGAAAGAACGTGCTACAGCTTGTTCCGCTGGCATGGGTTGCGCTGATGTAGATGGTGACATTGCCAATGGTTGTTCAAGATTACCGGCATTTGTTGATGGCGAAGCGGGTGTATCATACTGCTTAGGAGGCATTGACGCTTCGGATGCTGAGCCGATTTGCTCTTTGCGTGTTGCCGAGATGCGCCCAGCCGGTAGATACTGCATTCCAGCAGCAATCAAGGTTATACGAATCGTATCGTCAAGCATAGGATCAATGACTGCACCAAAAGTGATATCCGCTGAATTATCAATAGCTGTGCCAATATATTCAGCTACTTCGTTGACTTCATAAAGCGTCATGTCCTCTCCGCCACTAATGTTGAAGAGGACGCGCTGGGCACCACGAATAGACACATTGAGAAAACCACCTGCTATAGCTTCTTCAGCCGCGCGTTGCGCACGATTGCGACCCTGCCCCTGTCCAATGCTCATTAACGCTGTGCCTGCATCGCGCAGTACAGTACGCACATCTGCGAAGTCTACATTGATTAAACCGGGGACATTGATAACTTCCGCGATACCTTGCACGCCTTGACGCAGGACATCATCGGCAAGCCTAAAGGCATCTGCCAGGCTACGATCACGTTCTGTGAGGGAGAGCAGGCGATCGTTGGGGACTGTAATAAGTGGATCGATTTCAGCACTTATGGCCT
>Ga0207684_10000925_pt1 | contig 33270 bp, 33 predicted proteins | sample KBSK5501metaG_FD_184342 | JGI IMG/M metagenome (GOLD analysis project Ga0207684, IMG submission 184342) | Corn, switchgrass and miscanthus rhizosphere microbial communities from Kellogg Biological Station, Michigan, USA - KBS K5-50-1 metaG... | ecosystem: Host-associated > Plants > Roots >... | reverse complement strand
GTCCATCTCGACAGCTCAAGCAGAGAAGCTGTTTCGGGAAGCTATCGGTGGTAGGCCCCTACGTGTCACGGATAAGAGCAGGGTTCGATACGTCCTTTTTCGTGCGCCTCCCTCCGCAAAGATTCGAAAGTGGGTATTGCAACTCATGCAGCATCACCCGGAACACATCGAGCAGTTTGCCGCCTATCTCCAGCGGTTCCGGCGGACAAATGGAGCAATGAAAACGTGCATCGATCTACTGCGGTTCACGCCTTCTTCGTTCGTAAAGGGGGAACTTTTCCACGTCCTCGCTAAGTGGGTAACCAAAGAAGAGGCGAAAAAATTGCTTCCGATCGCCAAAGATCTCGTCAAACGGAAAGACACCGGTGTGGCAGGCAAATGGGGAGCGATGAGGTTCCTGTGTCGAGCAGAAGACCTCACTCTGGGGAACTACGCCTCATTTGTGCTCACCCAGCCTGGACTGGTTCAGTCTTTAGTGATGCCAGATGTACCTGCGAACCAATTGTTCGCGCCGAGTTTCGTCGCAAATGCCCTCGAACGAAGATCAGTCGAAGCCGGCCTAGCCTTCGCTGTGGAGGTGGCAAGGCACCGAAAAACTTTCGACTCACTTAGCGTGAAGGAAACGGGGTTATTGAGCCAAGTACGCAATACCTTTATCGAACTCGGAATGATCCCTGGCCCCCATACGAGAGTGGACCCAATGGCAGAGCTATTACACACTCGGTATGGGATTCCCAAAACGCCGGTGTGGAGGGCATTTTTTTTCGGCGAGCATACCCACGCTTTGGCACAGCTAAAACAAGCTGAGAAACTCTTCGATATGGGCAGATCGCAATGGTTAACTATCAAAACTCGTTTAACCATACCGCATTTTTAGCCCTTCAGGAACATCTAAACCGGCTCAGACTTCCAGGCGCCTCAAGAACCAAAAATAAGCACGGTGAACTCATTAAATACGGGACAATGCTCAGCGGGAAACATCCGTTTGCAATTCATCGCCCCGTGATCGCGAAGGCTTTCGACGCTGCGAATCGGCGACGAAACAAACTGGACAGCTCACATCCTTACGATGAAAAACCGGCACAAGGAACTCCCCCCTCAGCAAGCGCGAACAAACATCGCTGGTTAGCCAACTGAAGCGCGCTTTTGGCGAGATACTGACGCTTTGCGTTGCGCACAAGATAAATTAAGTTGGGACAAGTTTTAGTCGCTAAGATCACTCCTCGCCACGGGCGGGCACCTGATCGAGGATCTGGCGACAAGCGAATAATATATAAATTAGGCGATTTATATATAAGATCTTTATTACCACGATCTTATATCGCATATGGTGACTCGAAATCAGGCGTACGGGTAACCGTACCGTGGGTTCGAATCCCACCCCTCCGCCACATCATAATCGTCCTCGTCCTGAACAAGCCTTCGAAATTATCAGGCAGCCGGGCCGCAAATCACACTACAACGCTATCACCGGACGGAGCTGGTAAGTCCTGGAAAATGTCCATTGATGTCCAGCTCGGAGGCGGTTGGCCGGAAATGGAAACGACTTTCCAGAGCAAGATATCAGAAAAACCTGGCGAAACGTTCTCATCAAGTTCGCCGGTGCCCTGCATTCCGACCACCAAAGTTCCGGCCGTCTCACCTATGTTGGAATTATCGACCGGGAGATTCAAAACAATCTGGAACAGGGTGGCACTCGTGTTGGGGTCTGTCCCTTGGCAGATAATCGGATTGTTCGGGGCGTTTGAGGCTTTAGTTGGATCGGTGCTAGCCGTCCCGACGAAATCAAACCCGAACTGATTTGATGGCACGATCTGGAAGGAACTCAGCGATTGAAGCGATGGAGAATCCAATTGCAAAATAAATTTAGCCATTTGGCCATTCGCGGAACCGAGAGTTTTGATCAGAACATTGCAAATAGGCATAACTCGTAGGAGAAAATTTATTTGGGGTGCGCGGTCCTGCACCTCGTCTCCGAGACCGATACCGCATTCGCCGCGTGACCTACCTTCGATTGTGACTGTTTGACGGTAGTAACGTGTTTGCCAACGGGCGAGCGTCTGTTCCGTCGCGCGTGCTCATCGGGTCTGGGCTGACGTTCGTTGTCCGGCATAACGTTCCACCTCCGGATCGGAGAAATGGGTCGAGGGCATAAAGTAGTGCGGAAAATACCGGATCGGCAATGACCCGTTTGGGTTATTGAGCTTCGCTCAGCAAGAAACTGCAGAGCGCTTTTCGAGTGGCTTCGCAGGGTCGTACCTAAAAATATAAGATTTACCTTCGTTTTCCTAGCTAGGTGGACCAAGCGTTGGATGGCAGTAACGCGAAAATGAGTCCGGATGCTTTGCTGACGATCGACAGGGTCGTCATTTATTATTTTTTTAGATACGACCCCAGCAAAGCAAAACAAAGCAAAACGTAGCCTCGATCACGAAGGCTTGATGGAGATTGAAACATCTGCTTCGTGGGGTCGTATCTAAAAAAATAAGAATTGAGGCTATTACAACAATGGCATTAACAAAAAAGAAGTCTCTCCGAAGGAGAGAACCAAGCGCCAAATAACGAAATCATTTCTTATATTTTTAGATACGACCCTCCGAAGCCTGCCCCTGCTTACCGAAATCATTTCTTATATTTTTAGATACGACCCTGCGAAGCCCGCGGCGAGTCTAGCGCAACCAGACTTCGACGCGTCGGTTTTTCTCGCGACCGTCTTCATTATTATTGGGGGCAATCGGTAAAGCCTTACCGTATCCATCCACCAGCGAAGGTGTTATACCTCGCATCTGTAGTTGTTCGGCGACTGCCTTCGCGCGGTTCTTCGAGAGCGCACGATTCCGGCGGGCATTGCCAGCGTTGTCGCTGAATCCAAGAACCAGGAGACGTCGTTGCTGAAACGTTGGGTTTGCGAGCAGCTCAACCAGACTGTCTAAGTCTGCCAGTGACTTCCTATCTAATTGGGTATCTCCACGGCGAAAATGGAAGTCGAGGCTCAGCTTTCCGGCGCCACTGATTTCCTTTACAAATTCGGGAGGTGCGCCCGGCGGGATTTCCGTCTTCTGAATTTTGATTTTCTGTCCTATGAAATCCAGTCTTCCGATCGTCTCCTGGCCTGTATTATCCGACGCCTGCACGAGCGCGTTAGCGAAATTTTCTATGTTCTTGTCTACCGTGAAAGAGATTATCGCATTGTTCAACGCCGTTTGGAAACCCGCTGGAGCAGCCTCGCCATGGACACAGCTGGGAAGCAACTTATCCCTGGCAAACTCATTCATCGACCATTGGTGATAACCATCAAACTTTGACTTGTCGACATCGGTCCGCACCGGAATCGATCCCTTAAGGGGATTGAATGCTTCCTGGGCTTCCTTGCTGCCGACGCTTTTCAGCCACGCGATGGTTGCCTCTTTGTGCGGAGCACCTTTTGCCAGCGTGAAACCGTCTGCCACGATCATGAAAGAGCCATCAGTACCGGGGGAGCTGACCCAGCCGAAGTCCTCCTTTTCCTTCATATGAGCTTTGATGAATTCGCCATCGGCCCAGTCGCCCATTAACGTGAAGCCCACTTTGCCGTCCATCAGCGCTTTGACGGCTTGATCCCAAGTCAGGAGTGCATGGTCAGGATTCACGTAATCCTGCATTTTTGCAAAATACTGCATCGCTTGCTTCACGTTTGGATCGTCCCATTTCATTTTGCCGCTGAATAAATCCGTCCAACCCTGAGGCCCGATGACTCCAAGAAGCGTGTTCTCGAAGAGGTGAGCGGAGGCCCAAATTCCTGAATCGCCAACACCGAGTGCAGGCGTACCGGCAGCCTTCAATTTGTCGCAAGCTGCAAAAAATTCGCCAAAGCTCATTTTGTTTCCGACCTTGATTCCATTCTTGGCAAGGAGCTTCGTGTTGTACCAGAGAACGTTTCCGCGATGGACACCAGCCAGCACGGCGTAAGTCTTACCATCCTTGGTTATCAAGTTGACAAGCGCCTTCGGAAGAACCTTGTACCATCCCTCGCTTTGGTATAGCTCGGTAATCGGCTCGCAATAATTGGGTTCTACGTACTGATCAAATAACTCCCAACCCGGATGGCTCTGCCACGTGTCCGGCGGATTGCCGGCTGCTAGGCGGGCCTGCAAAACTGGCCGAGCCGCGGATCCTCCACCGCCGGCAACGGTCGCGTTAAGAATTCCAGTCCCGGGGTATTGCTTCTGGTAAATGTTGAATATTGCATCGAGAGCCGTGGCTTCGCCGCCGGATGTCCACCAGGAAAAGACTTCCAGCTTTGATCGCGCAGACTCGACAGACCTGCGAGCAAAAAAACCGGCCGGCGTTAGCTTCGAACCTCCCCCAAGACTTGAAAGTGCAAACTCCACGAACTTACGACTCCATTTGTTTTGGGGGTGCGCCGGCATATACAGAAAGAGGCGCCGGGAAAGGGGATAGTCCCAGGTCGCGACAGTAAAGGGCGTCGGCAGAAGGGGTCTGGTGCTGGCCTGCGATATAGCGAGCGGCTTACTGCCGCGCACGAAAGCCATTCCGGCGAAACCAATACCGTTCGGGTCGGTCGCCACTTCGTCGGAAAGTTTCGCACTATTCTCGTAGCGCAAGGCTTGGGGAGAAAGAACCTTAGTGCCGAGTACAAGTGACTTGAATACGTCAAACGTGCCGGATTTCTCATCAGGCGCGTGGAGATTAATCGCTCCTGAGTGTGCGCTAACTTGTGACCAGTCCGTGATTCCACCGCTGAAGATATCAGCGATTTGCTCCTTGGTAAGCGCGTTGATCGGGTTACTCCGGTTTACGAACACGGCGATACCATCCAACCCGAGGACGTTTTCGCATGCCGGCGAGAACATGTCGCCCAATCCGGCCGATGCGCATTGCCGGGCCTCTTCTGGCGTGATCTGTCGGGAGGCCATACCAATCTCACACTTACCAGCGGCCAGATCTTCAAAGGCCGTCTTCGTTCCATGAGCCTGGACTTCGAAGGTCAACGGTCCGGCGGACTCGTTTGGGAAAATTGCTTCGATATCTGTCTCATCCTCCTTCTCTCGAGGCTTGCGCTGGACGGAGGTTGCTCCCTCAGATTTCAAGAAATCCTCGCACACCGCCAACGCGAGTTCCTTCCCGATTGTGTTTGAACCGTGGAGCCGCAACGCCACTCGCGTGGCCGATTGCTGAGGCGAAGGCAATGGCGCAGAGGTCGTTCCGGCGGGTACGCTTTGAACCAGGGGTAGTAACAGGAGCGCAATAAGCTCAAAGACTGAAAATGTGTAGAATTTAGGCTTCATAACATTTTATTAACGCTCCTCGGGGCGAGCAGACTGGACTGACGGATATGTGATTGATTGTTCCACTATCTGGAATGATTCTCAGAATATAGAGTAGCCGGCCTATCGGCAATCGCCATTGTTGCCAGGACCCTCAAACAGACGGACAGAAGAAATGCCTTACTTGCTGGCCAATTAAATTGCCTCATTTTAGGCAGCTACATCAATTGTTACAACTGGCGTCCTCCCGGCTGGCTGCCAAACCTGGACCCATTGAGCCGTGATTCCAAAAACAAATGTCAAGCCATACTGAGTATAACAACCATTCTAAAGTGACATTTTGGACACAATACCGGCCACGAGGCTAGCAGACCAGAATCTCGCTCTCGAGTTCGAGAACGAGGACGAGATCGAGTACGATTTAGTTATGAGCGACACCCAACCCACCGTAGGCAATGACAATCCAGCAGCCGACGTAATTGTCACCGGCAACGCAGCTGGATTCGCTCAAGAGATTTTCGCGGGCTCACATCGTTTATCGGCTGATGAGCCGCGGGACGCCGGCGGCACGAACACGGGGCCGTCTCCTTATGATCTATTGTTGGCGGCCCTCGGCTCCTGCACCTCTATGACAGTCGCCATGTATGCAAGGCGCAAAGGTTGGCCGCTCCAGCAGGTCACGGTACGGCTTCGTCACTCAAAAATCTACGCGTCCGACTGTGCCGAGTGCGAAACCAAGGAGGGAAAGATCGACCGTATTGAGCGCGACATTCAGTTTGAAGGAGCCCTGACGACTGAACAACGTTCCAGGCTGCTCGAGATTGCAAATCGATGTCCAGTCCACCGGACACTCACATCGGAGATTGATATTAAGACCCAAGCGACCTGACGGTCGTTTTGTCATCCTATAAAATTGTCCTCGAAAGCGAGGTTTAGCTGTCCTAGGACCTGCGGAGCGAAATACCAGTTCCGTTCTCGAGTTCGAGGACGAGGACGATTCGGTTATCCACTTAACCGTGACTGCCATATGCTGGTCCGGTGTCGAGCCGGCCGAACAGGAGCGCGATGTAAACAATAAACAGCACGCCGATCGCTGGAGCCAACACCTTGTGGAACCACTCATTCCGGGTGAGAACGCCGGCAATCGAAGCGGCGCAAAACATAAGTTGAAACGCTCCATCAACCGGATGAGGCAAGTGCCCATTTAGCGCCGGATCCTTTAACAGGCTAAGCACAACGGCGGCAAGCAGAGCTCCGAAGAACCAGCTCCGGTGGGCGAAAAAATGTTCGCGCAGATCGACGAAACTCTGCCCGCTGATATCCGGCAGAACGAGCGCGGCGACCATATAGATACTGGTCGCTTGCAGCATGATCACCAGGAGCGCCAAGAAAGTCCAATTGGGATGCTTGCGCATCGCGAAGTCTGCCCACCAGGCTTGAATCGGAATCAGGAGAGCAATCCCGGACCATATCAAAGTCGGGATATACAACTTCACTTTTGCTCTGGTCAGTATGAGATCGCGGAAAGCCAGCAGGACTCGCGTGATTGCCAGACCCAGAACAATCGAGAGCAACACCGAGATGTAGGTAAAGGAGTCCACCGGGCGATTTTCTCAAATCAGCTGGACGATTCCAAGGCGGAGAAACTAGGAATCCGAATATCGAGGCACTGCGCGAGCAACTGTTTTCAGCGTCGCAACGGTTGCCCGATCAAAAATGTGCCCAATAGCCGCTTTCCAGTTCGCTAATCAGCGTGTCCAGATCTCTGGCGTCTTCTTCCGAAATGTCTCCCCGTAGGGTGCCTCTGCCCGGGATGGAAACGTTCATTCGACCCGCTATCCCCGCGCCCGACTGAGAAACGGTATCCCAGCCAATACTTATTCGAAGGTTCCGAGCTTGGAGGAATTCGCGCAGTTTCTGGATATCTCGGAAGTGAATATTAATGTGCCGCCGATACTTCATACGACTTTGGCGATAGTTCGTTTTTGCTGGCCGGAGTGGATTGGCTGTCGACTTGCTCTGACAAAAAGCGTGCATGAACGGTTAGCACATCTCCGAAGGAGTAGCCACTGGCAAACGTCGAGTGATTTCGCCGCCACGCAACGGCAATGGAATGTCAGCCCAGGGCTTCAGCCCTGGGTTTGGCGGTCGAGGGCAGTCGCTCTGAAAGAGGACGGGGTACGACACGCAGGTCGCCGGGACCGCGAAACCGCTTCAGCCGAGTATGAGTTCGAGTACGAGTACGAGGGCGATTTATTTCAGCGACAGCGAAGGCACGGATCAGGTAATGGCTTGTTCTGGCCGAGCGTTTGAATATCGTGGGCATCTGTTAAGCCCGATCTGCGCCGCGACGAGATTCTCATTCCGGTAAACGCTTCCAACGATCTGCATGAAATACCAAATCAACGGCGTCGGACTGAACGTTCATGACCAGGGCGACGGGGAGCCGGTTCTGGTTTTTCTTCATTACTGGGGTGGTTCATCGCGTACCTGGGGAGAGGTTATTAAGCACTTGGTGACCAATTTTCGTTGCCTGGCTTATGATCATCGTGGCTGGGGCGATTCGGATGCAGCCGCCAGCTATCGGATCCAAGATCTTGCGGATGATGCTGAGGCATTAATCGAAATGTTCCGGCTGCAGCGTTATGTTCTGGTTGGACACTCAATGGGAGGGAAGGTCGCACAGTTAGTAGCATCACGGCGTCCGGTCGGTCTGGCTGGATTACTGTTGGTCGCGCCGTCGCCGCCTGTTCCAATGGCTGCTCCTTTGGAACAACGGATGCAAATGATCGAAGCGTATGGCGCACGGCAAAGCGTGGAGTTCCTGATTGAGCACGTACTCACAGCGACCCCGGTTTCGGAGAAAGCGCGCGAGATGATCATTGAAGACACGTTAAGAGGAGCTCCGCAGGCTAAGAGGGCCTGGCCCGAAGCCGGTATGATCGAGGACATCTCTGCATTTGTCGGGAACATTAGTGTTCCAACCCTGGTGCTTGCCGGCGAGAAGGATCAGGTAGAACGAGTCGAGATCCTTAGACAAGAGTTGGTGCCGCGAATCCCTGGCGCTCAATTGAGAGTTATTTCGAAGACCGGTCATTTGTCGCCGCTTGAGGTACCGGGCGAAGTCGCTAGTGGTATTTGGAATTTCCTCGCGTCTTTGCCAGGTTGACGGGCTCAATTGGTCGCGAATAGGCTGCCACATATGTGGCTTTTCACGCGTGGGGGGCTCGTGCTGCTTCTATGGATAGCGTGGTTGGTCTATTGGCGTCTAGCGGCAGCCGATGTAAAGCCGGCCGTACGCCACGAATCGAAGTGGTCGCGCGCCAGCTATGTCATACCTCTCCTGATCGCGTCGATCCTGCTTTTCATCCGTCCGATTGCCGGAGGTGGATTTCTGTTTTCGCGTTTTCTACCGCAAGGGATTGATGGGTACTGGTTGGGAGTGATACTAGTGGCTGCAGGTCTAGGTTTCTGTGTCTGGGCTCGATAATATCTTGGTCGCAACTGGAGCGGAACGGTTGAGGTAAAGCAGGATCACCAGCTGGTTTGTACTGGACCGTACCGATTCGTGCGCCATCCGATTTACACCGGTATATTGATCGCGTTTTTGGGCACCGCGATCGTAGTCGACCAATGGCGGGGTATGCTAGCGGTCTTGATCGCTTTCGGATCTTTCTGGCGGAAGCTTACGCTCGAGGAACGATTGATGCGTGAGACGTTCGGTTCTGCTTACGAGAAGTATCGAGCACGGACAGCAGCGCTGTTCCCTTACTTGTTTTGATCCTCGCAAAGCGTTTGCAACGTCAAAGAACGCAAATGTTTAACCTAGATGGGGATGCGGCCTATTCGGGATGCAACGCCAGAACTTATCTCTATGCGTTCTCGTACGAGCCGCAGGAATCCAGATTTCTTGACACTATGCGCGCGGATCTCGGGCCGCGTGCTGGCACCAAGCCACCGGCCGGGGCCGCCGTCGTCGCCTCACGGCTCGCGTTATATGCCGCGTTAGTGAAGGCGGAGCTGCGTTGCCGCCCGACGCGCCCGGCCCGGATCAATCGGCTGCGCTGGCCAAACGGATCATGCTTGCTTGGGCCAATCGCGGTTTCAGGAACTCGCAGGGACACTTTCTATCGCTGTCTGAATTTACCTGCGACGACACAGGGAAGCCGTACGCGAAACGCGACGCTGGCGCCGAGCTGGCGTTGATACTTGGACGAGGGGTAGTCTACTCAGTCCAGGCCCAAGATCTGCTCCAAGGTCTCACCCGGGACGAGCGCGAGGTTTATCGCGATCATAAATGGTGGGCTATTTCTGATATCGCGCGCTCGAATGAACAGTTTTTCCCGAAAAACCTTGGCAGCCTTTTAACGGGTCTTGGGCAGGTTCGTGAGCAATCGATGCCCGTTAACATTAGCGCCAAGCCTTAATCCGATCGCACGTTCCGGCGAAGCAAGAAACGCGTCGCCGATTGGCTTCGGCGTCATGCGGAATTTGAAACCTGCTTACCCAAAAACGGCAGAAGAGTCTTTATAGCACTAACAATCGCGGAGACTTCGCCAAAGTTGCTTACACCATTTTAGGCCCAGAAATAGAGCGTGAGAGAATTGCAATCGGGTAGGGCATTCGGACGCGCCTACGGAGCCCGCTTGCTTGCGATGATAAGATGGCGTCATGACGCGACATGGCCCAGCGGAAACTGACTCGGGTATGGGGAGGCGTGCGGCGGCCGGGCGGACTATGCTCGTGGGGGTATTGCTCGGCGTGATTGCGCTCTTGGTTTGGCTGGGGCGCAATAATATCCCGTCATGGTTTGCGACGGCTCACACCACTGATATTCGGCTGACGTGGTTCGATCAGCGCGATGATGCTCGCGTAAAGGGGGCATTCGCGGCCACGAAAAGGAGTCTGGCGAGCGACGCTGTCCTCGAACTCGACTCGGCCCAACTGGAGCACATACGCAACGGTTTTGTCCGCGTTCAGGCATCGTCTGCGGCCGATTCGATTTCTGCGGCTAAGGCGTTTTCCGGTGCAATCGTTGCTGCATTTAAAGCCGAGGGTTCAGGTCGTCTCGATACTGAGTTGCGGCGTTGGGGGCGCGGTGTGCCGAACCCGTTTCTGCTCAAGATTCTGCCATTCTGTGCGCTTGCATTGGTGCTTCCAGCTATCATCCTGGCGTGGATCGGGGCACAGGGCATGCGCCGTGAAGGATCGAAGCCGTTTCTTGTTTGGTGTTTTCCTATTTCTCTAGCAATCGTTTCGGTGCTGTTGTTGTTGCCGGGATGGTTATTTATGGCGCTATTTGCCATGCTCATTCCGTGCGCGATTGCGGGGAAGATTATCTACAAAATGCATCAGCTTCAGCGTGCACTGGCCTGGCCTTCTGCACAGGGACAAATCGTGCGCTCGGAGTCGAAGAAAGTTAAAAAACAGCGAGAGGAGGACCCAACGACAGTCGCTACTCAGCCACGCGTTGAATATGTTTTCTCGGTTGGCGGCGTGGAATACACAGGCAAACGGATCGGGGTCGGCGATATTGCGCCTGGCAGCCCAGAGGTCGACGCGGTACTGGAGCGTTATCGCGTCGGGAAACAGGTGCCTGTTTTTTACAATCCAAACGATCCGGAGGAAGCGGTGCTGGAGCGGACCGCGCCTGCACGCCCAACAGTTATGTATGGCGTTGCGGCCGCCGTGGTGCTCGTTGGGTTCGCGATTGTGCTTACGTTCACCCGCATGTCGCAGATCGTGACATTCCTGCAGCCGTATTTCCCTCCTGGAGCTTTCGTACCAGGGGTGCTGTTTTTCACGCTTGCCGGAGCGCTTGTCACCTGGATTACTTGGTCCAACTACCGTACAGCTCTGGCAGCCGCACGCTGGCCGTCGACTCAAGCACGAATTCTGAACAGTGTCGCCGAAGCGCGTCGAGTCCTCACGCATCAAGGTGGTGGCAGCACGATGATTGTGTGGTCGCCCCTGGTTGAGTATTCATATCAGGCCAACGGCAGGGATCACTACAGCTCTCGTATCAGCTTCGGCGGTGATTTTGCTGCCGATCGAGCTTTCGGAGAAGACGGTTGCGCGCTATCCGGCCGGTAGCGTGGCGACGGTCTACTACGATCCGACCAATCCGTCCTCGGCGGTCCTTGAACCACGGGTCGCGTTTGCCTGGCCGACATTATTGTTAGTTGCCGGTTTTTTTGCGGCGGCAATTTTTTTCTCGGGATGGCGGTTCTGACAAACGATACGGCGAGACGGCGCCCTTTCGCCGTCTCGCCGTATCGTCCTCTTCCGTATCGCCCTATTCCATTGTCGGGGTTGTTACACGCTTGTAACTGCAGTGGTTCGGGATTAATATTTTAATATGGTCGAGCTGTTGGCCATCTTTGGCTTTCTTGGCTGGCTATTCTTTGCCCTATGGGAATGGCTTCGAAGCGTTCCCGCTTTCCCCGCGATCCTGGTTGGTCTGGCCTTAGTGCCTACGCTGAGCACGCTCGATTATCATTTGCTGAGCCGTCACTACGGACTCCGAGGTCTGTTTGCCGGACGGGATCCAATTCCTCCGGAACGTTTTTATTGGACGATCCAGCGACCGCGAATGTTGCGGATGATTCTTGTTCAGTTCGTATTGGCTGCGGCGGCGTGGACAAATGCTTCAATTCTTCCCGCCTCGATGGATATCAGCAGACTCTCGTTGATTGGTTGGTTGAACGCTCTTGCCGGTGTATTGACGACGGCACGATTTATCAGTTCTACCGCGCTCTTCTTCAAAGCTTCTCAATGGTTTGATGCGATGAGTCCTTCAGTTATCGGCCTGTTCCGGCACGCGATGTATCGCCTGTCCGATAACTACGAATATCTCGGCCAACGCCAGCGGCGCTCGGAAAAAGAGGAAGTCTATTAAGGTTCCGCGTTTTGGCTTTCGGGCTCCGGGTTCCGGGCGGTTTTCCGGTTGTTCAATACCGTTATCCAAAAGGCGTCACAAAGGGTCGCTTGGATCCAGGCGCTGATTTGGTCTGTCGCATCGTCTGTCCCCGGAACTAGGAACCCGAAACCCGAACCCGGAACCCTAATGCTTCGCCAGGAAGGCGCCCATTTCTTCTTTGGTGCCGTGGAAGGAGACTAGAAAACAGGTGTCTTTCATTCCGGTGACTCCGCCGACCCAGCTGTCGCCTTCGACGATTTCCCATTTGCCGTTTTTGACTTTGATGCCTAGGTCGTCCGCTGGGAACAGGTAGAAGAGCATCTGCTTATCGCCGACGGCCATCACTTGAGCAACGGTCGCTCCGTTGAATTTGAAGACTCGGCATCCGATAGTCTTGATGTTCGCGAATTGTTTCGGAATCGCATAATGCTCAAGGCCGTGCTTCAGGAAAAACCAATCCTCCAGTTCTCCGGCTGTAGCGTCTACCGGCTCAAATTCTTCGCCGGTCAGGTTCGTGGCTGAATCGAGCAAATCCACAATTCGGTCTGCGCCTTCGAAACTGTTCATCCGGTCAGAAATCACAAAGACGAGCATGCAGATGGTGGCGATCAGCCCGATGCCCACAGCGAGAAGAATCGTTCTAGGGCGAGCTCTTTTTGGCGGCTCTTCCTCTTCGACGGTTTCAGCGGAATGCGCTTCGGTTGCACTGACTTGTCCGCCCTTTTCGGGCATCGATTGCGACTGATCTTGCGTTGGCTCGTCTGGCATGCTCGGTTCAGGCGATCGCTTCTGCCTTTTGGTGGACGAAGGTCACTGACTCCATCAAAGCTATCTTGGGACGCTCCACGGCTCAAGAGGGATTCCAAACGAGTGCGAGTCTGAGTTTATCCTTGCTCACATCTGCACTCACACTCGCGCCCACACTCAAACTCTCCAAATTGGCCGAGGCGAGTTCGGGTTCTATAGCTCAAAACCCCGAACAGCTCCGATTGTTCCGCTGGATCTGGGTTGAACTGGTCCATTGAGCGTGTCACCTTGCGGCTGCTTGAGCGCTGTAAAGACCATTCTGTTTGTTTGCACGGGGAACATCTGCCGGAGCCCGATGGCGGAGGGGTTGTTCCGGCAAATGGTGGCAGATCGCCCCGATATTCGAGTGAAGTCCGCCGGATTGAGCGCTTTTCCAGGTCAGCACCCGAGCACTTACGCGGTGCAGGCGATGGAAGCTTCCGGCGTTGATATTTCCGGGTTCCGAAGTCAGCAGCTGACAGCGGATCTGGTTCATGATGCTTCTTGTATCTTTGTCATGACCCGGAACCATCTCGATTCAGTGCAATACCTGTTTCCGGAAGCGGCGGAAAAGCTGTTCCTGCTACGAGAATTCGAATTGGGCTCTTCATCACTGGATGTTAGCGACCCGATTGGTATGGGACCGGACGCATATGAGATCACCAGCGAAATCATTCAACGCGCGTTACCCGGGATCCTGAAGTTCGTCGATAGCGGGATGTTAGACACAATGAGCGATATGAAGTCTGCCAGTGATAGCTTGGAGAACGTGGATCCAGAAATTTTTGATGCGATCCAGAGAGAACGCGATCGACAGTTTGAAAACATTGAATTGATCGCTTCGGAGAACTTTACCAGCAGAGCCGTCATGGAGGCGCAGGGATCGGTTCTGACGAACAAATATGCTGAAGGTTATCCGGGTCGCCGCTGGTATGGTGGATGCGAAAATGTCGACGTGGTCGAGCAGCTCGCGATCGACCGATGTAAAAGACTTTTTGGCGCTGACCATGTCAATGTGCAAGCTCACAGCGGCAGCCAGGCAAACATGGCTGTCTACTTCGCCGTGCTGCAACCTGGCGATCCGATCCTGACGATGGACCTTTCGCACGGAGGACATCTAACCCACGGCAACAAAGCAAACTTTTCCGGCCGGTTTTATCAGGTAACACACTATGGGGTGGACCGCGAAACCGAGCAGATCGATTACGAACAACTTGCCCGAATCGCGCAGGAGCATCGGCCGAAAATGATTACTGCGGGGGCGTCGGCCTATCCGCGGGTGATCGATTTTAAGAAGATGCGCGAGATCGCTGATCTTGTGGGAGCGTATCTATTTGTTGATATCGCGCACATTGCAGGATTAGTGGCGGCAGGCATTCATCCGACGCCGGTTGGTATTGCCGATTTTGTGACGACCACCACGCACAAGAGCCTCCGCGGCCCGCGTGGAGGTGTAGTCATGTGTAAGCCTGAGCACGCCAAGGCGATCGATGGTCTCATGTTCCCCGGTGTCCAAGGCGGTCCTCTGATGCATGTGATCGCAGCGAAGGCAGTCTGTTTCCATGAAGCGCTGCAACCTGCGTTTCGCGATTACCAACGGCAGATTGCCTTGAATGCGAAGGCATTAGCGGCAAGCTTGACGACGAAAGGGTATCGCCTGGTTTCGGGTGGAACTGATAATCACCTCATGCTGGTTGATCTGCGGCCAAAAGGCATGAATGGGAAGCAAGCGCAGGAGACACTCGATCAAGCCGCGATCACGGTGAACAAGAATACGATTCCGTTCGATACTGAATCGGTTTTCAAAGGTGGAGGGATCAGGATTGGAACTCCAGCTGTAACGACGCGCGGGATGAAAGAGGAAGCGATGATGGAGATCGGCGATTTGTTGGATCACGCCCTTGCGTCGAAAGAGGACCCGGCGGTGCTTTCGAGCATTCGTACTGAAGTGAAACGATTCACGTCCCATTACCCGTTGCCGGGGTAGGACTAGGGGAGTGTGAGTGCTGGTGCTTGCGTGTACAGGCGAGGCTTGTCGCAAGGCGACAACAAATCTCAGCCAGGGGTGATCCCGCCTCGGCGGGAGAACCCCTGGTATGTTCGTTTTATCCAACCCATCCTGAAGGGATGGCAAAGGGGTTGAATGGTCGGTTGCTGGGCATGCCCCATCTCTGCGGCCCCTTCAGGGCCAACGCATTCTGGACGTGGCTACCAGGGGTTCTCCCGCCGAGGCGGGATCACCCCTGGCTGAGATTTGTCGTCGCCTTGCGACAGCATACCAAACGGTAGACGGTCGACCGTAGACGGCTAACAGCGGCCCCGGATTACCGATCGTAGAGCGTGGCTAGGTCTCGAAGATGAGGCGCTGTTTTGGAACGTAGCATTTCCATTTGGTCTGGGGTCAACCGCCAGCGCCAGTTGCCTGATGCTGTACCAGGGATGTTCATCCTGGCTTCGCTACCCAGGCCTAAAAGATCTTGTGCAGGCACAACAAAGAGTCTGGAGGCGGACCCGTATCCGGCGCGGATGAGGTCCCACACGATGTATTCGCCCGAAACGCGAAAATAACGGCGCGCGAGGTCTTTTGTGGATTCAGGTTGCTGACTATACCAGCCGAGGATGGTGTCGTTGTCGTGGGTTCCGGGATACAGGACTGAATTCGGCACCGTGTTGTGGGGGAGATATTCTTTCGCACCTTCCAGGCCGAACTGGAGCACTTTCATCCCCGGCGCACCCGTTGCCTCCACTAGATCGCGTACTGAATCGGTGATAATACCCAAATCTTCGGCGACGAATTTCGCATCCGGGAATTGAGAGTGAATCGCCTTAAAAAGGTCGATGCCTGGACCGTCCACCCACTCGTACTCGCGTGCATTGACTGCGTCGGCTGGAATCCGGCAATAGGCATCGAATCCGCGAAAGTGGTCAACTCGCACGACATCGTAAAGTTCGAAGCTGCCGTGAATTCTTGAGAGCCACCAGGCGTAGCGCGAGCTCTTATGTTTTTTCCACTCGTATAGCGGATTGCCCCACAGCTGACCGTCCACCGCAAAATAATCAGGTGGTACTCCGGCAACACAAGTGGGCCGAAGATGTTCGTCCATTTGAAATAGCGAAGGGTGGGTCCAAACATCGGCGCTGTCCATGGCAACGAAAATTGGGATATCGCCAAAGATCGAGACACCATGTGTATTTGCGTACGCCTTGAGCCTGAGCCACTGGTCGAAAAACTGGAATTGATACCAGGCTTGCGCGTCTACTTCAGCGCCGAGATTCTCTTTCTTGATGAGTTGCTTTGCGTTTTCGTGGTGCCGGAATTCCTCCGGCCAGAGCTGCCAGGATCGGCCCCCAAACCTGGTCTTGAAGGCAATGAAGTGGCCATACGGTTCCAGCCATTTTTTGTGCGATTTTTTGAAGCTCACGAAAGCATCGTGTTCTTCCGGTGAAGCCTGGCGGGAAAACGCCCGATAAGCTTTATTGAGAATTTTCCAGCGCAACTCCCATTGGCTTCCGTAATCGACGTATTGGTTTGGTAGGGAGAGAAGCGGGTCAAGATCGTGCTTCTCAAGGAACCCGCGCTCGAGCAAAGTCTCGAGATCAATGAGATAAGGATTACCGGCAAACGCAGAGAAACATTGATACGGTGAGTCTCCAAACCCGGTAGGGCCCAACGGGCAGACCTGCCAATATTTCAACCCACCGGCGACCAGAAAATCGATGAATCGTCGTGCATCGACGCCGAGCGTGCCTATTCCGGTAGGCCCCGGGAGCGAAGTTGGATGCAGGAGAACCCCAGCCCCGCGTGTTTTCAGCCAGGGGAAAAGCGGGTCTGCCATTAGAGTGTGAATGTACTATAGAGCGGCAGGCCCTGCCGCCAGCACCCAGCGACGTCGCAAGGTATTGCTGGCAGGAACCCGATAGCGGCGATAATAATCTTGGGTATTGGCGGCAGAGGCCCTGCCGCCCTACACCCGCACTCTAATCAAATTGCAAAGTATCGAGCAGGAATTTCTCGTACTGATCCCGATGGGCGTCCGTCCATTCTTTCAGCGCTTGTTCCCAGGTCAGTTTGCGACCTTTTTCGCCTTCGATCCATTTATACTTTCGGATCTCTTCTTTGATCAGGTAGGTGATCCGATAGAACGGATCGGATAACATCATAGGCGGGACTTGGACATAATTCTCGCTCTCGAGGATTTGGCGCATGGGTAGTCTCCTATCGAACCACTTGCTCGGTTTCGGCGTCGAACAAGGTGGCCTTGTCCATGTTTAGCTGTACTGTGATCGGTTCTCCTAGTGTAAACAGATGTTCGCCATGGATACGCGCGATAAGGTTTCCTGTCCCGGCTTTCATGTAGACGAGTGACTCCGAGCCCATCGGCTCAGCGATTTCAACTGAAGACTTGACCGGAACATAGGTTCCATCGGTCGGCTCGTTGGTTATGTGTTCAGGTCGAATGCCGAATACAACGTTTTTGTTCACCAACTTGGCGGCAGCATTCTCGGCCGAACCTTTCAGAGGAACAACGAGCGCGCCTTTGTCCTTGTCGCCGTCCTCAATGAACGTCAAACCGCCCTCGCGCCGTTCCACTTTGCCTTTTAAGAGGTTCATCGGCGGGCCGCCGATAAAGCCAGCAACAAAGAGGTTGTTCGGCTGACGATAGAGTGTCAGCGGGTCTGCTACCTGCATAATCAAGCCATCGCGCATGACACAGATCCTATCTCCCATGGTCATGGCCTCGACCTGGTCATGCGTCACGTAAATCATTGTATTGCCCAACTGTGCGTGGAGCTTGGAGATTTCCGCACGCATCTGAACGCGCATCTTCGCGTCCAGGTTCGATAGAGGCTCATCAAACAGAAACACTTGCGGATGTCGCACGATCGCGCGTCCGAGCGCAACGCGTTGGCGTTGTCCGCCGGAGAGCGCTTGCGGTTTGCGCTCCAACATTTTGTCGAGACCAAGCGCCTTCGCAGTTCTGCCGACCGTGTCTTGGATGAAGTCTTTCTTCTTCTTCGCAAGCTGCAGCCCAAACGCCATGTTGTTGAAAATCGTCATGTGTGGGTACAGCGCGTAGTTCTGGAATACCATGGCGATACCGCGATCCTTCGGTTCGAGATCGTTTACGACACGATCGCCAATCGAGATCGTTCCACTGGTGACCTTCTCGAGGCCTGCAACCATGCGGAGAGTAGTTGATTTTCCGCAGCCGGAGGGACCGACCAGCACCATAAACTCGCCATTCTCGATATGTAGGCTGATGTCCTTGACCGCAGTGAACGTCGGGCGCCCCCGATCGTCCACATACGTCTTGACCAAATTTTTGATTTCAACGGGAGCTTCGCTCATTTTGACCTTATATTCTGGGGTTTCATTCTTTGACGCCACCGGAGACGAGGCCTCCGATGACAAACTTCTGGCACAACAGAAATATTACAGTAATTGGGACGCCACTCAAGACCGCTAATGCGGCAAATCGTCCCCAAAGCTTTTCCTGTTCTCCGAGGAAAGAATACGCTCCTACCGCCAGGGTATAAGTATCCGTATTGGTCAATACGACAGAAGCGATGGGGTACTCTGTCATGAAGAAGATAAAGGATAGAATGAACACAACTGCGAAAATGGGCAAGCTCATAGGAAGCAAGACCCGCAGGAAAGCCTGGAAATGAGAAGCCCCGTCGATTCGGGCGGACTCCTCCATGCTGGCAGGAATGGTGTCGAAATAGCCTTTAATCATCCAGATGTTTGTGGAGATCCCCCCCAGATAGACCAGGATCAGGCCAGGGTGTGTGTTCAGCCCGAGCGATCTCACCGTTTGGCCGACGTCGTCCAGGATCGTGTGGTAGGCGACCAGCATGAGAACGGCGGGAAACATCTGCAGAATGAGGAGTCCAGTTAAAAGCGGCCTCCGGAAAGTGAATCGTATCCGGGAAAAAGCATATGCAGCAGTCCCAGACAACAGGATGATCCCGATCGTCGCGGCGCCAGAAACCTTTATCGAATTCCATAACCAAACCAGTGGCGGGCTACCGGCCTGAATTGTCCTTGTTTCGCCGGTCGTCGGATTGATCACTTCCTTATAAGGAATACCGAGCACATACTTCCAGTGCTCAAGGCTCAGTTCCTGCGGCTGCAACAAGATCTTACTTGGTGCAAAGTTACCTTTCCGAAACGAGGCGGTGACGACCATTGCGAACGGCGAGAGGACGATCACAACGAACGCGATCAACAGACTGTGGGCCAAAATCTTTTTCAGGAGCAGTTTTCTGGCGGGAGTCATTTTGCTGGTTAGATCTTAAAATGAGCGCGGTTTGCCCGGAGATTGATCCACGCTAGCGTCGCGACGATCATAAATATCACGGTCGCGATTGCGCTTGCGAGACCGTAGTTCTGGCCGGTGTCACGGAACGCCAAGTGGAATGTGTAACTGACGAGAATGTCGGTTTCTCCTGCGATTCCTGCGCCGACCATCGTAGGACCGCCGCCGGTCAACAGGTAGATCACAACAAAGTTGTTAAACGCGTAGGCAAAGGAGCCGATAAGGAGCGGGACCATGGCCGGCAGAATCAGCGGTATAGTAATCTTGAATAGATCCGTACTGGGAGTGGCGCCTTCAATTGCGGTGGCTTCGTAGATGTCATGCGGGATCGATTGTAGCATGCCGGTGCAGACCAGCATCATGTACGGGTAGCCGAGCCAGATGTTAACGATCAGGATCATTGCTCGGGCTCCCCACGGATTCGTTTCCCATTCCGGAGCGACACCGAAGATCCCGCGCAAAATCGAGTTCACGACCCCAAACTCCTGGTTAAACATCCCTTTAAGGATGAGGATCGAGAGGATTCCAGGAACCGCGTAAGGGAGAATCAGCAACAGACGATAGAGTTTTCGAAAATGGAGCTCTTTCCAATCGAGCAACACCGCGAGGAGCAGACCTACCGCAAACGATCCGAGTACGGACAACCCGGCAAAAGCGACGTTCCAGATGAAGATACGCAAGAACGGCACCTGGATCCGGGGATCTGTCAGGATTTGCAGATAATTATCCCATCCAGTGAACGTGCGAAACCCGGGTCCGACTTGGTCGCCTTTGTTGTTGACGAAAAAGCCCCGCTTAAGGTCAGGCCGAATGACGGTGCCGTCCTTTCTGCTGGTGAGCGTTCCGTCCTTGTTAAAGACCCAGAGACGCTCATGAGCAGTAAACTCCTGGAGTGATTCCAAGCTGAGCAAGGTTTGGTCGGGAAGCAATGCCCGACAGCCGCGCATGCTCATAAACAGCCGTTCGCGCATGACCTGCTCAAATTCGAGCGGCTTACCGGGAGGCTGTTGACCGGGGAGGAGAGGTTCCAAGGGCAGCGGCTTTTCAGCCGCCAGACTGTGTTTCAGAAGAAATGGACTAGAAATGAACGCGCGATTGGGATCCTTGTTGTCCCGAAGCAAAAGAATGTATCTGCCGTCATCCTGGCGATAAAGCTTGTACGAAAATGTTCCTGCTCCGCTGGTGAAGGTCTCGTCCAGCAAAGCTGCGACGCATCGATCGATCGTCAGCAGATGCTGCGAACTATATTTGGTGAAGCTGATGTAGACCGTGTAAAGGAGCGGAAAGATGACAAATAGGCCGAACCCGAGCAATCCCGGGAAAAGGTAACGATACGCATAGGCCGAGTCGCTGCTGTAGACGAACAGGCCGAGCGATGTGGCAATGAGCAGCAGCAGCGCGAACCACGGGTTACCCGTTTCGTACAGGAGGAAGCTGAAGTAAAGCGCTGGAAGGGCGATCAGCGCGGCCAGAACTCGTGAGAACGTCACTTTTCCATACTCTTCTTCGCTTCTGTTAAAGCTGCCTCGGCCGATGCTTGCCCGTTGGTCGCGAGCTGAATCGCAGTACCGATGGCGCTCCAGAATTTGCCCATTTGTGGAATGTTCGGCATTACCACTCCATTTTCAGCGTTTTCGAGCGTGGCCTTGATCAAAGGATTGGTTGCCGTCATTTCGTCGCAAAGCGATTTCAATGCGGGAACACCGATCGGCACGTCTGCGTCAATGGTTTTGAGTCCATCCGCGACGCAAAGGTACGACTGAAGGAACTGCGTGACGAGGTCGGCATTTGGCGTGGAACGGTTGACCAGGGCTGTCAGCACCCCAACAAATGGCTTGCCTGGATTACCACCCACTCCCGGTAACGGGGCCAAGCCGAAGTCGATGGAATTCTTACGAAGATTAGCCCAGGCCCAAGGTCCGCTGACCATCATAGCCAAGTCTCCACTGATCATCTTCTGTTCCGTTACACTGTAAGAGGCTCCTTTCGGCATTATACCGGACTTGATAAGATTGCAGACGGCCTGCATCCCAGCGATCGCGCCTGGATTAGCAACACCGATATCTTTTACGTCATAACCATCAGCCGTCTTTTTAAATGTGTATCCGCCGCCGCTTGCAAGAAATGGCCAGGTGAAATAAGGCGTGTTGTAATCCCACATGATCGCGATCGCATTTGGAGACTTAGCTTTGAGCTCTTTGGCGAACGCCGGCACTTCAGAAAGCTGCGCGGGCGGTTTATTTGGAACCAGTTTCTTGTTGTAGATCAGAGAAACTGCCTCCAGCGCTATTGGGTATCCCCAAATCTGGCCTTTGTGACTCACGGCATCCCACGACATCGGTACGTAGTTCGCTTTAAAATCGTCCTTAATTTCCAGCGGTTTCAAGAGACCGCCATCGGCCCATTCTCCAAGCCGGTCGTGCGCCCAGATGACGATGTCCGGTCCTTTGCCGCTTTGAGCGGCTGCCTGAAATTGGTCGGTCAGATTGGCCGGTGCTTCGACTTTTACCGGGATACCGAGCTCTTTCTGGAATTTCTTTCCAACATCAGCCAAACCGCGGTAGCCCTTGTCATTGCCGATCCAGACCAGCAGCTCGCCGTTCGTCCACGCAAAAGCCTGGATCGCGGTGAAGAGGATCGATAACGCGCAAAGAAGTTTTTTCATCTTGGGAGAGGGGGTGGGTGGGGAAAGGTGAGAGGTGAGATGTGAGAGGTCGGGAGTTGAATGTGCGAGGCGGGGTGACGGACTGCGTAAGTGTAGGCACAGGTGGAGGGAGGGACAACGTTAAACTGGTTCTGGAGCGGGTGCGGAGCACACTTGCGAAAATCTAGGGTTGGATTTAAACGGATTCGCCGAATCGTTTTGATAGGCGCCGACCTGGAAGGTCAGACCACGGTCAAGCTGGAAGCTTGGCGCTCAATCCTCCGGATTGACCGTGGGTTGAGCTTCTAGCTCGACCTACAGGCCGTTTCCGCCCTCAAGATATCGCTTCGACAATTCTGCTCGGCTGATTTTGCCGCGGTCGTTTGTGGGCAGGTTTTCAACGACATGGATATTCCGCGGGACCTGCCACGTGCTGAGGCCGGCGCGGCAATGAGTTTCCAGAGCTTGGCGAGTTAGATCTTGTCTCCCGACGACGTACGCAATCAGGTCTTCGTTTCTGGTGTGAGATGGCACTCCGAAGACGATGGCATCGATGACTCCGGGAAATTTTCTTAGATGTTCTTCAACGACGGAGGGATGCACTTTTTTTCCTGCGACATTTACAACGTCGGAGACGCGGCCTACCAACCGGAACGTCGGTCCTGACCATTCAACGATATCTCCGGGTACAAATCGCTTCCCGTCCAGCGTTTCGGTGTCTGCCTGCGGAAAGTAGCCGTCAGTCACATTTGGTCCGTGCACCGCAATCCGGTCGCTGCCGATCCGTTCCAGTTTTACACCGGTCATCGGAGACCCGGCGATCGGGTTTTGCGGGTCAGCTTCACGATCATAGGCAATCCCGCCGCACTCGGATGACCCATAGAAGTTATGTATTTTCAGGCCGAACCTGGCGAAAACCTGGCGCGAAACAGCCGCCACCAGCGGAGCGCCGGCTGAAATACAGAGCCGGATCGCACCGAGGTCCTCGATCTCAGACAACGAGGCCAGTGCCTGGAATATGGCGGGCGTTCCAGGAAAGACCGTTGCTCGACTGGCTCGAAGATGATCATAAATTGCCCGGGGCATCCGGTCGTCCGAGCAAACCAGCGCAGTGCCTTGGTAGATCAAAGGCGTGATCAGGTTACTGAAGCCGTAGGAATGCGAAAATGGTATTACCCCGAAGTTGATATCTTCGGGTTGAATCCCTTTGGTTATGCAAATGTTCTGACAATCGGCGAGCAGATGCGATTGTCGGGTCCGCACCGCGCGTGGTGTGCCTGTTGTTCCAGACGTAATCTTCAACAGATCAGGTCTTGGCCCTGCCCAACGGATCGGCTGAACATTGAATCGCTCGATTCCCTGCAACCGGACAATCCCTTGGGCCTGAGTAAGTCGCACGATACTGTCAAGCTGCCCTGAAGGGATATCCGGCTCGATTGGGACCAGAACAAGGTGGATGTCCCATGCCCCGAGCAAAAATGAGGGCCAGGAAGGATTGTTTCCCAAGGCGCCGATTACACAGTCTCCGGCGGAAAACCCCGAAAGACGTTCTCTCCATTTGCTACGTTCTTCCTCGATCCGGCCGAAAGTTCTGGTGATCGACCCGTCGCTGGCCAGAAGGGCGGGTTTATCCCGTTTATCTGCCAGCACCCGTTCCCAGTAGTCATTAAAGAGTCCCCTTGCAGCCACTGAACTGTGTGATAGCTTGTTCACTCTTTTTTACGAACATGAAGGCTGAGATACATCCGAGATACGAAGAGACCACGGTTGTGTGCGCGTGCGGAGCCGTGTATCACACCCGGTCGACTCGTCGCGACATGAAGATTGGTATTTGTGCCGCCTGCCATCCTTACTTTACTGGTGAACAGAAATTCGTCGATACGGCTGGCCGCGTCGAAAAATTTGCTCGCCGCTATGGTAAGACGCTGGTGAGCAAGGGCAAGTCGAAGTAGCTGCGCTCAATTACGGGACGGGCCGTCTGCCGACCAGGGGTCGGTTGACGGCCCGTCCCAATTTTATGGACTTCGCGCCATTAATCGAACAAAAGCGGAGACAATTCCGCGAGCTGGAAGAGCAGGTTTCTTCAACGACCCTTTTTGAAAATCCGAAATTGGCCAAAGAGATCATGCGCGAACACGCACGTCTCCGCGGTTTGCTCGAAGATTGGGCATCTCTCGAAAAAACGAGGAAAGAGCTGGAGGAGAATCGGAAGCTACTTGCTGAGCCAGACTCCGAGCTGGCTGAGCTGGCTCAAACCGAGATACCTGTTCTCGAAAACCGAATCGCCGAGCTTTCTAACAAGGTTCAATATTCACTGCTCCCTCCCGAGGCACACGAAGACCGCGATGCAATCGTAGAAATCCGGGCCGGCACAGGCGGGAACGAGGCTGCTCTGTTCGCTGCGGATCTGTACCGCATGTACAGCAAATTCGCCGAATCCCATGGATTCAAGGTTGAACAGATGGAAAGCAGTCCTTCGGAGCTAGGTGGATTCAAGGAAGTGATTTTCAAGGTCGGTGGGGAGTCGGTTTTCCGCGCGCTCCGCTACGAGAGCGGCGTACACCGGGTGCAGCGGGTACCGGTGACAGAGGCCCAAGGACGGATTCATACCTCAACCGCAACGGTCGCGGTTTTGCCGGAAGCTGAGGAAGTCGACATCGAGATTCGCCCTGAGGACATCCGTATTGAGGTGAGCAGAGCAGGAGGTCCGGGCGGCCAAGGGGTTAACACGACCGATTCGGCCGTGCAAGTTCTGCACATTCCGACCGGAAAGATTGTTCGCTGTCAGGATGGCCGGAGCCAGCAGAAGAATAAAGAGAAGGCGCTTGCCATCTTGCGCTCGCGATTGCTCGAAGAGAAGCAACGGGAAGAGGCTGAGAAATATTCAGCTCATCGCAAAAGCTTGATCGGGTCAGGTGGCCGCGAAGAAAAAATCAGGACCTACAACTTCGCGCAGAACCGTGTGACCGATCATCGAATTGGGCTGACGCTGTACAACCTGGACCTTTTCATGGAGGGCCAAATGGATGAAATGGCGAATGCCCTGCAGATGAGCGACATGGAACAGCGTCTCAAGGAAGCAGGGCTACAGTCAGAAGTGGGACTACAGTCCGCCCCAGGATAAGACGCCCCCCAGGATAAGAATGTGACGGTCCTTGAAGTTCTCCAGAGTACAGCAACCTATTTCGCCAAGAAGAAAGTCGAGTCCCCGCGTCTGAATATCGAGCATCTCCTGGCCGATGTGCTCGGGAAGAAACGGATCGATCTTTATCTGGAGTTCGATCGAGTTCTGACCGAAAAGGAGCTGGATCTGTTGCGCGAGAAAGTTCGGCGACGGGCCGAAGGGGAGCCGTTACAACATATTCTAGGACATTGGGATTTCTTTGGGCGCACATTCAAGACGGATGCGCGCGCGCTGGTCCCGCGACCGGAGACCGAGCTCCTGGTGGAAACGGTTTTGGCCGAGATGACGTCTACCCAGGAAGGGAAACTGCTCGATGTAGGAACGGGTACAGGCATCCTGGCAATCACCTTTGCGCTTGAAAAGCCAGGACTAGCGATTTGTGCGACGGACATTTCTGAATCAGCGCTGGCGCTGGCTAGAGAAAATGCCGAGGCACTCGGAGTCATCAACCGGATCGAGTTCATTCAATCCGAGCTGGCCGAGGCCGCGGAAGGGCCTTTCGATTGGGTTGTTGCAAACCTTCCCTACATTCCAACGCGCGACCTCTCGGATCTCCCGGCGGAGGTCCGGTTCGATCCGGTCGTTGCTTTGGACGGGGGTCCGGACGGATTAATAGCGATTCGAAAATTAATTGAATCGATAGGAGGCAAATTATCGTCGAAGAGCCTGATCGCACTCGAGGTTGGATGGGGTCAGGTGGCGGCGGTGAGAGACATTTTGGCGCATTCGAATTATCGCGACATTTCTCTCAGGAAGGACTACCAAGGAATCGAGCGCATCCTCATCGCACGGTATGGATAAGATTATCGTTCACGGGGGGCATTCCCTGACCGGCTCAGTCAAGATTAGCGGTTCAAAGAACTCCGCGCTGCCGATCTTGGCGGCGACTCTTCTCACAAAAGAGCCATGTGTGATTCAGCGTGTTCCGGATTTAAGCGACGTCCATTACATGCTGCAGATTCTGACGCATCTCGGTGCGGAAGTTGAGCGAGCCAGCGGAGTCGTCAGCGTGAGAGCAGAACAAGTCAACACGGTGGCTCCTTACGATATCGTGCGAAAAATGCGCGCATCTGTCTGTGTGCTTGGACCTCTTCTTGGAAGGGAAAAAGAGGCGACCGTTTCTTTGCCCGGCGGCTGTGTCATTGGGGATCGACCGATCGATCTGCATTTGCGCGGGTTCGAGGCCCTGGGAGCAGCCATGCGGGTCCACAGTGGAAATGTGAAAGTGTTTGCGCCGTCGTTGCGAGGCTCGAAGATCTCGCTTCGCGGAAAGTTTGGCACCACCGTTCTAGGAACGGACAACGTGATGATGGCCGCAGTGCTGGCGGAAGGGACGACCATTATCGAAGATGCTGCGTGCGAACCTGAGGTCGTCGATCTAGCGAGCTTCTTGAACAAGATGGGCGCAAAAATAGAGGGAGCCGGCACTTCACGGATTGTAATCGAGGGAGTAAAAGAGCTTCACGGCGCTGAACACGAAGTCATCCCCGACAGGATTGAGGCAGGCACATTTCTGATTGCTGGAGCTATTGCCGGCAAAAACGTAACGATCAATCGCGCGCGTTCGGATCATCTCAGCGCCATAATCCAGGCACTGGAAGGCTGCGGCTATCATATTGCGGGCAAGAACGGTTCGTTGATGATCCAGTCTAACGGCACACCGAAATCAGCCGAATTGCGTACGGATCCATATCCGGGGTTCCCGACCGATATGCAGGCTCAAATGTGCGCTTTGTTAGCGACCGCAAATGGCGAGAGCTTCATTACAGAGAACATTTTCCCTCAGCGGTTCATGCATGTTTCAGAGCTGAAACGGATGGGAGCCGCGATTGACCTGGACGGAGCGACTGTGAAGATTCGGGGTGTTGGGAACTTGAGCGGCGCGCCGGTGATGGCGAGTGATCTGCGGGCTTCTGCGGCCTTGCTATTAGCGGGCCTGGTTGCGGAAGGAGAGACCGAGATCAACCGCGTCTATCATATCGATCGCGGGTATGAGATGATCGATGAAAAGCTCGGGGAGCTAGGCGCGCAGATCGAGCGGGTAAAGGTGTAGGGAATGGCGTGTCGGGGGCTCAGGTCGCGCGGAAGCGCGAACCCTACCCTGCCTTCAGCTCGACCCGCCTTCTTGTTGCCATCAAAGTTCTTGTGAGTGATGTCAGCAACACTATCGCACCGCCGGCGATTGACCATGTGGCGGGGCGCTCGTTGGTGACTAACATCACCCAGATCGGATTCAGGACCGGTTCGATGATACAGATAATTGACGCGTCCAGCGCCCGAACGTGCCGGATCGCTACCGCATAGATCATGTAAGGAAGGCCAAGCTGAAAAACGCCTAATAGCAAAAGCCAAGGTGCGTTCTGCGCCAAATGAACCGGAGGGAACATCCACGGTATCCCGAATAGAAAGGTCAGGATGTTTCCGAGCAGCGCGGCAGCTTCAGGCGAAGCCTCGCGTTGAAGCCGCAGCAGGATTGTCAGCCATGCGTAGGAGAGCCCGCTTACCAGCGCTAAGAGAATTCCCCAAAGGTTATCTAAGCTTAAGCGATCGAGGAAAAACAGACCGATTCCGAACACTGCGACAGTAATCAACAGCCAGTCCAGCCAGCCGATTCGTTCTTTGAGAACCCAAGGGCTGAAAAGCGCGATGTAAATCGGAGCAGTATACTGGAGGAAAATCGCGTTGGCGGCAGTCGTCATCTTTGTTGCCGCAACAAAAAGGATGACGGTTATCGATAGAGCAATCGCGCCAGGGACCGACCGCCAGGTAATCGATCGGAACGCGCGGGGCATCACGATCAGCATCAACAGACTGCCGATAAGACTTCTCGTGCCTGCGATCGCGATCGGGTTCCAGTCGATTGATTTGATCAGGACTCCGCCAAGGGACCACAAAAGAGCGGTCACAAAGACCAACAAAACGTATTTGTTTGCCGCGCCGCTTTCTTGGGAAATGTTCTGTTTCAACGAGTCCTTTCAGGATACAGGAGACAGAATACAGGATACAGGAGGACCTGCCTTGAGTGCCGAGAGTCCCATCTTCTGTATTCTGTATCCTTTGTGTTGAACGGATGGCACCAATGGGGCGGCTTCCTTCAAAAGGAAGACCGGCAACGGTAAACAGTGGACGGAAAACCGCCGGGCTGTCAGCCCGGCGTTAGATGGCCTTGAATGCCAGCGTGGCGTTGTGACCGCCGAAGCCGAAAGAGTTGTTCAATGCCGCGCGAACTTTGCGTTCTCTGGCAACGTTCGGAACGTAATCCAGATCACATTCTGGGTCCGGATTATCCAAATTGATCGTTGGGGGAATTATTCCGTGTTTAATACTGAGCGCGCATACGGCGCTTTCCACACCGCCCGCTCCTCCAAGCAGATGCCCGGTCATCGACTTAGTTGAGCTCACCAGAAGACCGTTCTTTGCATGGTCACCCGCCAACAACTTGATCGCTACGGTTTCGCAAATGTCTCCCACAGGTGTCGAGGTTGCGTGAGCATTAATATAGTCGAGCTGGCCTACCGGCGTCTCCGCCAAATCGAGCGCCACCTTCATCGCTCGTGCAACGGTGGTGCCATCTGCGCGAGGCGCAGTCATATGGTAGGCATCTGCGGTCAGGCCGTAGCCGGCCAACTCGCAGTAAATGTGCGCGCCCCGGGCGCGTGCATGTTCGTATTCTTCGAGCACGAGGATCCCGGCGCCTTCTCCCATGACAAAGCCATCGCGATCTCGGTCAAACGGGCGCGACGCTTTCTCGGGCTCATCGTTTCGAGTGCTCATCGCTTTCATCGAACAGAACCCGGAAATGCCAAGTGGACAGACAACGGCTTCGGAGCCACCTGCTAAAAACAGCTCTGCTTCGCCTGTACGAATCATTCGCCACGCTTCTCCGATCGAGTGCGCTGCGGTCGCACACGCGCTCACAATCGCGAAGTTTGGCCCTTCGAGGCCGTACTCCATGGAAATAAGGCCGCTTGCCATATTCACGATCATCATGGGAACCATGAACGGCGAAACACGCGCCGGCCCTTTGTTCATCAAGATCGTGTGTTGATCTTCCAGCGTCTTCAATCCGCCGATACCGCTGCCCATGAGCACGCCAAACCTGCTGCGGTCGATTTTTTCAAGATCGATTCCGCTATCTTCCAGCGCAAATTTTGCGGCTGCCATCGCCAAGTGGGTATAGCGATCGCTTCGGCGCACATCCTTAGGATTTTTGAAGTACGGCTTCGGATCGAAATCCCGCACCTCACCGGCGATATGGCAATCGAATGTAGACGAATCGAACTGAGTAATTTCCCGAATGCCGCTCTTTCCCTCGACCAGATTCCCCCAGAACGATTTCAGGTCGTTTCCAATCGGAGAAATTACTCCGATGCCGGTAACAACTACGCGTCGATAGCTCATGGGATAGTTCGTTGGTTAGCGAAGAACGTTGGACTGGGATGGAACCGCAGATTACACCGATTACGCAGATTTTTCCTTTAGATATCCAATGACCGGTTAATGGTGACGATAATCTTAATGAGGGGTCGGCATAGCCTCCAGGTCAATGACTCTCTAGGAAATCTGTGTAATTTGCGCAATCGGTGGTTCCTTCGCCTACGAGTTTTGCGAGCCCATACCGACCATCTGAACCTGCTGGAAAAGCTTGCCTTCTGTTCGGATAGAGGGAGCGATAATGATCTCGGTTTCTTGGAATTCGCGAATATTAGCGGCACCCACGTTCCCCATGCAAGTCGTGATGGCCCCGATCAAGTTTTGGCTACCGTCATCGACATCTGCGGGCCCGAAAAGGATCTGTCGAAGTCCGCCTGTCGTACCGACGTGGATTCGAGTACCGCGTGGAAGGTTGGCGTGCGGTGTTGCCATTCCCCAGTGGTAGCCTTTGCCTGGCGCCTCAACGGCTTTGGCAAACGCGCTCCCGATCATGACGGCGTCCGAGCCGCAGGCCAACGCTTTGCAAACATCTCCACCCTTGCTCATGCCGCCGTCTGTGATGATTGGGATGTAGCGTCCTGTTTTCTTGAAAAAATGATCCCGGGCCGCTGTGCAGTCGACTGTGGCAGTGACCTGCGGAACTCCGAGTCCCAGAACACCGCGGGAGGTACATGCTGCTCCCGGGCCAACGCCAATTAAAACCCCGGCAACCCCGCACTCCATGATCTCCAAGGTGACATCGTAACCCACCGTGTTACCGACGATCACCGGGCAAGTCATTTCTTTACAAAATGACTTCAAATCGAGCGATTTATATTCGGTTGAGATGTGACGGACGGTCGAGACCGTACTCTGCACAACAAATACGTCGACTCCGGCCTCCTGGGCAATTTTTCCGTATCGTTCGGCTTTTTGCGGGATTGAGCTTACCGCAGCGATAACGCTAGAATCTTTGATTTCTTTGATCCGGGCGGCGATCAGGTCTTCCTGAACCGGTTCCTGGTAAATCTTCTGGAGTAATGCAGTTACATTCTCTTTGTCTGCCTCAAGTACCTTGAGCAAGACCTCTTCAGGATTCTTGTACCGGGTTTGCACTCCTTCGAGATTCAGGACGGCAAGGCCGCCCAGCTTGCCCATTTCGATCGCAAAATGAACATCCACAACCCCATCCATAGCGCTCGCCAAAACCGGGATCGCCAATTTGATGGGAGCCGCCTCTTTTCTCGGAATCGAAAAGGTAATGTCGACCTCGTTCGGATTAATCGTCACACTTCCCGGTACTAAGGCGATTTCATCGAAACCGTAAGTTGTACGGGCTTTTCGGTTTCGACCAATGAAGGTTGCCATAAATCTATACTCCTCTGATTCTAGATCTTTCGTTTAGACTGCCACAACGAGGACATCGCAGGAGCGAATCGTCGGATTTGTCCTCGAAAATAGAGGCACAAATTGTGCATTGAACCTTGTAGCGCAAGAGTTCTTTTTCGCGTCGCTGGCGAATCCATTCGTAAACTATCCAAAGGGAGAAGACCGCCGCAAGGAAAACGAACAGATAGATAAATATCAAGACGGGCAGCTCAACTCGGATCATGGCCGGGCGCTCCCCCAGTGGAAAGTGATAGTGCCCCAGTCCCGTTGGGGGGCTGGGCGAAAAGTTAGAGCCCGGACATATTGCTCTGCCTTCTGGTCGAGTCCAGCATTACCGCTCGGCTGGCGGACGAACACGAAATCAGGTTTTCCATCTGGAGCAACTCCTACGAATAGCGACGTACGCTCCGCTGTTGAGTCCGCGGCAGGTAACACCGGGGTCGACAGAGGACTGCGAGATTGCAGACTTGATCCGATTTCGAACTGCGTCTCGAATGTAATCGGCGGCCCTGGCTTCGGTTGTTGCCGGGTCGGGAGCAATTCTTCTGTCGAAAACAACGACAACGGCGCTCGCTCGCGATTTGCCGTTATTGTCGACTGCATCAGTTGCGGGGACACGGTCGAGAAGGTCGGCTTGTAGCCAGGCGTCAAGCGCTCAACCAGACGAGGGTTAAATCGCGGAGCGCTAACCGCGGCCGGATCATTCATCTCAATCCAATCCAGCAGATTTTTATCACGCTCATTCTCCCGGTTCAGGACGGTTATCTGCGCAGCCGGCGGCAAAAGAGCCGTCGTCGGGGGATAGATGACATGAAACAGGTAAAAGCAGAGAACATGTCCTATCAGCGAGAGGCCGACAAATACAGGCAGGTGATAGTCCCAGGAATCTTTTTGCCAATCGAAGATGAACTCGCCCTGATCGAACTCCTGCTTCATCGCATCACTGGCTCCGGGGCGACGTGGCAAGCATCACCGAATAGCCGCGCTCGAGGCAAAGATTCATGACCTCAACAACAGTACCCTGAGGGGCGGAACGATCCGCCTGAATAATGATTGAGCGATCAGTTCTTCGATCCTCATCGAGTCGGCGGGCGAGATCTTTCACATCAATCTGTTGATCTCGATAATATACAAGCGGATATGGTCCAGCTGTAATGCTAACGATCTCCGGATGGTTTTGCGGTCCGAGAGTAAAGTGAGAGAATGGGAGGCTTACGCTGATTCCGGGGTGCAACAAAAACGTGGAGCTCACAAAAAAGAGGAGCAGCAGAAGAAACACGATGTCCACCAACGGGATGATGAGAATCAGCGCGGGATTGAGATGCAGCGATCTCTTCAGTTTCATCGCCGGTCAGAGGCCGCCCGCGATTTCGGGTCGAATTCGATGATCGACGAATCCGTTGCAGTTTTTTCCGTCAACAGATTCACCGTCTCGATTCCTGCGCGCTCCATGTCGTGAAGGAAGGTATTCAGGCGAGCCGACAAATAGCAGTAGCCAAGGATAGTTGGTATCGCCACTACCAAGCCGGCGGCTGTGGTGAGCAAGCTCTGGTAAATTCCGGAAGAGACGTCTGATAGCGTGGCATAGCCGTTATTCGAGGAGAGTTGGACGAAGGCCTGGATGAGTCCGGTAACGGTGCCAAGGAGTCCAATCAAAGGGCAGATATATCCGATCGCGATCAACATGCCGAGATTTCGTTCAAGACGCGGCACTTCGAGTTGGCCAGCTTCCTGAACTATCTCCCGCAACTCTGCCCGAGGTAGATGGTGGCGAATGATTGCTGCGTGAATCACCCGTGTGACTGGTACAGAAACGGCCTGGCACTCGATCCGCGCCTCGGCCAGGCTCTGTTTGCGAATCAAGTTCGCCAAACCCTGCAGAAATTCGCCCGTGTTAATTGTGGCCCGATGAAAATACAGGAGCCGTTCGGCGAAAATAGCAACCGAGACGACGCTACAAAGCAGGATCAACCACATGAGTGGTCCCCCCTTCTGCATGTAGTCAATCATCCGGGACTAATAAATGAGGTTATACGGCACTGCAAGAGATCGATACGGCGACGAGGCTGTCATTTTCCAGATTATTTGGCGCCTTTTTTTCCATGCTATTTTGGCAGGAGAGAGCTGGCCGAGCTTGTGCGTTCGTTTGCGGTTGCACTTATGACGCTGCGCGATAGAGCTGGTTCAACTCCTTTCGGCACGCTTGACCGAATTCCTTCACAGGATCCTTGATGTCTAGATAGGCGCCCCGGCGAATCTCTTCCTCGGTCATTGTCGGGCGCCGGTAAGACTCAACGATCTCCTGGATCGCACTTCTCGCAGCCTGAACGACTTCGTCCGAAGCGTTC
>Ga0207684_10000923_pt1 | contig 33348 bp, 35 predicted proteins | sample KBSK5501metaG_FD_184342 | JGI IMG/M metagenome (GOLD analysis project Ga0207684, IMG submission 184342) | Corn, switchgrass and miscanthus rhizosphere microbial communities from Kellogg Biological Station, Michigan, USA - KBS K5-50-1 metaG... | ecosystem: Host-associated > Plants > Roots >... | reverse complement strand
CCCTGGTCAACCGTCTACCGGATTCGACCTCGATCCACTGGCACGGGATCCGCCTCCCCAACGCAGAGGACGGCGTCAGCGGGGTTACCCAGAACGCGGTGCGACCGGGCTCCTCATACGTGTACGAGTTCATCGCGGGCGACGTCGGGACCTACTGGTACCACACCCACCAGGACACCCTGTATCAGCTCCCGCTGGGGCTCTACGGACCGTTGGTGGTCATGCCTCGAGCCGGAATCGCTGAGCATCGCGACTACATGCTCACCGCTCACTGGAGCCCCGATGGCACCATCTTGGTCAACGGCTCACGCAGCCTGCATCTCGACGCGACCCCCGGCGAGACCGTCCGGCTGCGCATCGTCAATGCTGTCAACGAGGGACTCTTCGGCGGCAACCCGATCCGACCGGTCCTGCTGGGCGCCCGCTACCGCGTCGTCGCGCTGGACGGACACGACCTCAACGGGCCCCAGGAGATCGGGCCGGAGCGGATCCAGCTCGGCATGGGCCAGCGCGCCGACCTCGCCTTCACCATGCCCCCAAGCGGGGCGGTGGAGCTTGCCGGCCTGGCCGGCTCCAGCCGAGTGGTGATCGGCGACGGGCCGATGCCCGCAGCGGTGAAGGTCGATTCGCTGCGTGTCTTCGACCTCACCGCCTACGGGGAGCCGGCACCCGACCCTGTCGCCGACGCCGGTTCCTTCGACGTCACCCGTGACCTCGAGCTGGCCGGCGCCCCCGCCTTCTACAACGGGACCTACGACTTCTCGGACACCTTCAGCGGCTACACCTCCCCCAACGTGCCGCCGATCACCGTCCGCGAGGGCCAGCTGGTGCGGTTGCGCATCCACAACACGACCGCCGACAAGTACCATCCGATCCACATCCACGGCCACGTCTTCACGGTGCTGGCCAAGAACGGCCATCCGCTCACCGGAAGCCCTGTCCACGTCGACGCGATCCTGGCCGCGCCCCACGAGACCTGGGACGTCGCCTTCAAGGCCGACAACCCAGGGATCTGGATGCTGCACTGCCACGTCCTCGGCCACGCCTATGCAGGGATGAGCATGACCATCAACTATGAGGGCATCTCGACGCCCTACACGATGGGCACCGACTCCGGGAACGTGGCCGAATGAGCCGGCTCTCGACTCGCACCATCGGCACCGTCGCCCTCGTCGCGCTGGCGATCCTTCCCCTCGCGCTCGTCGCTGTCAACGTCATCCAGTCCGCCCACTATGACGCCATGACCCAGCCCGGCAGCCAGCTGGCCTTGGGCGAAGACGGATGGCTGATAACCGCCGGCTTCTTTGCAGCCGGAGTCGGCACGCTCATGCTCGCGGAGGTCTTCCGCCGCACCCTGCCCGGAAACCGCTGGGTGGCGGTGCTGCTGGCGCTTACGGCGGTCCTTAACGGGTTGGTGGCTGGGGTGTTCCCAACCGACCCCAACGGGGTTGCCATGACCACCCATGGCGCGATCCACAACTTCTCCGGCCTGGCCGGATTCCTCATCGACGTGGCGATCATCTTCGTCGCCGGACGCGCTTTCAGGACCAATCCCGTCTGGAGATCCTTTAGCCGCCCGAGCCTGGTCTGGGGCGGCGTCGCCGTGGCCGCCACGGTGCTCATGTTCATCCTCGGCGGCCTGCACCTCTTCGGCCTCGGCCAGCGGATTGCGGTCGCCTCCTGGCTCAGCTGGTTCTTGACGGCAGCCTGGCGGGCCCGAAGCCTGGGGCGATCCTCTGACACAGTCGCGCGTTTGGAGGTCGAAACTGGGACGGGCTAAGGCAGTCATCGCCGGTGGGGGCATCGGCGGCCTGGCGGCCGCCATCGCGCTGCGCCGGGCGGGCTTCGAGGTGCAGGTGCTCGAGCGCGTCAAGGAGCTCAGGGAGATCGGGGCTGCGCTGCTGCTCTGGCCCAACGGGACCAACGCGCTCCGAGCCCTGGGGGTCGAGGCCAGGACCCTCGACGTGCGCCGGCACTCGATGCGGAGCGCGACCAACCGCACCCTGCTCGAGGCGCCGGTCGAAAGGCTGACGGAGCTCTTCGGCTCGGGAATGACCTTCGTCCACCGCGCCGACCTCCAGGCGGGGCTGCTGAAGGCCTTCGGCGAAGATCGGCTGCGCCTCGACTCCGAGGTGACCGGGTTCATCAACGGCGAGGACCGGGTTGCGGTGCGGCTGAAGAGTGGCGAGACGGTGGAGGGAGACATCCTGGTGGGCGCCGACGGCCTTCGCCGCGCGGTTCGCCGGCAGCTTCTCGCCGACGGCGAGCCCGTCTACCTCGGCGTCACCATCTGGCGCGGAATCGTCGACGCCACCGGCATTCCGATCGAGCCCGGCCAGGGCATCAACTGGGTCGGCCGCGGAGCCGAGTTCCTCGCCTTCCACCTCGCCGACCGGCGTGTCTACTGGGCCGGTGTCACCAAGGAGCCGGAGGGCGGCGGGGCCGGTTCCGACGGTCACCGGGGCGACCTCGCCGCCCGCTTCGGCAATTGGCCGGATCCGGTGCCGGCGCTGATCGCCGCCACCGTTGAGGAGGCGATCCTCCGCAACGACATGTACGACCGCAAACCGGCCGACCGCTGGAGCCTGGGCCGGGTCACCTTGCTCGGCGACGCCGCCCACCCGATGACGCCCAACGCCGGCCAGGGCGCCTGCCAGGCCCTGGAGGACGCGGTGGCTTTGGGCGAGTGCTTCGCGCGCTCCTCCGATCCGGCGGTGGCGTTCCGCGACTACGAGAGGCGACGGCTGCGGCGTGCCAACTGGGTGGTGACCATGTCGCACCGGACCAGCCGGGCGGTGCAGCTGGAGAACCCGGTGCTGTGCGCGCTGCGGGACGGAGCGACCCGCCTCCTGATGCGTCCGTCTCTCCAGCTGCAAATGATGCGCGCCACCATGCTCCCGGTCCGATGAACCGCCAAACGGATGAAGTCAGCTGCTTCTGAAGGGTAAAGCCTCGACCACGCATCCGCCGGCCTGAGCTTGCTTACTCTTGCCTGACTATATCGACCGAGATCTCCATCGCCGGAATCGCGCCTCTGTTCTCAAGCCAGTGTGTGGTGTTCCTATCCTCGGGCCAGCCCACTCGCGGCCCATAGTCCGTAGCGACTCCATTTCGATGGTCAGTGATCGTTCCTTGCGGTATGTAGACGATGCCTGGTCTGTCTATATGGTCGTGAATCGGGCCGAACACGCCTCCGGGCTGGAAGGCCACCATACGCATTCGAAGTTGGCGCCCTGCCATGCCCTCGATCTCACGGCCAAGGTCAACCGTTGCAAATAACTCCGAAGTAACACCTTTCGTCTCAGGTGCCGCCTGTCAACAAACTACCTGGGGATTACAGCTAGGCCAGCAGCAGCTCGCCGAGCGAACGCCTGACCCAGGGTCGCCACTCGTTCAGCGACCAGCCGCAGCCGGCGAAGCGCCGGAACGTCTCGGGGGAGAAGAGGACGTAGATCACGTCGGCCGCTTCGCCCTCCGTGAGTCCGGGCCTCAGAGTCCCGAGCGCCCCGAGGTGCTTGGCAAGGCGTTGGATTCCCCGCCGGCGTGAGGACGCCAGCTCCTGCTGCCGCCGCGCAACCTCAGGCTCCATCGAGGAAGCTTCGGCAATCGCCTGGCTGAGTGGGCTCGTCCGCTCGACGATCCCGGCACCGCCCTCCACCAGCCGGTCGAGGGCGTCGCTGCCCGACCGCGCGGAGATCGCGTCGCGGTACCAGCCGCGTTCGCGTACGGGGGTCGGCTCGACCTCCCCCGACGACGCGTAGGCCATTACGGCCAGGAAGAGGCCCGGCTTCGTGTGGAAAGAGAAATAGAGGGTCTGGTGGGCGACCCCCGCCCGGTCGGCGATCTCCTTCATCGTCGCCGCTGTGTAGCCGGACTCGCCGAAGACCTCGCGGCCCGCCTCCAAGATGCGAAGCCGGGTCGCCCTCGCCCGCAGGCTGCGGGCCGTCGTGGCCATTCCGAACAGAGTACTAGAAATAGATACTAGAAAGCGTTTATAGTGACGCCAAATTCTCCTGGAGGTGGCGGAAATGAACGTGATGCGCGGAAACGAAGTGGAGAACTCAGCCCCGGTCCCTGGGATGGCAGAGTATGCCGTCGGGGCGAAGGCCGGGGCGCGCGGGGTGTGGCTGGCGCACGTGACCACGCCGCCAGGAAGCGGGATCTCCCCCGTCCATCATCACTGCGAGAGCGAGGCGCTCATGCACGTGCTGTCCGGGACCCTGAGCATCATTCACGGACCCGAGCTGCGCGACCGGATCGACCTTGGTCCGGGTGACTTCCTCTTCATCCCTCCCTTCACCCTTCACGCCGAGACCAATCTCGGACCGGAGCCGGCGGAGCTGGTCATGGCGCGCTCGACGCCAGAACCGATCGCCGAGTGGCATTCGGAGCTGAGGGTGCCGGAGTCCGTCCTTGCCGCGGCGGTGCCGGGCTAGGGTTCCGAATGAGATTCAGCCCCATCGCGGGATCCGGAGCCTGGGCGACAAGGCTGACCGAGGTCAAGCTGCGGCACCAGGAGCTCCAGGAGAGCGCCAGGCCGCCGGCCTCCTCTACGTGCTCTTCCCGACACCTTCCGGCGCTTTGCCGAGTGCGGCCGGGAAGGTAGAGGACTGGCGGCTCTGGTTGCGGAAGTCTCTCCCGGATCTGCTCGTCGAGTAGGCGCAGGCGCGTCGACTGGCAGTCTTGCATACCTTCCGGCTCTTCGCTGAACGGGGTTACCGGCAGACAACGATGGCGGAGATCGCCAAGGCGGCGGGCGTGGCGGTGCCCACCGTCTACCTGGGCTTCAGAACCAAGCCCGCCCTGTTCGCAGAGGCGTACGCCTACGCCGTGAAGGGAGAAGCAGCGCGCGAGCCGACCGAGGAAGCGTGGTTCGCCGAGATGTCCGCCGAGCCCGATGCTGGCCGCGCGGTAAGGCTGATGGTGGACGGAACGGCCGAGATCCTACGCCGCGTCGCGCCGCTGGAATCGGCGATGAGAGGGCTCTCAGGCGACCCCGATCTCGCCGAGTTCGAACGCTACAGCGCCGGCTTGCGGCGGGCAGGGTTCCAGCAGTTGATCGACGTGCTCTCGGACAGGTCGGCACCGCGCGGCTCGCTGACGCGAGAGGAGGCGACGAGCGTCCTCCTCGTCATCCTGGGCCCCGACATGTATCGGTCATTCACCCTCGAGCACGGTTGGAGCGACGAGCGCTGGAGGGCCTGGTCGGTCGAGGCTCTGCTGAGGCTTCTCTTTCCGGACTGACAGAGGAGTGGCAGTCGGGGTTTGGGCCACGACCGGCCACCATGTCGACCCCGGCGAGCCGTGAGGCCCGTCCGGAAGCCCAGGGACCGTGGCCGCCGAAAGACCGTTGGGCGCCCCACTCCAGCCGAACGCTGTGCTCGGGCGTGGGCCACCCATATGCAAAGTGTCACTGAGGGCCGTAGCCGAGTCATCGCAGTGGTTCGCCTGACAGCGATTTGACAGCAGTTAGGGCGAACTCGGGCGTACGGTGGCGAACAGACGACCCGTGACGAGGCCGAGTTTCGTATTCCAGCGAACCTCGGCGAACGACCGCGAACACTCGTTCGCCGGTCAAAAACCGTTGCCCGCAAGGGCGTGGGGGTTCGAATCCCCCTCTCGGCACCAACCGGATCTGAATACAACTCGGCTCGAAACGCGGCCCTCGTCTGACCGCCGGGGAGGCTCTCGCAAGCGCTTCTGACTGGCAGTTTGACTGGCAGCCTCAATCTCAGCCCATCTCAAACCCAAGGAGGCGGGCGATGGCGAAGCGAGGCAACGGGCAGGGCGCGGTCTATCTCCGAGGCGACGGACGCTGGGAGGCCCAGATCAGATTGGCGGGTGGACGCCGCAAATCGGTCTACGGGCCGACCCGGCGGGAAGTGGTCCGGCGGCTGCGCGAAACCCGCTGGCTGCTTGCCCAAGGCGTGCCAGTCAGTGCGCGCAAAATGTCGGTGGGCCTACTCCTGGCGAGCTGGCTGGAGCTGACGCGAGAGCGGATTCGGCCCAGCACCTATGAGAGCTACGACCTCAACATGAGGCGGATTACGGAATGGCTCGGCGACCTGCCGCTCGTTCAGCTGACCGCTCCCGACATCCAGTCCGCATACCGGCGGATGCGCGAGCGCGGCCTGACCGAGTACAGCCTGCACCAGGTACACGGCCTGCTCGATCGTGCCCTGAGGCACGCCCTGCAATGGGGCCTGATCGTTCGGAATCCGGCCGTTCTCGTGTTCGCGCCTCGCCCGCGTCGGCGGGAGATGACGGCGCTCTCCGCGGAGCAACTCATGCGCCTTCTTGACCATGCTCGTGGCCACCGGCTCTGGCCGCTCATGGTCGTACTGGGCACGGCAGGGCTCCGGATCGGGGAGGCCCTCGGACTCAGGTGGCGGGATGTCGATTTAGTCGCAGGCCGCCTGGTGGTGAGGCAGGCTCTTCAGCGACGACGGGGAGTGGGGCTGGTCTTTGTCGAACCCAAGACTCCGAGGAGCCGCAGGACAGTACACCTGACCACGATCGCCGTCGATGCGCTCGCGGAGCAGCGGCGATGCCGGGAGGAACGGAGCCTGTCCGCGCCCGCCTGGGCCGACTCAGATTTGGTGTTCACGAACCTCTCGGGCGGTCCGATCGAACCAGGAAACGTGAACGCAAACCTTTCTCGGCTGCTGGCGGATGCCGGCCTGCCGCGCATCCGAGTACACGACCTGCGCCACACCACCGCAACAGCCCTCCTTGAAGCGGGCGCGCACCCGAAGCTGGTCCAGGACTTACTCGGTCACAGCACAATCGCGGTGACTCTCGACACGTACAGCCATGTGGCGCCCGCTCTCCACCAACAGGCTGCCGCGCAACTACAAGAGCTGCTGGTCAAGGCAGGCTCAGATCGGTTCGTGAGCGTAATGACCGCGCAGGGTATAGACCGACGCGCTTGATAATCGGAACTTATCGGGTTCGATCGGAAGCAGCCCTGCGCCCGCCTACGATTGCGTCTCGGCACCGAGTTGCGTCGCGAGTCGTGGTGTAAATCCGGGGCCGTCTTGACGTAGGCGGCCACCGCGTGGTTCCAAGTGAGTGCTTCAACCCACCACGAGGAGGACCACGACGATGGCCAACCCGAGGATGACACTACTGGACCTGCTCAGCAAGGCCGAGCAGGGCGCGGATGCCGAGTTCCTGCGCGATGGCCTGAAGCTGCTGGCGCAGGAGCTGATGGACGTCGAGGTGACCCAGCTGGTGGGCGCCGGCCTGCACGAGCGGGCCGACACCCGGCTGACCTACCGCAACGGCTACCGGGAGCGGGAGTGGGACACCCGGGTCGGCACCATCGAGCTCGACATCCCCAAGCTGCGCGCGGGGACCTACTTCCCGAGTCTGCTGGAGCCACGTCGGCGCCACGAGCGGGCGCTGCTCTCGGTGGTCCAGGAGGCCTACATCCACGGCCTGAGCACGCGCGACGTCGACGCTCTCGCCGAGGCCCTCGGCCTGAAGGGGATCTCCAAGGACCAGGTAAGCCGGATCTGCAAGGAGCTCGATGCCCAGGTCCACGCCTTCCGGACGCGGCCTCTCGATGACGAGTACCCCTACCTGATGCTGGACGCCACCTTCGAGAAGGTGCGTGAGAACGGGCGCGTGATCTCGATGGCGGTGCTGATCGCGACCGCCGTCAAGCGCACCGGCGAACGAGAGGTGATCGGGGTCGACGTGGGGCCGGCCGAGGACCTGGAGTTCTGGCGCGCCTTCCTGCGCCAGCTGGTCAGCCGGGGCCTGCACGGGGTCCGGCTGGTCACCTCGGACTCCCACCTCGGGCTCAAGCAGGCGGTCGCCGAGGTCCTGGTCGGAGCAACCTGGCAACGGTGCCGAGTCCACTTCGTGCGCAATGCCCTGGCGACGGTGCCCAAGGTCGCTCAGCAGATGGTGGCCGCCACCTTGCGCACGATCTTCGCCCAGCCCGACCTGGCCAGCGCTCGCGATGCCGTGGAACGGATCACCCGGCTGTTTGAAAGGCGCTACCCGAAGCTGGTCGAGGTCCTGCGCGAGGCGGAGACGGACATCCTGGCTTACTTCAGCTTCCCCGTCGAGCATCGCCGCCAGATCTGGTCGACGAACAGCCTTGAGCGCCTCAACAAGGAGGTCTCGCGTCGCTGCGACGTGGTCGGCATCTTCCCCAGCCGGCAATCTCTGCTGCGTCTGAGCGGCGCCCTGCTCGAGGAGCAGAACGACGAGTGGGCTGTCGGCCGGCGCTACTTCAGCACCGAGTCCATGAACAAGCTCTACGAACCCTCACAAGAGGAGGTGGTGCAGGCTCTGCTAGAGCTGCAGAGCGCTTAGTGTTTTCACCGGAACCGCGCGGCCGGATTTACACCACCTCGCGCGACGCGACCCGGCACCGCGGATTAGGCCTGACTCATAGGCGACTACCACCGCTTGCACCCTGTCACGCAAATCGAGCTTCATCAGGATTCGGGCAACGTGCGTCTTGACGGTGGCCTGACTGAGAGCCAGCGTCCGTGCGATCTCCGAATTGGATAAGCCTTGCGCCACCAGCTTCATGACCTCGAGCTCGCGTGGAGTCAGATCGGCCAACTGACGGCTGGTCACGGTGGGCGCTGCGCGCTCGCGAGCGAAGCGCTCGATCAGGCGCCTGGTCACCGCCGGCGAGAGGAGGGCATCTGCTCCGTGGGCCACCTGCCGGATGGCGATGACGATGTCCTCGCCCGGGGTGTCCTTTAAGAGGAAGCCGGAGGCGCCGGCTTTGATGGCGTCGTAAACGTACTCATCGAGGTCGAAGGTGGTCAGCATCAGCACCCGCGTCGCCGAGTGCTCGTCGCCGTGGATGAGCTTGGTGGCGTCGATGCCGCCCAGCCCTGGCATCCGGACGTCCATCAGCATCACGGCCGGGCGCTGGTTACGAGCCAGTGCAACCGCCGCTTGGCCGTCGGCCGCCTCGCCGACGACCTCCAGGTCAGGCTCCGACTCGACGATCGTGCGAAGACCGGAGCGCACCAGTTCCTGGTCGTCGGCGATGGCGACGCGGATGGTCATGCGGGCACGCGAGCTCGAAGCGCGAACTCCCCGCTGCCCGACGTGCCCCATTGGAGGGAGCCACCGCAGCCCTCGACCCGGTCTCGCATGCCAGTCAATCCCTGACCGCGGGAATTGGGCTTGATCCCGGCGTAAGTCCGGACGCGGTTGACGATCTCGAGCTCCAGGCCTCCCTCGTAGCTGCCGATGCGGACGCGTGCTCTTCGATCGGGAGCGTGCTTGAGCGCGTTGGTCAGGCCTTCCTGAACCACCCGGTAGGCGGTCATGCCGATCTCGGGCGAGGCCAGATCGAACGTCACTTCGACCCGGAGACCGGCGCGGCGCGCTCCTTCGACAAGCACTCGGAGGTCGCCGGTCGTGGAGTCCAGCGAGCCGAGCGCGCCCAGCAGCTCGACCATCCCTCCGCTCGTAACCTCGCTGATGATCGCCAGCGCCGTCAGCGCGCGGTCATGGTCCCGCTCCCACATCCGCCTCGCAGCGCCGGCCTGGACGACTACCACGGTCAGGCTGTGTCCGAGCACGTCGTGCAGCTCTCGAGCCACCCGCGCACGCTCGGCCAGCACCTGCGCCCGGTCGTGCTCCTGACGCTCGAGGTCAAGGTCCCGGTTGGTTATGGCGAGCTCACGGGCAAGCCGGCTGCGGTCATATAGGAGGCGGCCCCCAAGCCAGGAGATGGCGGCAATTGCGGCCACAGGGAGGGAGAAGCCGAACGCAACCGCGAGTCCAACGGCCACCACGGCCAACCCGATCCTTGCGCTGCGCCAGTCGCGGATGAAGCCGACCCAGAACGGAAGCAGGAGGCTGATAGCTATCGCCGGCACGCTCCGCAGCGGCAGCGGACCAAAGAGGCCGCCGATCGCAACCAGGATGATCATCGCGGCGGTCGCAAGCGCCAGTGGATGGCAGCGACCGTATTCGTAGCCACGTACGGCGAGGGCCGGCTTCATCGCACCTCCGCCGAAGTCAGTTCAAGTAGGGTCCCACGCATGCTCCCGAGCGCAGCGCGCGCGATCGACTCGACGCGCTGAACGGCAGCCAGGCCCGCCGCTCCCGAGTCAGCCTGGCCGACAGCGACGTCGGCGAGGATGGCATCGACGCTCGCTGCGACCACGCCCTGGAGGTTCAGGGAGAGCCGGAGGCGTTCGTCGACCGTCGCTTGCAGAGCTCGCGACTCACGCTCTTCGACGAGCGCGAGGTTTTGCTCTCGAAGCCGCGCGATCAGGTGCGCACGGCCGCGTACCAGTCGTCCCACCAGGACCGGGAGGATGGTCTCCACCCCCAGCACCCAGGTCAGCGCCTCGATCCGGGAGAAGCCCGCGTGGGAGCCGAGGGCGTGGAGGATCAAAGGCATCGACCCCAACACGCTCGCTCCGACGACAACGGTGAAGATGCCGCCGTAGGCGCCGAGCGAGTAGGCGAGGAGGAAGACGGTCAATATCCGGGCCCCGTCCTGCGCCCAACCTCCGACCAGCTGGCACAAAATCGTCGCACCGCACACCAGGGCGACGGAAACCAGTGGAAAGTGCCGCCGCCAGGCGATCCCAAGCAGGCCCAGCGCCGTGATCGCCCGCACCGCGGTGCTTCCGTGGCCGGCGGCGGGCGTGAACAGGACCTCGATTTCGGCGGCAGCCGTGATGGACGCCGCCAGGAGCCAGTCGGTCGGCTCGGGACCTGCCCGCAAGCGCCTCCAGATCGCCATTTGGGCGTGAGCCTAGTTCACTCGGCTGGCGAGCGCATCGGCCTCGAGGATGACGTCCGGCGGCTGACGACAATGCCGCGAGCTCTGTCTAGGGTGCGGACATGAACGCAAGCTGGACCGACGCGAAGCTGAGCAGGTCGGCCGCTGTCGCAGCTCTCCTTCTGCTCCTGGCCACCTTCGTCTACTTCTCCTTTCTCAGCCCGCCCCTCGGCCCGCCGGAACCCTCAGCTCAGCAGATAGTGACCTGGACGCATACCCACCAGCCGCTGCTGCTGTTCCAATTCGTACCTGCCTACACAGCGCTGATCTATGCCGTCCTGATAGGGCTGCTGATCCGATTGACGAAGGGCAGCGGCATCTTGGCCAACCTGGCCTGGCTGGCGATGGGCGCGAACTTCGCCATCGCACTTGTCACCTTCGGCCTCTACTTCGGTTTGTGGAGCTACCTTCAGCGAGGTGCCTCGGACGATGGCGTGGTGCTCTTGCGTTCGATCGCGTCTCTGTTCACACACGGCCAGCTGATTCCCCTCGGCGCGGCGCTGGTTTGCGTCGGGCTGCTCGGCCTCCGGTCTCGAGCGTGGCCTCTCTGGCTGAGCTGGCTGCTGCTCGTGGTTGGCGTGGAGCACCTGCTCAGCCCCATCCTCTTCGCCATCGCGCCCTCGTTCTCTACCACTCGAGTCCAGTTGACCCTGGGCGGATTTGCGCGGATTGCGGACATAACTTCCGACTTAGGGTGGCCGCTGATACTGGCACTGGTCTTGGCGATCAAGCCGGTCCGCGGCGACCCTCGTGCGATTGACCAGTCAGGTGGCGAGCTGCAGCAGGCGCCAGGCTAGCTGCCCGCCATCCTCGGCTCCGGAGCGCCGCCGGGCCGGACCAGGCCGCATTCGTAAGCGAGCACCACGGCCTGTACCCGGTCTCTAAGCTCCAACTTCATCAACAGGTTGCCGACATGGGTCTTGACGGTGGCCTCTCCCAGGTGCAGCTCCGCCGCGACCTCCGCATTGCTCAAACCGCGCGCTACGCGTTGGAGCACCTCCTTCTCACGGGGCGTCAGCCCGTCGAGCCGGCGCTCGGCCCCCGCCGAGAGGCGGGGCACGCTCACGAAAGCTTCGATCAAGCGCCGGGTCACGGCGGGAGCCAGGAGCGCTTCCCCAGATGCCACCACGCGGATCGCCGAAATGAGCTCCTCAGGCGGCGAATCCTTGAGGAGGAACCCGCTGGCGCCAGCCTTGAGCGCGTCGAAGATGTACTCGTCGAGGTCGTAGGTCGTGAGCATGACGACGCGAGGGGGAGGAATGGTCAAGGCGAGCAGGCGTGCCGTCGCCTGCAGACCGTCGAGGCGCGGCATGCGGATATCCATCAGGACGACCTCCGGCCGGTACAGACGCGTTTTCTCGATCGCCTCGAGGCCGTCCGCGGCTTCCGCGACGACCGCGAGATCGCTCTCTGCTTCCAGGAGCTTTCGGAAGCCGCTGCGGACCAGCGCCTGGTCGTCAGCGATCAGCACTCGCACGCTCATGGCGACAGACTTTCGAACGGCAGGCTCGCTTTGACGCTGAAGCCACCTTTCGCCCCTGGCCCAGCCTTCAGCGACCCTCCCAGCATTGCGACCCGTTCCCGCATCCCTACGAGGCCGTGGCCGCCGTTGGATCGGGTGGTGAGCGGCCCGTCGCTCTCATTGGTCACCTCCAGCTCGAGGCTCTCCGGAAGGAAGCTGAGCGTGACCTGCGTCGGCGCGCGGCCGGCGTGCTTCAGCGTGTTGGTCAGCGCTTCCTGCACGATCCGGTAGACGGACAGCTCTACACCGGCAGAGAGCGGGACCCGGATGCCCTCGACGCGAAAGTCGACGGGCAGCCCGGCCTCGCGAACTTGGTCGAGCAAGGCGTCCAAATCGCGAAGCCCCGGCTGCGGCTCGAGCAGGAGCGGATCGCCGGTCTTCCGCAGCACTCCCAACAGGCGCCGCAGTTCCACCAGGGCTTGCCGGCCGGCGCGCTCGATCATCTCGAGCACTTCCCGCGTCTGCTGCCGCTCGTGGCCCAACGCCTTCCGTTCTGCCGCCGCCTGAACCACCATCACGCTGACCGAGTGCGCGATCACGTCGTGCAGCTCGCGGGCGATCCGCGCGCGCTCGAGTGCCACCGCAAGCCGGGCCCGTTCATCGCGCTCTCGCTCGAGCTGGAAGGTCTGGGCGCGTAGCGACGCCGTCAGGTCCCGGTACCGCTGCATGCCCTTTCCGATCAACCACGCGACCGTCATAACGACCGCGAGGGGCAGCTGGTTGTCGCCCACCTTATGGCCTCCCTGGACGGCAACCCACACGCCTGAGGCTGCGAACAGCACCAAGACGGCACCGGCGGCGAGGGCGCGCCGGCCTCGGGTGTGTGCTCCAGCGTTGTATGCCAGGACCAAGATCATCAAGACGGGGGAGAACGGAATCTGGACGTCTCTCGGAAAGAAGAGGAGACCCCAGGCTTTGAACAAGACCGCGAGGATGGCGAGGATTGCGAGCGGTGCTCGCCGGCGGAGGAGGAGCCCAGCCAGCCCGAGCACGGCAACGGCAAGGTAGGACAGCCGCTGCGCGTCCGTCGGTTGCCCGCTGCCGGTCCACTGCGCGATGTCGACCGCCGCGACCGCCGCCACAGCCAGTACTGGAAGCAGGTCGTATGCCACCACCGTCTGGAGGTCGCGGCGGGTCCAGCCGAACACATCCGTAGTCAACACCGCAGGGGCCGGTCGTGCCTCCGTCCCCAGGAGGAGTCTGGGCCGCGTGATCTCCCCCTTGAGGCGGGCACGCAATCCACTCTGATGCGGTGGTGCCCCGGGGTGGGCACAGCTAGCGTCGCACGGCATGAAGAACGAAAGACTCTGGCGGCGGATGGCGGCGGCGAGCGGAATCCTGTACGTGGCGCTCGGTCTGGTACGCGGCGGCGGCGGTGGTGTCGGGTTCGGGGACTCGAGGGCAACGATCGCCACCTGGGTCAGCGGCACCCTGGGCCCGCGGGGGGTCGGCTGGACGGGCGCCTACCTGGAGATCCTGGCCTTGCTCAGCTTCGTCGTCTTCGTCGCCGTCTTGGCGGCGGCGGTGCGGCGTCGGGAGGCTGCTGAGCCATGGCTCTCGAACGTTGCCTTGGGGGCGGGCCTGATCACGGTGACTGTGAAGCTCGCGTCGCTGCCCGCGGCATTCGCCCTTGCCTATCGCGCGCACGAAGGTTTCGACCCGCAGTTGACGGCGGCGCTGACTGACACGAACAGCTTCTCCTTCGTGCTGACCTGGCCCCTCATGGCCCTCATGATCGCGGCCGTCAGCATTGCCAGCCTCCGCTTCAAGGCGCTGCCGGTCTGGCTGGGGTGGGCGGGCGCTGTGGCGACAGTAGCCTTGCTGGCAGCGGTGCCGTTGGCTTTCGGTCAAGGCGCGTTCGTCGCCTTTGCCGCCTCCACGCTCTGGGTGCTGATGGCGAGCGTGACGATGATCGTGCGTCCAGCCCCTGACGCACAGGCGGAGGGAGGCCTGAGGTCCGCGGAGTGGGCTCCGTCCTAGCTCGATTCGCGAAGGAAGGCGAGGACGGCCGCGACTCGCCGGTGGACCAGCCTCGCTTCTGAGAGCTCGAGCTTCGAGAAGATCGCATTGGCGTACTTCTCGACGGCGGACTCGGAGACGGAGAGGCTGGCCGCGATGGCGGCATTGGTCTTGCCCTGGGCCATCTCCCGCAGTACGTCGGTCTCCCGCGCTGTCAGCTTCGCCAGCGGCGAGCGGGCGAGCCGGCCGCGCCGCGCCAGCAGCGACTCGACCACCGCAGGGTCGATGACCGAGCGGCCCGCGATCGTCTCGCGCAGCGAGCGGAGGAGCTCGTCGAGGTCGCCCACCCGCTCCTTCAGCAGGTAGGCCAGCCCGGCCGTTCCATCCTTGAGGAGCTCGAAGGCGTAGGCCTCGTCGGAGTGCTGGGAAAGGACGACGACGCCCACCTCGGGGTGCTTGGCCCGGATCCGGTGCGCCGCCTCGATCCCTTCCATGTCGTGCCCGGGCGGCATCCGGATGTCGGTCATCACCGCCTGGGGCCGGAGCCGGTCGACAGCGTCGAGCAGCTCGCCGGCGCTGCCGACCGCTGCCACCACCTCGACCTCGCCGGAGTCCTCGAGCAGCCGCCGAGTGCCCTCGCGGACCAGGTAGCTGTCCTCCGCGATCACCAGTCGCAGCCGGTCAGGCATGGGGCCGCTGGCGAGCGGGGAGGGTGGCCTCGAGCCTGGTGCCGCCGGCTTGGCTGGAGACGCCGAGCCGGCCGCCCAATGCTTCGACCCGGTCGCGGAGGCCGCGCAGCCCCGACTCGGCGGTGCCCGCCGGGAAACCATGGCCATCGTCCGCGACCTCGAGCCGTAGGTGCGAGTTTTCGGCCTCGATGGTGACCGTGGCCTGGCCTGCGGCGGCGTGCTTGAGAACATTGGCGAGACCTTCAGCGACCACGAAGTAGGCAGCTCCCTCGATCTCGGGCGCGTACCTCAACCCGCGGACGCGGTCGTCCGCCTCGACCCGGACGCCTAACGGCATGCGACCGGCCATCGCTTCGACCGCCTCCACCAGCCCGCGCGACCCGAGTACGGCCGGGTGGATGCCGTGAGCGACCTGGCGGAGGTCGGTCAGCGCGCGCTCGATGCCGGCCTGGAGCTCGGCCAGGGTCCCGGTCGCCAGCACCGGGTCGCGGGCGAGCTGGTTGCGGGCCAGCCGCAGCTTCGCGATAAGGGCAACCAGCTCCTGCTGAACGCCGTCGTGGAGGTCGCGCTCGAGGCGCCGCCGCTCAGTCTCCTGGGCGGTGACCAGCCGCGTTCGCGAGGCAGCCAGCTCCGCCGCCTGGGCCCCGATCTCCTGGAGCCGCTCGTCCAGCTCCGCCGCCAGCCGGAGATTGCGGAGGACCAGTCCCGCCTGCCCGGTGAGCGCCTCGGTGAGGCCGGGATCGCTGCCGCCCCCGATCTCGATCCGGCCCACCATCTCACCCTGGTGGTTGACCGACAGGGCGGGGGCGAAGGGGCCGGTCGCCCCCGCCGGCCAGGTCGCCGCCCGCGAGTGGCCCGCTGGCAGCAGCAACTCGATCCTCGCCCGTTCGCTCCCAGTGCCGTTGGCGATGGCCTGCGCGGCCCGGGGCAGGACGTCCTCGATGCTGTCCGCCGCGGTCGAGCGGGAGAGCTCGGCCAGGGCTTCGTAGGGGTTGGCGGGAGCGCCGTAGACGAGGTGGTTGGCGAGCCGCTCCACGCGGGCCCGAACGGGCTGGAAGAGAACGGCCACCACGGCCGTCGCCAGGATCGACAAGGGCAGGTTGGGGCGGCCCCCGGTTCCAACCAGCAACCCGGCCCCGACCACGATGAACAGGTAGCCGGCGGTGATGAAGGCGGCCAGCGCGGCGTAGGAGACGCCGCGACTCAGCAGAACGTCGATGTCGTAAAGCCGGTCGCGGAGGACGGCGACGCCGATCGCCAGCGGCATCGCGAGCAGAGCGAAGGGGATCGCGACCTCGAAGTAGGGCGTCTGGTAGGGCGCGACGTGGTATGCGAAAGCTGGCACGAGCGAGCCGGCCCAGAGCACGCCCTGGAGCACCGCCGCGGCCATGAACCACCTCAGCTGACGGCGAGCTTCGCCTCGCGAACGCCGGTAGCGGAGGACGACGGCGGCGACCGCGGCAAAGATCGCGGCCATGAAGAGGACCGAAGAGAAGGCGAGCAGGGACCCCAACACCGTCGGCGGGATCTGCAGCTTCGGCGCCCTCGAGCCCGACCAATCGCGGGTCGCCGCGCCGATCTGAGTCACCGTGGTGACGGCGCCTACCCAGGCCAGGATCGACCACCGCCGCGACGGCAGGCGGCCGTCGGGAAAGACCGTCGGGAGGAAGACGAAGAGCAGCAAGAAGGCGGGAACCCAGAGCCAGTCCCGCAGCCACGCCATCCAGGCGGCTCCGGGCATCACCTCGCCGCCCAGGGAGTGGGCGGCGTAGGCCCCGGCGAAGAGGGTTAGCGAAAGGCAGAATCCCCCGGTCGCCGCCAGCCAGCCGACCGAGTGGTGATGGTGGCGGTGGATGATCAGCGCCCCGACCAGGCAGTAGGCGATGCCGACCACGGGCGCGACCACGCCGAACCAGCCCAGCAGGAGAACCGCGGGGACGTTGGCGGGCGCGGTCAGGCCGAGAAAGAGAGTCGCTGGATAGAGAGTGGCGGCGGCGGCCGCGAGGGCCCACGCGATCCAGCCAGGCCGGGGCCGAAGCGGGCCGCTCATGGCGCGATCGTGGCGCACGCGGGTGCAAGAGTCCATAAGGCTGGCCTCCGAATCCGGCGAGAGGGTCGCCTCACCGTGAAGTCACCGGGTGGCCGGATCGACGCCCGCGGCGCCTCCTGCGAGGCTGCTCGAAAAGGAGGCGATGCCCGAAATGTCAACCACCTTCCTCTACCGGCTCTGCGGCCTGGCCCTGATGGCCGCCCTTCCTGTCTTCCTGGCGGGCGAATTCTTCCACCCGCCCGGCGAGGACGTCCGCTACCTCGTACTGCCGACCTACCAGCTTGCGCATATCCTCGACTTGGCGGCCTTCCTGCTTGTGCTGCTTGCGATGCCAGGCTTTTACGCCTACCAGGCCGTCCGCGCCGGACGCCTCGGACTGATCGGCTTTGTTCTGACGATGCTGTTCCTGGCGGCCACCAGCGAGCTGCTGATATGGGAGGCCTTTGGGGCTACCCGTCTAGCCGCGGATCCATCCACCAGCTACCTGGTGGTGCCGACGCACCCCGGCGGCGCGGCGCCGCTCGGCGCCACCAGCCTGATGGCGAACGGCGCTCTCGGCTTCGCCGGCCGCTTCATCGTGCTCGGCGTCCTGACGCTGCTGGCGCCGATCGTATTCGGCATCGCCACCTGGCGCGCCCGCGTCTATCCCCGCTGGGCGGGGATCGTGCAGATCGGTTCGGTGGTCCTGGTCCCGCTCTTCCTGCTCATCCAGACCGTGATGGGCAAGCTCGGCTTCTTCAACGCCGACCTCTCGGTGATCGGCCTCGGCTACGGCACCGTGCTGCTGGCGTATGCCTGGGGCGGTTACGCGCTCTGGCGAGTGGAGCGGCCGGCTGCCGTTGCAAAACCCGCCCGGGCGGTGGCGCCAGGCGTGTGACCGACCTCACGTGTGATGGCTGACGCTCCTGGCCAGCCAGAGGCCGCTGCAGGGCCTCGACCACCTTGTATCCATCGGAGGTCTGGTCACCGAAGTTGGTGGACTGATGACCCATGGAGCAGTGATCACACGTGAATATGGCTTACCAGCAGTTGTCGGAGTAGAAAACGCCACCAAGCTGATAAAGGATGGGCAAGAAATTCGAGTGCACGGGACAGAAGGGTATGTAGAAATCCTGGGGAGATGAGAATCCCCAGATACCAGCGGTCAGCTCCAGCTCCTCGTCATGTGAATACAGCCCCGCGTTTAGCAGGCGGGTTGGAATCCCCCCGGTCCGATCCGGGCGCTTAGGGCTAGCGCGCCACGCGGTAGTGGAGGTAGACGACTCCCGAGCTGAAGGTGCGGGTCTCGACGAGTTCGAGATCCACCCGGCGCTCGCGCTGGGGAAAGAACGGAATGCCACCGCCAACCAGCACCGAGTAGACCCTGGGCCGGTACTCGTCGATCAGTCCCAACGCGGCCGCCTCGCCGGCGAGAGTCGCGCCGCCGATCGCGATGTCGCCCTCCCCCGGCTCGGCTCGCAACCGCTCGATCTCCTCCGCCAGGCCGCCGGAAGCCAGGCGGGCATTGCCCTGCACCGCCGACAGCGTGGTGGAGAACACCACCTTTGGGAGCGGATTCCAGATCGCGGCCCACTCGAGCATTGAGTCGTCGAGCGATAGATCCTGGTCGGCGGTCTCCCAGTACAGCATCGTCTCGTACAGCCGTCGTCCCAACAGGTGGACGCCGACCTCTCGTATCTCGTCGGTGACGAAGCGAAAGACCTCCTCGTCGGGCGCCGTCCAGTCGAAGTGGCCGTCCGGCCCGACGATATAGCCGTCAAGTGAGACGCCCATCGAATAGGTCACTCTGCGCATCAGAAGTCCTCCTCGGTAACGGGTTCGACAGTACGACCGCCGGACGCCGCAGGACTCATCGCGGCTCGCGGGATCCCCAGCGCTAGTCGACCCCTACCAGAACCTCGGCCGAGTTAGGTCATGCGTTCGGGTCGGCGCTGGACGCCGGTGTATCGAACTCCGCCGCGATCGTGAGCGCCCGTGATCGCGTGAGCCCGGACGTCCTCTTAGCCCCGAGACCTCCTAGCCAGCCGACCCGCCGACGTTCTAAAGCGCTGAGCGGCGATCACGCACCAGATTGCCTCGACCACGCCGAATGGCCAAGCTCCAGAGAGAAAGCCATAGACGCTGGAAAGCAGGCAACCGAGAGCGAACGCCAAGATGAACATCCGGCCGCGTCGCTCCAGCCCGTACATAACCATCATGAAGCTGAGGGCGACGACGCCGTAGACGGTGATGAGAGTCACGTCTCAAGTGTGGGGTAAACGGCTGCTGGTCGAGATCCGGCTCCCGCGCCTTCCTGCGCCGCACCTGAGCAGCGATCACCATTAAATTTGACGTCAAACGGCTGCGCTGCGATGAGTGGCTAGCTCGAGGCGTCCTAAGGGTCATGAGACTCGGAGGTGAGGGCTGATGGCGAAGGTGCTGGCGGGGATCACGATCTCGGTTGACGGCTGCGTCGCAGGGCCGGACGACGGCCCTGGAAAGGGCCTTGGCGAGGGCGGCAAGCGCCTCTTCGATGGGTTCACAGGGTCGATAGAGCTCGAGCAGAAAGGGACGCGGCAGTCAGCCTGGGCGACGTTCATCGAGTACCGGGTCAAGCGGAGCGGCCGCTGAGCCGAGCGGAGGTACGGCGCACTGATGGACTTTTCGAACCCCATAGGTTCCTAAAGGTGGACTTGTATCTCGAGTCCTAAGAGCTGGCCCGGTCCAGCAACTGGAGCAGGTCGTGCGCGGCCAGCTCGATCTCCTTGTGACGCCACTCAGCTGCCCGGTAGTGGCAGGCGATGACTCCCGTGCGGTGGATGCGGCGGAAGTCTCCGTAGACGAATGCATAGCGGCCCTTCGTTTCGTCACTGGCCTCGTCGTTAAGGCCGAGATGCCACTCGGCGTACTCGTCCCATGAGTGCGATTTCAGGAATGCGTTCTCGTCATCCGCTTGAGGCTGAACCTCGCCCCAATCGCTGTCCAGCACATACTGGCGAGCCTCGATGAGACGGCGAGCGTGCGTGATGGCCTTCTTGTTGACGGAATATGAAGCCACCGTCAGTGTGATTCCCCTCCCCAAGTATGGTGCTTCGAGGGTGCTCGGTTGGGCGCGGGCTGGACCGCTCGACCGGGCCCGGGGGCCAGACGACGATGCGAGCACCGGCGACAAGTGAGGAAACGGAGAGCGTTTCATCAGCTATTGGACGCGGGCGCCGCCGCTACGAGCCGCTCCAGACCAACCAGCAGAGCCTGCCTATCCTCGGCCGAGATCTTCTTCAGCGCGGCCGCCAGCGGGGCCAGGTCGAGGACGCTATCGCGCGTCACGCGGGCGACCCCCCTGTCGGTGAGCACAATCGAAAGTCGGCGCTCGTCCGTGGGGTCGCGACGGCGGGTGAGAAAGCCGCGCCGCTCCAGGCTCTTCACCTGCTCGGACGCTGAGCTCTTGGGGATGCCCAGGTGGCGGGCCACGACGCCGAGCGGAATGCCGTTCTCGCTTCCGATGTGGTGGAGCAGTTGGCGCTCGTGCTGGGTGAGGTCTTCGGCGTCGGCTTTGAAGAAGACCCTCCACAGACGACCGTACAGGTTGTCGAACTGTTCGGCAGACGATTGGTTCGCCATCCCGTACAATATACAGGTCGAGTCGAAGGGTTTTGGTGGAGGTGGAGTCGCAATGATCGAGATCTCGAGGGAACGGATGATCCCCGTGCCGGCTGCGCGCGTCTGGGGAGTCGTGGCCGAAGCCGAACGACTACCTGAGTGGTATGCCAGAGCGGCCGGCGTCGAGGTTCTCGAGGGCGCGGGGCTCGGCCGGCGACAGCGGCTCAGCAGCCAGTGGCGAGGTCAGGACTCCGAGGTCGATCAGGTGATCACCGCCTTCGAACCGGAGCGTCGTCTCGAGTGGCGGCACGAGGCAGAACGCTTGGGCGGGCAACCCGCCCCTCGGTTCGCGAGTGAAACCGTTGTGAGGATCGAGCTCGAGGCTCAGGGGCCCAATGCCACCCTGGTGGTCCTGGAGTCGCGCCAGCAGCCCGCCGATCCCGACAAGGAGGCGGCTCTCCGCGGCAACTCCGAGTACCTGGGCAAGATGCTGGAGACGTCGCTCGAGCGGCTGGAGAGGCTCGTGACGAGCGAATCGGAGTCTTGATCCGAACGCGCCCTAAGTCGTCGCGGTCCGGCGACTAAGTCATCCAGTTGGAGCCGCCGGCAGAGAAGCAGTCGTCCGTCAGAAGCCAAAAATCCATGGGACAACCTAACTTTGCGTGCATGAGCACCAAAACGACCACGCAACGAGGGGTGAGATGACTACTCAGAACAACCTGGAGGAAAACAAGCGGATCGTTCGCGAGTTCATCGAAATGGCCTTCAACCAGCACCAGGCCGATCGAGCGGCGGATTACCTGACGTCCGACATGAAGTGGCACGGCGGCACCCTGGGAACAGTCGAGGGTCGCGAGCAAGTCGCCGGGCTGGTCAGTGCAATCGTCGCGGCTCTCCCGGACCTCCAAAACGTGGAGCATGACATCATCGCCGAACGAGACATTGTGGCCGTCCGCGCGGTCGTCGAGGCAACCCACAAAGGGGACCTCCTCGGGATCCCCGCGTCCGGCAGACACGTCCGGTGGGATGCGGTCGACGTGTACCGCGTGGCGGATGGAAAAATCGCCGAGGAGTGGGCTGCAGACGACCTGCTTGCCTTCGTCCACGGGGTTGGCGCGTACACCCCTCCCTGGCTCACGCCGCAGTCGTAGCGGCGCAATTGACCTAGCTGCCGTTCACCGGGTCAGGCCCGGCTCCGTCGTTGCAAGAGCCCGAGCGAGCTCTGACCGGGAAGCGATCCGGAGTTTCGGGAAAACGCGGTACAGGTGGGCGCCCACCGTGCGGTGCGAAAGGAACAACCGGTCGGCGATCTCGCGGTTGGAAAGTCCGGACGCGGCCATCTGCGCGACCTGGAGCTCCTGGGGCGTCAGGGGCTGGCGAGGCGTCCTCGCGGGCTCAGGAATCCGTTCACCCGAAGCCCGAAGCTCCGCGCGCGCCTTGTCCGCCCATAGCTGCACTCCGAGCGCGTCGAAGGCGTCCCGGGCCGCCCTGAGGTGCGGCCGCGACTCAGTGATGCGGCGCTGCCTTCGCAACCAGCTGCCATATGACATCTCCAGGCGGGCAAAGTCGAACGGCCATTTCGGCTCAGCGTTGAGGGCGGACTCATAGAGGCCCTGCGCCTCCGACTCGTCCGCGAGTAACGGACGTGCGAACCGCAGACCAATATGTACGAGGGCTGCCGGAGTGCGCTTGCCGAGCGCTTCGAGGAGCGTCATCATGCGGCGCGCTTCGTCGTTCCGTCCCGCTCGCACCGCGCATTCGATGACGTAGGGCGCGGCCGCATGTGCCACCACCTCGTGGTATGCCCGTCCGTGAGGATCGAACATGCGCACGAAATGGTCGAAGGCTTCTGCGTGACGTCCGGCAGTGAGGTATGTGACTCCGCGTGCAAACTCCGCTTTAGCGAGAACAATTGAAAGGCCCAGGGACGCCAGAGGTTCGGTCGCCTCGGCGATGAGCTGTTCGGCGGTGTGCTCCTCGCCCTGGAGGCCGGACAAAGCGGCATGTCCAATCTGGCTGATCGCGGTCCAGATCGGCTGTGTGGTCTCGATCGCGAGGTGGTTGGCTTCCTCCATGTAGTGAATCGCGTCCCGGAGTTGGCCGGTGTTGATCCCGGCCCAGCCGCGCACGGCAAGCAGCTGAGCCAGGAGCCCGAGGCGTCCCTGGGCACGCAAGATGGGGGCCGCGCGATCCATGAGCTCGATCGATTCAGTGCGGTCACCTGCCGCGTAGGCTGCAAGCGCCAGGACTTGCGTGCGAGAGGGGTCCGCATCGTCGACCTGGGCAGCCTCACGAACCCTCGTCGCGAGTCTTGACGCCGCGTCGACGGGCGCCGCGAGCGCAAGGATTTCGAGAGCGCGCGGATCCAGCACGTCGCCGGCGATTTGCTCAACCGCGTCGATGACCAGATTCTTGGCCGCAGCGCCGGGGTCGGCCCACCAGCAGCGCAGGGCGGCGCCTTGGAGCAGGTTCAGCGACAGATTTCGGTCTCCTCCAGCAGCGACTTGGCGCGCGACGCCGACCAACCTTGCAATGGCGTTGGCGTCGCCGGGCGCGCCGTCGTGGAAGATTTCGCGTAGCCAGGTCATTCGCGCGACGTCGTGAGGTGAAAGCTCCAACCTGGCGGCCGAGTCGAGGAGCCGAGCCACGGCTGGTGGATCCCCGAGTTGAAATGCCAGCTCCGCTGCCGCCAGCAGCCGGCGGGCCCTGTCCGGACCGTGAGGTGTCAGCGAGGCGGCAAGCTCCAGAGCGCCGAGCGCTGTCGCAGGGGCACCGCGATCCTGTGCCCGGCCGGCGGTGATCTCGAGGTCGGCCGCGGCGCCCTCGTCTTCACCGAGCACCGCTTTGGCGCGGTGCCAGGCCCGGCGGTCCGGGTCCGCGATGACCTCGGCGAGAGCGAGGTGTGCGTTCCGTCGCTGTCCCGCGGTCGCCGCCTGATCCAGCGCTGAGCGCATCAGCGGGTGGCGAAAGCGAACCGTCGAGCCCGCCACCGAAATCAAGCCTTCGTCGACGGCCGGTTGCAGAACGTCGACGGTGACGTTTTCGCCCACCTGCTTGCGCGTTGCACCAAGCACGTCGCTCACGGTGGGGTCCCTGTCAAGCGCTATCAGCAACAGCGCGGCTTGCGTGAGCCTCGGAAGCTGCCCGGCTTGCGCGGAGAAGGTCCGCTCCAGCCGATCGGTCAACGGAATGCTTCTCAGCGCGCCCTCGCGCCCGTCGGTGCCCTGCAGCCTCAAGCCACGTGGAAGCTCGAGCAGCGCCAGTGGGTTGCCCAACGCCTCGTCCAGAATCAGGCGGCGGGTCTGAATGTCCAGGTCTGGTGCGACGGATACAAGCAGATCCGCCGACGCCGTGTCGCTCAGAGGTTCGACATGGATCTCGTGCAGCTGCGGGGACCGAAGCGCGGTCTGCAAGTTCTCTCGCAGCCCGATGACGAGGAGGATGTGGGTTGACTCGAGTCGGCGAGCGACAAAGCTCAGGACGGAGGAGGTCGCAGGGTCCAGCCATTGAAAGTCGTCCGCAACCACGACCAGAGGCCTTTCGTCGGCGACCTCGTCGAGGAGGCTCAGCGTGGCCAGGCCGACAAGAAACGCTTCAGGTGGCGCCCCCGCGCGCATTCCCAATGCCGTGAGCAACGCTGTTTTCTGGGGACCCGGAAGCGCGCCGGCCGATGGCATGACGGGCTGCAGAAGCTGGTGCAGCCCCGCGTAGGGGAGGTCAGCCTCGCTTTCAAGGCCTGTGACCGCGAGCACCTTGTAGCCGCGGCTGCGGGCGTCGATGGTGGCTGAGTCCAGAAGGGACGTCTTGCCGATGCCGGCTGCTCCCGTTACGAGCAGCGAGCCGCCGTGCTGCGCCGCCTCGGCGAGAGCCTGATAGAGCACAGCGGTCTCAGCAGCTCGACCGACAAGCCTCGAAGCGCCCATCGCGGACTGATTTTGCCCCTGGCCCACCTTTAGGGAACACCCGGTGCACCGAAGTCATTTCGGCTCGAAGACGCAACCTGGGACCTGGCGCTGCGTCTCCTACCGCTCCGGCGTAAGTGGGGCGGCGTGCAGCGAAGGCCGGTCGGTCAACAGAGGAGCCACTCCCGCCCCCGCGATCGAGGTCGATAGCCGCGGAAGCGAGCCCCGGTAGATGCCCAGTAGCCCAGTGCTATTCTGGCGCCGCCGTGTGGCGCGCAGCAGTGGCCGGCGGGTTTTTGCTGGTGGTCGCCTGCGGAAGTCCGCAAACGGTGGTTTCGCACGCTCCGCCCGATCTGGCGGACATCAACCCCGGGGGCATCCCAGGCCAGGGCATGGCCTTCGACTTCGGCTCTCTCTGGACCCCGCTGGTGGACAAGGGCGCCGTGGCGCGCGTAGATCCGAGGACGAACACCGTGGCGCAGATCAAGAATGTGGGTGACCCGAGCAAGGTCTCTGCCCGGGCCCACGTGAGCCACGGCACGCCCAATGCCGTGGCGTCGGGGTTCGGCTCCATCTGGGCTGTGGGTGCCGATCAGACTCTGTCCCGGATCGATCCTCGCACCAACAAGGTCACGGCCTCGACCGACATCGGAGTGGTCGGCGTCGCAATCGCGACCGACGAAACCGCGGTCTGGATTGCCTCATACGACGATGGCGCACTTGTACGCTTCGATCCGACGGCCAACAGAGTGACCAGCACGACCCGCGCCGCGGGCGGATTGATCGGTCTTGCGACCGGGCTTGGCAGCGTCTGGGCGGTCAACAAGTCCGGTCACGAGCTGGTGAGGTTCGACGCCAGGAGCGGAGATGTCGTCGCTCGAATTCCTGCTGCGCGCAACCCAGACTTCGTCGCGGTCGGAGCCGGATCGGTCTGGGTGATTCGCGAGCAGCCCGCAGGCATCCTCCGGGTCGACCCGGTGTCGAACGCCGTGGTAGCCACGATCGATTCGGAGACGAGTTGGGGCAGGGGCGTCGGCCTGACCTTTGCCGACGACAGCCTGTGGGCCGGATTTCTGGTTCGTATCGACCCCGCTTCCGGCCGGGCTATTGAATCCTTCACCGGTTCGCGTGGAGACCAGCAGGACAGCGTGGTAGTAGGCGGCGACTCGGCCTGGATCCTCGCAAATGGGAGCGTGCACCGCATTCCGCTTTCGCGGATGCACTGAACCGCGAATGGCGAGCCCAACCGCCGAGCGCGGCTTAACCTTGAGGCTAGCCGTGAAGTGGCATCGGAGACCTATCGCGCCGCTCGAGTGCCGAGATCGGCCGGGATCACGTCGCTGCGTCTCACTGCGTCGTCCGGACGAGGACGAAATAGGAGCCGAGCGGGGAGCCGCCGCGGAAGGCCGCCCCGATCAGCACATCGGGCGAGATCCAGACCACCTTGTCCAACAAGTCGCCGTACACGGGTCGGGCCAGCCCGCTGTTCTGCTTGATCACGGGCCAGCCGGGCGGCGCCTCGGCGGGCACGGTGCTGTAGTCGAATTCCAACATAGGGGACCCGTCGTTGCGCACCGTGAAGTAGCCCGGACCGATGAGTGGGCTCAAGGCATGGCGGTTGCAGCCCACGATCGCGTGGTCCTGTTGGGCGAACCACTTCTCGAACCTTGTAAAGAGTCGCAGCGAGTTGCGCCCTGCGAACGTGGCCGTGGTGTCCGCGACCAGTTCCCCCGCCTGCGCTGCTGGTGCGGACGTCGCCAGCTCCCACAACCGCTTCTGCTGGGCGGCCGACAGCGCCAGGCACTCGCCCAAGGACTCGGCCTGCGATAGCCCGGCCACGTGGCTCGCCACCGCGTGGACGGTGGTCCCGGTCGCGTCGAGCAGCGACCCGAGCGTCACCCGATGATCCTGCCGGCGGCGATCCGCGCCAGCGCCATGATCGCCAGCTGTGGATTGACCCCGAGGTTCGTGGGGAAGACCGAGGCGTCGACCACGTAGAGGTTGTCAGTGTCGTGGACGCGGAAATCGGGCGCCACCACACCTGCGTCTCGTCCGGGGCTCATCCGTGTCGTTCCGAACAGGTGCGAGATTGCGAGCGGAAAAGCTGATGCGTCGCGGCCCGCTTCCTCGATCAGGGAGGCCTGGTCGGGCCGGAGGCGATGCGGCAGGCCATGGACCGGGCAGACCACCTCGCGGGCACCGGCCGCGAACAGAAGGTCGGCGGCTTGGCGCAGGCCTCGGCGGAGATGGGGAAGGTCGCGGGGGTCGAGGCTGAACCGGATCGAGCCCTGTCGTCAGCCGATGCCGACCTCGCCCTCCGCCAAGGAGCGCAGCGGCAACACCCAGACCGCCGCATGTGCGAACTCGGACATCAGGCCCACCCATTCGCTCCCGACGCCCGGCAGCCCGCCGAAGAACGTCTCCGGCGGCAGCGCCAGCGTCTCGATCTTGACGCGGCCCTCGGAGCGTAGTCCGTCGAGCTCGTACCCCTGGGTGGCTCCGTGTCCCAAGCGGACCTCCTCGTCGAAGAGTCCGACGATGGCCATCCCCGGATGGCCCTGGAAGTGACGGCCGAGGTGGCGGGAGCGGATGCCGCTGCGCCGCAGCAGGCGCGGCGTCTCCACCGCAGAGGCGGCGACCAGGACGGCGCGCCGCGCGACCAGGGAGCGCCGCCGGGTCTGGATGCCGGTCGCCCGACCGCCCTGCAGCAGTACCCGCTCCACCCGTTCATCCGTGAACACCTGGGCCCCTCGGGCGGTCGCGTACGGGATGTAGCTGAGCTGCATGCTCTGCTTCGCCCCGTGGGGGCAGCCAAGGTTGCAGCGGGCGCTGCCCCGACAGCCGGGCGCGTTGCGCAGGGTCGGCGACCCCGTGATACCCCTCTCTGCGGCGGCTCGGCTCAACAGGCGATTGTTGCCACCCCAAACTGCCACGGGGGTCGGAACCGCCTTCAGCTCAGCCTCGATCGCGACCGACGCCTCGTCCACCTCGCGAAAGGGAAGCCCGTCTCCCAGCCGATGGTCATCGCGCCACTCGTTCCAGACCTCCTCGGGCAGCCGCCGCATGATGGCGGAGTTGACGACGGTGCTGCCGCCGAGGCAGCGGCCCTGGATCACCAACATCGGCGCCCGCCCGCGCGTGACCTGCGCCCCCATATCCCGATAGAGCCGGATGAGCGTGGGGAACGATCGGTCGGAGAACTCGTCCGTCGACGCGGCCGGGCCCTCCTCCACGATGGCGATGCTGCTGCCGGAGTCGGCCAGGATCCGGGCGGCGCTGGCACCGCCGGCGCCGGAACCGATGACGATGTAGTCGAAGACCTCCGCGCTCACGGGTAGCCGATCGACTGCCGGACGGCTGGCAGTGAGCCGTAGTGGAGGCTGATCACGCTCTTCAGGACTGACACCAGCTGCCGGAGTTCCGGCACGCTGGAAACCGCCATGGCCGTCAGCGCGGCCTCCCGGTCGGCCGGCTGAAGACGGGTGAGGGGAGGCAACCGCCGCACCAGCAGGGGGGCCATCCAGCCCGCCGCGAGGAGGCCGAGCCGGAAAGCGCGCCGGAGGTGGGGAGGCGCGGCCCGGTTGAAGTCCTCGAGGAAGAGCTCGAAACCGGTTTCCGATAGGCCGAGCCCCAGCAGCGGGTGCCTGCCGGGCGGCAGGAGCGTATCGAGCACGCACCGATCGAGCCGCCCCAAATCCACGGCGGCATCTTAGTCACTACCCTGTCGGCGCAATGCCGGGGCTGCGGCTCGTCACGCTGAACTGTCTCTTTCGCGGCCACGCCCGGCCGCGGCTGCGCGTGATCGGCCGGCTCTTGCGGGAGATGGCGCCCGACGTCGCCTGTCTCCAGGAGATCTTCTTCCGCCCCCGCGTCTCCCTGCTCGGCGGCGAGCACCCACTCTTTCAGCGCGGGGGCCTGGGCGTCGCCGGGGGCTTGGTGACGCTCGCCAGGGAAGCCGTCGAGAGCTGCCGGTTCGAGCCCTTCCGGACCGCGCTCTGGTTTGAGTGGGGGGCGAGAAAAGGGTTCCTGACGACCCGACTGCGCCTGCGCGGCGAGCCGGTCACGGTCGTCAACACCCACCTTCTGGCGAACTACGACGAGAACTGGGCCCTCGACAACTATTACGCCCGCCGCCAGCTGGACGAGTTGGGCCAGCTGGCGGCGGCCATTCGAGAGCTACCAGGAGACGAGTTGGTCGTAGTCGCCGGCGACTTCAACGTGCCTGCCGGCAGTCCGCAGTTCAAGGAATTCATGTCGGACTGCGGCCTGTGCAGCGCGGTCGATTGGAGCGTCTTCCCGCCCGGTGGCCATGGCTTCCGTGAGATCGACAATGTCCTCTACCGGCCACCGCTCGGACGCCCGGTCTCGGATAGCGCCCGGCTGTGTTTCGAGGAGGAGATCGAGCTCGGGCGCGGCCGCAAAGTCTTCCCTTCCGACCATATTGGGGTGGAGGCCGCACTGGAGTGGTGACCGGCCCGCTCTCGGCATGGCCACGTCGGCCCACTCGGTCGAGGGCGGCATCGAGGGCACCGACTGGGAGGTGTTCGCACCTGATCCGGCCATCAGCCGGCGGGTCGGAGCCCTACTCAACATTGGCGTGCGGGAGGTCGCGCCGCCGCTGCAGCCGCCGGGGGCGGCGGTTCGGCACGGCAACCTCGAGGTGCTGGAGATGTTTGGCAATCAACAACCGCCGCGCCGCGCGGCTCGCGGTCTACGCAACGGCAACGGTCCAGATTGACCCGCTAACTGACCCCCAACCGGCGGAGCACTGCTCCGCTCGGCGGACGCCTTGGAACGAACAGACCCTTGCTGTCAATACACGCGGTACCTGGCGACACTTAAATAGACGCCCCCCAGGCGCTATGGCATCTCGCGGTGCTGGACCCGCGCGGTCGCGCCCGAGTGGTGCTGGGAGGCGCGGCCGCGGTCCCGCTGGCGGTCGAGGCGAGCACGGCGCGTTGGCGAAGACCGCATGAGCGATCGCCCGGAGCTGGTGGACGACCTCGACTGGGATCCCGGACGGTAGGGAAAGCGAGCCCCCAGTCTGTGCGGCGGAGGGGCGGAGTCAGCAGTTCTCGCCGCCGCAATCCGAGGCCTCGAGTTCCTCGGCAAGGATTCTCATCGCTGCCAGCAGTTCTTCGCTGCCACGCGGCCCGAGGCGGTCAAGAGCCCGCTGCAGGGGCGCGATCCTCTGGCGAACGTGCTCCTCGATGACCGCGCGATGCGCAGCCGGCACGCTGAGAATCGTCCGCCGACGGTCCTGGTCGTCCTCGCGACGCTCTAGCAGGCCAGCCCGGTTGAGCTCGTTGGCGAGCAGGCTCGTCGTCGCCGGCGCCAGGCCAACGCGCTCAGCCAGCTCCCCGACCGTCAAGTCACCCTCAAGGGAAAGGATTCGGAGGAGTGGCAGATGTCGGGGCCCGAGCACCCGCGAACTGCTCATGAGCTGCATCAGCCGCCCGGACGGCCTGCTCCGAGAACCCACCGCCCGCAGCAAATGGAGTAGCTGGAGCAGGCGCTCGCCGACCTGCGCCCGTTCCTCAGTGGCCATGTTGCCGAGTTATTCTAGTATGTGTAGTTTCAATACAATTGGAGCCCTGGATGAGCGCGTTCACCGACAAGGAGATCACGTACCTGCGGGAGCAGCGCCTCGGGCGGCTAGCGACTGTCGGCGACGACACGGCGCCGCACGTAGTGCCGGTTGGCTTTCGAGTCGATCCCGAAGCCGGCGTCATCGACGTGGGCGGGCACGGAATGAGCCGCTCCAAGAAGTGGCGTGACCTCAAGGCGAACTCATGGGTGGCGATCGTAATCGACGACCTGGCAAGCATCCAGCCCTGGACTCCACGGGGCATCGAGGTGCGCGGCCGAGCTGAGCTGCACGAGGAAGGGGGAGAGAAGTTCGGGCCTGGTTGGGATGCGGCCTGGCTTCGTATCCGCCCCCACCGGATCATCAGCTGGGGAGTCGAAGGTCCGGCATTTTCGGAAGAGGGGCGCCGGGCCCGGACGGTGGGAGCCGTATGACCCGGAGCGCCAGCGAGCGCATCACCGCCGCGGTGACCGCCTGGCCGGGCGTCGAGAAAGCCCCTCATCGGTTCGGCGGAATCGAATTTCGAATCGGCCGGCGCGAGCTTGGCCACCTTCATGGAGATGTGCTCGCCGATCTCCCATTCCCGCGCGCCATCCGTGACGAGCTGGTGGCGGCCGGCCGCGTTTCGCCCCACCGTGTCCTGCCAGACTCGGGTTGGGTCAGCTTCCGAATTGGATCGTCGGACGATGTCACCACAGCAGTCGAGCTCTTCAGGCTTGCGTACGACCGCGCATCAGCAGACAGGGGCGCGCGCGCAGAAGGTTTGAAGGGATCCGCTCCGTGAGCGAACCCAAGATCCGTGTGAGCCAGCGCGGCACGCGAGGGGCGCGAATGCCAAGCGGTGGGCCGCTGATGGCGCTGTTCAGGTTCTTCATGAAGCGAACGATCCGGTCGTACCGAAAATCCGGAGGAGCCGGCATCAGCAAGAGGATGGGCTTCCCGGTCGTCCTGCTCACGACCCGCGGCGCGAAGAGCAATCAAGAACGACCGACCCCGCTGGCGGGCATCCAGGAAGGTCCGGACGCATGGCTCGTTGTCGCCGCGTTCGCTGGAGCGGCTCGCCACCCCGCTTGGTTTCTGAACATGGCGGCGCATCCCAATGACGTTTGGCTCGAGGTCGGGACGAAGCGCTTCAAGGTGCAAGCGGAGACGCTCGATGGAGAGGACCGGGCTGAAGCTATCCGTCGCATCGCTGCGATCTCGCCTCGCCCAGTCAGCTACCAGCCGAAGACCGATCGCGAGATCCCGATCGTGAGGCTCACGCGCGAGGACTGAGCGAGGCGGCAGGGATCATGAACGTCTGATAGGCGCGTGATGCCGGCGCATTGAACAGCCGCCTCAAGGCTGCCGTAGCGTAGCGTTGGCCTCAGTGCCTTTCGCTTGACGGCACCCCGATCTGCAGGACCAGCAGCCAGCTCGCGAAGATGCCGCTCGACAGCATGATCACGCACGCCAGCGCGAGGGTGGCGAACACCCAACCCTGCTCGACATCGATCAGCGAAAGGCCGCCAACACCGGCAATGACGAACCCGAAGATGTTCCCAGCGGCTCGGAAGACGGTGGCGCCTGGATGCGGCTGCCGGAAGATGCGCTGGCGGATCGTTCGCACGGAAAGGAGAACGGCTCCCGAAATCCCGCCCACAGCCACGGCCACCGATGCCACCGAGGTGAAGGGCTTGGGCGTCAGGACCGCCAGGCCGATGAACATCACACTCACAAAACACCACAGCGCGCTGGCAGCCCGCAAACGGAGCAGCGGTGTGCGCTCGATCTGGTGCGGGTCCAGCGCGATCGCAACAAAGGTCAGGCCGGTCAGCGATGCGCCTGCACCGACCATCCCGATATAGAGGTCACGCCACGCGGCCGCGGTGCTCGCATCCATCGGCGCAGAGAAGGGTACTGCTGTACGCATAGAGAGCAGCACGCAAGGAGGACAAGCGAAGAGCCGCCGGTCGCTTCTCTCACCGCGCTCGGCATGACGGTCGAAGGCGTCAACGGGCTCGAAAGTGTCCAGGTCGACATCAGTCTTCGCCGCCTACGCGGAGGGTCGTCGTTTCCGGTTCACACACGCGCCCAGCACTCGCAAGCACCGCGCTTCAGTTAAAGGACTGCAGGAACGCTAACCTGCCGCTGAGGCCACCTCGATTCCGGCTATCCCGGTACGGGGAGCATGGCTTCGATCTCGACGACTAGACAGGTCGCAGAGGACGGAGGCGAGCAGGTCGAGGTCGACCGAAGCCACACCCGCCGGAACTCCGGATTCGACTGAGCTGCGCTCCCGATGCCACGCGCTGCCCAGGATCAACGCGCCGACCGGCTCGCAACCCCGGCGCAACGGCGTTCGCCCCACTAAATGACGTCCACCAACCGACTCTGGCGTCGCCGCGGTTCGAGTCTCTGTCCGTCTGCTAATTCGTCGCAGCAGGCTATCGAGTGGCTGGAGGCAACCTTAGCTGACGTACCCCTTCCGATTGATGGCCACTGACTCAACCCCCCGCCGGCTCCGCAACTGCCGCCTATCTGTCCTCACGTGACCTCCTGGTACCGCCCGGTTCCGGGAATGTGTGACCCGGCTGTGCCCCGGCGATGGTCCATTGAGCCGTCAAAAGCCGACCCCCTTTTCCGTGGACAGGACGTACGGATCGGAGCGTGCAAACCGTGGATGGCGCCTTAGGGACGGTGTCGGACCTTTCCGGTGTTTGGGGTCTTTCTACCGGGTTACTACTGGTGGCTACCGCTAGTAATTGGATGACGTGATCCAGCTTGCGATCTGTGCCCGTGAGTTCACTCCGAGCTTGTTCATGATGTTGCGGATATGGGTGGCAACGGTGGGATCGGAGATGAAGAGGCGCGCTCCAATCTGCTTATTGCTCAAGCCTTCCGCGACCAATCGCGCGACTTCGACCTCCCGCTTCGCCAGTGGCCCCGCCTCGATTCTTTCCGTCGCGACCTCGACATGATCGGATTCTCCAAGTGCCAGGCGTAATGCCGCCTCGCGGCTCAAGCGCTTGCCGGTCTTGAATTCGGCTTCGAACCTCGATGCCCCTAGTGCTGCAACCGCCGACTCTTTGGCTGCGGCGAGCAAGGGGACTGACGGTCCGTAAATGATCGCGCCGGCCTCCGTTGCGACGGTTTCCGCCGCCCCGAGCAGCCGTGCCCCGAGTCGTGCCTGGCCAGAGCTGGCGGCATGCCAGCCTAGAGCCGCCAGCGAGTAGTACTGGGCGATCCGGTGGTCGATCTGCTGAGCGATCCGCAACGCTTCGACCGACCGTAGCTTGGA
>Ga0207684_10000921_pt1 | contig 33357 bp, 33 predicted proteins | sample KBSK5501metaG_FD_184342 | JGI IMG/M metagenome (GOLD analysis project Ga0207684, IMG submission 184342) | Corn, switchgrass and miscanthus rhizosphere microbial communities from Kellogg Biological Station, Michigan, USA - KBS K5-50-1 metaG... | ecosystem: Host-associated > Plants > Roots >... | reverse complement strand
TCGGCTTGTGCGACGAGATGCTCGTGCACGACGTCGAGGATGCCGCCGCGCTCGTCGCGGCCATTCGGCACAGGAATTTCCAGGCATCACCCGAAGGACAGGAAATGACGGGTGCCCTGCTGGATCGCTGTCTCGTCATCCATATTGAGAAGGCGCCCAGGGGGAGCGTGCGGAAATCCACCCGTCACCGGACACTATCTCGTGAACGACAACATCTGGTCGCGCAGCTCGAAGCGTACACGCTCCAATTCTCAGATTCGCTAGTTCGACTTTACGAAGCGGAGCCCGATTGCGGCTACTGGCCCTGGATAACCGACCGCGAGGCCGAATTATGGGGGCCCCTTCTACTTCACGCCAGACTAGCTGGACCAGATTCCGAAGCTAAGCTACTCGCAGTCGTGAATAAGTTCAGCGAAGAGAAAGCCGAGATCAAATCGGCGGACTCGCAGATTGCGCAAACAGTCGCTCTGCTGGATGCCGTCGCGAATTACCCAAGTACCACCTTCACTCCCGGCGATCTTGTGCCGATTCTGGCTCAATCCGAGGCATGGGGCAGAACCATGGCCGAGGCAAAAGGCCGAGATGATAAATCGGTCCACATAGCCCGGTCCGCCAAAGTTGGGAACTTTCTACGCAAATTCAGGCTGCGGGGGACGAAGAACGGTGACGGCCACATGGTCTATGAGAGCGAGGCTGCGACTGCGTGCCTTTCAGCTCACGTACCGCAAAACCCTCCGAAGCCTCCGCAACCTCCGTCGCAGAACCCTCGGGAGGTGCAACTCACTGGAAATAGTGTGCCGCCGGAGGGTACGGAGAGTACGGAGGCTTTCGGAATCCCGAACCGGGAAGCGAGTAACGCAAACCATGAATCCTCGGGACGACATCGACTCGATTCCTTGCACTCGGCGAGCGAGGCAGCCGTTGCTGTTTTTCCTAACGACAAGCGCGACGGTACCACTAACGACGCGATGGTAGAGGGAGAAATATGACCGCCATTGAGGTGCTGCACGCTGTTGAGAAAGCTGGTGGGTCGCTGGCACTGAACGGCGGCCAGATCAAGTACACGATACCCAAAGGGGCAGCGTGGCTGCTCCACGAACTCAAGCAGAATCGGGAGGAGTTGGTTGGATTGTTGAGAGAAGGGGGGACTCCTCCACCGATGCCACCCGGCGTTCGGCTGTTGAAATGGGACCCGAAGACCCCTCCAGTTGCGATCGTCCGCATGGGGATCGTCAGCAACGTGGACAAGTTCATCGGCGCGACCGTTCGGCAGCTGCGAGCAAGGCTAGAAGGTAAGGATTTTCTCGCGGGGAACTGGTCGCTGCGCGAGCTAGTTGACCGTCTGGAGCAGGTCGGGGTGGCCGTAGAGATCGAAACCTGTGCGCCCTGCGGGGAGGGCAGCAATGAACGAAACAGCTAAGGCGGATGCCTTGCGCCTGTGCTCTCAAACAGCCAGCACAACGGTCGGAGCAAATGCTCGTAAGGCGCCAGAACCGTTTGTCGATGCAGACGAAGCTGGGCGTTTCGTGAGCCTCCGGCCGCGGCGTGTGTTGGAACTCGCGCGCAAAGGCATCCTCCCTGGCCACCCGTTAGGTTGTGGTGTGCGCAAGGTTTGGCGCTTCCGGTTGTCAGAGCTCGCTTCTGCGATTTGCGCACCTGGAGTAGACTGTGCCCGGCAGTCTCCCGCGCCAAGACAGGAGACCATTTAGAATGGCGCGGTTTCAACGAGGAAGTTTGCGGGTCGAACCCCGCAAGAATGGAGAAACCTGGGTGTTGCGTTACTTCGTAACCAGAGAGACGGATGGTAGGAGGGTCGAACACACGCTTTCAGTGGGGCTTGTGCGAGACTTTCCGAGTGAGTCTGCTGCATGGGCCGAAGTCGAACGCCAGCATCTCAACCAACAAATCAACCAACCGGGCTTTCAAGGTCGCGTGACGTTTGCAGACTTGGCTCACCATTACATGCAGAACGAACTGAGCGAGCAGGCCGACACCGTTGACCCGAAGGCTCGCACAACGATCTACATTTACCGGCACATTTTGAACGACTACCTCATCTCTCGATGGGGTAAGCGTACTGCACTCGGCATCGAGCCGCTCGAAATAGAGAGATGGCTTCAGGCTTTGCGCCGAGAAAAAGGTTTGGCGAACCCCACGCTGGACAAGACGCGCCGTGTAATGTCGATCGTTTACAAGCACAGTCAACGTCACGGATTGATTCCCCGAAGCGAAGAATCCAATCCGCTGCGCTTTGTGCGCTGTAAGACGACAAGCGACTACGAGGCAATCGTTCTGACTCCCGAGCAGGCATTTACCGTCTTGCTCAGCCTGCCGGAGCCCGAACGAACGCTAACGCTCCTGGCTGCTGGAACAGGGCTGAGGATTTCGGAGTGCTTGGGCCTGCAGTGGCAAGACGTAGACTTCGCGAACCAGCTCATTCGTGTCCGGCGCACTTGGGTGCATGGTCATGTGGGTGCTCCAAAGACCAAGGCATCAAAGGCCCCCGTGCCAATGCATTCACTCCTGGCAGAGTCGATTACTAGGTGGCACCAGGAGACACCTTACTCTCAGCCCGACAACTGGGTGTTCCCCAGCTTCCGACTGAACGGTAGAAAACCACGGTGTGCGAACATGCTGGTCGAAGACTATCTCAGGCCGGCAGCGGTCAAAGCAGGAGTGCTGGCGAAGGATGATCCTCATCGGTTCGGTTTTCACAACCTGCGCCACAGTCTCGCTTCGTTCCTCGTTCGCACGAAGACCGACCCGAAGACGGTGCAGACTCTGCTCCGTCACTCGAACGTGAAGACAACGCTTCAGCTTTATGCTCACAGCGTGTCCGAAGATCGGATGGCGGCTCAAGGGTTGGCGCTGGCGGCAATCTTGCAACCGCCGGCGAGCGGCGCAGTGAACTGATCATGGGTGGAGGCTGGGTGGAGAACAACTACGTGATTACCGCTAAAGCTAAGAAAAGAATGGTAGGCACGAGGAGACTCGAACTCCTGACCTCTACCGTGTCAAGGTAGCGCTCTAACCAACTGAGCTACGCGCCTACGGTTTATTTTCAAGCACTTGCCATTTGTAGCTCGCGTCGCGAGGCTACAAATGGCTCCTCTAACCACGACGACCCTTGACTGTCACCAATCCGCGGAAGTTGAACCCGCCGAAATGCGCCAAAACTTGGGTTAGTTGTAAGTCATTTTAACAGACTCTTTAACAGACTCTCCATTGACATCCAACGGTTGGGAGCGGGTTCTTCCGTGGCCGTCACCTCTCGTTCCTGCGGGAAGACCATTCCGACGAGCCGATGCAGCGCGTTCCTTGAATCCGGGCCTGGGAATAGACTTCAAGCGTTACACCTGCAGTTGGCGTGTCGCATCAGCTCCTGTACGACCTTCACGTCCTCCCCATTCGCTATCAGCATGGTGGAAGAGCTGTGCCGACTATGCCGAATTGGTTCTTGCGCAGTCCGGGGCAAGCAGGGCGAATCAGCAGGTACGCCGTTTCGCTTTTCGGCGCCGACGGGTTCTCTGACGATGTGCTGCTGCAGCCCGTCGGCAACGGTTGCGAAGAATGCTTTGCGCTGCTCCTTCATCGTTATTTCCGGCAGGTTTTTGCGCTGGCTTTCAAGATCCTCCGCGAACGGTCCGAAGCCGGAGACATTCTGCAGGAAGTGTTTCTCGCCACCTTCCTTCAGAGATCTAGGTATTGCCCAATTTCCCCGCACGAGTAGCCAATAGGGCTTGAACCACTAGTGAGGTTTGACCGATTCCGCAGCTAAAGGCACTGGGGTGGGGAGCTGCCTTTTTCGAGCTGACGGCAGCAGGCTTAAGTCCCATTTCGGCGGCTGAACCAGTTGCAAAGCCGCCGTCCCGCAGCGACAATCGAAGGCGTGGAAAAAGATGCTGCCCGAGTTCGCGTGCCCTTCGCGCCCGGAGCGATGGTCGTCCTAACGCTGTCCGCTCCCCGGGAAAAATTTTGGGGCATGATCCTTGCGCTGACTCCAGAGGGCGTGAGCCTGAGCGGCATTGAGCTGGCATCCTTTGAAGACCTGGTCGTGATGGTGAAAGACGGTGAGTCGTTCACGCCAGCCGTCGTTTTCTTTCCCATGCATCGCATCGAGCGAATCGACCTCGATGTTCCCGATGGAAACCTTCCATCTCTTTCCCAGCGCTTCGCCGCCAAAACCGGCCAGGAACCTTCCATTTTCTTGCCTTCCACAGGCGCCAATCAGATCGTGAATCGCCGCGATGCAGCACCGGCCGAGTCATCGGTGAACAAGGAACCGGCGTGAAACTTTCGCAGATCTTGACAGCACCCAATCAGCTCACGCTGCTACGAATGATTTTCGTGCCCTTCATCGTGATCCATTTGGTCGAAGGCCGCTATCTCTGGGCCCTCATCGTCTTCGTGATCGCAGGCTTCAGCGATGGCCTCGACGGGTTTCTTGCCCGCAGGCTTCATCAGCAAACTTTGCTCGGTCAATATCTCGACCCCATAGCCGACAAACTCCTGCTGAGCACGATGTTTCTTGTACTTTCCATTCTGCACAAAATCCCCTGGAAATTCTCAGTCGTGGTTTTCAGCCGCGATATTTCCATCCTCGCCGCCAGCGCCGTGCTTTTTGCAATCGCCGGACTAAGAAACTTCAGTCCCAGTATTTTCGGAAAAGCGAACACCTTCTGCCAGATCGCCGCCGTCTTTTTTGTTTTGCTCTTTCAAGTGCGGCCCCTGCGCTGGGTATGGATCGTGCGAACCGTATCCCTGCGCGCCACCTTCATTTTCACGATTATTTCGGCGATCCATTACGTGTTGCTGGTACAACAGCGCTTGCGCGCTCATCCTCAGGCAAGTGCAACCGCCGCGACGGCGCCAAAGTGAATCGGCTTTTTCATCCACAGTTCTGCAAAATTTGACCCCCTTTCGCGCGTCCCCCTAGAATCGTAGGTTCGTCGCTGCGGCTCGATCTCACCATGGCCCTGAGCCTTTACAACACCATGTCTGCGAGCGTGGAGGAATTTCGTCCTCTACGTGATAACGAAGTCCGCATGTACGCGTGCGGACCCACTGTCTACGACTACGGTCATATCGGCAACTTCCGGACATTTATCGCGATCGACATTCTGCGCCGGGTTTTGCGGCAGAGCGGGTACAAGGTAAATCACGTCATGAACATCACCGACGTGGACGACAAAATCATCCGCAACTCTGCTCGCGATGGCGTCACTGTTCAGCAATACACGGCAAAATATGAACAGGCATTCCTGGAAGACGCGACCATGATCGGCATCGAACCGCCGACTCTGGTACGGGCCACGGAGCACATCCCGGAGATGGCGGAGTTCGTGGCCAAACTCGTCGAAAAGAGCTTCGCCTACCGCGCTGAAGACGGCTCCTATTACTTTCGCATCTCGAAATTCCCGCAGTATGGGCGGCTTTCCAAGAAAGACTTCAGCGGAATGCTCGACGGCGCGCGCGTCGACGTCGACGAATACGATAAAGACAGCGCTCGCGACTTCGCCCTCTGGAAAGCGCCCAAGCCTGGAGAATCTTCCTGGGATACCTCGATCGGCCGCGGCAGGCCGGGCTGGCACTTGGAGTGCTCGGTGATGTCGATGAATGCGTTGGGCGAAACTTTCGACCTGCACGCTGGAGGCGAAGACCTCATCTTTCCCCATCACGAAAACGAAATCGCGCAGTCGGAATCACTCACGGGGAAAACCTTCGCCCGTTTCTGGTTTCACGCGCGGTTCCTGCTGGTCGAAGGCGAGAAGATGTCGAAGAGCCTAGGCAACTTCTTTACCTTGCGCGACTTGGTGCTGAAGGGGCACAAACCGTCGTCAATCCGGTACCTGCTCGCTTCTGTTCCTTATCGCAATCAGTTGAATTTTACCTTCGACGGCCTGAAACAAGCCTCGGTTTCTGTCGAGCGCTTGCGCAACTTCTACGTCCGCTTGACGGAAGGTCATTTTGCTGACGGCTCCAGTGACGAGATACAAGCGCTTGCCCACGAGACCATCGACCGCATGAGGGCCGCGCTCGACGACGATCTCAATACCGCGCAGGCGCAGGCGGCCATTTTCGAGATGGTACGTCGCGTCAATTCGGCGCTTGATGCGAAAGTGATTAAGAAAGGCGACGTCCCAGCGCTGCTGGGGGCGCTCGCCAAGTTCGATGAAATCTTCGCCGTGCTCAAAGATGATGACGGCTTTAAGATGAAGCAAGTCTTTGATTGGGCACTGACGGAAGGGCACGAGAAAGACATCAGTCCCGAACTGCACGAAGCCGTGCAGTCTGGTCAACTCTTCGACGCAGACATCGAAAGGAAAATTGCGCAGATGGAGAACGCTCGCCGTGCCCGAGACTTCAAAGTTTCGGACACCTTGCGTGCGGAACTCACAGCTGCCGGGATTGTCATTGAGAACACCAAAGACCGTGTGCGCTGGCGCCGAAAGTGACACGGTTTCCGCAGAACCCCGCTCCGGGAGTGTTAAGCTGAAGGCTGATAGCTGACTCCTGCTTTTATGAAATCCCTCGACGAATACCTCAGCGAGGCCGAGCAAGCTCACGGTCACCTCTGCGCCGGACAGGTTCTCGGCGTGCGACTCGCCATGCTGGGCTTGGCTAAACTCGGCATTGACGACCCTGGCGGAAAAGACCGCAAGCGGTTAGTCACCTTTGTCGAGATCGACCGCTGCGCCACCGACGCTGTTGCTGTGGTCACCGGTTGCCGCCTCGGCAAGCGTGCTCTGAAGTTTCGCGACTGGGGAAAAGTTGCAGCCACGTTCGTGGACGTAAGCACCAACAAGGCCGTTCGCGTCGCCGCCAAAGAATCTTCCAAGACGCTGGCCCGCCAGATGCATCCGGAACTTACGGACAAGAATCAGCAACAGATGTTGGCCTACCGAGAAATCTCAGATGACGATCTGTTTACCACGCAGTGGGTGAAAGTTGACTTACCGCCCGAGGAATTTCCCGGATATAAAGGAGAGCGGGTGGTATGCGCGCAATGCGGCGAAGGAATTAATTTTCGGCGCGAAGTATGGCGCGACGGCGCGGCGTTCTGCCGTGCGTGCTTGGGAGACAGTTACTATCGGGCAGTCTGATTGGCTACGCCGCCTGCTCGTAGGCATGCGCCACCCGCAGAATCGTGGCTTCGTCAAAATGCCTGCCCAGAATCTGCAGGCCAATGGGTAACTTTTCTTTGGTCTCGCCACAAGGGACTGAAATTCCCGGAATTCCTGCCAGATCCGCCGTCACCGTGTAGACGTCCGCGAGATACATCGCCAAAGGATCATTCGACTTCTCGCCCAAGCGGAAAGCCGCCGTCGGACTCGTCGGGGTGACTATCGCATCCACTTTCGTGAACGCCTCTTCGAAATCGCGCACCAGTAGCGTGCGCACCTTCTGTGCCTTCAAGTAGTACGCGTCGTAGTAGCCAGCACTCAGAGCGTAGGTGCCAAGCATGATGCGCCGCTTGACCTCGGTGCCAAATCCTTCATCCCGGCTGCGCCGGTACATCTCCGAAAGCGATTTCACCCCCGGCGCGCGGTAACCGTAGCGTACGCCGTCGTAGCGCGCCAGATTCGACGACGCTTCCGCCGTGGCCACCAAGTAGTAAGTCGGAATTGCATACGGCGTGTGCGGCAGTGAAACCGGCACGATTTCGCAGCCCAGATGCTTTAGCTCGTCAATCGCCGCCACCACCGCCTGACGAACTTCGTCATCCAATCCCTCGCCAAAATATTCTTTGGCAACTCCGAGCCTTAGTCCGCGCACCGGCTTGTCGAGCTCGGCAACGTAATCGGGTACCGGCAAATCAGCTGATGTTGAGTCCATGGGATCGCGTCCGGCGATGGTGCGCAGCGCACTGGCCGCGTCTTTTACCGTCTTCGCCAGTGGTCCAATGTGGTCAAGCGACGAGGCAAAGGCGATCAGTCCGTTGCGCGAAACCCTGCCGTAAGTCGGCATCAGACCGACCACTCCACAAAAGGACGCAGGTTGCCGGATCGATCCTCCGGTGTCCGAGCCCAGCGCGACCACGGCCATGTCTGCCGCTACCGCCGCCGCTGCCCCGCCGGATGAACCTCCCGGCACCCGGGTCAGATCACAAGGATTGCGTACCGGGTGAAACGCCGAATTCTCGTTCGATGATCCCATGGCAAACTCGTCGCAGTTCGTCTTGCCCAGCACTACCGCGCCTGCGGCTTCCAGCCGCGCGACTGCCGTGCAGTCATAAGGAGGAATGTAATTGGCAAGAATCTTCGATCCCGCGGTCGTGCGCACGCCGCGTGTGACCATCACGTCTTTGATGCCCACCGGAACGCCGCCCAGCGCCGGCAGGGGCTTTCCCTCCGCGGCCATTCGATCGATTCGATCCGCTTGCTCCAGCGCACGCTCTTTCGAGAGCGTGAGAAACGCGCCGACTTGCCCGTCTTCTTTCTGGATGCGGGCATAGTGCGCTTCTGCCAGTGCCAGCGCCGATGTCCGGCGTTCCTGTACGCCAGAGCGCGCGGCGTCAATGGTGAGTGAGGTTAGGTCCATCGAGAGGAAGTGGTCAGAATTGAGAACGCGGAAGGAGAGCCAGACCGAATCGATAGTCCGGCGCCCGGACTTCTGTCCTTCGCGCTTATCTTTATTTACTTCATCTTTCAATCACCTTCGGAACTTTGAAGAACACCCCGTCGGAATCGGGTGCATTTGCCAGCGCTTCTTCGCGGGGCAACGACTTGCGCAATCCTTCCGGAATATCTTCCCGGCTGGCATAGGAGAATCGCTCGGTTCCCTGCTTCGATCCATCCACGCCATAGCGGTCGGAGACCTGAGCCATCGGCGCCACGCTCGAGGTGTCCAATTCATTGAGCCGGTCGACGTACTGAAGAATCGAGTTCAAGTCTCGCACCATGCCCGCCTGTTCTTCCGGTGTGAGTTCCAAATTAGCCAAGCCGGCAACGTAGGCGACATCCTTCTCCGTGACTTTCATAATCTGATTCCAGCGTTCGATGGAGCGATGCCGGCATTGTCTCATCTGGAACGGGTGCCCGCGCCCGCCTCATGGGCAACAAGGTCAGGCGCAACAACGACAAATTCAATTCGGGACACCGTCTGCCCTGCGTATCGATTGATCATCGCCACATACCGCGGAGCCAATGCTTGCAACTCGCGCTTCCATCCCGTATCCGCAACCTCGACGCGCAAGATTCCCGCTGCAAAAGTAACCGCCCGTGTGCGCTCTGCCACAGCCGAACCACAAACCAACGGCCAAGCCAATACGGGCGCCTCATTCCGTGGAACTCGCCGCATGGACCCAGCCACAACCCCCTCCAAGCGGGTGCCGGCCTGCTCCAACTCTACGTTTCTCTGAACAAACCTCATGATTCTCCACCACCAAGATGCGGCCGCGGCTTTCGATTCTAGCACTCCGCCGGCGAGGTCGATGCCGGTGGAAATCACCCCTTTAGAGTGGAAATTCTCGCCGCACGAACTCCATCGCTGCCTGTCGCGAAGACAAGTCCCCCTCAAGCTGTGCATTCTCTACGGCATCCAAAATCTTACGAAATTCAGGTCCGGGTGAATATCCGGCTGAGATCAGATCTTCGCCACTCACCAATCGCGGCGGCCGCATCTTTTCCGGCGGAATCTCCGAAAGCTTCTTTTGGACGAATTCGTAGGAATCCAAACCCCCGTGGCTGGCCAGGCAGTCAGCGCGATGCAAAGCCAGATGCTCTTCGAAGTGGGGCATGCGTAGAAATTTCTTGAGCGTCGATTCGCTCATGCGTGTGGCCTGCCCGAAACGCATGTGGTGATCCACCAACGCCGAAACCTGCTGGGTATCGTCGCCTGAAAGACGAAGGCGACGGCAAATTTCTTCCGCCATCTTCACCCCAACATCCACATGCCCGTCGAAACGAATGCGGTCCGGCGCCACGCGAAACGTCGCCGGTTTGCCCACATCGTGCAGCAGCGCGCCCCAAGCCAGCGTGGGAGGGCAGGGATGCGGCAGATTCTCCAGCAGCAGCAGGGTATGCACAAACACGTCGCCCTCAGGATGAAACTGCGGAGGCTGCGCGACGCCCTTCATCGCGGAAATCTCTGGCAAGATTTCACCTAACAGGCCGCTCGCATCGAGGAGCAGGAATGCGTCCCGAGCATGGCCCTCGGTAAGCATCTTAGTCAGCTCATCGCGCGCGCGTTCTCGCGAAACAACGTGAATCTCGGGGGCCAGCTTTTGGATTGCTGCCCATGTAGATGGCTCGATCGAATATCCGAAACGTGCTGCCAAACGCAGGGCACGCAGCATGCGCAATTTATCTTCGGCGAAGCGCCTCTCGGGATCGCCGATCGCGCGGATGATCTTGTTCTCAAGATCCCTTCGCCCGCCCACGAAATCAAGCACTTCGTCGGTCAACGGATCGAGCAGCATCCCGTTGATAGTGAAGTCGCGCCGGGCGACGTCTGCGCGCGGATCCTCGCTGAAACGCACCTCATCCGGGTGTCGTCCGTCCGAATAACCAATATCGCTGCGGAACGTGGCCACTTCTACAACCGATGCTTCGGAGGGGGCGCACGCAGCTACGTCTCCATGATCAGAATTTTTCTTAGAGACGTCGCGGGCAACGTCTTTCGCCGGCAGCGGCACCAACACCACGCCAAACTGCGCCCCGACCGCAAACGTCTCCGGAAGAATCTCCATCACTTGGAGCGGCGTGGCGCTGGTGGCCACGTCGTAGTCCGCAGGCTCGCGTCCCAACAGCAAGTCGCGCACACATCCGCCCACGAGATAAGCTTTGTGGTCATGTTCGCGCAAAGTGCGCACAATCGAGCTGGCAAAATCCTTGAGCACGGCGGCCAAAGAACTCCTTAGCAGATAATATATGGGTTATGCCCGACGTCTTCATCCTAGGCATCGAGAGTTCCTGCGACGAGACCGCCGCCGCCGTTGTGCGTTCGGGCGCTGAAGTCATCTCCAACGTCGTTGCCTCTCAGATGGCCGTCCACCAACCCTACGGCGGTGTCGTGCCGGAGCTCGCCTCGCGCGAGCACCTCCGCGCCATCGTCCCTGTGGTACGTCGGGCGCTCGCTGAAGCGAAACACTCCTACCAGTCACTGGACGCCATTGCCGTTACGCAGGGCCCTGGTCTGGCCGGCGCTCTGTTAGTCGGCATTAGTTATGCCAAAGCGTTGGCATTCGCGCTCGATAAGCCGCTGATCGCCGTCAATCACCTTGAAGGACACATTCACGCCGTGCTGCTGGAGGAGAGGCAAAAAGGCAATTACGGGATGCAGTTTCCCGTGCTTGCACTCGTCGTCTCAGGCGGCCACACGCACTTGTATCTGGCGGAGCAGGAGAACGAAGGCTGGACTTACGAGAATATCGGCCGCACCCGCGACGACGCTGCCGGCGAAGCCTTCGACAAAGTCGCCAAGCTGCTCGGCCTCGGATATCCCGGAGGTCCCCTGATCGACGGACTCGCCCCGCACGGCGATTTCAGAGCGGTGAAGTTCCCGGTGGCACAAATCAAACATCGCGACCGTCGCGACGGAGCCGATTCGCAGCAAAGCGACAATCATGTTCGTCCGCGTTTCGATTTCTCCTACAGCGGCATCAAGACTGCGGTCCTGCGCTACGTTGAGACTCACACTCTGCAGGCGTCCATCGAGGGCCGCCGCCGAGCTCTGGTAAAGACCTCGAAACCCACCATCGACGACTATCTTGCGCACTGCGACAAACAAACTCTGAATCTCGTGGCTTCCTTCCAGCATGCCGTCGTTGAAGATCTGGTAAGCAAAACCCTGGCCGCCGCCCGGACTTATGATGTTGCAACTCTGCTCGTGACCGGTGGGGTCGCCGCGAATAACGAATTGCGCGAGCGCTTCGACCAGCAGGCCTCTAGCGACGGCCTGCCGGTCTATTTCCCTTCCCGCCCGCTTTCTACCGACAACGCGGCTATGATCGCCGCCGCGGCCTATCCAAAGTTCCTGGCAAAGGATCTTGCACCCATGAACTTTTCAGCAGAAGCAGGAATGGCGTTGCGATGAATGAGTTTTTTACTTTCGAACTTCGAGGCGTGGTCCAACCCTTCATGCCGCAACCAGGCTGTTCGCAAGTGAGCTGAAAACTAAGAGCTGAAGGCTAAGAGCCAACAGCTGAAAGCTTCCACTATTTCCCCGCGCTCTTCTTGCGGCTGGCTTTGCCGAGGACTTTCTCCAACCCTTTTTCCAACTGGCTTTCGATGTCAATATCTTTATAAATGGCGAAATCGGCACGTTTTTCTGATGTATCGAAGCCACTGCCCCGCCCAGCCACGATTATGATTGGGATCTTTGCTGTCTCGGGCTTGCTCTTGAGCGCACTGATCAATTCGGTACCCGACATTCGGGGCATTTTCACATCGGTAATGATCAGGTCAGGCTGCACGCGCGAGAGAACTTGCAATGCCTCCACTCCATTCGTGGCCGACTCCACCGCAAATCCGCGTTCTTCCAGAAAGCGGCACACGGTGTACCGGATCAGCATGGAATCATCAACCACGAGGGCTACGTTTGACATATTTCCTGGGGGGAAGAGTGCACACATCCCCGGCCCGGAGATTAACAATGTAGTTCTTGCGGCACAAGGTCTAAAGACACAGCAGGGTTACGTTCGTCATTCGGGGTACTTGCAGATTACAACTCGCCGCCCTGAGTGCGCTCTTCGATGCTCATGTCCTCAAATTCACTGGACTCGAAAATGTCCCCGCATTCCAGGCATTCGACGAACTCGGCGTCATCTTCGCGGCTCACAATCTGCACGCGCGGGTGCTTGCAGGGCTGCTGGTTGGTTCCGTTGGGAGTATTCAAGGGCGGCTTTGAAGTCATAAATCCGGAAGTGTTGCCCTCCTGGCGGAGGAGGGACACAGTTTCGCAGGAATTTCCCGGTATTGTAGAACGGGTTCTTCGCTTGTCAAGTCCTCTCGGGGTGAGAACTGTGTAAAATTCTTTGCGCCACCCGAACGCCATTGAGGGCTTGGCGGAGGCTCAGGTCGGCAAGGATCTCTTAGCACAACACCCGAAGACTCTAAGCCATTCAATCTGCGATAGTTACCATTCAGACTCGATGGTTTGCCATTGCCTGTGGGTGCTTGCCCTATGCGACGGGAAGGGCGTAGAATTAATTACGACTCAAAAGGTCGGATTTGTATCCGACCAAAGTGGTCGGATTGTGTCGGCTGAGGTCGGATTGTCGGATGCTAAAACTAACGAAAAAAGCTGACTACGCGCTTATGGCCATGAAGCATTTGGCTGAGCACGCGGACGAAGGAGCCTGCAGCGCCAAAGATGTTGCCGATTCATACGGCATCCCGCTTGAGGCGTTAGCAAAGATTCTGCAACGCCTGGTCAAGGCTGGGTTGCTGCACTCGCAACACGGGATGAACGGTGGGTACACGTTGGCCCGCGAAGGGCGCACGATTTCCGCTTTCGAGGTAATTCAAGCCATCGAAGGCCCTCTTTTTATTACCTCGTGCGTGACCGTACGCGGCGAGTGCGATCAAACAGATCGTTGCACAATCCGCGAACCGCTGCGCAAAGTAAACGAGAGTATCGAGGCAGTGCTGAAGCGCATCAAGATTTCACATATGACAGAGGAACCGGAAACCGTCGAAATCCGCGCGACCAAACCGGCGGAATTGGTGACGATAAGTTGACTCCATGCCCATATTTCAAGCATCAAGATGTCATAGCAGCAGGAGAGAGCAATCATGAGCACTGAAGTAAAAGTCCCCCAGGTTCGGAAAAACGACGCTCGACAAAACGAAGTTCGCCGAGGTGACCTTCCACAAAGCGACGTTCAGCACACAGCGCCAAAGGGTGTGAAGCTGCCCATCTACATGGACAACCACGCCACCACCCCCATGGACCCTCGGGTGTTGGAGGAAATGCTGCCCTTCTTCATGGAGAAATTCGGCAATGCCGCCAGCCGTAATCACTCCTTTGGATGGGCCGGCGAGGAAGGTGTTGAGACGGCCCGCGAGCGCGTCGCCAAACTCGTTGGCGCAACCACCAAAGAGATTATTTTCACCTCTGGCGCCACGGAGAGCGACAACCTTGCCATCAAGGGTGTGGCCGAGATGTACCGTGAGAAGGGCAACCACATTATCACTGCGGTTACCGAACACAAGGCGGTTCTCGACACCTGTAAGCGCCTCGAGAAGTACGGCTATCGTGTGACTTACTTGCCGGTCCAGAAGGATGGCTTGGTCAATCTCGATGACCTCAAGCGTGCCATGGACGACAAGACGATTCTGGTTACCATAATGGCCGCTAACAATGAAATCGGCGTGCTCCAACCGGTGGCCGAAATTGGCAAACTGTGTCGCGAGCGGGGCATAATTTTCCACACCGACGCCACCCAGGCTGTCGGCAAAGTGCCAGTTGACGTCAATAAGCAGAACGTCGACGTCATGTCGATCTCCGCCCACAAGATGTACGGGCCAAAGGGCGTCGGTGCCCTGTACGTACGCCGTAAGAATCCACGCGTGCAGATTTCAGCCATTATCGACGGCGGCGGACACGAACGCGGCATGCGTTCCGGCACGCTCAACGTCCCCGGCATTGTCGGACTGGGTAAGGCATGCACCGTTGCTTCGGAGGAGATGGCTCAGGAATCTTGCAAGCTGGCGGGCCTGCGCAATCGCCTGCGCGATCGCATTATGGGCCGCCTGGACGAGGTCTATCTCAATGGCTCCGGCGAGCATCGCCTGCCGGGCAATCTGAACATTAGTTTTGCCTACGTGGAAGGCGAGTCGTTGCTGATGGGAATCAACGACATAGCAGTTTCGAGCGGATCCGCCTGCACCTCCGCGACGCTGGAGCCATCTTATGTATTAAAGGCTTTGGGCACGGGAGACGATCTCGCTCACAGCTCGATCCGCTTCGGACTCGGCCGCTTCAACACCGAAGCCGAAGTCGATTATGTGGCTGATCGGGTCATCGAAACCGTCGAACGCCTGCGCGAGCTTTCACCCCTCTACGAAATGGCGAAAGAGGGCGTAAACCTGAAAGACGTGAAGTGGGCAGGCGAGTAAGGCGGGAAGGATAAAGCCCCGTTAGGGGCGACCGATAATGGCCCAGCGCTTCAGCTCTGAGTAGAGCAGTAATAAAAATTCAAAGTTCCGTAGGGACGGCTGAAAACGCTCCACGGTTCAAGTAACGAAATTTAGGAGACCAACAAATGTCATACAGCGATAAAGTTCTGGATCATTATTCCAATCCTCGAAACGTCGGCTCGATGGATAAAAGCAGCGCGGACGTGGGCACGGGCCTGGTCGGCGCTCCCGAATGCGGAGACGTCATGAAGCTGCAAATCAAGGTCAACCGCGACACCAACGTCATTGAAGACGCCAAGTTCAAGACGTTCGGCTGCGGCTCCGCGATCGCATCCTCATCGCTGGCCACCGAATGGGTCAAGGGCAAGACCGTGGACGAGGCTCTCGCGATCAAGAATATGGACATCGTGAAGGAGCTCTCGCTTCCTCCAGTAAAGATCCACTGCTCGGTTCTGGCAGAAGATGCCATCCGTGCGGCGATCGGCGATTGGAAGAAGAAACAACAGACAGCACAACCAGTTACGGCCGAAGCGAAATAGTGGCACGGACGGATTCGTACCGGCGGATTTGCGACGTCATAACGTTCGTAGGGGATGGATTCGTATCCGGGCATGCCGCCAGCGTAGCCAATCACGTAGGGCTTTGGCGGCTGTCGTAAGCCAAGCAGGCTTTAGATGACCACGCAAACAGAAGAAAAGACGACCCCCAGAACGCCTGCAGGCAAGAGCATCCAGGTGACTGAGAAAGCTCTAGCCAAGGTGCGCGGTGCCATGGCGAAAGAGGGCATCTCGGCTGACCAGGGCGGATTGCGTCTCGGCGTGCAGGGGGGCGGATGCTCGGGCTTGAGCTACAACATTCGTTTCGACACGCAGCCCCGCGAACGCGACCGCATCTTCCAATACGGCGACGTGCGCGTCTTCGTGGATCCCAAATCGTTCATCTACCTGCACGGTATGACCCTCGATTATCAGGAGACCTTGATGCAGCAGGGATTCGTATTTGTAAATCCCCAGGCAACAAAGTCGTGCGGCTGCGGAACGTCATTCTCCGCATAACCGCCTGCGAGCGGGCGTCAACGCCCGCCCGGTAATTTGCACCACGGCGCTACCGTTTCTGCCCGGCTGAGCCTTGGGCCAGGTGACGGGAGAAGCTGCCGTGGTGAATGTGTCTTAGGCGGCTGGGGAAGAACTCACAACTGTGTGCGCACCGTGGAAGAGCGGCGCTTAAGCGCCGCGTGAAGCGTCCAGAATCAGGGTGGGCTTCAGCCCCCGAGGTTTGGTAGGCGCAATCTCTACAAAAACACGTAAATGGCGAATTCATTACAAACCGCGACATCAACCCCTGCGCAGCACGTCCCCCAGTCCTGCTGGTCATGCGGCACCATGGGCGCAGCCCATTTCTGCAATGCTTGCGGTAAGGTTCAGCCCGCGGCTCCTGTGGATTACTTCACATTCTTCGGACTGCCGCGCAAGTTGAATGTCGACGTTGCCGCCCTCGAGAAGGATTTCTACCTGCTGAGCCGCAAGCTGCATCCGGATGTTGTCGCCCAGGGAAGCCGCCTGGAACAGGAATGGAGCCTGCAACAGAGTTCGTTGCTGAATGACGCTTATCGAACCTTGAAGGATCCCGTTCGACGCACCGAATATCTCCTGCGCATTGAAGGTGTGGAACTGGAAGAGCAATCGAAAGCCGCGACCGACAAAGCCCGCAATACGGGCGAGGTCAAGAAGCAGATTGTTCCGCCCGACCTGCTGGAAGAAGTCTTCGAACTGAACATGCAACTGGAAGAGCTGCGAATGCAGAAAAAGATAGGCGAGGACGATCCCGCCCTACTTGAAGAAATCGGCAAGGAAAAGCTGAAGCTCGAAGAGAAACATGAAGCACACTTACGGGATTTGAAAGCTTATTGGAGCAACTGGGATACCCTGATCGAGCGCGAGCAACACGGCGATGCCGTCTCGTCGGAGGAGCGCAAGCGAGCGCGAGACAAAATGGTGGATTTGCTAAACCGCCGCAACTACGTACGCAACCTGGTGCGGGATGTGAATGAGGCGCTGGAGCAGTAGCATTCAGCACTCCGTGATCAGCGTTCCGTCACTGCGGTTCTGGTTGAAGCTGCAGCTGATCTCGCTCGAGCCAGTGCTGAGCGCTGAATGCTAAGCGCGTAACGCTGGCGCGTGCAGCAGCAAACTGGGCTTTCTATGGCTACTGATCACATCGTTGGCATCGACCTCGGCACCACGAACTCGCTGGTGGCATTTATGCAGGGGGACAACCCTGTCGTAATCCCCAGCGACGATGGCTCTCACCTGGTACCGTCCGTTGTCGCCCTCGACAGGAAAGGTCAGCCCATTGTCGGCAATGCCGCACGCAACTCACTGATCAAGACGCCGGAGCGTGCGATCTATTCCGTGAAGCGTCTGATGGGCCGGGGGGTTGAAGATATTCAACAGGAGTTGAAGCTCTTCCCTTTCCGTCTCGCCGAAGACCTGCAAGCTGGCGAAGTTCTGCGCATCAAGCTCGGGGAGAGGACTTTCACTCCGCCCGAAATTTCCGCGTTCATTCTGCGCCAGCTCAAGCGCAACGCCGAACGGTTCTTCGGAGCTCCGATCACAAAAGCTGTCATCACAGTCCCTGCGTATTTCAACGACGCGCAGCGTCAGGCCACCAAAGACGCTGGCCGCATCGCTGGTCTCGAAGTCCTACGCCTGGTGAATGAGCCCACTGCCGCATCGCTAGCCTATGGCCTCGACAAAAAGCAGAACGCGATCGTCGCCGTCTATGATCTCGGCGGCGGCACTTTCGATATCTCGATCCTCAAGTTACATGACGGAATCTTCGAGGTCGTCGCCACTAACGGTGACACCCATCTTGGCGGCGACGATATCGACAACTTGCTGATCACCATCGCACTCGACGACATTGGTGGCGACATGGGTGTCGACCTTCGCCGCAATGCCGAAGCTGTGCAGACCATTCGCAAAGCCGTGATCGAAGCCAAGATTGCGCTCTCGTCGCAGTCTTGGATCAGGCTCGACATCGAATTGCCCGGAGGCAAGCCTTATCAGCGCGAGATTACGCGGGAACAGTTTGAACAATTGATTCAGTCGATCATCGACCGCACCGTCGGGCCCTGCAAGCAGGCCATGAAAGATGCTGGCCTCAAGCTGGAACAAATTGATGAGGTGGTTCTTGTCGGCGGCTCAACCCGCATTCCCAAAGTTCGAGCGCTGGTGAAGGATCTCTTCCAGCGCGAGCCGCACACGGGTTTAAACCCAGATGAGGTCGTCGCCCTCGGCGCGGCGGTGCAGGCCAACATTCTCAGCGGCGGCTCCGAGGCCACAGAGAACATGTTGTTGCTCGATGTCACGCCGCTTTCGCTTGGCATCGAAGTCGCAGGAGGAGTGACCGACAAAATTATTCTGCGCAACTCCACCATTCCTGCCTCGGCAACGCAACACTACACCACGCAAGTCGACGGACAGGCCAACGTTGCGATTCACGTTTTGCAAGGCGAGCGCGAATTGGCCAGAGATTGCCGTTCCCTCGCGCGCTTCGATCTCAAGGGCATTCCTCCGATGGCAGCGGGCATTGCTCGTATCGAGGTAAAGTTTCTCATCGACGCCAACGGCATCTTGCATGTTTCGGCACGTGAGCAGCGCAGCGGCAAGGAATCCGAGATCGAAGTTCAACCCAGTTACGGACTCACCGACGAGCAGGTCGAAGGCATGATCCTTGATTCCTTCGACAACGCCGAAGAAGACTTCCGCCGTCGCCAGGTCATCGAGGCCGGCAACGAAGCCGACACAATCCTCGCCGCGCTCGACAAAGCTAAGAAGAGTCCCGCGTGGGGTCAGCTCACGACCAAGGAAAAGAAACAGATCGCAAAAATGGAAAAGGCGCTGACTGCGGTGAAGAGTGAGGACGATTACCATGCCATCCGCAAGGCAATCGAGGCCCTGAACCAGGGAACGACGCGCCTCGCCGAGTTGATGATGGACAGCGCCGTTTCAACAGCGCTCAAAGGCAAGACGATGGAGCAGGCGGACATGGGCGAAGGCCCGTCCGCGCCGCATCCAGTGGCGAAAGCAGAGTTCGAATAACCAGTTCGAAATAAGTTAGGAGCAGTCATGGCAGAAGATAAAACACATGGAACTGGCACCATGACCGAAGACGCGCCTGCCGGCGAAAACACAGTGCAGGTTACATTCTTGCCCGAGGGCAAGACCGTTCAGTTCGAGCACGGCAAACTGCCGTATGAACACCACGGGAAAGAAGAGTCCCTGCTCGACATCGCGCTCAATTACGGCGTCACTCTCGACCACGCCTGCGGCGGGAATTGCGCTTGCACCACCTGCCACGTCTGGGTAAAGGAAGGCACCGAGAATCTCTCCGAAATGGACGACGACGAAGCCGACCGTCTGGACATGGCCGCTGACCTGCAATTAAACTCTCGTCTCGGCTGCCAGGCACAGATCACGAAACCGGGCAAGGTGGTCGTAGAGATTCCTGCATGGAACCGAAATTACGTGTCAGAAGAACACTGAAAAACAAGCGGTCAGCAGTCAGCCCTCGAGCAAATGCTGTCGGAAGATAATTGTCGCGGTGAACAACCTGCGTTTCGTAAGGGGCCCCGCAACTTCCGCAGCACGCGCGTTGGCTGATTCCTGAATGTTGATTGCTGCGCACAGGAGCTTACAATGCCAAGATCTCTCACCTGGGACGACCCCCAAGACATCGGCATTCTTCTTTCTGAAACTCACCCCGAGATCGACCCACTCTCCGTCCGGTTTACTGATCTGCACCGCTATGTGACCGAACTTCCGGGCTTCACCGGCGATCCCAAGACTTCGAACGAGGGCAAGCTCGAAGCGATCCAGATGGCGTGGCACGAGGAATTTCAAGACCGCACTCAGGGATGACCCGGAAAAACTTTTACATCTTCGTGACAATTGTCACGCGGCGGTAACTTAGTCTGCCAGTAATGCAGGATGTCAGCTCACCTGGGTGACTGACTTCCACTCTCTCTCCAACTACCCAGGGCACGGCGCGCTGTGCCCTGTTTTTATTTTTGCTGGCCCTGATTAAATCAGTCTCGAAAATCGAGCTTTCCATATCAACTTTGAACGCCATGCCTGAAAAAAGTTAGCCGACGTTTGCGGGGGCTGGGTCTTCTATGCTGGCTTCGCGTAGAAATTTTGCAGCTTCTTCCGGGGGCGTGGGATTGATGTAGAAGCCGGTGCCCCACTCGAATCCCGCGGTCTTGGTCAGCTTAGGCATGAACTCGATGTGCCAGTGATAGTGGTCGTTGGTTGGGTCCTGCGCGGGCGACGTATGGATCACCAGGTTGTAAGGCGGATTGTCCAGCACCCGGTCAGCCTTGATCAGCAAATTCTTGAGCGCACGAGCCAGGTTTTCGAACATGTGCGATGACGAATTCTCGAACGCCGATTCGTGCTGCTTGGGCAATATCCAGGTTTCGAAGGGAAACCGGGGCGCATAGGGCGCAAGGGTTAGGAAGTTTTCGTTCTCATCTACGACACGGGTTCCGTTTTCCGTCTCCTGGCGGATGATGTCGCAGAAGACGCAACGCTCCTTATAAAGGAAGTATTGCTTCGATCCCTCGAGTTCCTGCGTCACATTGATGGGCAAAATCGGCAGGGCAATGAGCTGTGAGTGGGCGTGTTCGAGCGATGCTCCCGCCGCTTCGCCGTGGTTCTTGAAGATCAAGATGTACTTGAACCGCCGGTCTTTTTTCAGGTCCAGTATGCGATCGCGGAAGGTCCACAAGACGTCTTCAATACGCTTGGGAGGAAGGGTGGCCAGGCTGGCGGTATGATCGGGCGTTTCGATAATGACCTCATGCGCGCCGATCCCGTTCATTTTGTCGAACATGCCTTCGGCCTGACGGCTCAGATTGCCCTCAATCCCGAGCGCCGGGAATTTATTGGGTACAACGCGGACTGTCCAGCCAGGGGTGTCGCGCTGTAGGGCCGGGCCACCATTTGGATTTGGCCGGTAGGCCTGAATTTCGGGTGGGGTCTTGGTCTCGTTGCCATAGCAAAAGGGGCAAAAGCCGCCTTTGATCTTCATACTTTCGCGGACAAAGTCGGTGGGCCGCTTGGCGCGGTCGGTTGAGATGATTACCCACCGGCCAACGATCGGATCTTTTCTCAGCTCAGGCACGCACTAAATCCTTTCAATGGGTACCCACAAACTTTCTATTTTACGCCGAGAGGGGGCGTTACGAAAGACTTCGATCTGCGGCTTCGATCTGCGGCCGGCTGACTTTCGATTTCTCATACTATACGCTCACCACGTCGAACCTCCACTGGCACGAAGGTGGAATCCGACTTCGACACTCGAGCCCGACTGCGGCAGTCACTTAGTGCTGGCGAGGATATGTGTAGTCATAAGCGGAGGAGATTGCGCGCAATGGGAGGGCTGGCCCATGCTTCCAGTACCACCGAAAGGCTGCCCCATGCCATCGCGGTTTTCGACGGATGGGACTTCGTACGGCGTCCGGCTCGAAAACAGAAATCGCTGCGCCACATTCACCAATCCTCAGCCGCGAAACCGCGAGACTTGGGGCCCCCGGCAGGGCAGCGTAAAGGGCACCAGCCCGCCGATGACTATTGCTTCACCGGAGTTGCAGCCACCCTGGCCACCGCTTTTTTCAGTTCTTCAGGTTTGAACCCGAAGGGGCCGGGTTTGCTCTTGTACGCGACATGGCCGGTCGCATCGATCACTCCTGCGAAAGTGCGGCGATTATAGGGAGGCGGTGGGGAAGTCAATAATATGAAAGCAGTATGCACGATGAAGAAAACAGTTTGCATGAGGCGCCTGGGCTGGCCAGCCGGGCGATCCTCAGAAATAAAATCACCTGTACTCGAAGCACAAACGCGGCACTAGCCTTAGCGATAGGCTTGATGCGCTGTTCCAGGACGCCGACGGCAATGTCAGCTTCAGCGGGATCTTTGCTTCCCATCCAAGTGCTGTGACCTCGGTCACTTGAGGCCGCTTGCACCAGAACGTAAGCTGCAAGAGAGCAAGGAGTACACCCCTGGATAGCCCAGCCAAGGTTCCCGTTCCCAACACTGTTTCTGCCAAACCGATCCCAGCGGCAACCTTGCTTTCGGCAATGTTGCGTGCTTCAACCGGTGTAAGCGACCTGATTTTTTCCCCCGGCAGTCTGCCGCACATCGAGGTGAGCGGCAAGTTGGTTCCGGTCAAAATCACCGGATTACCGCCGCTGACCCCCCAAGACACCCGCCGCATTGCTGAGGAACTTATTGGCGGCAACGAGCAGGCGTTGACGGCGCTCCGAGAGCAGGGATCGTGCGACGTTTCCTACAGTCTGCAGGGTGAATGCCGCTTTCGGGTCAATGTATTCGTGCAGCGGGGAAGCCACGCCATCGTAATGCGGGTCGTTCCCAAAAACATTCCCACTTTCGCCGAACTGAGGTTGCCCGAGCAACTGGCCGACATCACCAATTTGAAAAACGGTATTGTGCTGATTACCGGGCCGACCGGCTCGGGGAAGTCCTCCACCATGGCCGCGATTCTCGACAGAATCAATGAAACCCATGCGTATCACATCATCACCATCGAAGATCCGGTGGAATTCATGCATCGGCACAAGCGATCGATCATTCATCAGCGGGAACTGCACAGCGACACGCCCAGCTTCGCGCTCGCGCTGAGGGCGGCGTTGCGCCAGGCGCCAAAGGTGATCCTGGTGGGCGAGATGCGAGATAAAGAAACCATTGAGATCGCGCTCGAAGCCGCCGAAACTGGCCATCTTGTTCTCTCCACGCTGCACACCATTGACGCCTCGAAAACAGTAGAGCGCGTCGTGGGCGTATTCCCCATGGCTGAGCAGCATGTCATTCGCAACCGGCTGGCAAAAAGCTTCCGTTACATCGTTTCGCAGCGCCTGATCCCGGCAAAAGATGGCAAAAGCCGGGTGGCGGTTCTGGAAATCCTAAAGGCAACCGTGCGCACCCGAGAATACCTCGAAAAAGGCGAACAGGACGGCAAGACCCTGCTGGACGCCATGCGCGACGGCGACACGGAGGGCATGCAGCACTTCGATGGCGGTATCGAGCAGCTAGTTCGCGCTGGCACAATCGAACTGGACACCGGACTGGCCTATGCCACCAACCCCGGCAATTTACGACTGCAACTGGCCGACATTGCTGGAGAACCGCCGCCCGAGGCGTCCCAGCCGGCGCCCGCGCAGAATGCAGATCGCGAACCCGAAATGGTAATTGAGTAGAAGCTTAGGCTGCCACCCTCGCATGCCGGGGAGGGTGGGATATGAGAACCGCCGCGTCTATACGCCTACGAGCTTGATGCACTCTTCAAGTACGTCGACGGCAACGTCGGCTTCCTCTTTGCTGACGACCAGCGGCGGGCAAATGCGAACCGTGCTGGGGCCACATCCCAGGAAAAGCACGCCGCGCTCGAAAGCCCGCTCGACGATGCGGTCGCGCTCGGCGGCAGCATATTCTTTGGTGGCTTTGTCTTTCACGATTTCGACGCCGATCATCAGGCCTCGACCTCGAACGTCGCCTACCAACTTCAGTTTCGAAGGCCAGTCTGCCATGCGCTTGAGCATGTGATTGCCTACCTTGGTTGAGTTCTCGAGCAGGCGCTCCTTCTCTATCACGTTAAGCGTAGCCAGCCCGGCTGCGATACAAACTGGATTGCCTCCAAAGGTTGAAGCGTGCGAGCCGGGGACCCAATCCATGATTTCGGCGCGGGTCATGGTGATGCCCAGCGGCATGCCGGAAGCGATGCCTTTGGCCATGCAAACCATGTCAGGCTCGACCCCGGTGTGCTGGACTGCCCACCACTTGCCAGTGCGCGCGATGCCGCTCTGGACTTCATCCACGACAAGAAGGATTCCATGACGGTCGCAAATGCGGCGCAGCTCCTGCATGAAGATAGTAGGAGCGACTACGTATCCGCCTTCGCCCTGGATAGGCTCGACGAAGATCGCGGCTACTTCCTCTGGCGGGAGGGTGGTCTTGAACACCTTCTCTTCCAGGAAGCGCGCGCAGCCGAGCGCGAAGGCATCGGCTTCCTGCTGGCCGCCGCTGCATCCGCGGTACACATCGGGATAGCGAATATGGGTCACGCCGGGGACGAACGGAGCGAAGCGGCGATGCTGCTGGGGCTTCGAAGCGGTGAGTGAAACCGCGCCCATCGTCCGTCCGTGGAACGCTCCCAAGAACGCGATGATATTCTGCCGTCTGGTGTGATAGCGCGCCAGCTTCAGGGCGCACTCGATGGCTTCGGCACCAGAGTTGCCATAGTAGATCTTGTGCGGTCCCGGCATGGGCGCGATCTTTGAGAGACGCTCGGCCAGTTGCACCATGTTCTCGTAGTAGAAGTCGGTGCCGGACATGTGGATCAGCTCACCGGCTTGCTTCTGGATGGCAGCGACGACATCGGGATGGCAGTGGCCGGTGGAGGTCACGGCGATGCCGGCGGAGAAATCGAAGAACTCATTGCCGTCGACGTCGGTGACCACGATGCCGCGTCCGCTCTTGGCCACCAGCGGATACGAGCGGGTGTAGGAGGGCGAAATATATTTCTCATCGCCGGCGAGGATGCGCTTGGCGTTGGGGCCGGGCAGGGCGGTCTTGAGCTTGGGACCGAAGGTCTTGGTCTCGCGAGCGGCGGGCGCGGTCATGGTCTTGATGGTCATGAAGTCCTCCGAGAGAGTCGTGGGTGGTTAGTGGTTGGTCGCCGGCCAGTCACACTGAGGATGGGTGCAATGTGACCAACAACCGGAACTTGTGATCAGGAGGATTAGGAAGTTAATCGCTACCGAACAGGCTGGGACGCAGACGCGATGGCAGGACAGACCGATAGCGCCGCGGACACACGAGGCAGTCGAGCCAGCACTCGGGCAGATGCGAATTGGGATTCTTGCATAGCATCGGTAACGGTCGGCATTACTGCTTGATTATAGCTTGAAGCGGTCAACTTCGTAACCCCCAATTTCGCAGCGGAACAGGATAGACGCAAGCTGCAAGCGTGCCGAACTCTACGCACCTCAGCCCGAGTAGCGACATTCTCCATCCCTGTGACGTCGCCTTGACCTAGTAGAGTAATTTCATGAAGCGCAATCGCAATCCCAAGGGATCCCTTGGCAAGCATTCACTCAGTTTGGCGGCATTGGCAGTCGTGGTTCTATTGATCGTGCTCTACCGCCAGTCTAACCTGGATACCCACATTGGGGCGTTCTTTGGGAACGCTATCGCGGACTGGACTGGAGTCTTGATAACCGTTGTAATGACCAAGCACCTCTACGAAAGGGGCTGAGCAGAGAGCAAGCAGCCGAAAGGTAAAATGCGGTGGGCGGCGGTGGAATGGCTGCGCGAGCACTCGCTCACTCTGTTTCTTCTGGTCACGGGCATCGCCTGGATAGTGGCATTCAAGGCTATGGACCCGAACAGTAAATGGGGACAAGTGGTCGGCAACATCGTTTCCGAGTGGACCCAGATCCTGGGTTTGGTTCTGATCACCAAGCGCCTGATGGAGGTTGGCTCCAAGGCGCGCTGACGGCGGTGCCTGCTGCTTATGCCCCATCTCCGATCGTTCAAATCAATAGTTCAAATCAATTATTGAACCGGCCGCGCGCTTGCTGCATACTTCGCGCCCAGTTCTGGTCTGCACCACGCGTTTGCGTCCGCGAGGATTGGATCCACGTGGCTCGCGCGCTCAAACAATTCTCGTGAGGAACTTTTCATGTCCACTTCAGTGGCGAGTCCTTCGATCTCTTCTCCAATTTCCACGTTCCGCTCGCGCATCTGGGCGCAAACATCCATCGCGACCTTCATCAGCCTCACCATCGCCCTCTACTTCTGGATCGACTCGCGCTATCCCGCTTTGCTCAAGAAACTCCACAACGGCAAGGGGATTCAGACCAAGGGTGCTCTGAGTTTTGATGCGCTCATGCCGGTGACGCCTGCCATGTCGCTGATGACGCGCATCGGACACACGACGGTGAATTGGATGTGGACCAACCGCATCGGCATGACCTTCGGCATCTGCTTTGGCGCGGCTATGCTGACGCTGCTTTCGACGTTGCCTCGAATACGCGTCAAGAGCACCGCGGGAAATACTCTGCTGGGCATCGCGGCCGGCGTACCGCTCGCTGTTTGCTCAAATTGCGTTGCTCCAATTGGCCGGAGTCTGTTTGTCGCGGGGGCGAGCCCGAATACGGTTCTGGCAACCATGATCAGCTCGCCGACGCTGAATGTCGTGGTGCTGGCGATGGTCTTCGCATTATTTCCGCTGCCTATCGCGTTAGTGCGGGTAGCGGTTCCGCTGGTGCTGTTAGCTTTGGTGCCAGTCATGGTTCGCAAGACAGCGCCAGCAGCTTGGATTTCGCATGCGGTGAACCCATCGCTCGTCGATCAGAACGGATGGTGGCAACCCCTGGGCTTCACGCTGAAAAGCTATCTGAAGAACTTTGCGGGCCTCACTGTGGCGACCGTCCCGCTGATGGTGGTCGCGGCGTTTCTGGGCGCTTTGATCGCAGAGGTTCTTCCCGTCAATCACATTCCCACTACCGTCAGCCTGGTTGGCATTGTTGCCGTGGCATTGGCCGGCACCTTTCTGCCGGTACCCATGGCGTTCGACGTTGCCATCGCATTCTTGCTCATGACGCGCGGAGTTCCAACACCATACGTCGTCACGCTGCTTTGCACGTTGGGCGCATTCAGTATTTACCCAATGCTGATTCTGGGACGCACCATCTCCTGGCGCATCGCAACAGCCCTCTTTGGCTCCGTGATGCTGCTCGGGATCGCAGCGGGTGTGGGTACGGCGTTAATCCAGCACGCCCTCTAACATGCGAGCTCAATCGCGGAAGCACTAGGAATTCGAAGCTTTTTTTGACTTCCCGCAGACCTGGCCTTAGCATTGCTCCACCACGAGAGTGGAGACCTTTCCTTGCTCGACCAGACCATCTCCCATTACCGGATCATCGAGAAGCTCGGTGGCGGCGGCATGGGGGTGGTTTATAAGGCTGAAGATACACGCCTCGGCCGCTTCGTCGCGTTGAAATTTCTTCCGGAGAACCTTTCCCAGGATCGGCAGGCGTTGGAGCGTTTCCGCCGCGAAGCGAAGGCCGCTTCCGCTCTCAACCATCCCAACATCTGCACCATGTACGACATTGGCGAGGAAGACGGACGCGCTTTTCTCGTCATGGAATTTCTTGACGGGGCGACGCTCAAGCACCTGATCGCCGGCCGTCCCATGGAGTGGGAAACGATCCTGTCGCTGGGTATTGAGATTGCTGACGCGCTCGATGCGGCGCACAGTGAAGGCATAGTCCATCGCGACATCAAGCCGGCGAACATTTTTGTGACCAAGCGCGGCCACACGAAGATCCTTGATTTCGGGTTGGCCAAGGTGAAGCTCACTCCTGGCAAAACCAGTGAAGTGCCCGACGTCACCGCGCCGCAAAGCGCGCTCATAGAAGAACATCTGACTAGCCCCGGCTCGACCCTCGGCACGGTTGCTTATATGTCTCCGGAGCAGGCGAAGGGCAAAGAACTCGATTCTCGTACGGATCTGTTTTCCTTCGGCGTTGTGCTCTACGAAATGGCCACGGGTACATTGCCCTTTCGAGGCGAAACCTCGGCGCTCATTTTTCAGGCAATTCTCGATCGTGCGCCGACTTCTCCCATTCGCCTGAATCCGGACCTGCCTGCCAAGCTGGAAGACGTCATCAACAAATTGTTGGAGAAGGACCGCAACTTGCGCTACCAGCATGCGGCGGATATTCGTGCGGACCTGCAGCGCCTGAAGCGCGATACGGACAGCGGGCGCGCAGTCGCGGCCGGATCAAGTTCCACTCCAGCCGCTGAGGAGCATGGCGCACAGACATCGGTAGCGGCGCAGCCTGCGCCCTCTGGCTCGGCGAAATCGGGAGCCGCATCGTCAAGCGCGATGAGCGCTGAACAAAGCAGCGTCACTCCGACGAAGAAGCCATGGAAAGTTCTGGTGCCTGCGGCCCTGGTCGTGCTGGCTGCGCTGCTCGCGGGCGGCCTCTACTGGCGCTCACGGCAATCCGCAAAGCTGACCGAGAAAGACAGTGTCCTGCTCGCTGATTTTGTTAACACCACCGGCGACGGAGTTTTCGACGGGACGCTGAAACAGGCGCTGGCGGTGGAGCTGGAGGAGTCTCCTTATCTGAATATTTTCCCGGAATCGCGGATTCAGGAAGCCCTGCGCTTCATGGGGCGCTCTCCCGATGAACGAGTAACCAGCGCTGTGGCGCGCGAGATATGCCTGCGCGAAGGCGTCAAGGCTATGCTGATCGGTTCCATCTCCAGTCTCGGCAGCCACTACGTGATTACGCTTGAGGCCGTGAACGCACAGAGTGGGGACTCGCTGGCCCGTGAGCAGGCCGAGGCGGAGAGTAAAGAGCAAGTGTTGAAGTCCCTGGACGGGGCCGCATCCAGCTTGCGGAGAAAGTTGGGTGAGTCCATCGGTTCGGTGCAGAAGTTTGCCACACCGCTGGAGGCGGCGACTACGTCGTCACTGGAAGCCTTGAAGGCGTTCAGTCTGGGGCAGGCGGAACACCAGAAGTTTGACGACGCTGCAGCGATCCTGCATCTGAAGCGCGCCATCGAACTGGACCCCAATTTCGCGATGGCGCTGGCTACGCTGGGAGTCGCCTACAGCAATGAAGGCGAGAGCCGTAGCGCAGTCGGATACATTCAAAGGGCATTTGATGTGCGAGACAGGGCTAGCGAACGGGAGAAGTTCTACATTTCTTCCCACTACTACGACACCGGCAGGAGACAACTAGAGAAGGGTGTCGAGATCTATGAGCAATGGAAGCAGACGTATCCTCGTGACAGCGTTCCTCGAGACAACCTGGCGCTCGCCTATGAATCGATGGGCCAGCACGAGAAAGCAGTGGCCAATGCCAGCGAAGCGATTCGCCTTGACCCGAAGGACCGGTACGCCTACCAGAATTTGGCGAGCGGCTATCAATTTCTCGGCCGCTACGACGAAGCGAAGGCCGTCGCGGAGCAGGCAATCAGCCAAAAGGTTGAGCCGTGGACCATCCACTTAATACTTTACAGTCTGGCCTTCATCCGCGGCGATGAAGCCGCCATGCGGCAGGAAGTGGAACGCGCGCTGGAGCAGCCTCAGGTACCGGTGGTACTGCTTTTGCAAGCTCAGAGCGAGTGCGCTCAGGGAAGAGTGAAGAAAGCCAGGTCAAGCTATGCTCGTGCGGTCAGCACGGCCAAGATCCACAATCACCTGGAATTTGCGGCCAGCGCCATGGCGGCCGAGGCAACCTGTGACTCGGAGTTGGGTTTTCCGAAAGAGGCGCACCAGATAATGACTGCGGCGCTCGCCCTCTCTGACGGCAAGGATTCGCGATCCAGCGCCGCCTACGTGTTCGCCCGCGAGGGGGACAGCGCACAATCCCAGAAGCTTGTCGGTGAACTTAAGAAAGAATGGCCGTTCGACACTCTACTCAACCAGGTTTGGCTGCCATTAGCGCAAGCCACGAACGATATCCAGCGCAATCAACCGGCCGAGGCGATTGCGCGGCTCGAGTCAGCCGCGCCCTACGAATGGGGTGGCCCCCCGTTCGGCGCCCTTTACTGGCCCATCTATATTCGCGGCGAAGCCTTGCTTAAAGCGCGAGACGGTGTGAAGGCGGCTGCCGAGTACCAAAAGATTCTTGATCATCGCGGCATTGATCCAACTAGCCCGCTCTATTCCCTGGCGCGGCTGGGGGTGGGGCGCGCTTATGCCCTGCAGGGCGATTCTGCAAAAGCGAAATTGGCTTACCATGATTTCTTCGCTCTTTGGAAGGATGCCGATCAGGATCTTCCAGTTTTGAAGGCGGCCAAGGCGGAATACGAAAAACTGAAGTAGTCAGAACAGCAGACAACAGATGTCTGTTCCCGGCTCTGCAGCCCCGCACCTCCGCAATCTTTAGAATCCACACAGCCATCTTGTGTGTCTGATAGTTGTTAGCTGCCGCCGGTTTTTCCCAACGCAATGTCACAAGCACAACGCCCAAGCCGGTGGATGGTCATTCTTGCCTTTGGATTGGTCTATCTCTTCTGGGGATCGACTTATCTGGGCATCGACATCGCGGTGCAGTCGATTCCTCCCCCGTTGATGTGTGCACTGCGGTTCTCCATTGCCGGCGTGGTTATGCTGGCGTTTTGTGCTTTGACCGGACGCAAAGTCTGGTATTCGCCTAAGCAAATTGCGCTGGCCGCAGTGGTCGGACTCCTGCTGCTAATGGGCGGGAACCTCACGCTCTCCTGGGCGGAATTGGTGGTTCCTTCGGGACTGGCGGCGTTGATAGTGGCCATCACTCCGCTCTGGTTTCTGGTGCTCGACTCGTTGCTACTGGGCGACCATCACATTTCCGGCCGCGGTAAGGCTGGCCTCGCGTTGGGAATTCTTGGACTGTTCGTGTTGTTTTATCCTCAGCTGACTTCATCCACTGCGTTGAGCCGCAAAGAATTCTGGGCTTCGGTGAGCTTAATCGGCGGGTCGTTCAGTTGGGCGCTGGGGTCAGTGCTCTCGAAGCGCTGGCAATCTGGGGTGGATGTGTTCAGCGGAACGGCGTGGCAAGTTACAGCCGCGGGAGCCGGAAACTTTATTTTTGCGTTCGCCCTGGGAGATCTTTCGCCCGTGGTGTGGACGGCCCGCGGGATTGGCGCCACGCTGTATTTGGTGGTGTGTGGTTCATGGATTGGCTACACAGCTTATATCTGGTTGCTGGAGCATGTCCCCACGTCGAAAGTGTCGACGTATGCTTATGTCAATCCTGTGGTTGCGGTCTTCCTGGGATGGCTGATTCTGCACGAGCGGGTCGATCGCTTTATTCTCGCTGGTAGCGCGATTGTGGTGTTGTCGGTCGTTCTGGTTACCAGCGCCAAGGTTAAGACTAAGACCGTGGCAGGAGAGATGCCGGCGGTTGAGGCCACGGGGGACTGAAACAAGGATTCACGTGTGAATGGGCGTCTTACAGGGTTATTCAGTCGCTAGCGCGGATCTGCCGCCGCAGTGGCACCCGCGACCTCATCCAAGAAAGCGACATAAGCCGCGAGCAAGCGATAGGTTTGGTAGTAGTCGTCGAGACGGATAACCGAAAGCTTGTCCTTCGATGAGTGAATGATGTGGGCATTCCAGGTCTCTTGGGTCAGTGAGTGTATCGTGATGCTGGGAATTTTGCGCGCTGCAAACTGCTCCGAGTCTGTGCTGCCAACTTGCTCCACATTAACTCCTGAGATGGGCACGTTCAACTGCCTGGCAATGTACCCAAGTGCACCCTGTAGTCGCTTGTCCGAATGACTCGACCAGATCTCTGTCGGTGCCAGCCCCAGCGTGTCCAGATTCACCATGGCCTCGGCCGCAAAGACCTGTTCCTTGGTCATTTGTCGGACATAAAACCGCGATCCGACTTCACCCACCTCTTCGTCCGTGAAACCAATGAAAATGTAGGTGTGCTTGCGCGGTTCACTCTTTACCGCTTCGTACAGGGATGGCAGCAGCGAGGCACCGCTCCAGTTGTCGACGACTCCGTCACCTTCGGAAACACGATCGAAGTGCGCTCCTACAATGATGACCTTGTCGGAGCTGCCCGGTAGCAAGCAAATGACGTTAGGCAGTCTGGATCCCTTCACTGCCTGTGCGGAAACGTGCTGCTGGTCGCAACCAGCTTCAGCAAACATCTTCTTGAGCGTTGCCTCGCGTTGCCTGTTATCGCCGCCATATCTTCTCAGACGGGCTTCGACGACCTGGCGCGAGACCGCATTGTCGCGTACGCTATCGGCGCTAGGGCCCATCCCGTGCAGCAGCAACATAATGGCCGCTGTAGCACAACACGTTGACCGCGGAATCAGATTAGACATGTGTCTAAGATAGTGCCGCTGAGTCGCATTGTCGTCAGAAAAGCCAATCTGACCGACGTGCCATCGTCGCCTTTTTTGAAGTTCGGGTATGCTGATGGTTAGGGCTCTTCCACTTGGCGAATTGCACAGATTGCGGACGTGAGTTGTCAGGACTTTCATGGGGAGATGCCAAGGGCGTGTGTCCTGATTGTCGCAAAGCGACGGTGACATATTCCAACGCCTCGGCTGACATACCTCCACCAGCAGCCCAACCTGAGTCCAAACTGGCCTTCACAGCTCGGCGGGAACCTTTCACTCTGGCCCTGGTCGCAGCCAACCTTGCGGTATTCGTCTTAACGGTGGTTAGCGGCATATCTCCACTGCAACCCACCGTTCAACAACTCCTGCGGTGGGGCGCAAACTGGGGTCCGCTATCGCTAGGGACGCAGCCCTGGCGCCTGTTGACGTCGAATTACCTGCACATTGGAATCATTCACTTGTTCTTCAATATGTGGTGCCTGTGGAACCTGGGGGCGCTGGCCGAACGCGTATTCGATGGCTGGACTTATTTTCTGGTGTACACGTTGAGCGGTTTTGGCGGCAGCCTGGCAAGTCTGTGGTGGCATCCGATGGTGATCGGGGCGGGCGCCTCGGGTGCGATCTTTGGATTGGCGGGCGCCCTGATTGCGGCGCTGTACTTAGGCAAACTTCCCATTCCGAAGGAAGCGATCCAGAAAACGCTGAAGAGTTTGCTCCTTTTTGCCGGCTACAACCTATTCTTCGGACTTAGCGCCGGCATCGACAACTCGGCACACCTGGGCGGATTGCTTACCGGGCTTGCGGCCGGTGCCTTGCTCGCCCGCTTCATGCCGAGCCCGGAAGAAGTGTGGAAGAGTTGGCGCAACAAAGTTCTGATTGCGATTGCGCTGGTGTTGTTGGCGGGCGCGGTCTATCTGAGATCGGAGGCGCGAAAGAAATCCCCGAGCACGCTCTACTTCGAACCTTCGTCGTTGTCCTCGGCGTCGTTCATGAGATCTACAACTTGTCGGCGAATTGCAAATGTTTGTTTCACGCCACCGACGCCCTCGAAGCTTACCCGAGCGTTGCCAAACTGGAGTGGGGCAGGCGGAGTCGGGAGCGGTATCGTCGCTGAGTACGTGGCTCGCGCCATTCGCCCCGTCCATGGGCTCTTTCAGCACCAGTTTGCGGCGACTACGTTAAGCGACGATGGCGTATAGCTTCTTGCCTTCCTTGGAAACTCCGCAGTCGGCAACGTAACCCCGGTACCAGCTGGCGACGGAATCGTAGGGGTCGAATTCCGCTAGAGTAATTTGCGAGATGTGAGAGCTAACGCGGTCCAGCAGAGGCCAGCC
>Ga0207684_10000920_pt1 | contig 33379 bp, 37 predicted proteins | sample KBSK5501metaG_FD_184342 | JGI IMG/M metagenome (GOLD analysis project Ga0207684, IMG submission 184342) | Corn, switchgrass and miscanthus rhizosphere microbial communities from Kellogg Biological Station, Michigan, USA - KBS K5-50-1 metaG... | ecosystem: Host-associated > Plants > Roots >... | reverse complement strand
GTCGCGCGCGAGGTAGCCGGCGGTGTCCACCACGCTCTCGCGCTCCTTGAACGACGCCATGCGATCGGCGAGCGCGGCGCTCGAGCCGTCGCGCGCGAGCGCGGCCAGCACGTCGTCCATGGCGCGAATCGCCGCGCGCTGCAGGTCGGACGGGATGATGACGATCTGGTAGCCCAGTGCCTTCAGACGCGCCACCGGCACGAGCGGCGTCTTGCCGCCCTGGAACATGTTGATCAGCTTCGGCTGCGGCACCCGGCGCGCGATCGTCTCGATCTGCTCGATGCTTACCGGCGCCTCGACGAAGATCACATCGGCGCCTGCGGCGGCATAGGCGTGCGCCCGCTCGATGGCGGCATCGAGCCCCTCGATCGCGAGCGCGTCCGTGCGCGCGATCAGCACGATGTCCGGATCGCTCATCGCGTCCCGCGCGGCGCGGAGCTTCTGGGCCATCTCGCGCGTCGGGACCACGGCTTTGTCGTCGTAGTGGCCGCAGCGCTTCGGGAATGTCTGGTCCTCCAGGTGCAGCGCCGCGACGCCCGCGCGCTCGAACTCGCGCACGGCGCGCTGAGCGTTGAGCGCGTTGCCGTATCCGGTGTCGGCGTCCGCGATGACCGGCACGCCGGCGTGCTCGACGATGTTGGCCAGACGATCGACGATCTCGCGCAGCGACAGGAGGCCGAGATCCGGGTAGCCCATGCTCCGCGCGATGCCGCCGCCCGTCGCGTACGCGGCGACGAATCCCGCGCGCGCGACGAGCCGCGCCGACAAGCCGTCCCAGACGCCGGGCGCGACGATCACGTCGCCGCCGCGGAGCAGCTCGCGCAGCCGCGTCGCCGCCTTCATGCTGCGGCTCCCGGGACCGTCATCATGCGTGCTGGAACGCCCCGAGACGCTTCACCGCGTCCAGCGCGTCCCTCACGGACAGGTGACCAGGCAGGGCCGTGTTCAACGAATGCCACGCGCCCGGCACGCCGATGCGCTGCACGAAGATCCTGGAATTGAGCATGCCGAAGTAATCGATGTCGCCGATGAATTGCTGCAGGTTGGCGAATTCCGGCGGAAACCAGATCACGGCCCCGAGCGTCACGATGTCGAGGTGACGGTTCGGGTGCCCTGACCAGCCTTCCAGCGCGTTCTCGATGCTGTAGTTGCCTTTGCTGTGCCCGAGCAGAAGGCGCAGCCTGCCGCCCAGCTTCGAGAGCAGGTACAGCAGCGTCGTCGAGTCCGGACTGCCGTAGAGAAAGCGCTCGTCCGGCGTGTCGCGCGGCGCCACGTGCGCCTTCAGATCGCTATGCGTTTCGGGGTCGCGCACGTGGTCCTCCAGGAGAGAGGCGTCCAGGAACCGCGCCACCATCTCTCGCAGCGCGTTTCTGGCCCCGAAGACGAACCAGCCGGCGAGCGCCTCGGACACGACATCCGCGAGTCCGAAGCCTGAGACGATTCCGGCCACAGGGGTACCGAGGCAATCCGCGACGTCTCGGGCGAGCGCCGCCGTCCCGATGGCCGAGCTGCCGACGCCTGCGATGACCACGGTGGTGACGGGGTCGCTACTTCCCGCGAGCTGTTCTTGGACGAAGGCCGCGGGCGTCAAGTCCCGGATCGCCTCAGCGGCGTCGGCGGGATAGACGATCAGGATCGAGCCCTCGGGACGCGCATACGCGGCGAGCCTCGCACGTTCGTGCACCGACAGAGCGCCGACGTCGTAGAACACGGTGTCGAGCATCGAGTTGAACACCCGCCACGCGGCCACGTGCGAGCGCCGCGAGACCTCCCAGAGCGGCGGCGCGGCGTCCAGGCTCAGACCTCCGGCCAATATGCGAACCCGGCGCCGATCGGCGAGGCGTACACGGGTATGTAGTCGACGATCGTCGCCGGCTTGCCGTCGGCGACGGCGGCGGCGGCGATCCAGTTGCACGTCTCGCGCGTTCCGCCCTGCGGGCCTCCGGGCCCCGGCAGGCCGGTGGCGCCGCGGCCGCGGGTGCCGACGTCCTGGCTGCGATCGCCCGGCGGCACCGTGTAGTCGTCGAAGAAGCGCGCCATCCCGCGCGCGTCCCCGGCGGCCATGAGCCGCAAGATCTCGCGGTCGAACGTCTCGTCGAGATAGGCGTCCGGCGCGCGCGGCGTGTGCCAGAGACCACCGGAGCCGACGACGGCCACGCGCAGGTCGCTCGGGTCCGCGTCGAGCGTCTCGCGCACGGCCCGGCCGAGCTGATAGCAGCGGAGCGCGGTCGGCTGCGGCGCGTAGTAGCAGTTCACGAAGATCGGCACGAGCGGCGTCGTGAGATCGGTCAGCGACTCCGCGGGGCGGAAGAACGCGTGGCCGACGCCGCGCTCGGGCTTGGGCATCTCCATGCAAAACGCCGGATCGAAGCCGCGACGCATCAGGCCGGTCAACAGCGCCACGCCGAGCTCCGGATGCCCCGCCACTTTCGCGCGCTGTCCCGAGGCCAGCGCCCCCTCGAACGCGTCGCCGACGTAGACCGCGAAGGCGGGAAAGTTCGCGAAGTCGAAGCACTCCAGCTGGTCGTCGCCGAAGATCACGAGCGCGTCGGGCCGCGCCGCCGCCAGCCGCGCGCGCAGCGTCGCGAAGGCCGCCTCCACGCGCGCCTTCTTTTTCCGATTGTCCTCGAGGGAGTCCATCGGCACGTCGGCGCGCAGTGTGCGGCTGGCCCGCACGTCGTTCCATTCCTCGGCCGGGCGATAGCACGTCGGGCTGTGAGCGACGTTGAAGACGCCGACGAGTCGTGCCATCAGGCGCCGCTCCGCTCGCTCCAGATCCGCTCGATCTCCTCGACGATCGCGCGCGGCTGGCCCGCGTGAAACCGCATCGGCCGCGGCTTGCCCCGCGGCGCCACCGGCGCCCCGAGGCCGGTCCGCACGCGCGGCAGCGCCAGCGCCACGTTCTTGGACGGATCGCGGATGACGGCCTTGGGATCGCCGCCCTTGGCGACGACGGCGGCTTCCTCCAGCATCCGCTTGCGCAGCAGGATCACGCCGCGATCGCTCTCGCCGAGGTGCTCCTTCGTGCGATCCGCGATCGCGCCCTGGCCGATCCACGCGATGAAGTCCTGGTTCATGATGTGGCTCGTGATGAGACGCCCGGTCGCGGGATCGGTGATCGGGCCGTGCCAGTACGGAATCCGGGCCTGCTCGAATGGCGCCGCGCCCGGCACGGGGTCGTTGAACCACGCCACGTGCAGCGTCCGCTCGTCGTCGATCGGCACGCGCCACTCGAATTTGCCGGTGAAGAGACAGTTCGGCCACAGGCACACGCGGCCGACCGTCCACAGCTCGTCGTCCTCCGTCGTGTCCTCGCGCACGCGGCGATAGACGAAGCCCCACTCGAATTCCTCGAACGAGATCCTCAGGTGGCGGGGAGCGCGCGCGCCCGGCTCGCCGCGGAGCGCCGCCGACCAGTTGCCGTGCAGCCACTCGAAGTGGACCGGGTCGATGGAGTTCTCCTGCCCCTGGAACCAGTTGCAGGGAAGCTCCGAGAAGACGATCTGCTTGTAGCCGCGCTCGTCGAACAGGTCCCAGTCGGGCACGAGCGGCGCGGGCGCCGGCCCGAGATAGGCCCAGAGCAAGCCGGCCTTCGCCTGCACCGGATACGCGGTCGTGCGGATCTTGTCGCGAAAGCGCGCCGCGGGCCGCGCGATCTCCTCGAAGGGCTGCTGCAGGCAGGCGCCCGCGCCGTCGAAGAGCCAGCCGTGGTAATGGCACCGCAGCCCGCGCTCTTCCGGCACGCCATTGCAGAGATCGGCGCGACGGTGCGGGCAGTGGCGGTCGAGCAGCCCGTATCCGCCCCGCGCGTCCTTGTAGAGGACGAGATCCTCGCCCATGAGACGCACGGCCAGCGTGGGATGCTCGTCGAGCTGGCCGACCGCGGCAACGGGCTGCCAGTAGCGCCGCATCAGCTCGCCCATCGGGGTGCCGCGGCCCACGCGCGTGAGCGTTTCGTTCTCGGACGCGCTCAGCATGGCTGTGGATTGGGATGATACTCTACCGCCATGAAAGAGCCCGTCGTCGTCCGGCTCGCCGACACCGAGCGCGTCAGCTTCGGCCCGCTCTCGCACTATCAGCTGATCATCGGCGACGACGAGGGCAGCACGCCCGTGCGCACCGGGATCCAGACGGCCGAGCCCGGCTACGTGGCGCCCGTGCACCAGCACCCGTACGTCGAGATCCTGCACATCCTCGACGGCGCGGCGGAGGCGTGGCTCGACGGCCGCGAGAACGAGGCCGTGACGCTGCGGCGGGGCGACACGATGGCGATTCCGCCGGACACGCCTCACGCGTTTCGTGTGGTCGGCGGCGAGACGCTGCGGCTTCTGGGCACGCATGCCTCGCCCACGCGGATCGTGTCCTACAAGGACGGCGCGTCGAGCGACGCGCGGGGCTACCGCATCAACCCCTGAGCGCTGACCGCAACGCGGCGGCGAGCGAGGGGACGAGCAGACACATGAGTGAGATCGATCACGCGACCGATCCCGCCGCGCTGATCGAGGCGTACTACGACGCCGGATGGACGGACGGATTCCCGGTGGTTCCGCCGAGCGACGCGAGCATCAGCGCGATGCTCGGCGGCGCCAAGCTGCGCGCGGACGACGTCGTCGGCGAGATCCACGGACGCAATGCCGTGGTGACGGGCGAAAGCCTCGCGATCAACGCCGTCATGGCCGGCTGCCGGCCCGAGTACGCGCCGGTCGTCGTCGCCGCGGTGAAGAGCCTCTGCCATCCGGACTTCGCGTACCACGGTCCGGCAAGCAGCACCGGCGGGTCCGCCATGGTGCTGATCGTGAGCGGACCGATCGCGGCGGAGCTCGGGATCAACAGCGGCCACAACGCGTTCGGACAGGGACACCGCGCCAATGCCACCATCGGCCGCGCGGTGCGCCTGATCATGATGAACGCGCTGAACACGAAGCCGGGGTTCCTCGATCGCGCCACATTCGGCAATCCCGGCAAGTACTCGTTCTGCTTTGCCGAGCGTGACGACACGCCGTGGGAGCCCTTTCACGCGAGCCGCGGCTTCGCCGCCGACGAGAGCGCGCTCACGCTCTATGCGTCGAACAGCCTGCAACAGGTCTACAACCAGCTCGCGGCGACCCCGGAGGCCATCCTGCGCTGTTACGCCGACGCGTTGTACAATCTCGGCTCGCCGAACGTCTACGGCTTCAACCAGAGCCTCGTGGTCATGGGTTTCGAGCACGCCGACGTCATGCGGGCGAATCGATGGAGTCGCCGTGACGCGCAGGCGTTCCTCGTCGAGCATTGCCGCCGACGCGTCGCGGACCTCAAGCGCGCGGCGCGTTTGCCGGGCGACGCCACGCCGGACGACGAGACGACGTGGCGGTATGGGTTCGAGTCGCCCGAGGACGTGTTGATCGTCTGCACCGGCGGCGCCGGCAGCTGGTCGGCGGTTCTGCCCGGCTGGGGCAAGAAATGGACGCGCGCGATCACCACGCGCATCGAATGAGGAGCCGGCGATGAAGATGTTCGATCCGACCACGAAGCGTACGGGGCCGTCTCGACTGCAACAGGCGCCACGGCCGAAGACTCTCCAGGGGGTGCGGCTAGGGCTCGTCGACAACCGCAAGGTCAACTCGGCGGTGATCCTGGAGAAAGTCGCGGACCGACTGGCAGCCAAGCACGGGACGCGCGTCAGCGTGCGCGACGTCAAGCGCTCGCCAAGTCACGAGATCGACGCCAAGGCCATCGCCGGGCTCAAGCGCGATGCGGACCTGGTCATCTCCGGCGTCGGCGACTGAGGCTCGTGCTCGTCGAGCAGTGTGCTCGACGCCATCCTGATGGAGCAGCAGGGCGTGCCTGCGGTGGCAATCGTCACCGCGCCGTTTCGCAAGACCGGGCAGACGATGGCCGAGAGTTGGGGGATGCCGGATTACCGCTTCCTCGACTGCCAGCACCCGATCGGAAACCTCGCGGAGGTCGACCTGGACAAGATCGCCGATGCGCTGGCCGAGTCGGTGGAACGGCTGATCAGCCCCTGAGCGCAGGCATCACCTCGTGAGTCAGGATGCGCAGCGTCCTGAGCATGCGGTCCATGGGTAAGAGCCCGCCCGGGTTCAGCTCGACGATGAAGCCATCGAGCCCCAGCTCGGCCTTCAGCCCGCCCAGCCGCTCGACGAGGCTCGACGCCGACCCGAACGCCACGCGCTTGGCGAGAATCTCGTCGTAGTCCATCGCCTTGAGCTTCTCGAGCCGCGCCTCGTGACGGTCGAGCGGCCCCGTGTCGTTGCGACCCAGGCGCGTGCGCGTCAATTCTTGATGACGCTCGAAGAAGTACGTGATGTTCTCACGCGGCTCGTCCAGCGCTTCCTGCTGGGTGGGCGCGGCGTACACCGGAATGCGCAGGCACACGTCGCCGTCGCCGGGATGTCCCGCGTCGCGCCACGCCTTGCGGTAGGCGTCGAGATTCACGCGCAGCTCGGGCAGGTCCACGTCGCGCAGGCCGACGAAGAGCCTGAGCCCGGCGCGGCCGACCCAGGGAAACGTCTCGGGCGAGTTGGCGGCCATGCGCAGCGGCGGGTGGGGCTTCTGCACGGGCGTGGGTGACACGACGGTGTCCTGCACCGTGAAGAACTTGCCCTCGTAGCTGAAGCGTTCGCCCTTCCACGCCTCCCGCATGATCGCCAGCGACTCCTCGAAGCGCGCCGTGCTCTCACCGTACGGAATGCCGAGCCGGTCGTAGGTGCGGGCGCCGCCACTGCGGCCGATGCCGAGGTCGAAGCGGCCCTCGCTCAAGTGATCGACCGTCGCGACTTCCTCCGCGATGCGCAGCGGGTGAGCGAGCGGCAGCACGATGACGGCCATGCCGATGCGCACGCGTCGAGTGCGCGCCGCCATGAAGGCGGCCAGCGCCATCGGCGCCGACTGCACCGAGCGCGCCGGGTTGAAGTGGATTTCGCCGAGCCAGACGCCGTCCAGTCCCCAGGCCTCGGCGGCCTCGCTCAGCTCCAGCGCCTCGGCGAACGCGGTCGCCTCGCTGGTGCCCCGGCGCCGCTCCTCCACGAAGATCCCGACCTGCATGCGTCCCTCCGGTGCCCGGAACAATACCGCCGATCGGCTACGCGCGCACTGCCACATGGGGGGCCACGAAAGGGCCGATGGATCGAATGGGGGCCCCGACATGGCCCCCAATCCCCCAGCGCTCACAAGCGCCCCGGCTGAGCCGGGGCGCTGCTCGATATCGGTCAGCCCTTGGCGGCCTGGATCGCGCGCCACACGCGCTCGGGCGTCACCGGCATGTCGAGATGCCGCACGCCTAGCGGCGCCAGCGCGTCGTTGACGGCGTTCATCAGCGCGGGGAGCGCGCCAACCGTGCCCGCCTCGCCCACCCCCTTGGCGCCCAGGGGATTCACCCGCGTCGGCACCTCGTAGGAGTCCACCTCGAAGGACGGCAGGTCGTCCGCGCGCGGCATCGCATAGTCCATGAACGAGCCCGCCAGCAGCTGACCCGTCCCGTCGTAGACGAGCGTCTCGAACAATCCCTGCCCCAGGCCCTGCACGACGCCGCCGTGAATCTGGCCCTTCACCAGCATCGGATTCACGATGCGGCCGACGTCGTCCACGACGGTGTGGCGCACGATCCGCACGACGCCCGTCGTCTCGTCGATCTCGACCTCGCACACGTGACAGCCGTTGGGAAACGTCACGGCCGGCGGCGTGAACGCGGCGGTCTCGCTGAAGCCGGGGTCCAGGCCCGGTGGCAGCTGCCTGGGGACGTACGCCGCGCGCGCGACGTCGGCGAACGGCACGCCCTTGTCGGTGCCGGCGACGGTGAAGCGGCCGTCGCGAAGCGCCACGTCCTCCACCGCCGCCTCGAGCGCGTGGGCGGCGATGCGGCGGCCGCGCTCGATGATTTTTTCCGTCGCGCGCAGAATCGCCGAGCCGCCGACGGTGAGCGCCCCCGAGCCGCCGTTGCCGCGGCCCGCCCCGAGCGCGTCGCTGTCGCCCGAGAAGACGGAGATCCGCGCCGGCGGCACGCCGAGGCGATCGGCGACGATCTGCGCGAATGCCGTCTCGTTGCCCTGGCCCATCGACGTCGAGCCGCTCAGCACGGTCACGGAGCCGTCGGGGTTCACCCGGATCTCCGCCGTGTCCGGATTCACCGACGTGTACGGGCCGCCCGCGACCTCGATGGCGTTGGCGATGCCGAGGCCGCGCAGCCTGCCCTGTTCGCGCGCCTGAGCGCGGCGCTTCGCGAAGCCCGCGTGGTCGGCCAGGCCGAGCGCCATGTCCATGCCGCGCGCGAAGTCGCCGCAGTCGTACGTGAACACGAGCCCGGTCTTGAACGGCATCGCGGAAGGCGGAATCAGGTTGCGCCGCCGCAGCTCGACCGGATCGACGCCCAGCTCGCGCGCGGCGACGTCGATCACGCGCTCGATCGCGTACGTCGCCTCCGGCCGTCCGGCGCCGCGGTACGGGCCCGTCGGGGTCGTGTGCGTGTAGACGCCGATCGTCTCGTGATGAATCGCGGGCGTCCGGTACACGCCGGCGACGCCGCCCACGTTGTTGGTGCCGGGGCCCGCGCTGCGCGGAGTCAGGTACGCGCCGACGTTGAGGCGGATCATGATGCGCAGCGCGAGGAAGATGCCGCCGCGGTCGAGCGCCAGCTCGACCGTCGAGACGTTGTCGCGGCCATGCTCGTCGGTGACGAAGCCTTCGCGCCGATCCGACGTCCACTTCACCGGCCGCCCGAGCCGCTTGGCCGCCCACAGCACCAGCGCCATCTCGGGGTAGAGACCGCTGCGCATGCCGAAGCTGCCGCCCACCTCGCCGCTCACGACGCGCAGCTGCGTTTGGGGCACGCGCAGTACGCCCGCGAGCTGCGTACGCGTCCCGTGCGGCGACTGGATACCGGTGTGAAGCGTGTAGCGGCCGGCCCGCCGATCGAAGTCGCCGACCGCCGCGCGCGGCTCGAGCGGTGCGGCCGCCACGCGGCTCACCACGAAGTCCAGCCGCGTGACGTGCGTGGCCCCCTCGAACGCGCGCGTGACGGCGTCGCGCTGGCCCGCCGTCCACACGAAGGCGACGTTGTCGGGCGCCTCGTCCCAGACGACCGGCGCGCCGGCTGCCAGCGCGTCCATCGTGGCGGCCACGGTGGGCAACGGCGCGTACTCGACGCTCACGCGCTCGGCGGCATCCACGGCCTGCTCGCGCGTCTCGGCGACGACGAGCGCGACCGGGTCGCCGACGTGCCGCACGCGCTCACGCGCGAGCAGCGGACGCGGCGTGGCGAAGGCGGGCGAGCCGTCGCGCCGCTTGCGCGTGCGATCGGTCGGCAGATCGCCGAGCCCGTCGGCGGCGACGTCGGCGCCGCTGAGCACGCCCAGCACCCCGCGCGAGGTCAGTGCGGCGCGCGCGTCGATCCCGACGATGCGCGCGTGGGCGTGCGGCGAGCGCACCAGCACCGCGTAGACCTGGCGCGGCAGGTCCAGGTCGTCGGAGTATCGGCCGAGGCCGCGGAGCAGCCGCGCGTCCTCCACGCGCCGTACGGATTGGCCGACGGCGAACTTTTCGACGGTGACCGGATCGCCGCCCACTACTTGAGCTTCAGGTCTTCGGCCGGACCGACATAGGGATAGCCTTCGATGAGCCCCGCCGCCGGCTCGGCGACGCGCGCGCCCACGCCCCAGATGAACGCCTGCTGGAAGATCGGGGCGATCAGCACGTTGTCGGCGATGAGCTTCTGGATCTGGTGCAGGGGCGCCTCACGCTGCTTGCGATCCAGCTCCTTGGCCTGACGCTGGAAGAGGTCGTCGATCTCCGGCATCGAGCCGTACGCGTAGAAGCCGTTCTTCGTGAAGAACGGCTCGATGCGCGCGGCGGCGTTGCCGGCGGCGCCGGTGGCCGGCAGGATGAGACCGTGCAGCTTCTTCTCGCGCCACGCCGTCAGGAACGTCGCGCGCTCCATCGAGCGAACGTGAGAGCGGATGCCGATGGCCTGCAGCATGCTCGCCACGGATTCCGCCAGCGTCGTATAGGGCGGCAGCGGGGTGAGGTCACCGGCATCGAAGCCGTTGGCGTAGCCCGCCTCCACCATGAGCTGCTTGGCGCGCTTGGGATCGTACGGGGGCGGCTCGAGCTTCAGCGCGAAGTCGAACTCCGGGGGAATGTTGGACGACGCGAGCCTGCCCAGGCCGAGCATCTCCGACTGGTTGATGCCCTTGCGGTCGATGGCGAGATTGGCCGCCATGCGCACGCGCTTGTCGTGCCATGGCGACTTCGGATCCCACTGGTCGGGGAAGTCGAGCCAGTACATGCCGTAGAGGATCGGGGCGACGATCCGTACGCCGGGAGAGCGCTTCAACTCCTCGGCCGCGGGCCCGGTAAAGAGGTAGGCGAGGTCCGCCTCGCCCGTCTTCACGGCGGCTGCGCGCGTCGTCTCGTCGGGAATGCTGCGCATGACGAGCCGCTTCACGGTCGGCGCTTTGCGCCAGTACTGCGGGAAAGCCTCGAGCACGAGCTCGATGCCGGGCTGGAAGGAGACGAACTTGTACGGCCCCGCCCCGACGGGCGCCTTCTGGAAGCCGTCCTCGCCGACCTTCTCGAAGTACTTCTTGGGCACGATCCAGCTGGCGCCGGTGGCCGAGGTGCCATAGAAGGCCATGAAGTCCGGCCATGGCTCTCGGAGCACGAAGCGGACCTGGTTCGGCGACGGCAGCTGGATCTCTTTCACGTGGTCCTTCAGGATCTTCGCGGAGGCGCCCTTGTAGCGCTCGAACGTGAACTTCACGTCCTCGGCGGTGACGGGATCGCCGTTGTGGAACTTCGCATTCTTCCGGATGACGAAGTCGTACGTCAGGCCGTCCTTGGATGCCGTCCACGACTCGGCGAGACTCGGCGTCATGATGTTCTTCGGCATCGGCTTCACGAGCGCGTCGTGAAGCGCGTAGAGCACCATGAAGGGCGTGATCAGCGCCTCCGTCTCGCCGGGATCGAGCCAGCGATTGACGAGCGTGACGTGGACACCGATGGTGAGCGTTCCGTCCGGCGACGCGGCGTCGGCCGGCGTCGACGATATGGTCACGAAGCACATGAGCGCGAGCGCAGCGGTCAGGAGCGAGCGACGAACACGCATATCACGAGCCTCCTTGAGCGGCCGGGGCACACGATACCATGACGGCTCACAGCCTCGACCCCCTCGCGCACGCGACTCGAGGACGCGATGCTCTCGGCGTCCATGACACGCGAGGTGGCTGGCTCGTGCGCGGCGTGTTCACGGAAGTGAACGAGGGCAATCAGCTGCGCCGTGCCGCGATCCGCTTCGGCGCGGGCGAGACCAATCTCCAGGTGATCGTCGCCGGCGACAATCTCGCCGGCAGCGCGCCGCGGCCGTTCTCGAGCAGAACGTGAAGCAGACCGCCGGGAAAGTCGCGACCGACGTCGCGGCCCGAGCCTCAGCCGCTAGCGCGCCGTCCCGATAACGCGCCCGCGCTCACGCGCAGGCCAGCGCGTACACGTCCTCCACGCCTTCGGGCAGACGATGCTCGCGCCACGACCGGCCGCCGTCCTCGGTGCCGAACACCTGGCCCGTGCGGCTCACGCAGTAGACGCGGTCGGCGTCGGTGGGATGCAGCGCCACGGCCATCATGGTCGTCTCCGCCTTGATGCCGTGATCGAAGCGTTTCCACGTCTCGCCCACGTCGTCGCTGCGATAGAGCGAGCCGTCCTGGCTGCGCGCGGCCGGGCTGAGGCACGCGTAGAGCACGCGCGGATCTTGCGGGCTCACGCGGATGTCGCGGCCGTAGGTGAGCGGCGAAAACCGTCCCACCTGCATATCCGTCCAGTGCGCGCCGCCGTCGGTACTCTGAAACAATCCCATCCGGATGGCGGCGTACGGCACGCCGGGCTTCGCCGCCGTGAGCGCCACGGCGTGGATGTCGAGCATGCCCTCGATCTCCGTGTCGCTCACGATCCGGCTCTTGAGGTGCGGCAGCTCGGTGAGCTTGACGAGGTCCGCGGTGCAATCGGTCCACGTCTCGCCGCCGTCGTCGGTCTTCATGATGCCGCCGACCTCGAGCCCCGCCCAGATCGTCTCGGGCCGCGAGGGATCGGCGGCCAGCCGCATCACGCGACAGGCGAAGCCCATCTTCACGCGCTCGGGCAGGATCGCCTTGGGCAGCCGCCGCCACGTGTCGCCGCCGTCGTCGCTCCGAAAGACACCGACAGGCGAGGTGCCGGCGTAGATGCGGCGCGCATCGCGCGGGTGCACGAGGATCGACCAGACTTGCAGGCCGGGTTCGGGGAGCGCCAGTCGCTCCCAGGAATCGCCGCCGTTGCGGCTGCGGTAGGGCCCGTCGTGCGTGCCGATATAGAGGACGTCGGGATTCGTGGGATCGACGCTGATGGCCTGAACCTTGGTCCCCTCGGGCAGCCCCTTCGTGAGCTGCTCCCAGCCGCCATCGCCGACACGACGGAAGATTCCGGGGCGCTTGCCTGACGTGTAGGATCCGACGCCGACGTAGACGCGCGACGCTCTCGACGGATTCGCCATGGTGGTGTCCTTTCCGCGGACGAATTCGGGCGTACGATAGCACGCCGGGTCGAGCCCGGCATCGAGGAGGCGGTCATGAGGCTCGCGGGAAAAGTGGCGCTGATCAGCGGTGGCGCGCGTGGCATGGGCGCCGCGGAGGCGAAGATGTTCGCGCGCGAGGGCGCGCAGGTCGTCATCGGCGACGTGCTGGAGCACGAAGGCCGCGCCGTGGAAGCGGAGGTGGCGGCCAAGGGCGGCAAAGCCACCTTCATTCGGCTCGACGTCACGCGTGAGGCGGACTGGCAGGCGGCCGTCGGGCTCGCCGAGCGCACGTTCGGCAAGCTCGACGTGCTCGTCAACAACGCCGGCGTCAGCGCGGTGGGCCGCGTCGAGGACACGACGCTGGAGGCCTGGCAGCGCGTGATGGACGTCAATGCCACCGGCGTGTTCCTCGGAAGCAAGGCGGTGATCCCGGCGATGAAGCGTGCGGGCGGCGGCTCCATCGTCAACATCTCCTCGCAGCTCGGCCTCGTCGGCACCGACAACACGAGCCCGATGTACTCGGCGTCCAAGGGCGCGGTGCGCCTGCTGACCAAGGTCACCGCGATCCAGTACGCGAAGGACAAGATCCGCGCGAATTCCGTGCACCCGGGCCCGATCGTGACGCCGATGACCGAGAAGCGCCGCGGCGATCCAGAGATCTACAAGCTCATGATCTCGCGCATCCCGCTCGGCCGGTACGGCGAGCCGGACGAGGTGGCGTACGCCGTCCTCTATCTCGCTTCCGACGAGTCGGCGTTCGTGACGGGCAGCGAGCTCGTCATCGACGGGGGCTGGACCGCTCAGTGAGTAGCCTTCTACTTCGTGGCGGACTCGTCAGCGGGCGGCGCCAGGACGTGGCGATTCGCGACGGCCGCATCGAGCGGATCGGCGCCGGCCTCGACGCCGGCGGCGGCGAGACGCTCGACGTCAGCGATCGGCTCGTGCTGCCAGGCTTCGTGGAGAGCCACATTCATCCCGACAAGGCGTACATCGCCGACCGCACGCGCGGCCTCTCCGCCGGCGGACCGACGCCGCAGACGCTGGTGGCGGAGCTCAAGAAGCAATTCACGGTGGACGACGTGTACGCGCGCGCGCGGCGGGTGCTGGAGGCGGCCGTGCGCCACGGCTGCACCACGATGCGCGCCCACGTCGAGATCGACGCGTTCGTCGAGCTGCGCGGCGTCGAGGCGCTGCGCCGCCTGCAGGCCGATTTTGCGGGTGTGCTCGACCTCGAGCTGATCGCGTTCGCGCAGGAGGGCATCTTCCGCGACGGGGTGACGCAGGATCTCCTGCGCGAGGCGCTCAAGAACGGCCTCAAGACGCTGGGCGGCTGTCCGTACATGGACGACGATGAGCGCGCGCACATCGACTGGTTCTTCGAGACCGCGCAGGCCTTCGGCGTGCCGCTCGACTTCCACGCCGACTCCGGCGACGACCCCGCGCACCTGACCACGGAGTACATCGCCGAGCAGACGATCGCGCGCGGCATGCAGGGGCGCGTGAGCCTGGGCCACCTGTGCATGCTCGACGTGCTCGAGCCGTCGCATCGCGCGCGCGTCATCGGCCGCGTGCGCGACGCGGGCATCCACGTCATCAGCCTGCCCGCCACCGAGCTGCACGTGAAGGCGCGCGCCGACGTCCGCCGCACGTGGCGCGGCGTCACGCGCATCGGCGAGCTGCGCGACGCGGGCGTCAACGTCTCGATCTCGACCAACAACATCGTCAATCCGTTCACGCCCTACGGCCATCCCGATCTGCTGCGCCAGGCGCTCGTCACGGCCATGGCCGCCCATCTCGGCAACCTCGACCAGCTCGCGTGGCTGCCGGAATTGTTCACGACCAACCCCGCGCGCGCGCTGGGGCTGGAGGGCTACGGCCTCGCCGCGGGCTGCCGCGCCGACCTCGTGGTGCTCGACGCGCGCGACGCCGCGCAGGCGATCACCGAGCAGGCCGAGAAGCTCTACGTGCTCAAGGCGGGGCGCGTGGTGGCGAAGAACCGCCGCACGAGCGAGCTCGTTCTCGGACGACACGATTAGCGCCCGCTCGCTGCTGCGCGTCGCCGCCTCGCCGGCGGTGCTCACGCCGACGCTGCTCGCGTGTTACGCGACGACGGCGGTCATCCACATCGCCTCCGTCGTGCTGAACACGCTGCTGCCCTTCCACGTAACCGCCCTCGGGGGCACGCGCACGCAGGTCGGACTGATGTTCTCGGTGACGACGGTCGTCTCGATGGTCCTGCGCCCGATCGTCGGCGGCTGGGTCGATCGCTTCGGCGTGCGCCCCGTGATGCTGCCCGGCATCGCGGCGCTGGCCGCGACGTCGCTGGCGCTGCAGATGGCCAGCGCGCCGGTGGTGATCATCGCGCTCATGGCTGGCCTCGGCATCGCCAACGGTCTCATCGCCACACCAGCCAGCGTGCTGGTCGCGCGCGAGAGTCGCGCCGCGCATCGCGGTGAGGCGCTGGGCACGTACTACCTCTGCAGCTCGCTCGGCATCGCGATCGGCCCGCCGCTGGCCTTCGGGCTGCGCGCGCTGGGCGGCATGCGCCTGGCGTTCGCCATCGTGACGCTGTTCGCCGTCTCGCTGCTGGCGCTCGCGACGCGGTTCACCTCGCGTGCCGGCGATCCGGCGGCGGCCGGTGCGCCGCGCCTTGCGTTCGTCAGCCGCTCGGCGGCGCCCGTGTCGGGCGCGCTCGTGCTGTCGACCATCGGCCACAGCGCCGTGTGGGCGTTCCTGCCGCTCTACGCGGTCAGCCGCGGCCAGGGCGCGGCGCTCGCGTGGTTCTTCGGCGTCTACCCCGCCTGGATGATCGCGTGCCGCGTGGTGCTGCGCGGCGTCTCCGACCGCGCCGGCCATCTGCCGGTGAGCGTCGTCGCGATGTCGCTGGTGACGCTCGGCTATCTCTCGCTCGCCGTGCCGCCCACGGCGATGTCGCTGGCGCTGTCCGCCGTCGTGCTGGCGAGCGGCAGCGCCGTGCTCTATCCGACGCTCGCCGCGCTCGTGGTCGAGCGCGCGCCGGAGCGTGAGCGCGGGCTGGCGCTGGGCACGCTGTCGGGCTCGTGGGATCTCGGCGTGGTGGTGGGCGCCACGCTCATCGGCGCCGTCGCCGACCGCTTCTCGTACGCGACCGGCTTCGGCGTGGGCGCGCTGTTCGGCGCGCTCGGCGTGGGCGCGCTCGCGCTCACCGTCGCGCGGCGGCCGGTCACCGCGCCGGCGCCGAACGCCTCGGGATGACCCGCCTCAACGCCGATGTTTCGGCGCGACGATTTCAAGGCCTGGCCGCGCGAACGGCGAGAAATGACCTTCGTTCAGCGTCAGGATGGTGCTCGCCTTCGCTTTGATCGCGCACGCGGCGATGACGGCATCGTACGTTCGACCACCGGCGATCCCGGCGGCCGGAGCATCGTGGATCAACGCCACATAGCCATCAGGCTCCAGCACGACGATTCGCCCCAGCTCGACGAAGCTACTCTCGAGCAGTGCCAGTGCGTCGGCGGGCGCGAGCAGGTGCGGCGGCGGCAGTCGCGTTAGCACCGCATACGCTTCGATCAGCGCGGGCCCCGGCACCAGCATCGGCTCGCCCTGGCGTAACCGGCGTTCGATCTCGTGGTGCGATACGTCGTGATCCTCGTGCCACGAACAGACCGCCGCAATCATGCAGCTCGTGTCGGGCGCGAAGCCCGGCATCTTCTATCGGTGACGCACCCGGCGCAACGCAGCCCGCGTGCGCTCGACGGCCGCCCGATCGAGCGGCGGCGCCGCGCCGCGCGGCTCGGCCACCAGCAGCCGTCCGCGACGCACGAGCTTGACGGGGAGCGGAGCCGGTTCGATCTCGATGCGGCCGCCTTCCCACCTGATCTCGAGTGGTGTGCCGGGCCGGAGGCCGGCCTCGCGGCGAATCTCCTTGGGAATCACCAGCCGGCCGGCTGCATCGATGGATGTTTTCATGCCATAAATCGTACCATGAATTATGGCATGACCCAGCCGCCGTTCGGCTGGAGCACCTGCCCGGTGAGATAGCCGCCCGCCTCGGCGGCGAGGAACACCGCGCAGTAGGCGACGTCGTCGAGGCTGCCAAGGTGGCGAACGGGCAGCTCCTTCATCCGTCGCGCGCGGTACTCGGGCGTCATCACCGCCCGGCTCATGTCGGTGTCGATGCCGCCCGGCGCGATCGCGTTGACCGTGACGCCGTGCTCGCCGACCTCGTGCGCCAGCGCGCGCGTGAGCGCCTCGATGGCGCCCTTCGTCGCTGCATAGGCGGCGAAGCCGCCCGTGCCGACGCCCATGCGCGCCAGCTGCGACGAGAGGTTGACGATGCGGCCGTACCGCCGCTCGATCATCGCGGGGAGCGCGGCGCGGGTGCAGAGCATCGTGCCCGTCACGTTGGTCAGGAACATCCGCTCATACGCGGCGACCGGCGTGTCGGCGAACGCGCCGCGATCCATGATGCCCGCGTTATTCACGAGGACATCGAGCCGGCCGAAGCGCGTCAGCGCGGCATCGATCATCGCGCGCACCTCGCGTTCGCTGCCCACGTCGGCCTTCATCGCGAGCGCGCGCCGGCCTGTCTTCTCGAGCGTCGTCACGACCTCGGCGGCGCCCGACGCGCTGGTGTTGTAGTTGACGACGAGGTCGGCGCCCTCGGCGCCGAGGGCCAGTGCGATCGCGCGGCCGAAGCCGCGGCTGCCGCCCGTCACCAACGCCACGCGCCCGTCCAGTCGTCCCATCGTCACGAGCCGCGCTTGCGTCCGGCGCCTGGGCCGCGGCCGTGGCCCTTGCCGGAGTCGGGAACGGTGGTGGCGTGCGGCGATTTGTCCTCAGAACGCTGCTCGACGGCCTCTTCGGAGGTGCGCACGTCGGTCTGCAACCGTTCGAGATCGGCGCCGTGTGCGCGCGCGACGCTCTCCCAGTCCTGGCCGCCGCGCATCTCGGCGATGAGGGTCTCGAACGGCGTCTGCGTCTCGAGGGCCAGGCGATTGGCAATGAACAGATCGCCCCAGCCGAGTCCCATCTGCGCCCGCTGCGCGCGCAGCGTCTCCGCCGACATGTTCAGCTTGCGCGAGAGATGCCCGAGCACGACGCGCTCGCCATCGGGCTCGCCCGCCGTCCTCTCGATCGCGGCGGCGCGCTCGGCGAGCGTCGGCGGCGGCGCGTCGGCGGGCGAAGCCGTGGGAGGTGCTGCGGCCGGCGGCGTGGCGGTCGGCGCCGGCGGCGGCGGTACCGTCGCGGCGCCGACGAAGACGAGCGACAGGGCGGCGATCGACGCGGCGCGAGCGACCCGGCTCATCACGTGGGAAGCCCGAACAGCGACGTCATGCGCTCGGTCTTCAGCATCGCGCTCATCGCCTCGTCGGACGGCCGGCGCTCGAAGCGCTCGGCCGCCTCGAGGACTCTCGGCAGCAACGCGAGGTCGCCGGCCGTGTTGATGAACGCCGACGGCAGCGTGCCGAGGACCCAGTGCACGGCGCGATCGATGTCGGCCTGCGCTTCCAGGGGCTGGTACCACGTCGTGTGGCTGCGCTCGGTCGTGGCCCACGGCCCGCGGGCGATCGACTTGATCACCTGCACGGCCACGTTGCGCTCCCGGCACACGGCCAGCACCGCGTCGAACGCGTCGCGGTACCGCGCGTCCTGCGCCATGAAGAAGTTGTAGGGCAGCAGCACGGCGTCGAAATCGTAGCGCGCGAGGCTGCGGCGATGCATGGCCGCGATCGTCCAGCCGTGACCGGTCACGCCGATGAAGCGCGCCAGCCCCTCTTGCTTGGCGCGCACGCACGCCTCGAGCGCTCCGTCCGGTCCCATCGCCACGTCCCACTCGTCCGGGTGGCCGAGCGAGTGGAGCTGGATCAGGTCGACGTGATCGACGCGCAGCCGCTCCAGCGAGCGATGAATGTCGTCGCGCGCCTCCTTGCCCGTCCGCGAGCCCGTCTTGGTGGCGAGGAAGAAATCGTTGCGGTGGCGCGCCATCCACGGCCCGATGCGCAGCTCCGAGTCGCCGTAGCGGGCCGCCGTGTCGATGTGGTTCACGCCGTGGCGCAGCAAGACTTCGAGCGCACGGTCGGCGGCGTCCTGGCTGGCGCGCGCGAGCGCGGCGGCGCCGAAGAGCGTCACGCTCGAGACATGGCCCGTGCGTCCGAACGGTCGTCGCTGGATCATGGGGGGATCTTACGGTAGAACATCGCTGTCATGAAGATCCCCCGCTTCGGCTTGAATCGATTCGACTCGCGCTCGGTCGACGCCTTCGCCGCCGACGTCAAGCGCGCGGAGTCGCTCGGCTGGGACGCCGCGCTCCAGCCCGACTCGCAGCTCCGCCGGCGCGACACGTACGTGTTCCTGGCCGCCGCCGCGCGTGCGACCGAGCGCATCACACTCGGCACGCTGCTGGCGAATCCGGTCAACCGCCATCCCAGTGTCACCGCGGGATCCATCGCCACCATCGACGAGCTGGCTCCCGGGCGCGTGCTGCTGGGCTGGGGTGTCGGCGACACCGCGGTGCGGCTGGCCGGACTGCGCCCCGCGCGCGTGAAGGAGCTGGAGGACTCCACGCGGCTGATGCGCGCGCTGCTCGACGGCCGCGACGTCGAGGTCGGGGCCGAGCGCCCCGCGCGACTGCCGCATCACCGGCCGGTACCGATCTGGATCGCCGCCGGCGGTCCGCGCACGCTGCGCATGGCCGGCGGCGTCGCCGACGGCGTGTTCATTCGTGTCGGGACGCACCCGGCGAACATCCGGCACGCGATCGAGCTGATCCGTGCGGGCGCCAAGGACGCGGGCCGCGATCCCGCGAGCGTGAAGCTCGGCGCCGTCTTCCACACGGTGTTCGTCGACGACGCCGCGCGCGCGCTCACGATGGCCAAGTCGATGGCCGCCGGCTACTACGAATACTCGCCGGCGCTCTTCGATCCACCCGGCCTCACGTGGACCGGCGCCGATCCGGACACGCTCAAGCGCGACAGACACGTGTGGCCCGACTTCCACCACGCGCCCGATCTCGAGGCCAGCGGGCGCGTCGTCGACTTCTTGCCGGCCGCGGCCGCCGACGCCTTCGCGCTGCGCGGCGGCGCCGCGGAGATCGTCACGCAGCTCGTCGCTGTGCTCCGCGCATCGCCCGCCGAGTTCGACGTCGTCGTGCTGCATCCGATCCCGAATCCGCCGTCGCCCGACGAGGGCGAGCAGGGTTACACGGCGCGCGTGGCGTGCGAGATCTTGCCGGCGGTCCGGCGCGCGCTGACCGGATAACGCCACGATCGGGATTTTGCTCGGGAAACGTTTGTCGCTCGCGTAGAACGATTGCTACACGGCGAGGCCGGGGATACCATTCGAACGTGCGCACCCGACGGTTCCTGAGTCTCGTGCCGACTGTGCTGCTCGCCATCATTGCAGCCGCCTGCACGACGGCCGAAACCGCGCCGTCGGCCTCCGTCACGACGCTCGATCCGGCCGGCAGCCGCTACTTCAAACTGGAGTGGACCGCGCAGCCGGTCGGGAGCAACGCGGCGCGCCTCGCTGGCTACATCACCAACACGTATGGTGAGGCGGGGCGCGTACAGCTGCTCGCGCAGGCGCTGGACGCTTCGGGCCAGGTCGTCAGCCAAAAGATCGACTATCCGGAAGCTCCAGTGCCGGGGTTCGGCCGCTCCTACTTCAACATCGGGCCGCTGGCCGCCGCGGATCACTACCAGGTGACCGTCTGGAGCGTCTACTTCTTCCAGGGACCGAGAATCCGCTGACGCGACGAGCTAACCGTGGAAGGTGCGGCGACCTTCCTCGCGCGTCCAGAGTCGGATCATGTGCCGCTTCAGCTGAGGCTCTGTCGCGTCCGTGAAGTCGGTGCGCGCGTGGGCGAACGCGCGGTTGTTGATGAGCTGCACCTGGCCGCGCTGGATGGTCAGCTGCACCGCGAGCTCGGGTGAGTCCAGGATCGCGCGCATCGCGGTCAGCGCCTCGCGCACCTCGGCGTCGAGCGGCTCACCGGCCAGCTCCGCCCCCGTCTCGATCAGCTTCTCGTTGACGCACGCCATGAACGCGCCGCCGTCGTAGGAAAAGACGGGCCGCCGCGAGATCTTGGTGTCGCCGGGCGCGTGCTCGGCCTGCCGATCCCACGGCACGGCGCGATAGAGCCGTGCGAGCAGTGCGGGGTGGCGCCGCGCCATCTCGTTGTGGACGCTCACCAGGCTGACGAAGCGGCTCACGCCGCCTTCGCGCGCAGGGTTGATGCAATAGAGTCCCACCAGCTCCGGCGGCAGATCGAGCCACGCGGCGTCGGTGTGGAAGACCAGATCGAGGTTGGTGACCGAGCGGCGGACGCCGTACTCGAGCGCTTTGCCGGTGTCCTTGACGTCGTAGAGCATCGTGCCGTCCCACTTCTGCGCGACGAGCCGGCCGAGGAGGCTGCCCAGCAGCCACGCCAGCGCGCGGTTCTCGTCGGGAGCGTAGCGCTCGACCGGCACGCGATCGAGGACGGCCAGGCCGATGCCGGTGCGCAGCATCTCGCGCACGCGCGTCATCGCCTGCGCGCACGCGTCGAGCCTGAACTGCTCGGGCGTGAGCATCAGCGGCGGCAGCGGATCGTCGCGCACGGCGCGGGCCACGGCGTCCAGCTCGTCGAGACAGCGGGGCGAGAGCGGAACGAGCCAGTCGCTCGGCTTCAGCGCGCCGCGGCGCCAGGCACGCGCATCGCGCACGTCCGGCTCGAGCATCGGCGGCGCGGCCACACGCGCGGTCATTCATGCCCCCCCTGGGGGTATCGGCGTGCCTGCGCGATACCGCCACGCGGCGCGCCGGGCGCCGTCGTGCCCCACAGCACCTCGAAGCCCGGCGGCAGCGCGCGGCTGTTGCGCGGCGCCAGCCAGAGGCGCAGGAGCAGCCGGTCGTTGTCGGTCCCCGGCGTGTCCTCGTACGCGGTGCGCCCGTGATAGACGACGTGGTTGTTCAGCAGCTGCAGATCGCCGGGCGAAAACAGCATCGTGAACGCGAGCTCCTCGCAGGCGGCCGCGTGCAGGTCCAGCGCCTCGTCCTGCGCCGCGGACATCCTCGGCACACCGGGCAGCTTCTGCGCCGCCTCGACGAACGTGCGCGAGTACTGGGTCGTGAACTTGCCACGGTGCTCCGCGAAGATCGGCAGCGCGTAGGTGTCCTTCTCGCCGCCGGCCTCCTCGCCCTGCCGGCTGCGCCAGTAATCCTGGTACAGCAGCGCGTGCAGGTCCGGCCGCCGCGCGCGAATCGTCTCCGCGACACTCACCGCGCTGACGACCTTGCTGAGCCCGCCCGCGCGCGCGATGCGCACGACGAGCAGACTGACGACGTCGCAGCGATCGGTGTGGAAACGCAGCGGCCCGCTCGACCGTGCCTTGCTGCGCGACGAGCGGCCGAGCACGGCATCGACCGCCGGGCCCTCGCGCACCTCGCCATAACGCGCGATCTCGTCGCGCACATCGCCGATCAATTCGCCGCGGGCGTTCTGGTAGCGGATGTGGCCGAGGTGGCTGCCGAGCCCCCAGTAGATGTCGCGCAGATCCTCGGCCGCCCAGCGGTCCACGGGAAACCCGCGCAGCAGCACGACGCCGCGCCCGTTCTCCAGCTCGTCGAGCACGGCCTCGAGCTCGCGCCCAAAGCTCGGCAGCGGGAAGTCCTCACGTCCGAAGTCCGGCCACGCGAGACCGCGCCGTCGCAGCTCGGCCAGCGCGGCCTCGCATTCCGTGATCGCCGCCGTCGACACGGGCCGGATCCAGTCCGTGGTCGCGGCCAGATCCGACCCCACCCACGCAGGCGACGTCGCGGCGGCGCGCATCACGCGACGGCGGCCGCCTTCTTGAAGTCGCTCTCCGTGAAGGCGTAGAGGTGCGCGCCGCCCTCGAGGATCGGGCCCGCGACCTCCTTCGGCACGTTCTTCAAGAGGTTGGTCGAGACGTAGGGGAAGTTCGAGTCGAAATGCGGGTAGTCGGTGGAGATGCACATGCGGTCGGCGCCGATCAACCCCGCGGTCGCCTCGATCTCCGGCTCGCTGCCCTCCACGGCCGCCCAGCAGTTGCGACGGAAGTACTCCTTGGGCGTGAGGGTCAGATACGGCGCGTGCGACTCGCGATACTGCGGGTAGTCCCATTCGATCCGCGAGAGCACCCCCGGCACCCAGGAGTTCTGCGCCTCGAGGAAGCCCACGCGCAGCCGCGGATGGAACTCGAACACGCCGCCGATGACCATGGCGATCAGCGCCTGCTGCATCTCGATCCAGTGGCTGGCCACGTGGCGATAGAAGCGGTTCTCGCCGTACAGCACGTTCATGTGCGAGTACCACGCGCCGGTGCCCTCGTGGAATCCCCACGTGACGTTCAACTCCTCGTGCAGCGCGTAGAGCGGGGTCCAGTAGTTCGAATGCCAGTAGTGGCCGTTCACGAGATTGGGACGCATGAACGAGCCGACGGCGCCCAGCTCGCGCACGCAGCGCAGGAGCTCGCGGCAGGCGAGGTGCACGTCGTGCGGCGGCAGCATGGCGACGAACTTCAGCCGCTCGGGACGGTGACGGCAGAACTCGTGGATCCAGTTGTTGTACGCCTGGCAGAGCGCCAGCGACAGCCACGGGTCCATGTTGTCGCGCGCCAGGAGGCTGAGGCCCGTCGTCGGATAGAGGACGGCGATGTCCACGCCCTCCATCTCCATACCCATGAGCTGCGCCTCGGGGTCGTACTTGCGCTGGATCGCGAAGTCCAGACGCCCGGTGATCCGCGAGCCGGACAGCGGCTGCGTGCTCTGGCTGGTGTCGGCCGTGGCCTTGCTCTTCTTCCGATACTGCTGCAGCTCGGCGTCCATCGTCGTGGGCAGGCCGTCGACGACGATGGTGCCGCGCACGGGCCGGCCATCGGCGCCGATCGGCAGCACGACGCGATGCTTGAACTTCGCATCGAGATAACGGTCGAAGAGATCCGGCGGCTCCATGATGTGCATGTCACAGTCGACGAACCGGAGCCCGTCCTTCATGAGGTCCTCCTCAGTTCTTGTACGAGGAATCGAGACGGTCGAGGCGCCGGATGAGTCCCGGCCACACGCGCGCGCCCTGGCGCTGGCGCGTGACCGCCTGGTCGAGGATCTCCTGGGGCACGCTGATGAGCTCACCGCCCGCCTGGGCGCGCACCTGGATGGCGCACGACGCCTCCAGGTAGTACATGGCGACCCACGCGTCGGCGACGGTCTCGCCCACGGTCAAGAGCCCGTGGTTGCGCAGGATCAGCGAGGTCCTGTCGCCGAGGTCGGCCACCAGCCGCGGCTTCTCGTCGTCGTTGAGCGCGGGCCCCTCGAAGTCGTGATAGGCCAGGCTCCCCAGCGAGAACATCGAGTGCTGCGAGATGGCAAGCAGCCCGCCGCGCTGCGCGGAGACGGCCACGCCGTTGAGCGTGTGCGTGTGCAGCACGCACTTGGCGTCGTGACGCGCGGCGTGGATGGCGCTGTGGATCACGAAGCCGGCCGGGTTGACCTCGAACGGCGAGTCGTCGACCTTCTGGCCCTTGAGGTCGATCTTCACCAGGCTGGAGGCCGTGATCTCGTCGAAAAAGACGCCGTACGGGTTGATCAGGAACTCGTCCTCGGCGCCCGGTACGCGCAGCGAGATGTGGGTGAACACGAGGTCTTCCCACTTGTAGAGCGAGACGAGCCGGTATGCGGCGGCGAGGTCGACGCGGGCGGCCCACTCCTCGGTCGAAACCTTGCCCTTCAGGGATGGAACGGTCAGCGCGGTCGCGGTCATGACGGCCTCCGGGGTGGCGATGTTGGCTGAACGCTAGTGCCGCGGGCGGCGGGAGTCAAGCGCTGCGCGTCATGCGCCTTCCCCCGGCCCGGAGCGCCGTCCGGGCGTGGTAGCATCGGGCGCACCACCGATACGGAGGCTGATATGACGCTGCCGCTCGAGCCGTACACCGTCATCGATCTCACGCGGGCACGCTCCGGACCGACGGCCGTCCGCCAGCTGGCGGAGATGGGCGCCACCGTGATCAAGGTCGAGAACCGAAACGAGGACGACTTCGCGCGCGACGGGTTCGACTTTCAGAACCTGCATCGCAACAAGCGCTCGATCACGCTCGACCTCAAGAGCCCGCGCGGCGTCGAGGTCCTCAAGCGGCTCGTCGCGAAGGCGGACGTGCTCGTCGAAAACTACCGTCCCGACGTCAAGCACCGGCTCGGCATCGACTACGAGACGCTCAGCAAGGTGAACCCACGCCTCGTGTTTGCGAGCATCTCGGGCTTCGGCCAGTCGGGCCCGTATCGCGATCGCCCGGGGTACGACCAGATCGCGCAGGGGATGGGCGGCCTCATGTCGATCACCGGCTTGCCCGGCCAGGGGCCGGTGCGCGTCGGTATTCCCGTCGCCGATCTCACCGCCGGCATGTTCCTCGCGCACGGCATCCTCGTCGCGCTGCTGGAGCGCGAGCGCTCCGGCCGCGGCCAGTGGGTGCACACGTCGCTGCTCGAGGCGATGATTCGCATGCTCGACTTCCAGGCGTCGCGCTGGACGCTCGGCAAGGAGATTCCCCCGCAGGCGGGCAATGACCATCCCACCGGGATTCCGACCGGCGTGTTCAAGACCTCCGACGGCCACATGAACATCGCCGCCTCCGGCCAGGTGATGTACCGCCGCCTGTGCGAGGCGATCGGCGCGCCCGCGCTGATCGACGATCCGCGCTTCAAGATGGCGCCCGACCGGAGCAAGAATCGCAAGGCCATGAACGACGAGCTGGATCGCGTGCTGGAGAAGAAGCCGACCGCGCACTGGGTCGACGTGCTCAACAAGGCCGGCGTGCCGTGCGGGCCGATCTACAACGTGAAGGAAGTCTTCGACGATCCGCACGTGAAGGCGCTCGAGCTGGCCGTGACCATCGAGCACCCGCGGCTTGGCAAGCAGGCGGTGCAGAACGTGCCCGTCACGCTGTCGCGCACGCCGGGCAAGGTGCTCACCGCCTCGCCCGACATGGGCCAGCACACCGACGAGATCCTCGCCGGCCTCGGCTACGGCAAGGACGAGATCGCCGCGCTCCATCGCGACAGCGTCGTCTGACGCGCCGCCGAGAGACGCGGTCATGACGCGCGCGCGCTCCCTCGTCGTCGCGACCATTCTGCTCGCCGGCGTCGCCGCGGGCGCCGGCGCGCAGTCCGGCCCCGAGGCGCAGAACATGCGGCTCGTCGGCCAGCACGATCTGCAGGCGCGCTCGGCCTATCAGCCGATCGTCCACAAGCAGGGCGACCGCTTCATCGCCTACATCGGCCATCACGGCGGTCTCAAGCCCAATGCGCTCACCGGCCGTGACGAGCGGAACGGCACGTCGATCCTGGACGTCACCGATCCGCGCGCGCCGCGCTACCTCGCGCACATTCCGGGCGCGGCGGGCGAGGCCGAGGAAGGCGGCGCCGCGATGGTGCGCGTGTGCGACGGCGCGACGCTGCCGCGCGCGGATCGAACGAAAACGTATCTGCTGCGCACGATGGGCAACCTCTCGCACGAGATGTGGGACGTGACGGATCCCGCGCGGCCCGTGCAGATCAACACGATCGTCGGCGGCTTCAAGCAGACACACAAGAACTGGTGGGAATGCGACACGGGCATCGCGTACCTCGTCTCCGATGGCCGCCCGGCGGGCTGGCGCACGAACCGCATGACGAAGATCTACGATCTCGGCGACCCGGCGCACCCACGCTTCATTCGTGACTTCGGGCTGACGGGACAGGAGCCGGGCTCCGCCGGCGTCGCGCCAGAAGGCGTTCACGGCCCCATCGCGCGCGGCAATCGCGTGTACTTCGCGTACGGGACGGGAAGCAAGGGCGTGCTGCAGATCGTCGACCGCGACCGGCTGCTCGCCGGCGATCCCGCGTCGGCCACGCCGTTTCAGCCGACGCCTGCGAACCTCAGGTATCCGCAAGTCGGCCGCCTCGACATGTCGCCCGACTGGGGCGGGCACACGAGCTTTCCGATCCTCGGCGTGCGCGTCGGCGAGTTCGGCCCGAACACGCGCGGCGCCACGCGCGACTTCGTCTTGCTCGTCTCCGAGTCGCTGAAGAACGAATGCCAGGAGGTACGCCAGCTCACGTTCCTGGTCGACGTCACGAACGAGAGCACGCCGTTCCCGGTGTCGACGTTCCAGGTCCCCGAGCAACCCGGCGGCTTCTGCGCGCGCGGCGGCCGCTTCGGCCCTCATTCGTCCAACGAGTCGTTCGCGCCGGTCCACTACGGCAAGCTGGTGTTCGTGGCGTACTTCAACGCCGGCGTGCGCGCGATCGACGTGCGCGATCCGTTCCGACCCCGCGAGGCGGGCTACTTCATTCCCGCCGTCACGCCCAACACCGACAAGCGCTGCGTGGACGTCGGTGGCACGCCGCGCTGCAAGGTGGCGATCCAGACGAACAACGTCGACATCGACGACCGCGGCCTCGTGTACCTGGCCGATCGCGCCAACAGCGGCCTGCACATCGTCGAGTTCACCGGCGAGCTTCGCTGAGGGACAGGCTTCGCCGCGGTGGCTCTGCGCCGAGCGTCGGGGCTGACATTCTTGCTGGCACCTTCGTTGCACCCAGGCTCGACATGCGCACCCATCATCGGAATGACCATTTCCTGCTCGTGGGCTCAATTGTCCTGGCCCTGATCGTCTCGTTCGCGATCCCGGCGCATGCCGGGGCGCCGACGGACGCCCTCAAGCAGACCGTCGACCAGGTGGTGAAGATCCTGTCCGATCCGGCCCTCCGCGACAACCCGGAGGCGCGGCGGGCGCAGGTCCGAAAGGTGGCCGAGGGCATCTTCGATTATCCCGACACCGCTCGCCGGGCCCTCGGGCAGCACTGGAATGGACGGACACCGCAGCAGCAGCAGGAGTTCGTAAAGCTCTTCGCCGATATCCTCGACCGTTCTTACATCTCGAAGATCGACCTCTACCAGGGCGAGCGCGTTCAGTACACGGGCGAAACAATCGACGGCGACGACGCGACCGTCAAGACCATCATCGCGGCCAAGCAAGGCACCGACATCCCGGTCGACTATCGGATGCACCTCAAGAACGGCCGGTGGGTCGTGTACGACGTGATCATCGAAGGCGTGAGCCTGGTGTCGAACTATCGAACGCAGTTCAACAAGATCATCCAGACGGAGTCGTACGACGCGCTCGTGCAGCGGCTGCGGGCCAAGGACACGACTGAGCCGGCGGCCAGCCCGGGACGCAAACGCGGCGAACGATAAGCCGACTATCCGAATGGGGAGTCTTCGGACTCCCCATTCTCCAGCTCAGACTCGTCCCCCGCCTCTGGGCTCGCCTCCAGGCCCGCGTCACGTCGATAACAGTGGCGATGCACCGTCAGGCCGAGGGTGGCCGGGCGGGTCGTATCCTCCCCGTCGAAGATGAAGCGCCCGCACAAAAGACAGCGCTCCCGACCCATGGGCTACGCATGCCTCGCAATGTTGAGGCCATCGACTCCACGAGATACGTAGGATTACGGGGACACGAACCCCATCGCCTTGAATCGAACTTCGACCGGAAGACCATAGACGCGCACGGTCGCGCCGGGCGTCAGGATCCGTTCCAGGTTGCTGCTCAGACTGGACATGTCGACGGCGACACGGCCTTCCGCCGAGCGCAACACGAGTGTGCGTCCGTTGATCGCCTCGACGACGCCAGTGACTTCGGTCCAGCGGCGATCATCGCGCGCGATACTCGGCATCGGCGCGGACGTCGGCGCGATCTCCGGGGCCGAGGGCTTCGATGACGCCGCCGCGGCCGACTGAGCCGCCGGTGCGGTCGGCGCGCTGATGACGGCCGGGTACGGACCGAAGCCCGGCGTCGTCGGTGTCACCGCGGGCGCCGGCGCAGTGGGCGCTGGCGCTGCCGCGTTGGGTACGGGTGCTGCGGTCGTGGGCGCCGGGGTTGTGGGCGTCGGCGCCGGCGCTGTGCTCGTCGGCGCGGGCGCGGCCCCAGCGGGCGAGGCTGGGTTGTTGGCCGGCGCCGCCGGCGCGCGCGTACTCGGCACGACGCCGACTTGTGTCGACGCGCTCGGCGCCTTGACGCTCGGCGCGGCGATCGCCGCGGCGCCGCCGTTGGCCGGTGGCGCGGGCGCGGCCGCCGTCGGTGCCGCTCCACTCGGCGTCGTGGGCGCAGCGACGGTTGGCGGCGTGACGACCGCCGGCGTCGACGCGGTGGGCGCGGGTTTCGCGCCCTGCAGATTCGCCAGCGCGGATTCGGCCGAGTCACCGACGCCGACGCCAAGCGCCGTGATCTCGTGCGAGGTGCGTCCCTCGAGTCCGAGCACCGCGATGCGCCCGCCGACCGTGAGCGTGGCGTCGCGCCGCGCCGCCGTGATCGTGACGTAGTAGAGCGGGCCATCGTCGCCGCGTACGACGACGAACGGCTCGTTCGTCAGCGCACGCGGCCATTCGAGCACGCCGTTGACGAGTCGGGGATCGCCGGGGCCGGCGATGGCTGCCGCGGGCGCGGCGAGGACGACGACCGACACAGCGAGAAACGTCAGGGAGGACTTCATGGGGCACCTCCGGCCGCGCGCGGACGCAAAGGCAGTGCCAGACCGGATTCGCACGCCACACGATGGCCGACAGGGTGCGCGGCTCCTCATTTCTCCCCGCGTCTACATTTCGGGGGAAAAAGTTTTCCCATACCGCGTGAAGAGCCGATGGTGTACAAGGATCGCTCATGGAGCTCGACGGCACCACGGTGCTCGTCGTCGAGGACGACGACGACACCCGCGAGGTGATGCGGGCGATGCTCGAGCTGTGCGGTGCCACCGTCCTCGTCGCGGAATCAGCCAAGCGTGGGCTCGAGACATTCTTGACGTCGCGCCCTGACGCGATCGTCAGCGACATCGCGATGCCCGGCGAGGACGGCTACTGGCTCGTGCGTGAAGTCGCCCGCACGCTGAACACTCGCGACGTGCCCGCGGTGGCGGTCACCGCGTTCGCCGGCCAGCATCCGCGCGCGAAAGCGCTCGAGGCGGGCTTCCGCGCGCATCTCGCCAAACCCGTCGATCCCGAAGTCTTGTGCCGGACCGTCGCCCAGGTGATGGCCGCGGAGTGAGCGCTCAGGCCTCGAGCCGCCGCGCGAGCCGCGCGACGAGACGGTCGAGCTCACGACGATCGTCCGTGGTCAGCATCAGGCCGGGCGCGCGCACCGTGGGCGAGGCGAGCGCCCCGCGACGGGCGAGCAGCTCCTTGCGGACCGCGAGACCGATTCCGGGCTGCGCCTCGTAGCGCAGCAGCGGCAGGTAGTCGTCGAAGACGTCTTCGGCGCCGTCGGCATCTCCCGTCACGAAACGCTCGTACACTTCCACGAGCATCTCGGGATACGAAAACCCGGTCATGGCGCCGTCGGCGCCGCGCGTGAGCTCCTGCGGGTAGTAGAGCGCGTTGTTGCCGACGAGCACGCTCACGCGACGGCGCCCGGCGCGCGCCGCCTCGGTGCGAATTCGGCTGAGCTTCGTCAGGCCGGGAGCGTCCTCGTGCTTGAGCATGACCAGCTGCGGAAATGTGTCGACCATGCGATGGAAGGCCTCGACGGTGAGCGTCACGCCCGTGGCCTGCGGGTAGTCCTGGTACACGATCGGCGTGCCGGGGTCGAGCGCGGTGACGACCGACGCGACGTACGCGATCAGCGCGTCGTCGCCCGCGATGCCCGGCGGCGGCGCCACCATGACCCCGGCCGCGCCCGCGGCCATCGAGTCGTTCGCCAGCGCGACCAGCGCACGCAGATCCGCGCTCGAGACTCCGACGACGACGGGCACGCGGCCCGCCACGCGTGCCAGCGCGCGGCGAACGACCGCACGCGATTCAGCGGGCGTGAGCTTGGGCGCCTCGCCCATGATGCCGAGTAGCGTGAGCCCGTGGACGCGACGCGCGAGGTAGAAATCCACGAGACGGTCGAGACTGTCGAGATCGAGGGCGCCGTCAGGCGCGAACGGCGTCGCCGAGATCGGAAAGACGCCGCGGGCGGTCTCGTCCAGCCGTGCCGCGCTCATCGCGACACGCGTGCGCCGAGCCGCGCGGCCAGTGTCGGCACCAGTGCACGAGTGCGTCGGGGGCCGCCTGACATCGCGAACTCATCACACAGCCGTCGCAGATCGGCCTTCGTGTCCACGTCGAACCAGCGCGGCAGCAGGCGCACGCGCAACCCGCACGCGTCCGCCCGCGCCAGGGTGGTGTCGAGCACGCGCTCGGTGCTCCACGGCACGTCGGCGAAGAGCGCCGGGCACGGCGCGCGCAGCCCAATCGCCCAGTAGCCACCGTCCTCGCTGGGTCCGAGCACGACGTCGGCGCCGCCACCGGCCAGCGTCGCGAGCCCGTCGGCGACCCACGTCATCGGCAGCGTCGGGCTGTCGGTGTCGAGCGCGAGCGTGACCGGGTGCTCGCCGAGCAGATCCTCGAAGAGATGCGCCAGCCGATCGCCAAGCCCGTCACCGCGCTGCGCGAGCAGTCGTACGCCCGCCGGCACGAGCGCGCGAAGCGCCGCCTCGGCCTCGGCCGGCGCGAAGGCGAGCACGGCGGACACGCCCGAGAGCGACGTCACGCCGTCGAGCCGATCGAGGAGAAACGCCGTCGCGAGCGCCTCCGCTTCCCCGCCGCTGAGCGGCGGCTGCAGGCGCGACTTCACGGGAGCGAAGCCGGGCGCCTTCGCCATCACCGCGACCGCGGGCGAGGCGCGCATCACGCGGAGCGTCTCAGCGAAGGACCCAGCCGCCGGGAGCCTGGATGCGCTCATATGACCAGACGGTCACGCGATAGTGATCCGCCTTCGGCATGTTCGGTATCTCGAAATACACGCGACCGAAGCCACCAATGGCCGGTCCGAGCCATACGATCTTCTGGCCGACGAGAGCGCCCGAGGCGTCGAGCGCCTGGCCGAGCAGCTGCACCCTCGCCGCGGCCTCGCCGTACGTGTTTTCGACGTTGCCGCGAAGTCGGACGAGATCGCCGCGCTTCTCCGGCATCGCCTCCCAGCTCAGCCTGAACCAGCGCTCGCTGTCCGGCATCAGCGTCGTCACGGTCGCCGACGGCGTGGTGTCGGTGGTCGCGCAGCCCGCAGCCGCCACGGCCAGGAGCAGCGCGGCCGCGATCGCTCGCATCGTCGTCCTCCCCCGGTGTCGATGCATCGTACAGCGGCGTGGCGGATCGCGCCGCGCTATGCTCCTGCGTCGTGACCGACCTCGAGCCGTTCGAGGAGCGTGACGCCGAGAGCACCGTGCGCGGCGTGCTTCATCGGCCGCGCCTCCCGACGGGCGATGGTGTCGTGCTCGCCCACGGTGCGGGCTCCAACTGCGAGTCGCCTGTGCTGCGCGCGGTCGCCGGCGCGTTCGCGGCGCGCGGCATCGCGGCGCTGCGCATCGATCTGCCCTTCCGTCAGGCGCGGCCCAAGGGGCCCCCGGCCCCGGCGTGGGCGGCGCGGGATCGCGAGGGCCTGCGCCGTGCGCTGACCGCGCTCGGTCGGCGGTGTCCCGGCCGGCTCATGCTCGGCGGACACTCCTATGGTGGTCGGCAGGCCAGCATGCTGCTCGCCGACACGCCCGGCCTCGCCCACGCGCTGATGCTGCTCGCGTATCCCTTGCATCCGCCCGGTCGCCCCGAGCGCCGGCGCACCGAGCACCTGATCACGCTGCGCACGCCGACGGTCTTCGTGCACGGCACCCACGATCCGTTCGGCCTGCCCGACGAGATCGACGAGGCGCGCGGGCTCATGCCCGGATCGACGCGGCTGGTCACCGTGCGCGACGCCGGCCACGATCTCGGTGCGCGCGCGGACAGCGCCTTCGCGGCGGCGGCCGTCGCCGAGCTCCTGGCGCTGCTCGGCTGAGCCGCGCGCTCGCGGCCTGCGGTAGAGTCCTGCGCATGGCCTACCCAGCATTCGATCTGACCGGCAAGGTCGCGCTCGTCACGGGCGGTAACAGCGGCATCGGGCTCGGCATGGCCGAGGCGCTCGCGCAGGCGGGCGCCGCGGTGGCGATCTGGGGAACGAATAGCGACAAGAACCGCGCGGCCGAGCGCGTGCTGACCAAGCACGGCGGCCGTGTGCTCGTACAGGCCTGCGACGTGGCCGACGAGGCGGCGGTCGAGCGCACCTTCGCGGAGACCGTGGCGACGCTCGGGCGCGTGGACGCCTGCTTCGCAAACGCGGGCGTCGGCGGGCGAAGCGCGGGCCAGGGCTTCGTGGACATGACCACTGCCGAGTGGCGACGCGTGCTCAGCGTCAACCTCGACGGCGCGTTCTTCACGTTGCGCGCCGCGGCGCGCCACATGGTGGCGCGCCCGGGCGGCGGATCGCTCGTCGTGACGGCGAGCCTGGCCGCGATCTCAGGCCAGGCGCGCGGCGAGCACTATGCCGCGTCCAAGGGCGGGCTCATCTCGATGATGAAGGCGCTCGCCGTGGAGCTGGCGCGCCATGGCGTGCGCGCCAACGCGATCCTGCCGGGATGGATCGAGACGCCGATGACCGAGCGCGCGTTCGCGTGGGACACGTTCGTCGCCAAGGTGCTGCCGCGCGTGCCGGTACGTCGCTGGGGTGTCGGCGGTGATTTCGGTGGCATCGCCGTCTACCTCGCGTCCGACGCCAGCGGCTATCACTCGGGCGATACGTTCGTCATCGACGGGGCGTATTCGATTTTTTAACAGCGCCGGAGCGGTGCCGTGAGGCCGCGTGAAAATGGTGGAGGGCTTCGGAACGGCGCCGTCACGCCGCGTGAAATAGTGGAGGGCGTCGGAGCGGCGCCATCACGCCGCGTGAAATAGTGGAGGGCGTCGGAGCGGTGCCGTCACGCCGCGTGAAATAGTGGAGGGCGTCGGAGCGGTGCCGTCACGCCGCGTGAAATAGTGGAGGGCGT
>Ga0207684_10000919_pt1 | contig 33411 bp, 34 predicted proteins | sample KBSK5501metaG_FD_184342 | JGI IMG/M metagenome (GOLD analysis project Ga0207684, IMG submission 184342) | Corn, switchgrass and miscanthus rhizosphere microbial communities from Kellogg Biological Station, Michigan, USA - KBS K5-50-1 metaG... | ecosystem: Host-associated > Plants > Roots >... | reverse complement strand
GCTCGGCTGCTGCGCGCCCGCGGCGAGCGGCGCCGCGAGCAGCGAAGCAAGAGAGACGAGCGCGGTGCGCCGCGTGATCATCGTGCCGATGAAATGGTGGAGGCGGTGGGAATCGAACCCACGTCCGGAAACCCTCAGCCGCAGGCGTCTACGTCGATAGCCGGTTTATCTTACTGCGCTCTCGCCCTTCGGCCCTCCATCCGGCAGGAGGACCGCGGGGCCAGCCTCATATGTCTCGCTCCGCCCCTGAGGCCAAGATTGGAGCCAGCCACCAGAGTATGATGCCGGTTCCCAGGCCCTGATGGCGCGACCTGGCCGACACTAGCGGTTGTTAGGCCGCCAGAGCTAGCTGTGTGTTGGCAGCTAGAAGGTTCTCACTTATTAACGAGGGGTGAGAAACCTCGAGACGCAGCCTGGACCTCGTTGATCCCCGTCGAAACCTGTCGCCCCCTTTCACGCTCAGTCTATCACTCGTCGTCGCGGTCGCGCCGACGTGGCCCACCCGCCCTCGTCACCGTTCGCGCCGCCTGATCCATCTCGCGGCGCTGATCGCGATCGCGGAGCGTCGCGCGCTTGTCGTGCAGCTTCTTGCCGCGACCCAGCCCGAGCTCGATCTTGGCCCGGCCGCCTTTGAAGTACATGCGCAGCGGAATCAGCGTCAGGCCGCGCTCGGCGATCTTCCCGCTGAGCCGACCGATCTCCTTGCGATGGAGCAGCAGCTTGCGGTCGCGCTCGGGGTCATGGTTGGCATCCGTGCCGTGGCTGTAAGGGTTGATGTGACAGCCGAGCAGCCACCCCTCGCCGTTGCGAATGGTCGCATACGAATCCTTGAAGGTCACCTCGCCCGCGCGCAGCGACTTCACCTCCGTGCCGCGCAGCACGAGCCCGGCCTCGACCGTCTCGAGGATGTGGTATTCGTGCCGCGCGCGCCGGTTCGTCGCAATCGTGCGGTCGCCGCCCTCGCGCTCGGCTTGACTGGCCATCGCTGCTGGGTATTATGAACGACGCTTCCCGAGCCGAAGTGGCGGAATTGGCAGACGCGCATGATTCAGGGTCATGTGCCCGCAAGGGTGTGGGGGTTCGAGTCCCCCCTTCGGCACCAGCTACTTAGACGACATCACTCCCGAGGCGAGAACCTCATGCGTGATCGCTTGTGTGATTTGCGCAGCGCCGCTTGGTGAATCTAACCCTGAAAACCTGCCAGAGCCGGCAGTCCGGCTAGCTCTTTCGGCCGAACAGACGCCTCCGTGCTCGATAACCGAGGAAGATGAGGGCCGTTCCCGTCAAGATCATCGTGCTCGGTTCAGGCGTCCTGGTAGCAAAGACATCGTTATTCCACGAGGCGAAGTTCAGATTGAAGGTCGCACCGATCGGGACACCAGTGCCGCCGCTCCAGTTGTAGGTCACAGCACCCTGCGAGAAGTCGGCGGAGTCGGTGCCACAACCCGAAACACAATTCGGCCCGGTCAAGGTGAGCGTCGTGAAAAAGTTTGCCGCGCCACCGTGAATCTGAAAGTTCTCGCACGTGAGGCTGCCCCCGGGGCCACAGCTGTGGGCCGCCGGGCTGGCTGCCGTGAAGGTGTCGGTCAGCGTCAACGAGAAACTGGTCACAATCCCCCCTGTGTCATTTATGACAAGGAAGTTGCCGGCGCCGCCCAAGGGCTCGGGGGGCTGGTTGGGAAGGTGACTCACCGCGGGAGTAGTTGTATCGATCTGAAACCAAGAATTAATCGTGCTCAGGTTGAATGGTGGATTGGACGCCGAGGGGCCGGTCTGCGCGTACCCCTGGGTGCCGGTTGGTAGGGGGCCGGTGTTGGTGCTGCACAAAGTGGACCCACCGCAGCCAGTGGGGTTGTTGGCGAAACCGATAATATTGGCCGCGTGTGCCTGCGGAATAGCCAACGCCGTCGTGGCAGCTATCGCGAGAGCGGCGAGGGAGGCGGAGCAGGAGAAAACTTGACGAGTCGGGTCGACGATGCCCTGCTAGTCGCCATGATGAAGGACGCCGTTCTCATTGCATTTCTCCGTTCCGTACCCGAGTGTCGACGGTTCTTCCAATCGCGGTAAACAACCCTACCCGGGAACAAGCACCGCAAGGTCGGGGCCAAGTTAGGTTTCTCAGGGCGATACGGGAAGGTCGGCCCCGACAGAGACCCATTTTGGAAAGAGGGCCGACACTCCTCCTTTTGCCGCTTCGCGGCTGAGAAAGACTCCGCCGCTGCGGTATGCCGGGATCGCGTTCATGCTACCAACGCGCGGGCAGCCCACGAAACCCGGTATTGGCTGGGGGCAAAATAGTTCGTGGCCATTCCGCGGCACTCACTAGCCCCGCCACGGGGCGGAACTTGGACGAACGCCCGCCGATAGATCACACGTTCGAGGTTCGTCGTTCTCAGCCGCGGAACGTCACGGCATAGCGTCCCGCCGCGAGACCAAGGGCGCAGACGCCGAGGCAGACGAGCGTCGTGACGACGACGTTGACGAGCGCGCGGCCGACGGCGTCCATCTCGACCAGGCGCATCGTCTCGTAGGAAAACGCCGAGTACGTCGTGAAGCCGCCCATGACGCCCGCCGAGAGAAACAGCCGCGCGGGCTCCGGGATCACCGCGGCCTCTTTCGCGAGCGCCTGCACGACGCCGATGAGAAGCGACCCCGTGACGTTGACGATAAGCGTGCCGTAAGGAAAGTCGACACCGAGCCAGCGCGCCGCCAGGCCGGAGGTCAGGTAGCGCAGCACGGAGCCGACTGCGCCGCCGACGGCAACGAGAATGACTCGGTCCACGTCAGGCGGCGCCGATTTCGGCGATCGACACGGTGCGGCCGAGGCGCGCGGCGCGCGCGGCGGCCTCGACAACCTCGACGGCGTGGAGGCCGGCCCGGGCGTCGACGGGCGCCGGCGCCTGGGCGCGACAGGCGTCGAGGAACGCCGCCAGCTCCAACCGAAGGGGCTCGGCAACGGCGACCGAGAGCTCTTCCTTGCCGCGATCGACGGCGTCCCACGCGTCGCCCTTCCGCACGTGCTCGCCGGCGTGAAGAGTGACGCTGCCCGCGCCGTAGTCGGCCACGAGGCTGCCGCGCTCGCCCACGATCACGCAGTCGCGATGCGTGCCGGGCACGAAGTAGTTGGCTTCGATGGTGACCGGCACCTCGCCGAAGCTCACCGTCACGATCGACAGATCGTCGAGGCCGCGACCCAGGAAGTCGCGCTGCAGCGCCGCGACGGCGGTCGCCTCGCGTCTGAGCAGATGCGCGAACAGGTCGACGTAATGGATGCCGTCGGTGTGAAAGACGCCGACGTCGGTCCGCGGGCGCTTGAACCCGGCGAAGCGGCCCGTGGCGTAGCGCACGGCGCCGATGCGCCCCTCGGCGAGTGCCGCGCGCAACGTTGCCGTCACGGGATGGAAGCGAAAGATGTGGCCGACCTGCACGATCCGGCCGGCGGTGTCCGCGGCCGCGACGAGTCGGCGCCCTTCGTCGACGCTGACCGTCAACGGCTTCTCGATCAGGCACGGCAGCCCGGCCGCGAGACACGCCGTACCGACCGCGAGATGGCTGTCGGCAGGCGTAACAACGTCCACGGCGTCGACGCGGTCTAGCATCGCGCGATAGTCGGTCGTGGTCCGCTCGGTGGGCACGCCCTGGCCGACCGCCCACGCCAGTCGCGCGGGCGACACGTCCGCCGCCCACACGTCGGCCCCGAGCTCGGTAAGCACACGCAGGTGTTTTTCGCCCCAGCGGCCGAGGCCGATCAGCAGCACCTTCACGGCGCGGCTACTCGCGAATGAGGTCGCCGCCGAGGTCCTCGGCGACTTCGTAGTGCAGCGCGCGGGACTTCATCCAGCGCACCGCAAGCAGGTCGGTGGTGGCAACGAAGACCCGATTGAGCACGCCGTACTTCGACTGCCCAAAGCGCCGCGGCCGGTTGCGCACCGGCACTTCGAGCACGCGGTATCCGCGCATCTTGAGGAGCGTCGGGACGAAGCGATGGAAGCCGCGGTAGAGGACGAGCCCGCGCAGACACTCACGGCGGAACGCGCGGAAGGTGCAGCCGCTGTCCTGGATCACATCATCGCTGAGCCAGTTGCGCACGCCGTTGGCGATGCGCGATGAGAGCCGCCGCACGACGGAATCGCCGTCGCCGCGATCGACGCGCCATCCAGTGACGGCGTCCCACTGATCCAGATGGCGAAGCAGGCCCGGGATGTCCTGCGGGTCGTTCTGCAGGTCGGCGTCCATGGTCACGATGAGGCGGCCGCGCGCCGCGTGAAACCCCGCGTCGGTGGCCGCCGTCTCGCCGGCGTTCGCCTTGAGCCGCACGAGTCGCACGCGCGGATCGCTGTCGCGAAGCCCGCGGATGACCTCGGCGCCGCGGTCGCGGCTGCCGTCGTCGACGAAAACGACCTCGAAGTCGAGCCCCGCCCGATCGAGCACGGACCTCAGCTCGGACCAGAGGAGCGGCAGGCTCTCCTCTTCGTCGTAGACCGGGATCACCACCGAGAGATCGATCATCGAGCGGAGCCGCGCCACTCGGCGACGAGTGTCTGCGGCAGATTGAGCCGGTCGAGCACACGGGCCACCGTGTGATTGACGATGTCGTCGAGATCCTTGGGGCGGTTGTAGAAGGCGGGCATCGGCGGCAGGATCACCGCGCCCATCTCGGCCAGCGACGTGAGCACTCGAAGGTGACCCAGGTGCAGCGGCGTCTCGCGCACGACGAGGATCAGCGGTCGGCCTTCCTTCAGTGTGACGTCCGCGGCGCGCGACACGAGGGTATCGCTGTGACAGGACGCAATGGCCGACGCCGTCCGAATCGAGCACGGCGCCACGACCATGCCGAGCGTGCGAAAGGAGCCGGACGCGATGGAGGCGCCGATGTCGCGCACGTCGTAGCGGTGGTGCGCGAGACCCTCGACGTCGGCCACGCTGTAGCGCGTCTCCTCGACGATCGTGCGCTTGCCGGCGGCGGAGATGACGAGGTGCGTCTGCACGTCGACGCTGCCGCGCAACACCTCGAGCAGCCGGATTCCGTAAATCGAGCCGCTGGCGCCGGTGAGGCCGACGACCAGGCGCGTCACAACCGGAACCGCTTTCGGAAGACTTCCTCGCGCGTCTTTTCGTACAGCACTTCCCACTCGTGGCTGCCTTCCGGCATCGGCCGCGAGTACGACGCGAGGGTCTTGCGCACCTCGGTGTCCACCGATTCCTCGAGCTTGGATTCGTCGGAGAGCGCGCGAATGATCTCGGGTCGAACGTCGTCGGGTGATTTGATCGTCACGCCCGGCACGTTGCCGAGCTCCTTCATGATGCGCTCGGCAAGAAAGAAGATCCGCTCGCGGCTCATGCGCATCAGAGGATGAATCCTCGATCGCGCGCGAGCTTTTCTCTGACCTTGCCGAGAAGCTGCCGATAGTCCGCCGCCGAGTCCTTGATCATCTTCGCGTGCTCGAGCAGGAGCTTTCGCGCGTCGGCGTCCAGCGCCGCTTCCGCGGTCAGGTTCTCGACCACGACGTGACGGACAGCGGCGCGCGCCGCCGGCTCGTCCTTGATGTCCATAATCTTGCGCGTCGTCAGCCGCTTGACGACGGCGTCGGCCATTCGTCCTGCGATCTCGTCGCGTCGAGGCATACCAAGCGAGAGTACGTCCCCGCGACTCGGGGTGTCAAGGAAGCGCCGGTAACATCACGGTCATTCGTGTGCCCGTACCGGGCGCCGCGTCCGCGTGCACCGTCCCGCCGTGAGCCTCCACGAGCGACTTGACCACCGACAGACCGAGACCGGTCCCCGGTCCCAGCGCAGCAGTGTCACGCATGCGGTAGTACGGCTCGAAGACGCGCGCGCGCTCCTCGGGCGGGATCCCCGGTCCCTCGTCCTCCACGTCGACGGCCACGACGCCGTCGACCGCACGCGCGCGCACCCGTACGCAGGAGCCCGGCGGCGAATACTTGAGCGCGTTGCCGATCAGATTCTTCAGCACGCGGTCGAGCGCATCGGCGTCCGCGTCGACGTTCGGCAGCGCGGCATCCACGTGCAGCTCGAGGCGGTGCGTGGTGCGCGTACGCCGAAACAGATCGACGGCGGCCGCGATGAGCGGCGCCGGATCGAGCACGGCACGCCGAATCGACGGCGCGAGCCCGCGCTCGAGCCGGGCCAGATCGAGGAAGTCGCTCACGATGCGGCCGAGGCGTTCGATCTCGCCTCGCATGATCTCGGCCAGCCGACGGACCTCGGCCGGTGCGAACGGCCGCGTGGCCAGGAGCTCCGAAAAGCCCTGGAGCGCGGTCAGCGGCGTGCGCAGCTCGTGAGAAGCCAGCGCGACGAAGCCCGACTTCAGCCGGTCCATCTCGGCCAGACGCGCGGTGGCCTCGCCCACTTTCTGCTCGAGCTCTTCGGCGAAACGCCGCTGCCGCGCGGCCAGCCGCGCGTTGTCGAGCGCCAGACCGAGCGCGGCCCCGAAGCCGACGAGCGCGTCACGCTCCTCGCGCGAAAAATCGCCGAGCCGCTCGACGGCAAGCACGCCCACGCTCTCGTCGGCGCTGGTGAGCGGCACCACCACGACGCGGCGCGCGCGCGATTCCGTTCCCGCGTCGACGACGAAGACCGGCTCGCGGTGCGCGAGCACGTACGCGGCGACCGAGCGTGGGTCGACGCGACCCGCCGTCACCACCCGTCCGTCGTCCAGGACCAGGCCAACCACGTCGACGCGTAGCCGCTGCGTCAGGACGGCGGCGAGTCGCGCGGCGGTACGATCCAGCGGCGCCAGGTCGGCGAGCGTACGCTGCACCGCCCGCAGCGTGTCATAGCGCTCGCGCTGCCGCTGTGCGCGAGCCGCGAGACTGCCGACCGCGGCGCCCGACACCGCGAGCACGAGGAGCGTGACGATGCCCTCCGCGGCCGCCCGGGTGGGGCCGTGACCCTCGATCTCCCGGAGTACGAACGGCCCGAACGCGAGCACGGCCCCGAGCGCCGCGACGAGTCCGCCCGCGACGCCGAATCGGAGACCCGCGAGCACGACGGGCACGAGATAGAGATGACGCCACGGCGTGGCCGGCGCCACGTCTGCGGCGGCGAGCGCCGCCGTCACACCGATGAGGATCCCGGCGGGGAGGAGCGCCCGTCGAACGCGCGCGGCACTCACGGCACGACGTGGAGGAGTCGGTAACAGGCGAAGAATGCGACGCCGGCGACGATGCCCGGCACGATACTGCCGCTGCGCCAGTACATCCAACAGTTGCCGAGGCTCAGCAGCGTGAGATAGAAGACCGCGCCGGCGGTGACCTCGAGACTGCGCGGCAGCAGCGGATCGAGGAAATAGCGCACCAGGCAGAGGATGGTGACGCACGCGCTGGTCAGCGCGAAGGACCAGCGACGCTGCGCGCGATCGAGCAGCGCGCCACGGAAGAACGCTTCCGTCGTAAGCACGTTCGCTCCGACGTCGTACGCCAGCCACGGCGCGAGGTGCGCCGGCGTCGGCACGCGCACACCGTAGCCGAGCGTGAGCGACGCGGTCAGCAGCAGGTGTGCGCCGAGCACGACGCCGAGCGCCCCTCCTGCCGCCGAGATGCTGAACGACGCACGCGTAAGGCCGAGACCCGGAAGTCGGTCGCGCTGAGACCAGAGCCAGACGGGAGCCGCAAGATAGGCGATCACGCCGAGCGGCGACAGCGCCGCGCCAACGGCGCCCATGAGCACGACGGCCGCAGCCAGTGCTGGCGCGGGGCCGCCTCGATCGCATCGCGCCCACGCCACGGCCGTCGCGAGCAGGGCGCCCTGAGCGCCACCCGCTCCGACGGCGCGCGCCGGCGTCAGCGGGACGAGCTCAGCGGCCGCGAGCGCGCCCGCGCCCGCCGTGAGCACACCGAGGACGATGAGCAACGGCATCGGCATGCCTGACAGGAGACCGCGCGTGGACGGCAGCCACGGATCGGTGATGGCGTACACGCTCAGCGTCCTTCCCCGTCCAGCATGTCGAGCAACGCGGCGACGATCGTTGCGTCGAGCGTGCGGCCGGCTTCCTGCCGGACAAGGGCGCGCGCGGCGTCGCGCGTGAGCGCCGGGCGGTACGAGCGGGCCGACGTGAGCGCGTCGAAGACGTCGGCCACGGCCACGATGCGCGCCTCCAGCGGGATGTCGTCGCGCAGGAGGCCGTCGGGATATCCGGAGCCGTCCCAGCGTTCGTGGTGATGACGGATCACGCGCGCCGCACCCTCGAAGAACTCGAACGGCGCCACGATCTGCGCGCCGATCACCGGATGCCCGCGCATGATCTGCCATTCCTCGGGCGTCAGCGACCGGGGCTTTTGCAAGATCGCCTCGGGGACGCCGATCTTCCCGATGTCGTGCAGAAGTCCGGCCTGGCCGACGATGTCGACGTTGGCCGGAGCGAGCCCCAGCGCGGAAGCGAGGCGCCGGCTCAGCGCGGATACTCGCTCGGAGTGCCCGCGCGTGTACGGATCCTTGGCCTCGAGCGCGTTGGCGAGGCCGAGCAGCGACTGGCAGATCGCGCGCTGCAGCTGGCGGTAGAGGCGACGCACGTCTTCCGCGTACCGCAGCGATTGCTGATAGGCCGCGTGGAGACGGCGGTAGTCCGCGGCCGGATCGCCCTCTAGTCGAGATGCCATGCGACACGCGGAAGCAGTCGATCGACGAGCGAGAGGAGCCGCACGGGTGAGAACGGCTTCGTCAGATAGTCGTCGGCGCCGGCCGCCAATCCGCGCACCACGTCGTCCTGCTGCGCAGCAGCGGTGAGCATCACGATGCGCGCGCCCGCCAGGCGCGGGTTCGCGCGAAGGGCGCGACACACCTCGAGACCGCTGAGGTCCGGCAGGTGGACGTCGAGAAACACGAGGTCGATCGCGACCGCCTCCGCGACGGCCAGCGCCGTTCCGCCGTCGCCGGCCTCGAAGACCTGCACACGCTCGTCCTCGAGAGTCACGCGCACCAGCTCGACCACGTGCGGCTCGTCGTCGGCGATCAGAACGGAAAGCATGGCGCCCGTTGTCGCAAGGCGCGTACCACGGATGAAGCGACGGAGTGGCGCGGACTTGAGGCCGAGCGCTGGCCACGCCTGCCACACGGAGCGGGCGCGGTGCCCGCTCCGGTGGGCAGCGGTTACTTCACCTCGACGGTACCCTTCATGTTCGGGTGTAGCCCGCAGGCGTAGTCGTACGTGCCGGCCGTGGCAAAGGTCATCGCCGTGCTCTGCCCCTTGGTGAGAATCGGCGAGCGCGCCTTGGTGCTGGTGACGCTGATCTGATGAGGCGATTCATCGCCGTTCACCCACGTCACGTTCTTACCGGCGTCCACGCTGACCTTCGCGGGTCCGAACGCGAAGCCCGTGATGTTGACGTCGGCCTTCGGGGTGGCTGCGATCGCCGCGGCGCCGCCCACGGCGCGGACGGCGGCGAGCGAGATCACGTAGTCCATCTTCTCGTGCGGCTTGTGGCACTCGAAGCAGGCCTTGTAGTTCGCCTTGTCATTGAGCTTGCCATCGGCGCCGAAGGCGGCGTACTCCCACTCGCCGTTGCGCCATTCGGCGGGATACTCCGCGCCCCAGCCCGCGCGTTTCTCCATCACGGTATAGGCGATGAGGTCGCCCTTCACGAAGCGGCCGTTGGGGCCCTTCAGCGGCGCGCCAGCGGCGTCCACCTGCGCCTTGTACTGCACGAGCGTCAGCACCGTGCCGTCGGGCAGCGGGCGGCCGGCCTTCATGGCGTCAACGGCCGCCTGGGTGTTCGCGTACAGCTCTCGGTACTGCTTGGTGTCGTAGCGGTCCACGGTCGTGTAGAGAACGTGCTCCTTGAAGCCGCTGGGGAACTGGATCTTCTCCGGACCGGCGGTGGAGCGGGCGACGAACACGCCGGTGACGACGCCGGCGACCAGCAGGGCGAGGGCGACCGGACGGTAGGCCATGTTGCCTCCTCTGGGACGATCTCGGGCGTCAGTGTGTACGGCCGGCGACCTGGATCCGGATGAGCGCCCGAGCGAGCGCCGCGGCCGCTCGCACGTAGTCGATCTCCTCCTGCGTGCGCCCGGACAACCGCTGCTCGGCGCGCTCGCGCGCACGCTCGGCACGGGCGCGGTCGATCTCTTCCGGCAACTCGGCGCTGTCGGCGAGCACGATGACCTTGTCGTTGCGCACCTCGCAGAAGCCGCCTGCCACCGCGGCGTGGCGCTCCTCACGGCCGATCCGATAGGTCAGCTCCCCGATGCCGAGCGTCGTGAGGAAGGCGGCGTGGCCGGGCAGGACGCCGAAGTAACCTTCGATGCCCGGCACCACGACCTCGTCGACCTGCTCCGAGATGACGGCCCGCGACGGTGTCGCCACTTCGAGCGTGAGGCGGTCGGCCATCTAGCTCTCGCGCAGCTTCTTGGCTTTGTCCATGGCCTCGCCGATGTCGCCGACCATGTAGAACGCCTGCTCGGGCAACTCGTCGTGCTTGCCGTCCACGATCTCGCGGAACGACTTCACCGTGTCGGCAACCTTCACGTAACGGCCGGGAGAGCCCGTGAACTGTTCGGCGACCGAGAAGGGCTGCGACAGGAAGCGCTGGATCTTCCGCGCCCGGGCCACCGCGAGCTTGTCCTCGTCGGAGAGCTCCTCCATGCCGAGGATCGCAATGATGTCCTGGAGATCTTTGTATCTCTGGAGGATCAACTGCACCGCGCGCGCGGTCTGGTAGTGCTCCTGCCCGATGATGTTGGGGTCGAGAATGCGCGAGGTCGACGCCAGCGGGTCGACCGCCGGGTAGATCCCCAGTTCCGTGAGGGCCCGGCTGAGCACGGTCGTGGCGTCGAGGTGGGCGAACGCGGTAGCCGGCGCAGGGTCGGTGATATCGTCGGCCGGCACGTAGATCGCCTGCACCGAGGTGATCGAGCCTTTCTTGGTCGAGGTGATCCGCTCCTGCAGCTGGCCCATCTCCGTCGCCAGCGTCGGCTGGTAACCGACGGCGGAGGGCATCCGACCGAGGAGCGCGGAGACTTCGGAGCCGGCCTGGGTGAACCGGAAGATGTTGTCGATGAACAGCAGCACGTCCTGGCCTTCCTCGTCGCGGAAATACTCGGCGGCGGTGAGCGCGGTCAGCGCCACCCGCAGGCGCGAGCCCGGCGGCTCCGTCATCTGACCGAAGATGAGCGCCGTCTTCTCGAGGACGCCTGACTCCTTCATCTCGTGATAGAGGTCATTGCCCTCGCGTGTGCGCTCGCCCACCCCCGCGAAGACCGAGATGCCGCCGTGCTGCTTTGCAATATTGTTGATCAGCTCCTGGATCAGAACGGTCTTTCCGACGCCTGCTCCCCCGAACAGTCCTGTCTTCCCACCCTTCGTATATGGTTCCAGCAGATCCACGACCTTGATGCCCGTCTCGAACATCTCGACCTTCGTTGACTGCTCCTCGAACGTGGGCGCCGGCCGATGGATCGGGTATGTCTTCTTGGTGTGGATGGCGGGCCCCTTGTCCACCGGCTCGCCGACGATGTTGAGGATGCGGCCGAGCGTCTCCCGGCCGACCGGCACGGTGATCGGGGCGCCGGTGTCGAGCACGCTCATCCCCCGCGTGAGACCGTCGGTCGCGGCCATGGCAATGGTGCGCACGTGGGCTTCGCCCATGTGCTGGGCGACCTCGAGCGTGAGCTTCTCGGAGTAGGCGAAGATGTCCTTCTGCTCCACACCCTGCACGAGCAGCGCGTTGTAGATGGCGGGCAGCTTGCCCGGCTCGAACTCGACGTCGACGACCGGCCCGATGACCTGGACGATCTTCCCCGTGCTCATGCCTCCGCTCCTTGCTTGAGCGCCTCGGCGCCGCCGACGATGTCGAGCAGCTCCTTGGTGATCTTTTCCTGGCGCGCCTTGTTGTACTGGATCGTGAGGATCTCGATCATGTCCTTGGCGTTCTTGGTCGCCGCTTCCATCGCCGTCATGCGCGCGCCGTACTCGCCGGCCAGCGACTCCATCAGCGCGCGGAACACCTGCATGCGCACGTGGCGCGGTAGCAGATCGCCCAGAATGGCGGCCGCGCTCGGCTCATAGATGTAGTCGACGGGCTGGCCCGTCGCCGCTCCGCCCTCGGTCTTCGGGATCGGCAGGAGCTGCTGGCGTACCGGCCGCTGCACGGCCACGGACCGGAACTCGTTGTAGATGAGGTGGACCTCGTCGACCTCGCCTTCGAGATACTGCGCGATGAACGCATCGGCCAGCTCGCACGCGTGCGTGTAAGCAAGGCGATCCCAGAAACCCACCATGTCGCGCTTCACCGTGTACGGACGCCGTCGGTAGAAATCGCGCGCCTTGCGGCCGACGACGACGAGGGTCACCGCGGTGGCGTTGGAGGCGCGCACGAACGCGAGCGAGTTGCGAAGCACGTTGCTGTTGAAGGCGCCGGCGAGACCCCGATCGGCGGTGATGATGACGATCTGTCGCCGCGGCCCTTCGCGCTGCTCGAGCAGCGGATGAGCCGCGCCCTCCGTCCCCTCGGCCGCCGACACGAGATTCCCGAGCAGCTCCGCCATCTTGTTGGCGTACGGCCGCGCGGCGACGAGGCGCTCCTGCGCGCGCCGCAGCTTGGCCGCCGCCACCAGCTTCATGGCGCGCGTGATCTTCTGCGTCGACTGAACGGAGCGGATCCGCCGCTGGATGTCGCGGAGCGTCGCCACGCGTCAGGCCGCCTTGATGTCCTTGGTCGCCATGAACTCGACCTTCGCGTCGTTGACGGCCTTCGTCAGCGTCTCGCGAAGCGCGTCCGACAGCTCCTTTTTGTCTCGGATCTCCGTGAGCACCTGCGGCTGCTTGCGCTCGAGCCACCCGTAGAAGAAGGTCTCGAACTCGCCAACCGAGTCCACCGGGAGATCGTCGAGCAGGCCCTGGGTTCCGGCGAAGATGATGACCACTTGCTTTTCGACGGGCAGCGGCTGGTACTGCCCCTGCTTGAGCAGCTCCACCATGCGTTGGCCGCGCGCCAGCTGCATCTGCGTCGCTCGGTCGAGGTCGGAGCCGAACTGCGCGAAGGCCGCCAGCTCGCGATACTGCGCCAGGTCGAGCCGCAGCTTGCCCGCGACCTGACGCATCGCCTTCACCTGAGCGGAGCCGCCGACGCGTGAGACCGAAAGGCCGACGTTCACCGCGGGCCGGATGCCGGCATAGAAGAGGTCGGACTCCAGATAGATCTGGCCGTCGGTGATCGAGATGACGTTGGTCGGGATGTACGCCGAGACGTCGCCGAGCTGCGTCTCGATGATCGGCAGGGCGGTCAACGAGCCACCGCCAAGCTGGTCGTTCAGCTTCGCCGCGCGCTCGAGCAGCCGCGAATGCAGATAGAAGACGTCGCCCGGATATGCCTCGCGGCCCGGCGGCCGCCGCAGCAGCAGCGAGAGCTGGCGGTACGCCGCGGCATGCTTGCTGAGATCGTCGTAGATGCAGAGCGCGTGGCGCTTGCTGTCGCGGAAATACTCACCCATCGTCACGCCGGCGTACGGCGCGATGTATTGCAGCGGCGCCGGCTCCGATGCGGAGGCGACGATGACGGTGGTGAACGCCATGGCGCCCGCGTCCTCGAGCACTTTCACGACCTGGGCCACCGTCGAGCGCTTCTGCCCGACGGCGACGTAGAAGCAGAAGACGTCCTGCCCTTTCTGATTGATGATCGTGTCCACGCCGATCGCCGTTTTGCCGGTGCCACGGTCGCCAATGATCAGCTCGCGCTGGCCACGGCCGATCGGGATCATCGCGTCGATGGCCTTCAGGCCCGTCTGCAACGGCTCCTTCACCGAGCGGCGGTCGACGACGCCCGGCGCGTACCGCTCGATCGGGCGGTACTCCTTCGCGGTGATCGGGCCCTTGCCGTCCACGGGCTGACCGAGCGCATTGACGACGCGGCCCACCAGCGCCTCGCCCACCGGCACCTGGGCGATGCGATTGGTGCGCTTGACCGTGTCGCCTTCCTTGATCGGGCGGTCGTCGCCGAGCAGCACGGCACCGACGTTGTCCTCTTCGAGGTTCAGGACCATACCGACGACATCGCCGGGAAATTGCAGCAGCTCGCCGGCCATCGCCTTCTCGAGTCCGTAGATGCGCGCGATACCGTCGCCGACCTCGATGACGCGGCCGACCTCCTGCAGATCGACCTCCGCCTCGTAGCCGGCCAGCTGGCGCTTGATGATCTCGCTGATCTCGCTCGCCTTGATCATTCTCTGTCTCCGTTGTAGCGACGGCGCCAGCACGGCTAGAGCCGTGGGTGGCCTGTTCTAGATGCGTGTGGCTCCGCTCCCGCGACTCTGGCCTGCGCTAGATGCGTGTGGCTCCGCTCCCGCGGCTCTGGCCGATCCCAGATGCGTGGCTGCGCTTGCGGACTCTCCTCTTATCCACGCGCGAGTCGCTCTCTCAAGCGAACGAGCTGGCCGTCCAGGCTGCCGTCCACGACCAGACTGCCGATCTCAGCGACGAAGCCGCCGAGCAAATTCTGGTCAACCACCTCGTCCACCGTCACGTGCTTGCCGCCGAGTGCCGTCCCCAGGTGCGCGGCGAGCGACGTTCTCTCGGCCTCGGTCAAGGGCACGGCAGTGCGAACGCGCGCGCGGGCACGATTGAGATCGGCATCGACCAGGGCGCGATACGCCTCGCCGATCTCGGGCAGCACGTTCCCGCGCCCGTGCGCCGCCACCAGCCCGACGAAGTCGCGCACGAGCTTGCCCACGCCCAGGCGTTGCGCGATGTCGTCGGCGGCGCCGCGCTTGGCGGCGCCCGACACGCCCGGCCGTGCGAAGAAGTGCGCGAGCTCGCCGTCATCTCGCACGAGCTGCACGACCTCCGCCAGCTCGGCGCCGATACGCTCGGCCTGCGACCGCTCGCGCGCGAGCTCGTACAGCGCCTTCGCGTACGAGCGCGCCGCGCCGTGGGACTTCACCGACCGATGCGTGCGATCGCGTCGTCGACCACGCGCCGATGCTCTTCGTCATGCAGGCTCTTGCGCACGAGCTTCTCCGCGATGGCGATTGCGATGTCGCTCACCTCGCGTCGCAACTCCTCGCGTGCGCGCCGAATGTCCGCATCGGTCTGCGCCTTCGCGGATTCGACGAGCTGCTGCGCCTCGCGGCGCGCCGCGTCGACCAATTTGCGCTGCTCGTCGGCGGCTTCCTTGAGCGCGGCCGCGCGGATCGACTGTGCTTCGGCATATGCAGCGCGGAGGCGCTCGGCGTTTTCCTCCTGTTGCTTCGCGGCAGCCGCGCGCGCGGCCTCTGCGGCCTCGAGTGACGTCTTGATGGCCGCGGAACGCTCTTCCATCTTGGCGAGGAGCGGCTTGTACAGGAGCCGATGGAGAATCGCCAGAAGGATGAGGAAGTTGAACATCTGGATGATCAGCGACTTGTCCAGGCTGATCAGCCCGCCCCCGCCATGCTCGCCGCCCTCCGCCGCAAAAACGAGCGTCGGCACAAGAGTCAGGCATACGGACGCGACGCAACCGAGCCACGCGGAACGACGCTGGAGCATTGAGCAGATTCCCCCGGTCAGTGATGCCGCAGAAGGTTTGTGAAAACTATCACCCGAATCCGGGCTCTGTCAATCAGCGGCGGCCGATCACGCCGCCACCGATGACGAGGTCGTCACGGTACCACACCACCGATTGTCCCGGGGTGATCGCTCGCTGGGGTTGGTCGAACACGACCTCGGCCTGCCGTTCGCCGGTCGCGACGACAGTGGCCGCGGCGGGCTGATGGCTATGGCGAATGCGCGCCTGCACGCGCAGCGGCTCGCTCGGAGGATCGCAGGCAATGAAATTCACGTCGGTTGCGCTGAGCCGATGACTCTCGAGTTCGGCGCCGGGGCCGACGACGAGGCGGTTGGCTGCGGCGTCGATCTCGGTGACGTAGAGGGCGATGCCATGCTCAACGCCGAGACCGCGACGCTGGCCGACCGTATAGCCGGCGACGCCTGTGTGCGTGCCGAGAGGACGACCCTCGCGATCGACGATCGGCCCCGGCTGGAAGATCCTCGGATCGCGACGCCGCAGAAACCCGCGGTAGTCGTCGTCGGGCACGAAGCAGATCTCCTGACTCTCCGGCTTGTCGGCGGTCACCAGACCAAGCCTTCGTGCGAGAGCGCGGACCTCGTCCTTGTCGAGATCGCCGATCGGAAAGTACGCGGCGGCGAGCTGTGTCTGCTCGAGCGGCCAGAGGAAGTCCGACTGATCCTTGCGCGCGTCGCGGGCACGTCGAAGCAGCCAGCGTCCGCTCGCTTCATCTCGCGTGACCCGGGCGTAATGGCCCGTCGCGACGCCGGTGGCATCCCAGGCGCGCGCACGTGCGAGCAAAGAGCCGAACTTGAGATCGACGTTGCACGCGACGCACGGCACCGGCGTGCGTCCACGGCGGTATGCCTCCGCGAATGGCCCGATGACCGCGCGATCGAACTCCGCTTCCATGTTCAGCACGTAGTACGGGATTCCGAGGTCGCGCGCGACGCGCCGGGCGTCGTCCACCGCTTCGGCGCCACAGCATGAGCCGAAGCGCCGCGTGGGATCCTCGGACTCCTTCCACGGCCAGACGCGCATCGTGACGCCGATGACGTCGAAGCCGCGTTCCACCAGGAGCGCCGCCGCCACCGAAGAGTCGACGCCGCCGGACATACCGACCACGATGCGCGTCATGGGACCCATCATAAGCTGGCGCCCCAGCGCTTTGCGGGTTCGACTCCATTCGGAAGGCTACGGACGCGCGCCGAGCAACTCCCCGAGGCGCTCGAGCTCCTCGGCATTCGCGTAGGCAATCTCGATCGTCCCGAGTCGGTCGTTGCCGCGGATGCGCACGCGCGTCATCAGCGCACGCTGTAACGCCGCCTCCATGGCCGCCAGCTCCGCCGTTCTCCGACGTGGGGGCTTCGGACTCCGCACCGTGCCGCGCGCCGCCTCGACGGCGCGGGCCGATTGTTCGGCGGCGCGTACCGTCCACGAGTGAGCGACAATCTCGTCGCGGAGGCGAAGTTGGTCGGCCTCGTTCGACATCGACAGCAACACCAGCGCGTGACCCATCGTTAATCGCCCGCCACGGAGATCGGCCTGAATCGCCTCCGGCAGTCGTAGCAATCGCAGCGCATTCGCGATCGATGAACGATCGAGCCCGACGCGCTGAGCCAACTCCTCCTGCGTCCAACCGAACTGAGCGAGGAGCTTTTGATACGCCTCCGCCTCCTCCATCGGATTGAGATCTTCGCGGAGAAGATTTTCGACGAGCGCGATCTCGAGGCTCTGAGCGTCGGTCGCCTCGCGGATGACCGCCGGAATGCGCGTGAGCCCGGCTTGGCGTGCGGCACGCCATCGGCGCTCTCCGGCGATCAGTTGATAGCCGAGGCCGTGGCGGCGGACCACGATCGGCTGAATGACGCCCGAGGATCTGATAGAAGCAGAAAGTTCTTCTAAAGCACCGGAATCAAATACTTTTCTTGGCTGGTTCGGGTTGACGTCGATCTGGTCGATGGCGATCTCGTTGATCGGCTCGTCTGCGGCCGGTGTCGCGGACAGCAGTGCGCCAAGCCCTCGTCCAAGGCCACGGTTATTCATGTCGGATCACCTCACGGGTCAGGTCTAGATAAGCCAGCGCACCACTCGATCTGAGGTCATGCAGCATCACCGGCTTGCCGTGGCTGGGCGCCTCGCTGAGCCGGACATTGCGTGGAATGACGGTCTCGAAGATCTCTCCAGGAAAGTAGCGATGGACTTCGTCGCGGATTTGCACGGCGAGGCTCGTTCGCCCATCGAACATCGTGAGGACGATCCCCTGGATCCCAAGTCGAGGATTCAATCGCTCTCGGACGAGTTTTACCGTCCTCAGCAAATGCGTCAGCCCTTCGAGTGCATAGAACTCGCACTGCAGAGGCACCAAGACGCGATCAGCAGCCGCAAGGGCATTGATTGTCAGCAAGCCGAGAGATGGCGGGCAATCGATGACGACGTAGCTATACGCGTCGAGCACCGGCAGCAAGGTGTCCCGAAGGCGATGCTCCCGTCGATCGAGTGAGACCAGCTCGATTTCGGCTCCCACGAGATCGATGTCCGACGGCAGCAGTCGCAAGTCTGGCAACCCGGTATCACGGATGGCCTTGTCGACCGGTTCTGTCCCGAGGAGAACGTGGTAGATCGTCGGATAAAGCTCGGCCTTCGGTACGCCCAAGCCCGTCGTTGCATTGCCCTGGGGATCGAGATCTACGAGGAGAGTCGGCCGGCCAGACAAAGCGAGGCCGGCTGACAGATTCACGGCGGTCGTGGTCTTCCCTACGCCGCCCTTCTGATTTACGACCGCGACCGATCTGGCCGCCAACGCCACCCTTTCGTGTTTATCAAGAAACACATGCCGTCATATGACGAGCTCTTTGTGTTTATCGACAAACACTAGGCCGAGACCGCCCTAAACGTCAAGTTTTCGCGCCACCCAGAATAGTCGTCTGCCGACGGGGCCTTCGATCTCGGTCCAGTCACCGCCGGAGGTTGGTCGGCGGCTCGGCGGGCCGGCAACAACCATGATGCCGGTCGGTCTCAAAAGCCGGAGTGCAGTCTCACGCAGTTCTGGAGGGTCCCCGGCACACCGCATGACGATGGCGTCGAAGCGCGTGGTGGATTCAGCGGCGATCGTCTCAAGGCGCGCGTTGAGAATCTCGCAGTCGCGTAACTCGAGCTCACGTACGACGGCAGAGAGAAACGAAGCGCGCTTGGCTCGTGCCTCGAGCAGCGCGAATGCCGTGTCCTCGAGGACGATCTTCAGCGGAATTCCTGGAACTCCAGCACCAGAGCCGACGTCGAGGATGCGTTCGGCGCCGGACGGCAGGAGACGCGTGAACAAGATGCTGTCGAGAACGATGTGATCGATGATCCAGTTCGGGTCGGATGAGCCGACAAGACGCTGGCTTCTCTGCCATTTAATCAACAACTCCAAGTACTTGAGTAGTCGGTCGGCCTCGAGATCGGAGAGCGAACGCCCCAGGATGAGAGCGGCGCCACTGCGCAGCCGCTCAGGCGCGAGAGCCGTTCCTGACCTCACGCGCGGCGCCGGCCGGCTTTGCCGGCCGGTTCATCGACCATTGCTGAGCGATCTGCAATACGTTCGAAACGGTCCAGTACAGTACGAGGCCCGAGGGCAGGTTCAGGAACATGATCGTGAAGAACACGGGCATGATCAGCATGACCTTCGCCTGGGCAGGATCGCCGGAGACGGGAGTCATCTTCTGCTGCACGAACATCGTCACGCCCATCACCAGCGGAAGAATGTAGAGCGGATCGATGTCGGCGAGGTTGCAGATCCACAGCGACTCGACCCACGAGGCGCCCATAGCTCGGAACAAGCGCGCAACGGGCTGCAGGAAGTTGAAGCAGAGAAACGGCGCGTTCTGCAGCTCGGCCGAGTTCGCGACGGCGAGGTAGAGCGCGTAGAAAATCGGGATTTGCGGGAGCATCGGTAGGCAGCCGCCGACGGGATTTACGCCATGCTTGCGATACAGCTCCATCGTTTCGCGCTGCGCTCGTTGCGGATCGCTCTTGTATTTGCTGCGTAGCGCGTTGATCTGAGGCTGGAGCGATTGCATGGCCTTCATCGAGCGCATGCTCCACACCGTCAGCGGGTAGAAGAGCACTTTCGAGAGGACCGTGAGCAGGATGATGGCAACGCCGTAGTTGTGCACGTGCGCGTACAGCCAGTTCATCAGCAACAGGATCGGGACCGCGAACCACTTCATCGGCAGGCCGCCGCACTCGCGCGGAAGCGGGAACCCTCCGAAGTTGATCGTCTCCTCGAGACCAATCGGGTGGAGGTGGTTGTACTCCTTCGGCCCCGCGTAGACGACGAATGCCCCCTCCCAAGCGCCGCTCGGGGGGATCGTTGGCGTCGCGCGTAGCCCGATGGCCGTGTGCAGTGGCGTTTCTGGCTTAGCTTTCGGATCGGCGGGTTTGGGATCTGACGTGGTGAAGATTTCGAAGCCTGGTGTCCTCGCGATCATCGCCGCCGTGTACCAGTTGCTTCCGAGCGCGATCCAGTCACCGGGCGCGGCCGGCCTTTCGATCTGGTCACCATTCTTCGTTGGACCGCGCAGCGTGCTGAGACAGCCGTAATACCAGCCTGGGTGCGCGAGATCGTCGGTGTATCGCAGTTCGCCGCCCGCCGACATCGCGATCGTCGTTGGGTGCTGACCGAGGAACTTCGCTGTCTTGCCGGCCCACTCATGCAGGGTGGTCCACGGGAAGGCCAGCGCCGCCTGGCGCGGCACCGCTCCCGCGTTCTGCAGCCGGATCTTTGCGTCGATCGTGTACGTGTCGGCGTGAAACGTCAGCGTCTTGGTCACCGCGATGCCTTCGACCTCGCCGGTGAGGACCAGATCACCGGTCGGCCGATCGGGTCCAAGGCTCAGCTCGGTCGTAGAGAGCCGCATCGGCACCGCCGCTGTGCTTCCTGGCGGGCCAGCGACGAGTCCACCAGGACCGAGCTCGCCGACGATGACCATGGGCTTCTCCCCGCGATAGTGCAGGGTCAGCTCCTGAAGCTTGCCTCCTTCACTGCTGACGACGGCGCGGTAGAGGGGAGTCACCACGGTGGCGAGGCGCTGAGGAGGCCGTTCGCCGCGAGGTTGCGCCGACGGTGGCGCTACCGGGATAGCTGGTTTTTGCTCGCTTTTTTGAGCACTTACATTACTTTCTTTACTGGGCTCGGGCTTCGCCGGCGCCGTCGGAGCTTTCTCCGGTTTAGCCCGCTCCTCGGCTTGGCGGCCGTCCGCCTTAGGTGGGGGCGGCGCTTCGGGCGTGGACGGAAAGAAGAAGTACTGGCCGCCCACGAACACGAGGGCCATGAGGACGGCGGCCAGGACTGCGCGCTTCTCCATGCTCATGCCGTTCGTCGCCTCGTCGGAGGCGGGTCCCATCCGCCAGGATGAAAGGGGTGACACCGCGCGAGTCGCCACGCCGCGAGCGCAAGGCCACGGACCACACCGTGCTCGGCGAAGGCCTGGCGCGCGTACTCCGAGCAGGTCGGTGCAAACCGACAGGCCTCGGGTAGCAAAGGAGACAACAGCCGCTGATAGCCGACAATGACGACGGCGATGAGCCGGCCCACAGGATTCACGAGCGTCTCGGGCCGGGGATCGCGGCCAGCGCCTGCCGCATCTGTCCCAGGAGCACGGCAAACGGCTCGCGTAGGACGGCGGGACGGCCGATCACGACCAGCGCCGCCCGCATAGGGGCGACGTCACGCGCGGCACGATAGGCCTCGCGCAGCCGGCGCCGCGCGCGGTTGCGCTCCACGGCCAGGCGCACCTGGCGACTCACGGCGAAGCCAACACGTGTGGGGTCGTTCGATTCTCGCCAGAGCACAATGAGCGCAGGACGGTCGATCCGCTTGCCCCGCTGAAAGAGCGCCTGGAATTCGGCGCTGGTGGTCAGTCGTTGATGTCGAGGAAGGCCGCCACTCAGACGGTCAACCGTTTGCGGCCCTTCGCACGACGGCGCTTCAACACCTTGCGTCCGCCCTTTGTCTTCATACGCTCGCGAAACCCGTGCGTCTTCGCCCGGCGGCGCCGATTGGGTTGAAACGTCCGCTTCATCGAGCAGGTCTCCCTTCCGGTCGTCGAACCGACACAGTGTAGACACGCGCTCGAAGGCAGTCAACCGACGAACGCCCTTGCGACGCCGGGAATCACCGTGCTACCGTTCGGGCTCCGTGATTGGCGGGTCGTGAGATGCGTGGTTTTTTCTGTGCTCCCGTTGCGCCGGTGGTTCCGGCACGGATACTCCTATCGAACAAGGCGCCCAACGCTATCCACACCTGTGGATAACTCTGTGCGTAAGTGAGGGCTTGACCTGTGCTGGATAGCCTTTGGGGTCGCCTCCTCGACGCCGTGGCCACCAAGCTCGCGCCTGCCGTCATCGATCAATGGGTGCGGCCCTGCCGCCTGCTCGCCATCGAGGGCGATCACCTGAAGATCGGAGCGCCGAACCCGTTTTCGCGTGACTGGCTGATCCAGCATCATCTGCAGACGCTGCAACAGGCCGCCCAAAGCGTCGTCGGCGGCCAACCGAGACTGACGATCGTCGTCGACGAACGCGCCATCGAGCCCACCGATGCGCCACCACCGCTCGCCGCCCGACCCGGCGGCGGATCGACCGAAGGCCTCAACCCGCGCTACACCTTCGACACATTCGTCGTCGGCTCTTCCAACCAGTTCGCCCAGGCCGCCTCCCAAGCCGTCGCCGAGTTGCCGTCCAAGGCGTACAACCCGCTTTTCATCTATGGCGGTGTCGGCCTCGGCAAGACGCATTTGCTCCACGCCGTCGGCCACCAGAGCGCCAAGCTCTTTCCCGGGATGATGGTCGTCTACATCACTTCGGAGCGATTCACGAACGAGCTGATCAACGCCATCCGCTACGACCGCACCGCCGAATTCCGGTCGCGCTATCGCAACATCGATCTCCTGTTGATCGACGACGTCCAATTCATCTCTGGCAAGGAGCGCACACAGGAAGAGTTCTTTCACACGTTCAACACACTCTACGAGTCGCGCAAGCAGATCATCGTGTCCAGCGACTCGCCGCCCAAGGACATCCCCGAGATCGAAGAGCGTCTGCGGTCGCGCTTCGAATGGGGCCTCATTGCCGACATCCAGCCCCCGGATTTCGAGACACGCGTGGCCATTCTCAAGAAGAAGGCCGCGCTGGAGCGCGTGCGGCTCGCCGACGACGTCGCGTACCTCATCGCCAGCCGCGTGAAGTCCAACATCCGCGAGCTCGAAGGCTCGCTGACGCGCATGATCGCTTTCTGCGCGCTCACCGGACGCGAGATGTCCGTCGACCTCGCGCAAGAGGTGCTGGGCGAGCTCTGGGGAGAGGAAGAGAAGGTCATCACCATCGAGCAGATCCAGCGCAAGGTCTCCGAGACGTACGGCATCAAGCTCTCGGACCTCAAGGCCAAGAACCGGACGAAGGCGGTGGCCTTCCCGCGTCAGATCGCGATGTACATCGCGCGCCAGCTCACCCACGCGTCGCTGTCCGAGGTAGGGCGAGCCTTCGGCGGCAAGGACCATACGACCGTGCTCCACGCGGTGGACAAGATCCAGGTTCTTCTCCAAGAAGACCCCAAGCTCCGCAAGACGATCGACGGACTTATCCAGGGCATCAGCCTGTGATCCACGGCTCTCCCGCCAGTCTCCACAGACCTGTCCCCGACGTGTCGACCGAGAAACGTCCGCGGCGATCCACGGTTGCCGCGCATTCGCTCCGTCCACACCGCTTGATCTCTACTCCGACTACGGAGTTGTTTCTGTTTTTCTTCTAAAACAAACCACTGGAGTCATCTATGGAAGTCGTCCTCAACCGTGACGCGTTCCTCAAGGGCCTGCAGATGGTCCAGAACATCGTGGAGCCTCGCCAGACCCTACCGATCCTGGCGAACGTTTTGATGGAGACGGACGGCGAGGCGGTGCGCCTCACCGCGACGGACCTCGAGGTAGGGGCACGCGTCGCCGTGCCGGCACGCGTTGCGAGCAAGGGCGCCATCACGGTCTCGGCGCGCAAGCTGGCCGAGATCGTCAAGGAGCTGCCCGCGGCCGACCTGTCGCTTCGCGTTCAGGACAATGCGGCCGTGAGCCTCAAGTGCGGCAGCGCGTCCTACAAGCTCGTCGGTATGGCCCCGGACGATTTTCCGCCCGTCGTACCTGCCGCGAAGGCGAACTGGATCCGGCTCGAGGCCAAGACGCTTCGCGAAATGCTCGCCGCGACGAGTTTCGCAATCTCGCACGATGAGACCCGTTACGCGCTCAATGGTGTCCTCTTCGCGCTGGCCGGCAAGGACGCGCGGCTGGTGGCGACCGACGGACATCGTCTTGCAATGGCCAGCCGGACGGTGGGCAACGTCGGTCCCGCGGTGACGGGCATCGTGCCGCGGAAGGCGGTCATCGAGATTCAGCGTGTCCTCGGCGCCGGCGAAGACGTTCAGGTCGCCATCACTGAAAATCAGTTCCTCCTGCAGATGCCGAACTTCCTCATGACGGCGCGCCTCATCGAGGGACAATTCCCGAACTACGAAGCGGTCATTCCCAAGGCGCACCCGGGCAAGCTCGTCATCTCGCGGGTGGCTCTCGGGGGAGCGCTGCGTCGTGTCGCGGTCATGGCCGAGGAGCGGAACAAGCCTGTGAAGTTCGTGCTCGCACCCACCCAGCTGAAGCTGTCGGCCTCGAGCGCGGATCTGGGCGAAGCCGAGGAGACGCTGGACGTGGACTACGGGGGCGCGGAGGTGACGATCGGTTTCAATTCGAAGTACGTGCTCGACGCAATCGCGCCCATCGAGCGCGAGCAGATCGTCATCGAATTCAAGGATGGACTGAGCCCCGGCGTCATTCGCAGTTCCGAGGATGATGGCTACTGCTGCGTGATCATGCCGATGCGTATTTAGCAGGAAATTTGGGAGGATTTTGGAGCGGAATTTTCGACGGGAAATGGTACGCTTGAAGGGTGCAAATTGGTTGCTTGGTTTTGCGTGATTTTCGCAATTATCGCAGCCTCTCCTATCGACCGTCGGGCCGGCTGAACGTCCTGGAAGGGCGCAACGCGCAGGGCAAGACGAACGTCCTCGAAGGGCTCGGTGTACTCCTCACGGGCCGCTCGTTTCGGACCTCCCGCCTGGCGGATCTGCCCTCATGGGGGGTGGACGCGGCGACCCTGACCGGTGAGCTGATTCATACGGAGGGGACGCGCTCGGTCCGCCGGACGATCCAGCGGCTCGCGGATGGGACCTGGCAGAGCGCGGGGGATCTCTGTCCATGGGCGAGGGTGATCGTCTTCGGATGGCAGGATCTGGGAATCCTGCATGGTCCGCCGGCCGCTCGTCGCGGCTTCATCGACGGGTTTGCGGCGCGTCTGTATCCCGGCCACCTTCCCGCCCTGTTGCGCTATCGGCAGATTCTCGCGCGGCGCAACCGGCTGCTGCACGCGCCCGGCGCTGCCAGTCGACTGGGGCCATGGGACGAGCAGCTGGCGAGCACCGGCATGGAGCTGATCGATCGCCGGCGTCGTGCGGTCGCGGCGCTCTCGACCGAGCTTGCGCGTGTGTATCCAGCGCTGGCGGGCGAGGGACGCAAAGTCCAGGTTGCGTATCGCACGAGTCTCGGTGAGGCGACGGAGCCGGCGGCACTGCTGACGGCGCTCGAGCAGCGCCGCGCCGAGGAAATGCGCCGGGGTCTGACGCTGGTCGGGCCGCACCGGGACGATCTCGCGATCGAGCTGGACGGCACGGACGTACGCGCCTTCGGCTCGCGTGGAGAGCAGCGATTGCTCGCGCTGGCGCTGCGACTGGCCGAGGTGATGCCGGTGACGGAGGCGGCCGGGACGCCGCCCGTGCTGCTGCTCGACGACGCGTTGTCGGAGCTGGATCCGATCGTCGGTGCCAACGTGTTGCGCGAGATTCGAACCGCCGAGCAGGTATTTCTCACGTCCCCTGAGCTCCTCGCGGTGAACGGCGCCGCGCGGTGGATCGTCGATTCAGGAGAGGTGTCGGCCGCATGAGTGCCGAGACGTACACAGCGAGCGATATCAAGGTTCTCGAAGGCCTCGAAGCCGTCCGCAAGCGTCCGGCCATGTACATCGGCGATACGGGCGCCTACGGGCTGCATCATCTCGTCTACGAGGTCGTCGACAACTCCGTCGACGAAGCGCTCGCCGGCTTCTGCGACTCGATCAAGGTGATCCTGCATGCCGACGGCTCGGTGTCGGTCGGCGACAACGGCCGCGGCATTCCCGTCGACACGCACAAGGAAACCGGGAAGTCGGCGGCGGAAGTCGTGATGACGGTGCTGCACGCCGGAGGCAAGTTCGAGCACTCGGCCTACAAGGTCTCGGGCGGTTTGCACGGCGTCGGGGTCTCGGTCGTCAACGCGCTGAGCGAGTGGCTCGACCTCGAGATCCGGCGTGGGGGCAATGTCTGGACTCAGCGCTACGAGAAGGGCGGGGTGCCCACCGGCCCGCTCACGCCGGGCGAGAAGACGACCAAGCACGGCACTATCGTCAAGTTCAAACCGGACCCGAAAATCTTCGAGGAGACGAGCTTCTCCTTCGATACGCTGTCGAACCGCCTGCGTGAGTTGGCGTTCCTGAACCGCGGACTGAAGATCGTCATCGAGGACGAGCATGACGGGCGCGCCAACACGTTCCTGTTCAAGGGCGGCATCGTCGAGTTCGTCAAGCACCTCAACCAGAACAAGACGCCTATCCACCCCAAGGTCATGTTCTTCGAGGGCAAGAAGGGCGACATCGAGGTCGAGGTCGCGCTGCAATACAACGATGGCTATCAGGAGAGCGTGTTCGCCTTCGCCAACAACATCAACACGCGCGAGGGGGGCACGCATCTCACGGGCTTCCGCGCCGCCCTCACCGGTCAGCTATCGACGTACGCAGAGAAGAACGGCTACCTCAAGAGCTTCAAGGGTGGCGTCACCGGCGACGACGTGCGCGAGGGCCTCTGCGCCGTCGTGTCGGTGCGGCTGCCCGATCCGCAGTTCGAGGGCCAGACGAAGGCTAAGCTCGGCAACACCGACCTGAAAGGCCTCGTGCAGCAGGTCGTGAACGAAAAGCTGGCCGAGGCCTTCGAGGAAGACCCGACCACCGCGCGGAAGATTGTCGACAAGTGCGTGCGCGCCGCGCAGGCGAGGGAAGCGGCGCGGAAAGCGCGTGAGCTCACGCGCAAGGGCGGGCGCGACGACGAAGGGCTGGCCGCCAAGCTGGCCGACTGCTCCGAGCGCGATCCCCAGTACCGCGAGCTCTTTCTGGTCGAGGGAGATTCCGCCGGAGGCTCCGCCAAGCAGGGGCGCGATCGCAAGACTCAGGCCGTGCTTCCACTGCGCGGCAAGATCATCAACTCCGAAAAGGCGCGCTACGACAAGGTCCTGTCCCACAATGAAATCCGCCTGCTCATCTCGGCGATGGGCACCGGCATCGGGACGGAGGAGTTCGACCTCACGAAGCTGCGCTACCACAAGATCATCCTGATGACCGACGCCGACGTGGACGGCGCGCACATCCGCACGCTGCTGCTCACGTTCTTCTTCCGGCACATGAACGCGGTCATCGAGGCGGGCAACCTGTTCATCGCCCAGCCCCCGCTGTTCAAGGTCAAGAAGGGAAAGGTCGAGAAGTACCTGATGAACGAGCGGGAGTTCGAGGACTTCTTTCTTGGCTCGTGGGCGGCCACAGCCAAAGTGAAGGTGGTCGGGACCAAGGCGCCCATCAGTGGTGAGACGCTGCTCGATCTGCTGCACGCGATCAGTGAATACCGCGGGCTGTTCGGCAAGTTCGTCAAGCGCGGGGTGCCGGCGCCCATCCTGGCCGAGTTGCTGCGGCAGAAGTTCCGCGGCAACAAGCGCGGCGTGGGCCACGCCGAGATCGGCGCCGCGGTGCAGACCGCGGCCACGGCCGTCAACGGCCACGAAGTCGAGGTCCGTCCCGGTGACAACGGCGACCCGCACACGGTGGTGATCGCCGGCACGCCGCCGCTGACCTTCAGCACGGAGCTGTTCCGGTCGCAGGAGTACACGACGCTGCTGGATCAGTGGGAGAAAGTGGCCGCCGTCGCCAAGGGCCCGACGGTCATCCTCGACGAGCATGACGCCGAGACACCCGTGAAGAGTCTCGAGGAGCTCTGGCGCGTCGCCCTGGACAAGTCGCGCGCCGGCGCGACCTTCCAGCGCTACAAGGGCCTCGGTGAGATGAACCCGGAGCAGCTCTGGGAAACGACGATGAATCCGGAGACGCGGACGCTCCTCAAGGTCACGATGGAGGATGCCGTCGGCGCCGACGAGATGTTCACGGTCCTGATGGGTGACGCCGTCGAGCCGCGGCGCGAGTTCATCGAGAAGCACGCGCTCGACGTCGCCAACCTGGATATTTGAACGGAGCGCGTGCCCGCCTTGAAACATAGGTGGCCTGAGCTAGACGGACGTGGCTCCGCTCTCCCAGTCCATCAGCTCGCCTCAATGCATAGGTTGGAGAGAGATGCCGGATAGACAGATCAACGCGCCCATCGAAGAGGAGATGCGGAAGTCCTACCTGGACTACGCGATGTCCGTCATCGTGGGGCGCGCGCTGCCGGACATCCGTGACGGTCTCAAGCCCGTCCACCGCCGCGTCCTCTACACCATGTCGCTGCTCGGCCTGGCGTGGAACCGCGGCTACAAGAAGTCCGCCCGCGTCGTCGGCGACTGCATGGGCAAGTTCCATCCCCACGGCGACTCGGCGATTTACGAGACGCTCGTACGGATGGTGCAAGACTTCTCGCTGCGCTATCCGCTCATCGACGGGCAGGGCAACTTCGGCTCAATCGACGGCGATCCCGCCGCCGCCATGCGATACACGGAAGCGCGCATGGCCAAGATCGCGCACGAGATGCTAGCAGACATCGACAAGGACACCGTCGATTTCACCCCGAACTACGACGACAACGAGCAGGAGCCGGTGGTGCTGCCGGCGCGCGTGCCGAATCTGCTCGTCAACGGGTCGGCGGGCATCGCGGTGGGCATGGCCACCAACATCCCGCCGCACAACCTCAGCGAGGTCGTGGACGCTCTCGTCATCCTCATCGACGATCCCGCCACCACGATCGAGCGTCTGATGAAGGCGGTCACCGGACCGGATTTCCCCACGGCCGGCTACATCTACGGCGGCGGCGGCATCCGGGAAGCGTACACCACCGGCCGTGGGACGATTACGCTGCGCGCCAAGGCGCACTCCGAGAAGATGCGCGGCGGGCGCGAGGCCATCATCATCAGCGAGCTGCCGTACCAGGTGAACAAGGCGAGCCTCATCGAGAAAATCTCCGAGCTCATGAAGGACAAGAGGATCGACGGTATCTCCGAGATTCGCGACGAGACGAATCGCGAGGGCATCCGGGTAGTGCTCGAGCTGGGCCGCGGTGAGATGCCCGAAATCGTGCTCAACCAGCTGTACAAGCACACGCAGATGCAGACCACCTTCGGCATCATCATGCTCGCGCTCGTCGACCGACGGCCGCAGGTCGTCAATCTCAAGCAGATGCTCGAGGCCTTCGTCAAGTTCCGGCGTGAGGTGGTCACGCGCCGGACACGGTACGACCTGGCGCGCGCGGAAGAGCGAGCCCACATTCTCGCCGGCCTGCGCAAGGCCGTCGAGCAGCTCGATCTCGTCATCCGCCTCATCCGCGGCGCCGACAGCCCCGACGCCGCTCAGGCCGCGCTGATGTCGCGCCTCGACCTCTCCGAGGTTCAGGCCAAGGCCATTCTCGACATGCGGCTGCAGCGTCTGACCCAGCTCGAGCGCCACAAGATCGTCGAGGAGCACGAGCAGACGCTGGCGCTCATCGAGGAGCTCAAGGGCATCCTCGCCTCCGACGTCAAGCTCATGGGGATCATCAAGGAAGAGCTGCGCGCCATCAAAGAAGAGTACGGCGACGCGCGGCGCACCGAGATCCTCACCGAGACGACCGAGCTGACGATCGAAGATCTATTAGCCGACGAAGAGATGGTCGTCACCATCACGCGCTCGGGCTACATCAAGCGCACGCACGTGGAGGCGTATCGCAGCCAGCGGCGCGGCGGCAAGGGCGTGACGGGCATGGAGACGAAGGAAGAGGATATCGTCGAAGACCTCTTCATCGCCTCCACGCACGCCTATCTCCTGTTCTTCACCAATCTCGGCAAGGTCCACTGGCTGAAAGTGCACGAGATTCCCGAGGGCGGGCGCCAGGCCAAGGGCAAGGCGATGGTCAACCTGCTCTCACTCGGCGAGGGCGAGAAGGTCGCCACGTGCGTGCCGGTTCGCGACTTCGGCGCAGGTGGCTACATCTTCTTCTGCACGAAGCAGGGAAAGGTGAAGAAGACCGAGCTGGAGGCGTACTCGCATCCGCGCGCCGGGGGGATCCAGGCCATCGGGCTGGAGGACGGCGACACCGTCATCACCGCGCGCCGCACCGACGGCACGCGCGAGGTCATGATCGCCACCAAGCTCGGCATGGCCATTCGCTTCTCCGAGGACGAGGTCCGCCCGATGGGCCGTGGCGCCGCCGGCGTGCGCGGCATCGAGGTGGACGAGGGCGACGAGGTCATCGCGGCCGACGTCGTGCAGGAGGGCTTTCAGATCCTCACGATCTCCGAGCGCGGCTACGGCAAGCGGACGCCGCTCGACGAGTATCGTCTGCAGGGACGCGCCGGCAAGGGCATCATCGACATCAAGACGGGCGGCCGCAACGGCACCGTGGTGGGCATGCTCCAGGTTCGAGAGGGCGACGACGTTCTGGTCATCACGACCAAGGGCAGGATCATCCGGATCCACGCGGTCGACGTGTCGTCGCAGGGCCGCAACACGATGGGTGTGCGCATCATCGACCTCGACGCCGACGACAAGGTCGGCTCGATCGCTCGCGTCGAGGCCGAAAGCTCCACTCCCGCCGAAGCGCCGTAGTTCCGTGCTGGACCTCCGGCTCATCCGCGAGCGGTCCGACGAGGTCCAGCGCGCGCTCGCCGACAAGGGCGGCGCCCACCTCATTCCCGAGATCCTCGCCAAGGACGTCGAGCGACGCCGCCTCATCAAGGAGTCGGAGGACCTCAAGGCGCAGCGCAACACCGCCTCCGAGGCCATCGGCCGCGCGCGGAAGGCAGGCCAGGACGCGAGCGCTGAGCAGGCGCGCATGCGCGAGGTCGGCGATCGCATCAAGGCGCTCGACGGCGAGGTGAAGAGCGTCGACGAAGCCATCGAGGCGTTGCTGGCACAGGTCCCCAACGTGCCACATCCCTCGGTGCCGCGGGGGAAGAGCGACGAGGAGAACGTCGAGGTCAGGCGCTGGGGCACGCCGCGCCGCTTCGACTTCGCGCCGAAGGCGCACGAAGAGGTCGGCGCGGCCCTCGGCCTGCTCGATATGGACCGCGCGTCGAAGCTCGCCAAGTCGCGCTTTGCCGTGATGTGGGGACCGCTGGCGCGACTCGAGCGCGCGATCGCGCAGTTCATGCTCGACATCCAGACACGCGAGCACGGATACACGGAGCTCTGGCTGCCCCACCTGGTGAACGCTGACACGATGCTCCGTACGGGGCAGCTGCCGAAGTTCGAAGAGCAGCTCTTCAAGACCGTCGAGGCGGACGAGGGACGCACGCTCTACCTGATTCCCACCTCCGAGGTTCCACTGACGGCGCTGCATGCCGGCGAGGTCCTCGCGGAGGCCAGCTTGCCGCGCAAGTACACGGCTTTCACGCCGTGCTATCGCCGCGAGGCCGGCACCTACGGCAAGGACATGAAGGGGATCTTTCGCAATCATCAGTTCGACAAGGTCGAGCTGGTGAAGATCGCGACGCCCGCGCGCGGCTATGAGGAGCTGGAGTCCATGGTGCGCGACGCCGAGGCCGTGCTGCAGCGCCTCGAGCTGCCGTACCGCGTGGTCGAGCGCTGCGCCGGCGACGTCGGCTTCAGCTCGGCCAAAGGCTACGACGTCGAGGTGTGGCTGCCGGGTCAGGACAAGTATCGCGAGATCTCGTCCTGCTCCACCTATGCCGACTTCGGCGGCCGACGAGCAGACATTCGCTACAAGCCGGCGGGCGGCGGCAAGCCGGAGTTCGTCCACACGCTGAACGGCTCCGGCCTCGCCGTCGGCCGCACGCTCATCGCCGTGCTCGAGACCTATCAGAACGCCGACGGCACGGTGACCATTCCCGCCGCGCTCCGCCCGTACGCCGGCGGGCTCGAGCAACTGACCGCCGCACGCTGATCGCGTCGCGCCACGTGCGACAATCGACCCAGCCCACGGAGGGCTAGCCTCAACTGGCAAGGCAGCGGACTTGAAATCCGCCTGGGCGCAAGCCCTTTGGGGGTTCGAATCCCTCGCCCTCCGCCAACTTACGACGCACACCGGCCCCCACCGTGGGGCCGGTTGTGCCCGTTTTTGTGCCCGTCGCGGGTGCAACGCACCTAAGATCCTTCCACCGTTCCAAGACTGCGAATTGTTCGGAGATGCACTACCGGATTACCTGTATCCCCAGGCGGATCGGACTTCGCGCGGTCGCCCGGTCCGACGGACTCCGCGTCGGGAACGCGGAAGCGAAAGGGCGGCGCGCGCGTTCGGTGATAAATCGACGGAGCTGGATTACGCCGCCCGTCTGACGTAGCGGTGATGCAGGCCGCCAACCTCGGGGATCGATATGATCGCGCCGAGCACCGGAGGCGTGATTGGCCGCCCGTCAGGTGCATCCTTATCGAGCGAGAGGTGAGTGCGGGCCTGGTGGTAGTAGACGAGGTACGAGGTCAGGATACGGCGCAGGTGCCGCTCGCCGAAAACGACAACGTGGTCCAGGCACTCGCGCCGAATCGAACCGATGAGTCGCTCCGCGAAGGGGTTCTGCCACGGGCTATGCGGGGCCGTGAGAACCTCACCGATTCCCATGTCTTTCACCCGTTGCCGGAAGGCGTCGCCGTAGACTGCGTCGCGGTCGCGGAGGAGGTAGGCAGGTGCGGAGTCCTCCGGGAAGGCGTCCACGATCTGCTGGGCGGTCCAGTAGGCGGTGGGGCGCTCGGTCACGTTGAAGTGGACGACGCTCCGGCGATGGTGAGCGAGCACGACGCGACGAGAACGAAGAGGACGCGGAGGCGAGCGGTGGGCACGGTAAAGAAGTCGATCGAGACCAGGTCCCGGACATGGTTAGCGAGGAACGTCCGCCAGGTCTGCGACGGCTGAGGACGCCGCTTCGGGATCAAGCGAGAGACGGTGCGCTCGGACACGTCGAGGCCAAGCTTCAAGAGCTCGCCATGGATTCGTCGGGCGCCCCAGAGAGGGTTCGCGGCGACCATGCGTGTGACCAGGACCTTGATCTCGGCGTTGACAGACGGCCGCCCTCCGTTGGGCCGGCCGGAGAGCTTGGTCCAGTACTCGCGGAAGCTGCGCCGCTGCCACCGCAGGACGGTGTCGGGAGTGACGATCACGAGGGGCTGTCTCCACCCGGCCCAAACTCTGGCGAGCCCGATCCAGAAGAGGCGATCAACTCTCCGAAGCGGCGGCCGGGTCGCGGTTCGCTTGTAGACGGCGAGCTGCTGGCGCTGGGCCAGGTTCTCGAGGGCGAGCTGGCGGTGGCCGCCGAAGAGGAACGGGAGGAGCCGAAGCAGGTGGAGCAGAAGAGTGATCATCGAGCTGAGATAGTGGCCGGATCAGAGCCGACAGATCAACGACTTGCCGGGCCGACGTTTTGGCGAAGGACAGGCGACGCACGCACCCAGATCGTGCATTCACGGGAACGCCGCTTGCACACCACCACACCAGGAGGCCTCCGGCGTGTCCCCTGCTTGGTTGGCGCACCTGACGGTAGTGATCTTGATTGCTTGCGCAGGCTGTCGCACCCCCGGTACCGAGCCGCCGGCCCTCAAACTGAGCGCCACGGACGTCCAGGCGATCGACAAG